>Ga0187871_10000590_pt1 | contig 34532 bp, 31 predicted proteins | sample June2016WEW_16_1_FD_132988 | JGI IMG/M metagenome (GOLD analysis project Ga0187871, IMG submission 132988) | Peatland microbial communities from SPRUCE experiment site at the Marcell Experimental Forest, Minnesota, USA - June2016WEW_16_10 | ecosystem: Environmental > Terrestrial > Soil >...
TCGGCGCGCTCTTGCGGGCTGAACCCGATTTCAGTGATCACGGAAGTAACTGGTACCACTCCCACCGGGAGCAAGGGCGCGCCCAGCAGATGGTTTAGGAAGCTGCTCTTGCCGGCCTTGAAGCGTCCGAAGATTGCGATGTTGAGAGTCCCGGCGCGCGCGAACGCGCGGCAGCTCTCCAGGAAGTACCGCAGGTCCGCGATCTGGTAGCGTTCGCAGAGTTCCGCGGCCATCTCCAGCACGGGAATCGGCGGCGCGCTCATTTCATCCTATAAACGCCGGCAGCGCGTCCATGCGCAGCGGCGGAAACTTGACGTGCCGTCCCTGCCTGTACTCGGGCCGCGCGGCCAGGCGGCACATAGTCACGATCTGTCCAGGGTTGCCCCGCGCGGAGTGGAGCACTTGCCTTCGGAAACCGTCCAAATCCAATTCGTCCAACTTGTATGCCGCAACGGCGGCCTCAAACAGCCCGGCAGCCTCGGCGCGTTTAAGCGGCTGCAAAGCGATCTCTTCCCGCGGGTCCCATAACAGCCGCCTAAGGTAGCCCAGGGATTCCCGCGACCGTGCAGTCACAATCAGACAATTGTCCGGACTATGATAGATGCCCTGTAAGAACCGGTACATGCGCGGGTCGGCTTCCGGCGCATCATCGAGAAACACAGCCCGCGGCGCGTGTGCTAGCGATTCCAGGATGGCCGGCTTTAGCGACATGCTGGTGGCGCCGCTGCTCACACGGCAGGCCAGCATTGCCGCTAGCTGCACCAGAAGATCGTGTAACACACACGGACCGCGAATGAGTAGGTGAGGTACGGCGCATACGGAGACGGGCTCCGCCAGTAGCCGGGTCTTACCCATGCCAGGAGCGCCGGTAATCAGCCGCGATTGCCGCGCCCGCAGCGCGCACACTAACTCCCGGACCTCATCCCGCCGGCCTCCCAGCGGAATCGGCCGATCGTCGATGGTGCTCCAGTCAGCCGCCTTTTTCATCCGCAGCCGGCGCCTTCTTTTGCACGCGAACTAACCGCACATCGGAGATCGCCATCAGCCCCGTGTCCATCATCTCCTCCACCACTGGCGCCAGGCGGGCCAGGTTATCCTCAGTGTCTACAATCGAAATCAGGATGGGTTGATCGTGTCGCGTCAGATGATGCTTATGCATCTCCGCTGTCTCGCCGTATCCTTCCAAACCGCGGAAGACCGTCGCCCCGGCAATCTTCATCTCCCGGCACTTACTCACAATCGCCTCATACAACGGCTTGCCGCCATAGCGGTCGGATTCCCCAATATGGATGCGCAGCAGCTTAGCGGGTTGTCCCGGCAGCATCGGGTGCCTCCATCGCGGTCTTGCCGCGCACCAGCCTGACCATCTCTACATCGGAGGTCACGATCAGGCCGTCTTCCAGCATGCCTTCGATCGCTTCCGCGGCCGCCGCGATCTTATCGGGCGCGTCGATTACCGAAAGCATGATGGGCAGGTCCCGCATAGGGTGAAAGACGCTGCGCTTGTGCGCGTGACCCTTGGCCCCATATCCCAGGATGCCCCGATACACTGTGGCGCCGGCGATGTCCATCATGCGCAGCTTGTTCACAATGGCGTCGTATAGCGGCTCGCCATGCCACTTATCCGCTTCGCCCAGGAAGACCCGCAGCAGCGTGGCCGGCCCCTGCTTGTGTTCGTGCGGCAGTTTCGGCTCGGGCTTGGCGGGCTTGTGCGCGAACTTCACCACTGTGGTGTCTTGCACCTCGATTAGCCCGTCGCTCACCATCTCATACAGCGTGGGCAGGATCTCTTCGACCTTCGCCGCCGTCTCGATGAATTCGATGCGGATCGGCAGATGCTGCGCCAGCACCTCCACCTTGGGCGTGTGCATCAGTTGGTGTGCACCGAAGCCGGAGTAAGCCCGCGTGGCCGTCGCTCCCGAGACTCCCTTGTGCATCAGGTAGGTCATGATGGAGTCGTGCAGCGCCATTATGTGGTGCTGCGTGTCTTCGTTGATGAAGATAGTGACCTTCTTAGCGGGACCCTTAGTCAGCATATCCCCCTCCTGCGTTACCGAGCCACGGCCGTAAGGCAGCGGTTACTTGCCTCCTGCCAGAACCGACCCCAGCCACACCCCGAGATAGCCGAGCACCACGCTGCCCCCCACGTAAACCAGACCCAGCCAGCGCTCGCCGTCGCGAACCGCCTGGTAGGTTTCGTATTCGAAGCTCGAGAACGTCGTGTATCCGCCCAGAATCCCCACCACCAGGAACAACCGCCAGTTGGGATGCGGATGGAATCTCTCGGTCAGCAGCGTCGTCAGCACGCCGATCAGAAAGGAGCCCGTGACATTGATGACTAAGGTACCCAGCGGAAAGCGGCCGCCGTACTTCGCCATGATCCAGGTGCCCGCCACATAGCGGGCTAAGCCGCCTAGGCCGGAGCCTGCCAGCACTACCAGGTATTTGTCCAACCGTATGAGTCTCCTTTCGTGTCATATATCCAAATCCCCCACCGGCTCGCCAAACGACGACTCTTTCAACTCCCGCGCCTGTTCGGGCAGCAGGTGGCGCGGCATGAAGCGGGCATTCGCGATAGCGGTCGGAATCACCGCGCTGCCGATGACGGTAGCCACCAGATGCGAATACTGCGTCTGGTCGATGATGCGATGGTTGAGGCCGAACAGCGCCGAAATCGTGCCGAAAGTGAGTCCGGTGGACATCATCAGAGAGTAGTAGATGCCGTCGTGCCCGCGGTAGCCGAAGGCGCGCACCGTGGGCAACAGACCGGTGAGCTTCGAAACCATCTTCGCAAAGAACAGAGTAACAAACGCGAGCGGAGCGGCCACTAGCGCGGGCACCGAGACGAAGCTGCCGGCGCGAATGAAGTAGAACGGCGTCAGCAAGCCGAAGGTCAAAGTGCGCAGGCGGCGGATCAGGAAGTGGTCTTTGCCGACCGTCCCGGCTAGCACCATTCCAATCAGGTAAGCGGGCAGCACGGCCTCGCTGCCAGACCACACCGCCAGCCCGCCCAGTCCGAAGAGTAGGAACAGCAGATACTTAGTCTCCAACTCCGATACGCGCCCGCCGTAGCGCGCGAAGAACCATTGCGTCACGAATGGCAGCGCCAGGAAGAACACCAAACAGGTTCCCAGGAAGATGAGCGTCTTGACGGTAAAGGGCGAGAAGATCAGCCCCAGCGCAATCACCGTGCCCAGATCGTTGATGAAGCACGCCGCCAGGATCGCTTTGCCGTAGATCGTCTGATTGAACCCGAGTTCCAGCATCACCGCGTAGACCACCGCGACGGAAGTCGTCGAGAGCGCCACGCCCGCCAGCCAACTGGGACGCCACCCCCAATGCAGCACGAAGTGCGCCATCATCGCCGCGCCGAAGAACGGCGCGAAGAACCCGGCCAAACCAACCGCCGTGGATTCCTTCCACTTCGCGCGGAAGACGGCGGGGTCCAGCTCGGCGCCGGCCAGGAAAGTGAGCACGATGGCGCCCGTGCCGGCCAGGAAGGTGATCCACTCCGCCTTGGCGCTCAGCAGGTTGCGTCCGATCAGCGCGCCGATCGCGAGCTGCGCCACCGTGCCCACCACGATTTCCGAGAGCGCCGTCGAGATGCGCAGCCAGTTGGCCGCCAGCACCGCTACCAACGCCAAAGCCAGCCAAAGAGCGGCCACGAACCACATTTGATCCATTACAGGATGTCCTCAATCTGTTTTGGTGATTCGGTGCGGGACGGTTTGGCCATACTCCCACAGATGAACCACTGTAGGAGTCATTGGCCGCAGTGACGGCGTTAAGCGAACTCCACCGCTCTCTATTCAAACTACATCGGATTACTTGCGAAATCAAGCGCTACTACTCGTGCCGCAAAGCCACCATCGGATCGACTCTGGTAGCCCGCCGCGCCGGGATATAGCAGGCCAGCACGCCGATGCCCAGCAGGCCCAAGCCGACCTCCGCGAATGTGGCGGGATCTGTAGCCGTCACCCCGAAGAGGAACTGGGCGATCACCCGCGTGAGACCGACGGCCAGGGCCACGCCAATCGCCACTCCCATCAAGGAAAGCTTCAGACCCAGCCCGGCGACCAGCCCGAGTATGCTGCGTCGTTGCGCGCCCAGCGCGACCCGGATGCCGATCTCGTGCGTGCGCTCCGTGACGAAGTAAGACATCGATCCATAGATGCCGATCGCCGCCAGCAGCAGTGCGATCGCAGCGAAGATCTCCAGCAGGCGCGCGTAAAACTGCGCATCGCCAATGGACCGCGCGAGCGACTGTTCCATGGTCATCATATTCGTGACAGGCTGGTCCGGATCCAATTCCGCAACCGCCTTCTTCACCTCCTTCGTCAAATCGGCCTCGCGGTTGCCCAAGCCCGGGACGGACCGCACCATCAGCGTCTGCGCCAGATGTGACAGGATGCCTCCGCCACGGTAGTCCGAGTCTTGCTGCAGATAGGACGTATAGACGATTGGGTCCGGCTCTCTCTCCGGCAAGTACCATTTCACGTCGCCCACCACTCCCACGATCTGCCGGGGTTGCTTTTGATCCAAGTCAATGAATCGCAGCACCAGCCGCTGGCCGATAGGATCTTCGTGGGGGAAATAGCGCCGCACGAAAGTCTCGTTGACCACCGCGGCCCAGGGCGCGCCTGGCAGATCGGCGCCGCTCAAGTAGCGGCCCTTCTTCAGCCGAATTTTGAGGGCGCGGAACAAGCTGGGACTGATCTCGCGGAACCCCGTCCGTGGCATCTTATCCGGCGGCGGGGCTGGGCGTCCCAGCACGGAGAAGCTATACCCGAAGCCGTATGGCGTGATCATGCCCGCCGACTCCACACCCGGAATAGCCGCCACTTTATCGAGGAGCCGCCGGTAGAAGGCTGTGACCAAAGGAGTCGCTCGTTCGATGTCACCGCCCGGCACTCGCACCACATAGGGCTCGCCTTCGGACAGCGAGAGATCGAAGTTCATGACATGGGTTGGATCGAAACCGGGGTTGACTTGCTGCAAGCGGAGCACACTGTTGATCATCAAGCCGGCTCCCACCAGCAGCACCATGGCCAAAGCGATCTCCGCAACCGCCAGGACATGGCGCGTGCGGCGGCCGCCTTTGCCGGCGGTGGTCCGGCGCTCGCCTTCCCGCAAGGCCAGATTCAGATCCGTCCGGGCAGCCTGGAAGGCGGGCGCGGATCCCACCAGAAGGGCCGTTGCTAACGATACCGCCAGGGTAAACAGCAGCACGCGGATGTCGAGAGTGACTCGATCGCCTTCGGTGAAATCCATAGCGACCGCGAGAAAGAGTCGAATGCCGGCGAACGTCAAACCGATGCCCAGCATGCCGCCCGCCAAACCAAGCACCCCGCTCTCGATGAGCAATTGCCGCATCAAGCGGCGGCGGCCGGCGCCCAGCGATGCGCGCACCGCGAATTCCGTGCGGCGCGTCTCGGTGCGCGCCTGCAAAAGGTTCGCGGCGTTGACACAGGCAATCATCAGGACACAAACAACCGCACCCAGAAGGGGGTAGAGATAGCGGCCGGCCCCTTCGTAGAGCGCTTCGTGCAGAGGCATGACTCTCACGCGCACGCCCTTGTTCGTCGCCGGATAGGCTTGCTCCAGGCGGTGCGCGATCACGTTCATTTCAATCTGAGCCTGGCTCTGGGTGGCGCCGGGCCGCAGGCGCCCGATGGCGATCAGCCAGTGATCTTTGCGCTCCGAGTAGCGGGCGCTCTCCGCGTCGATGGGGACCCACATGTCCAGCGGGCCGCCGTAGAACGAGCCCAAGCTCGGCGGCATCACGCCCACCACGGTGGACAAGACTCCGGAGACCTTGAAAGTCTTGCCCAGCACCTTGGGATCGCCGTTGAAGCGCCGCTTCCAAAACGGGCTGCTGATGACTACAGTTTGCGTTAGATCCTGGGCTTCACTAGCGGTAAAGATGCGGCCGAACATGGGACTGGCGCCCATCAGGTGAAAGAAATTCGGAGTGACGAATTGCGCCCGGGCCTGCTCGGCCCCGCCGTCGCCTGCCAGCGATGTGGGTTCCGTGAAGCTGGTCAAGGCGATGTCTTCGAAGACATGGCTTTGCTTTCTCCAATCGGCGCCGTCGGCGATGGCCGGGGGCTCTCCCGAATTCTGCCTGCCGGCTTCGGTCTCCTCGATCGTCATCAGCCTGCCGGGTTCCCGGTAGGGCAGGGGACGATACAGCACCGCGTTCAGCACGCTGAAGATCGTGCTGTTCGCGCCGATCCCCAGCGCCAGCGAGAACACCACCACCGTCAGGAACGCGGGGCTTTTGCGCAGGGTGCGCACCGCGAAGCAAACATCCTGCCAGAGCGTTTCGAACGTAGTAAACGTCCACATTTCGCGCGTATCTTCCTTCCACAGGGTGACGTTGCCGAAGCGGCGGATCGTCGCGTAGTGCGCGTCCTCGGCTCCCAGGCCAGAATTCCGCTGCTTGCGTTCACGCATGGCCAGGTGGAAGCCGATTTCATCTTCCAGGTCGCGGTCGAACGCGCGGCGCTGGATCAACGCCCTGAACCGCAACCGGATAGTCGTGCGCCAACCGGACATATCAGGCCTCCATGATGCGCGCGACGGCCGAAGTCATGCGGTCCCAGCGCGCCGACTCCTCGCTCAATTGCTTACGTCCGGCGGCGGTCAGCTTGTAGTATCGGGCGCGCCGGTTGTTCTCCGAGACCCCCCATTCGGCGGCCACCAGCCCGCGTAACTCCAGCCGGTGTAGTGCGGGATAGAGCGCGCCCTCTTCCACGCGCAGCACATCGCCGGTGGTTTCTTCAATGAACTCCGCGATGGCGTAGCCATGCCTGGGGCCGCGCGTGAGGGTCTTCAGGACCAGCATGTCGAGGGTGTCCCGCAGAAGCTCGCCGGGATTCTTATCTTTCATAACGATTGTCCCCGGAACATTTCAACATCAGCTTCCGCTTCTTGTAGTCCAGAGTAACTGCGTCCCACTGGTTGAGGATATCGTTGCCGAGTATGCCATCCACCTCTTGCCCCAGCGCGGCCTCCAGCTCCCTGAGGCTCTTCGCCAAGGCGGTGATCTGGCGGATCTGGCGGCCGCCCACGGTGAGTTCATCGATACGCACCAGGTTCCACTCGATTGGCACCGAGCCGGAAGTGGTCACCGTACTCGCGGTCAACGTCCGCAGCACCGCGAGATGCAGCCGGTCAGAATTCACGATCGTGTCGCTGGCGGTATCGATCACGAATATCCGGGGGACGCCGTTCACTGTCGGTCGAACCGAACCGATGCGTCCGCTGAAGGTGACGGGCGCAGTCGCTCCCATGCACGATCCGCTGTGTTTCGGGTGTGGCGCCGCGCGCCCGGCCGCCGCCACCAGCGTCAACGTCAGTGCATCCACCACCAGCACCGGCCGCCATGCCCGTGCCGGGCGGAGCCTGTAATACTTAGCCCGCCGCCGGTCCTCGCCGACGTTCCACTCGGAACTCAGAATGCCTTCGAACTCGAGCCGGTGCAACGCCGCGTAGAGTTCACGTTCTTCGAGCCACTGCGGTCTTTCTGAAAAGTGGCCGATCGCCTCGGCGATGGCGTAGCCGTGCATCGGGCCGTTGGCAAGCGTGTGCAGGATCGGTCGATCGATTGCCGCGTCTTGCCCCATAATAATCTTAGGGAAGTATGCCACACCTTGCCGCCGGGCGCAAGGCCCCGTCGAAAACCTCTTGTGGGGCGGCCAATCATGGCCGCAGCCGCCTGTCAGGCGGCCAAGCCGGCTGAAAGCCGGCTGCGGGCAGAATTGCCCGCCCTCCGCCATGGCGACAGACTCATAGCCTGCGCGGCCTGCGGCTTACTCCGCCGCGACCGCCCGCCGCGCATTCACCGCCGCCCCCACGATCGCCAGATCCTGGCTGCTTGAAATAGTCTCAAACAAGCTCCCCTGCAGCGGCGTCATCTTCACCATCTCGTGAATGTATTGCGCTACCAGTCCCAGGTCCACATACTGCGCATTCGGACCCATGATGAAGAACTTCCCCGGCCCATCCAGATGAATGCTGCTGGCCGAGGCGGCCGCGAGCGCGCGATGCCAAAGCTTCACGAAAGCGCCGCAGCGCGCATCCCCTTCGCGCGCCGTGGCGAAAACCTCCTCCGGCTCCATATCCAGAAAGCGCAGGCGCATGGCGCGATGCCCCATGATGCCCTCCAGGTGACCCACGCCTCCGCAGCCGCAGTAATGCTCCTTGGGATCGAGCGACACCACCATGTGTCCGCCCTCCCATACGCCTTCCATTTGCGGGTAGCGTCCGAAACCGACACCGTCGCCCAGGTACCAGATGCGGATCAGCTTTTCCAGATGGCCGCGCGTGGCCGCCACGCCCGCCGCGATGGCATCCGCGTCGTTCAGGATCAGCACCGACGCCTTCAACCCGCCCCGCACCAGCACTCCACACAAAGCCGCGGCGAATGCGAAACCTTTGATCTGTTGCAGGTTTGGCGATTCCTCCACCACGCCGTTGCGAATTACGCCCGGGAAACCCACCCCGACGCTGTCGATCCGCCGGTCGCGTGCGGATATCAAAACCTGTTCCCCGATCAGCTCCGCGATTTCGTCGCCGGTCAACGTCCGCAGTGCATCGGGATTCTCCACCCCTTCGGGATAGACCCGGATCGGGCCCGCGAGCGCATTGTCCTCCACCACGCCTACCGCGACTTGCCTGGTCGCCAGAACGCCGATTGTATGCCCCATGTTATCTCTCCACCTACAGGCTAAAGCCCGTGCTGCCTACAGTCGCGTTAGTTTATTCAGGCCGTTGAACGCGGCGGCCTTGTAACATTCGGCCAGCGTCGGATAATTGAAGACCGTATCCACGAAATACTCGATGGTCCCTTTCAGGATCATCACGGCTTGGCCAATGTGCAGCAACTCGGAAGCGCCCTCCCCGATGATGTGCACTCCCAGTATCTCCTTGGTCTCCCGATGAAAGATCAGCTTCAGCCGCCCCGTGGTATCGCCGCGAATCTGCCCGCGCGCGATCTCCCGATAGTAAGCCACGCCCACTTCGTACGGAACGTCCTCGTCGGTCAACTGCTCTTCCGTCTTGCCGATGAACGATATCTCCGGAATCGTGTAGATGCCATACGGATAGGTTGCCGGATTGGAATGCACCGGTATCCCCAGGGCCGTGGCGGCCGCGATGCGCCCCTGTTCCATGGAAACCGAGGCCAGGCTGGGGAATCCGATCACGTCGCCCACCGCGTAGATATTCGGCTGCTTGGTTTGGTAACACGCATTCACCGGAATGCGGCCGCGGCTATCCGCCTCCAGTCCCGCCGCCGGCAGATTGAGGTCTTCCACGTTGCCCTGGCGGCCCACCGCATACAGCAGCGTATCGCCTGAGATTTTCTTCTTGCTCATCAGGTTGGCCACCACGCCGGTGGGCGTGTCTTCCACGCTTTCCACTTCCTCGTTCAGGCGCATGGTCACCCTGTGATCGCGCAAGTGATACGAAAGCGCCTCGATGATCTCCGCGTCCGCGAACTCCAGCAGGCGCGGCCTTTTTTCCACCAGGATGACGCGCACCCCCAGCGCGGCGAACATGCACGTATATTCCACGCCGATCACGCCGCCGCCCACCACGATCAGAATCTTGGGCACATCCGCCATCTGCAGGATCTGGTCGCTGTTGATGATCGTGCGTCCGTTCAGGGGCACCTTCGGCGATACCGAGGGCTTCGTCCCCGTGCCGATGATAATGATGCCGGCCTCGTAGTCCGAGACCCCGCGGCTGTTCTCCACGCGCACATGCGTCGCGTCCACTAACTGCGCCGTGCCGTAGATCACCTCGATGCCGTTGCGCGAAAGTTGTGCCTGTGTAATGTCGGTTTCGGTCTTGATGACGTGCTGGATGCGGAACCCCAGGTCCGCCATGGAGATCTTTTCCTTCACCCGGTAGCTGACGCCGTAAATCCCCTGATAGTTGAATCCCGAGAGGTGCAGCACCGCTTCCCGCATGGTCTTGCTGGGGATGGTGCCGGAGTTGATGCAGGTGCCGCCCACCACCTCGCGTCTCTCGATGAGCGCGACGCGCTTGCCGGACTTGGCGCCCTGTATGGCCGCACGCTGTCCGGCGGGGCCGGAGCCGATGACGATCAGGTCGTATTGTTGCATAGCGGATCTGGGTGCTCATTTATCTTAACCCGGATTCTCTCGGTCACAGCGTTCAAATCTCCCGCAGCCCGCTGAAAACAAGACAAAAGGGCCGTACGGCAGCGGGCCTCGCATATGCCCGCATGCTATTCTCAGGTCGCATCTTGTTGGTGGGGCAGGCTTCAGCGCGAACGACCCCGCGGGTCGTTACCAAGATCGGAGAACTGACGCCGGGACGTGGCGCAGGCACTCATTGCCTGCCGCGCTGACACTCGTGTCAGCGCAGGCGAGCGTAGCTCGCCCAACACAGGCTGAAGCCTGTGCAAGCGGGACGTTAGCCCCGCTAGATCAGTGATTTGCACGATGGTTCTCTGGAGAGCCTGTCCAGGCGAGCAAGGCTCGCCCATATCGCGCGCGCGGTCGACTGACCACCAGTCAGTATGGCAAAATGGCCGCGGTGCAGGCGTACCGGCTGTTTCGCGATCCAGACGCGCAGAAACGTCTCTGCGGTAATGTCCTCGGCCAGCGCGGTGTCGCCGCACCAGTAGAGGGCAAACCGGCACACATCGCGCGCGTAAGCGCCGTACAGCTTCCCGAAGCTGGTGGCCTTGACCTCGCCCGGCATGGATTCGGTATCAGAATATCCGGCAACGGGCCAAAAGTTACGAAAGCGAGAGCCGCGAAGTCCCCATGGGCAAAGCGGGTCTTCGATCCGAGCGGGAGCACCACGCCGGTCCGCGTGCCCGCGACTTGAAAGACTGGCTTGCCGTCGGAAACAGGGGGCGCACCGACCTGGGCCGTTTGCTCGACGGCACCGAAACGAAAAGCCGATGCAATTCGGGTAAGCCGAGAAGTTGGACACCCTGGAAGGGATTCTTGAACCGTATCCAACTCCGGCTGGCTGGCGACGAGCGCGAGAGGGAGATTGTCGCCCAAGCCCGTGAGATACGGGCGCGCGCGCCGCTTAGGGTAGGCGGGCTGGGTTCGCGGAAGAGCGGGGCTGAAGCCCCCCGCCGGCTAAAGCCCGCCCTCCGAGTTATCCAAGATGCAGATGTTGCGCAGGTTGCGGTAACGCTCGGCGTGATCCAGACCGTAGCCCACCACGAATTCGTCCGGAATGCGGAAGCCCACGTAGGAGACTGCCACGGGCCGCTGGCGGCGGTCGGGCTTATCGAGCAGCGCGGCGATGCGAATCGAGCGCGGCTTGCGCTGCTCCAGCAGATGGATCAGGTAGTTAAGGGTGACGCCGCTATCCACGATATCTTCGACGATCAGGAGATCGGCGCCTTCGACGGAGAAGTCGAGATCCTTGGTGACTTTGACCTCGCCCGAGGTGGACTTGCCTTTGCCGTAGCTGGAGATGCCCATGAAATCGACGAAGGCGTCGATGTGCAGGGCGCGCGCCAGGTCGGACATGAAGAAGCAGGCGCCTTTCAGAATGCAGATCAGATGCAGGTTGCCGTTGGGGTAATCGCGATCGATCTCGGCGCCCATTTCGCGCACGCGAGCTCCGATCTGTTCTTCGGGGATGAGGACGCGGAGGGAACTCAATGGGCCTCTAGTCCGCCACCGCGCCGAGGCGGGTGCTTTCGGGGCCAATGTGGATGTGGGCGCCGGTGGCTTTGCCGGGCGCGGCCTGCCAGAAGGCGAAGTACGGGATGCCGCGCGATTCCAGGTACCGGCGCAACCAGACGCCTTCAGGCTGGTCGGGGCTCACCGCCACATCCACGCGGCCGCGGTGATCGAAGCCCATGGCGCGATGGACCGCGGTTTCGCCCATGGCGCTGACGGGCAGCGGTTTGGCGAAGCGATGCGCGAAGGCGGTGGACACTTGCTGAAATTGGGCCGGGGTGAAGACGCCGGCGCCATCGAAGCGGACCGCTGCGGGGCCGCTGCCGGTGGGGCCCTGTTCGCGCGACTGGCGAACCTGCTCAGCGCGCGCCATCTCGACGAGTTCGCGATTGAGGTTGGCGCGCGACACCGCCAGATCGTATTCTTTGAGGGCGTAATCGACTTGCTCGATCAGCGGGTCCAGATCGTTCTTCGCCACGATGCCGGAATCGGTGAGGCCGCGCAACCGCGCGAGCTGCTTCCGGCGCCGGTCGAGGCGGCGTTCGGCGGCCGCCACCATTTCGGTCGATTGCTCCTCGGCGATGTCCTGGCCGTACATGGTACGGCGCAGCACCGCCATATCCTGCGCGTCGCCCAAGGCGTCCTCGGCCTGCTCGAGTTGGACGCGCGGGAGGGCGCCGGCTTCGACCAGGGCGCGCAGCCGCTCGATGGCGAGGCGGGCGCGGAGCACGTCGGGATCTTCGGAACCGCTCGCGGACGGACCGCTCCCTGACGGTCGCGGCTCGGTAGTGGACGACGGTCGCGGCTCGGTAGTGAACGACGGTCGCGGCTCGGTAACCTGTTGCGGCGATTGCGGGGCTGCGCACAACAGTACTGAACCAACCGTTAACCAGAGGAGAAAACGCATGAGTGGATACCTATATTGTAGTACGATACGGTCAGGGAGCGTGTTCTGACAAAGGTTGACCTAAAGCACTCCGACCCAACCGAAACCCAAACGTGGCTGGTGGCCGTCCGCGCAGCCGAATCCAAGAAAGCTACCGACATCCGCGTGCTGGATTTGACCGGCATCACCGCGTTCGCGGATTACTTCGTGATCTGCACGGGGGCCAACGCGCGCAATGTGCAGGCCATCGCCGACGAAGTTGGATTGCGGCTGAAGCACGCCGGCGAGCTGCCGTTCAGCGTGGAAGGCTACACCCAGGCGGAGTGGATTCTGGCGGACTACGGTAATTTTCTGATACACATTTTTTCACCGAAGTCGCGCGACTATTACGACCTGGAGCGGCTGTGGCGCAACGCCAAGACCGTTGAAATTCCGCCCGAGTGAAGATTTTCCTGTACTACATCGGCAAGCCGCGCGACGCGCACGCCAACGCCATCGCCGCGGATTTCGTGAGCCGCGCCGCCCGCTATGCGCCGTGCGAGATGCGAGAGATCCGGCCGCAGCGCACGGGGCACGCTGAATTTTGGGCCAAGCATCCCGCCGCGCGGCGCATCCTGCTGGATCCCGCGGGCAAGCTTATGGATACGGCGGCGTTCCTGGCGATGGTATCGCAGGCCGAAATGGAGGGCCGCGACCTGGTCTTCGTGGTGGGCGGCGCGGATGGTCTGCCGGCGGATTGGCGGGGCCGCGCGGACATTTTGCTTTCGCTTTCGCGCATGACGTTTCCGCATGAATTGGCGCGCGCCATGCTTGCCGAGCAGATCTATCGGGCATTTGCCACGTTGCGGGGGCATCCGTACCCGCGTTAGCAGCGGGCGGGTCCGGAGACCCGCCCTGCGGTCGAAAATCCGCGCCTTGGCAGGCGCAACCGCCTGCCCCACCACGCTGCGCGCCGCGGAGAGGGGGCGGGCGTGGACGCCTGCCCCACCAGGCACTTTTTGCTACTGTAGTTCAATCACTATGTCCTGGTTCAAGAAGGAAAATGCGGCGCCGGCGAAGGTGGCGCAGATCAACGACCCGTCGCGCAAATTGCGCACGGAGGGGCTGTGGCTGAAGTGCGAGGGCTGCCGGCAAATCATCTGGAAAAAAGACCTGGAGTCCAACTGGAACGTTTGTCCGAAGTGCGGCGCGCACATGCGGATGGACGCAGCCGCGCGGCTGAAGCTGCTCTTCGATGGCGAATACGAGAGGTTCGATACGGAGCTGCGCTCGTCGGACCCGCTGGACTTCTTCGACTCGAAGCCTTACCGCGAGCGACTGGATGGCATGCGCATGGCCACCTCGCTTTCCGACGCGATGATCTCGGCGGCCGGCGCCGTGGCCGGACGGCGGGTGCATATCTGCTCGATGGAGGCGCGCTTCATCGGCGGCAGCATGGGATGCGTGGTGGGCGAGATGATCACGCGCGCGATCGAGCGTTCCATGGCGCGGCGGATCCCGCTGGTGATCGTGTCGGCGTCGGGCGGCGCGCGCATGCAGGAGGGCGCGGTGAGCCTGATGCAGATGGCCAAGATATCGGCCGCGCTGATGCGTCTGGATGAAGCCCGGGTGCCTTACATCAGCGTGCTGACGGACCCGACCACGGGCGGCGTGACGGCGAGCTTCGCCATGCTGGGCGATCTGAACATCGCGGAGCCGGGCGCGCTGATCGGATTCGCGGGACCGCGCGTGATCGAGCAGACCATACGGCAGAAGCTGCCGGACGGATTTCAGCGGTCGGAGTTTCTGTTGAAGCACGGGATGCTGGACGCGGTGGTGCCGCGGCTGGAGTTGAAGAGCTACATCTCGACGGCGCTGCGGTTCTTTGTGGATTAGGGCGCCGCTCCATTACGCCCGCGGCTCAGTAAGCCGCGCTCAGTATCGCGATGAATTATCCCGACTCCGTCCGGTTCCTCTACGCGCTGGGCAACGAGGTCAAGACCGCCAAGCTGGGCCTCGAGCGCATTGGCGTTTTGCTCGAAGCGCTGGGCAATCCGCAGATGGCTTGCCGCATCGTACATGTGGCCGGCACCAATGGCAAGGGCTCCACCTGCGCGCTGATCGAATCCGGGCTGCGCGCCGCGGGATATCGCACGGGGCTGTTCACGTCGCCACACCTGGTGGAACCTACGGAGCGCATTCAGGTCGCGGGACGTGGGGTCGGCGCGGACAGGTTTGCCGCGGCGTTCGACCGGGTGCATGCGTGCGCGGAGACGCTGCTGCGGCAGGCACGCATCGATCTGCATCCCACCTATTTCGAAAGCGTGACGGCCATGGCGCTGTTGTTGTTCCGCGAATGTTGCGTGGAGTACGCGGTGCTCGAAGTGGGGCTGGGAGGGCGCCTGGATGCGACCAACGTGGTCATGCCGGAGTTGTGCGTGGTGACGCCGGTGGATTTCGATCATGAAGCGTATTTGGGCAAGAGCCTGGAATCGATTGCCGGAGAAAAGGCGGGGATTCTGAAGCCTGGCGTGGGGGCCGTCTTCGCGCGACAGCGGGCCGAGGCGGAGCGCGTGTTGGAGGCGCGGGCCGCGGCATTGGGCGCGGGTGTGACGCTTAGTTCCTCGGTGGAGGTTTCCGATGTCACGCTGCATGCGCGGGGCAGCGATTTCGTGTGGGACGGGCTACCGGTGAGTTGCCCGCTGCCGGGCGAGCATCAGGTGGAAAACGCCCGCACGGCCATCGCGGCGCTGGGGCAACTCGGCATCCCGCCTGAAGCCATTCGGCGGGGCATCGCGCAAGCCACATGGCCGGGGCGTTTGGAGCGCGTGGCCGCGAATCCCGAGATCGTTCTGGATGGCGCGCACAATCCGGCGAGTGCGCGCGCGCTGGCCGAATATCTCGACCGTTTCTACGAACCGCGCCGTGTCTGGCTGATCTACGGCGCGATGCGCGACAAGGCGGTGGAGGAGATGACGGCGATCCTGTTTCCACGGGCGGCGCATGTGATCGTGACGGCGCCGGCGCAGGCGCGGGCGCTGCGGCCGGAATCGATCCGCGAGCTGGCCGATCACGACGACATCCGGGTGGCGCCGCATATTCGTGCGGCGCTGGCGCTGGCGGCTGGCGCGGCGCGAGAGGACGCCGTCTTCGTGACGGGGTCGTTGTTCCTGGTGGGCGAGGCGCGCGCGTTGCTTACCCGCGCTTGACGGGCGTATACAGATGTGTATACTATCGGACTGGACCGGCAACGAGTTCAAGCGATGGCTGGCGTCTCGGGGCTGCACCTTCGAGGAAGGAACCAAGCACACGAAAGTGTTTTTCAAGGGCAAGTCTACGTTGTTGCCGCGGCATGGCGCAAAGGAACTGCCCACAGGCACCGTCCGGGGCATTCGAAGAGATCTCGGTTTGAAGTGAAGGGGAGAATCCAATGATTGCGTATCCAGCAAAGTTCGACTGCGAAGACGACGGCATCACGGTGACTTTCCCGGACATCCCCGAAGCCATCACTTGCGGCTACTCCGAAGCGGAAGCCATGGAGTACGCGCTGGACGCGATCATCGCCATCTTCACGGAGTACATCAAACACCGCCGCGCCATTCCACGGGGCAGCAAGGCGCGCGGCAAGGGCATGCGCACGGTGGTTCTGCCCGCGCTGGAGGAGGCCAAGATCCGGCTATACGAGGCGATGCGCCAGGCTGGAGTCCGCAAGTCGGAACTGGCCCGCCGCATGGGTTTGCAAAAGAGCCAGGTCGATCGCCTGCTCGATCTGCGCCACCGCTCGCGCCTCGACCAGATTGAGGCAGCCCTGGCCAAGCTGCACAAGCGGCTGGTGGTGCACGTCGAGGATCTGCCGCGGGCGGCAGCGTAGACGTTGTGATGGAAATCTCGCTTTCCGGAGCGCCTTGCTGCAAGCACTCGGCGCGCCGGACTGGGATGGCCATAACCTGGATGCTCCGTGGGACTCGATCGCGAACGGCGACACAATCCAGGTGACCACCATTTAGGCTAAGCATCGCGGGAGTCGCGCGGATGCCGTCGACTTGCAAGGCTCTGGTTGACCGCTTCGGCGCTCCGATTTCCCAAGCGCGAGTTAAGGGCCGGCCCGTCGAAATCGTCTGCCTGTAGCCGATGAGGCTGCGCGTCCCGGCGAAGCGTCCGGCGTCTGCGTGCCGGGGTGCTATACTCCCAACTTCGGTATCTTCAAAAGGGGCCATGTTCCTCAGCCGCCTGCGCGCCTATCTGCTCATCGATCCCCTCATTGTCATAGCGACGGTGGTGCTGGGTTCGGCGTCGCTGCTGGCTTCCGCATTCGACAAGCGCGGCCGCACGCAGCATGCGATCGCACGCCTGTGGGCGCGCATCCTGTTGGCAGTCAGCGGGGCGCGCATCCGCATAGAGGGAGTGGAGAAGCTCGACACGGACGCGGCATACGTGCTGGTGGCCAATCACTCCAGTTACATGGATACGCCGGCGGTGTTGCTGATCCCGCTGCAGATCCGGTTCTTCGCCAAGGGGGGATTGTTTCGAATCCCGCTGTTGGGCGGACACCTGCGGCGCGCGGGACATCTGCCGGTGGTGCGCGACAATCCGCGGGCGTCGCTGAAGAGCTTAACCGAGGGCGCGCGGCTGGTGCGCGAACGGGGCGTGTCGGTGCTGCTGTTCCCGGAAGGCGGCCGGTCGCCCGATGGGCTGCGCGAGTTCAAGGAAGGCGCGGCTTACCTGGCGATCAAAGCGGGCGTGCCGGTGGTGCCTATCGGGATCATGGGCATGCGGCGGGTGATGCCGATGGGGTCGTTGCACGTGCGTCCGCATGCCGTGACCATGCGGATCGGCGATCCGATTCCCACCGCGGGCATTAAGCTGGATGCGCGCGGCGAGTTGAACCAGACGCTGCGGCGCAAAGTGGCGGAGTTGATTGGAGAGGCGGGGATTGGCGATTAGCGGTTCCGCGGGTCGAGTCCATCCCACAGAGCGCGCACCATGGCGCGCACCAGTTTCGGTTCGAATTGGCCGCCGTGTGCGCCCAGCCGCTCAAAGAACGGGATGGAGTGCGCGGCGGACCAAATCAGCAGCGCCGCCGCTGCGGGGTCGATCGCGCCGAGCCTTCCGGCACGCTGCTCCCGAACCAGAAACTCGACCAGTTGCCGGCGCAGCAGGAGCATAGGCGAGTCCGGATGGCGCTTGGCAAACTCTTCGAACCGAAAATTAGGATGGGACATCAAGGGCAGCAGGACCGGTAGCGTCTCGCGGAAATAGGCGATCATCGAAAATGTGATTTTCTCCAGCAGGGTGCGTCCCTGGGAGTGGGGATGATGAAAGAGGCGATTCAAGTCCGCCGACGGCGGAATCATAGCCGCGAAGAACAGGTCTTCCTTAGTCCGGAAGCGCTGGAAGATCAGGCCCTCGGACACGCCGGCGCGGCGCGCAATTTCCCTGGTGGATGCCGTGAAACCTTCCTCCACGAAGATGCGGCGGGCGACGCCCAGCAGTTCATCGTCGGATATGGCCTTTTTTCTACCCATTCCCTCATGGCTTGCGGGCCAGAAAATAGAGTGTAGCTGGACGCGAGCCGGATTCGACCACTTGGAATCCGGCATTGCGCAGGAAGGCTATCCAGCGGTCCGGGCCGGGCAGGCGGGTGTGCATGAAGAGCGGACCCCAAGTCCACTCGACCCAGAGATCCTTGGCGACGACCATCAAGAGAAACTGGCCGCCGGGCTTCAATACGCGGGAAGCTTCGCCAAGAGCCTGATGTATCCCGTCACGGTTCAAGTGGTCGATGGCGTAGGCGCTGACGACGGCATCGAAGGCGGCCGATTCGACGGGCATCTGGCGCATGTCGCCGGCCTGGATCGCGGCGCGCCGCTCGACACCGGCGGCTTTCAAGTTTTCGAGCAGCCTGGCGCGGCCCTGATCGAGGATTTGCTGCCCGTTCCGCAGGTCGCCGAAGTGGCGCGCGTATTCGTCGCTGAAACGGTCGAGCGCCACCACGAAGGCGCGTGGCCGGGCCTCCAGAACCATGAGGGTGGAGCGGCCGGTACCGGCGCCCATGTCGAGGACCCGCCCGGCGCCGGATGGCAGGAACGATTGGGTGGGCAGCGGCGTGCGTCCGTTCATGTTCAGGTCGAAGCGCACCGCCAGGAACGCGGCGACCGACCAGAGCGTCACGGCGCCGAAGACGGCTAGCGGCAGCTTGGGCCACTTGCGGGCGAAGGCCAGCCAGAACAGCGGCAGGGCGATGGCCGTTACCACGAGGTGGCCGTAGGTCCAATACCAAGCGTAGCCGAAATTTATATGTGAGTGCATACTTATTTATAGCACGGGCTTGGGGGGCGCGCAATTCCGCCCAATTGCCATTTAGTGTTTTTGGCCGGGCATCTGCGTCGATTGTGGGGCAGGACTCCAGTCCCGCGGGCCGGCGTCCACGTCGGCCTGTGTCGGAGCGGGAAGCGGGTCCTGGAGGACCCGCGCACGGTCGAAAACCCACCGCTTTTCTACAATCTGTCCGCCGCCGTTGGGCAGGCTCGCAGCCTGGCTCGCAGCCTGCGCGGGCCTCGAAGGCCCGCTCTTCGGCGAGCGAAGCTCGCCCACTCAGGCTAAAGCTAGTGCCAACAGGAGCGGGTCTGGAGACCCGCCGCAGGCGTAGACGCCTGCCCCACAGGGCTTTAATCACGACTGAACCACCCGTTTACGGGCGGGCGCGGGACATCCAGTTCCGCCGCGACCGCACGATCGTCCCGATCGGCCGGGCCGGGGTTCAGAATGGCCAAGCGCGGGCCTCGCTCCGGGTCGAACCAACCCAGGCGTACCTGATACTTTCCGGCGGGCAACGAACCGGGGAGCGCCAATACGTATCGTTCGCGCACGATATCTCCCGGCTTCCAGCGCGCAGTGGGCAGCCATCCCGATTGCGGCCAGTGATCCTGCTGATAAACCGTTTGGCCGGTGGAATCGGTGACGTGCACGAACACGCGCAGATCGGCCGCGGGCGTCTTCAGGCACACCCAGTAGTAGACCACTTCGAAGGCGGCGGGCCAATCCAGCAACGGCCGCACCGAGGCCCCGCGAAACTCGATCTGGTTTGCAAAATTCACGCTGCGCGGCAGTTGAATCTCGCCGGCGGGAAGTGCGGCGAGCGGCCCAGGCGCGGCAGCCAGATCGAAGATTTGCCAGGGCGCGTCCTCGGTGGTCAGTCGCGCGTATCGCCCGGCTAAGGCGGTAAAGAACTGACGCCGCACGTGCGCGTCGGCAGCGAAGGTGTCTGCATAATAGCGAGCCCCGGCTTGCCTCAGGCGCTCCAGCCGTTCAGGGTCATAGCTTCTCTCCAGCAGCCACCCGCGACGGTCTGCGAAGTAGAGCACGTTGGGGCTGCCGCCGGTCTCGGTCGCAAGCAAGTCGCCAGGCGCGGTCAGATGATTCAGCGCCACACCCAAGTCGCGGGGCAAGCGGTCCGGACGGTACATCGGCAGCGCGCAATAGACCGCTCCAACGGCAAAGACCGCGAGCACGATGGCCACAACCGGGTATCCGATCCGGTAGCGGGCAGCTCTGGCCAGAGCGATTCCGGCGAGCGCCGCGCCGCCGGGGAGCAGCAACGACAGGTAGTAAAGGTTGGCGGGCAAAACGCCGGGCATCGACAACAACGTTAATGCCGCGCCCGCCACCCACAGGCGGAAAAGCCATGCGGCCCGGCCGTTGCCCGCGCATAAGAAACCGAAAGCGGCAAGCGCCAAGCCCAAAGGCGAGAATGCCTCGGCCGAGAGAGCCCGCAGAATCCGGCTGGTGAACGGGCCTTGCAGCCAGAGGTTCAGATGGTGTCCGAAAAGACCGCGCTGCATGGCCAGCGCGCTCAGAACGCTCTGCGATTCCATGGCGCGGGCATGCACGGAGTACCAGGCCAAGGCCGGAATCGCGGCGATCAGGGCGAAGATGTAGGGCCCCTTGCGAAACAGCAACCTACGGCCATAGGCCAGCCAAAAAAGATATAACGCGGGCAAGGCGACGAAAACGACCGTCAGTTTTTGGAGCATGGCGAGCGCCGTCCACGCGCCGGCAGCAGCCAGGCGGGCGCCTTTGTCATCGTCGCTCCAACGATCGAGAGCGTCCAAACCGGCCAGCGCCAGCGCCAGTGCGGGAATGTCCGGCATGAAGGCGCGGCCAAAGAACTGATGGTAGGGAAGCAGCGCGTAAATGAAAGCACCCATCCGCGCGGCGACTGCGCCGGCGCGCCGGTTGAGCAAATCGTACAAGCAGTAAATTCCCACGAGAGAGAAAGCGACGACAACCAAACGGGCCAGCGTGTCGCTCTCGCCGAAAACTTTGTATAGGACCGCCGCCAGAACGCTTTGGATCGAGAATTCGGCGTTGAAATAGCTTGGGGCGCTGGGCAGGTTGCCGAGCCAGGCTACCTGTGGGTGGAGCAATGGGAAGCCATGCCGGGCGAAGTCGCGTGCCAGCATCAGCGTGATGGTTTGCCGCCAATTGTGGTAATCCCAGACCGGGTAACCCAGGTGGAAAGTGCGCAGGGCCAGCGCGGACAGCAGGATGAGGTAGAGCCACCGGTCGCCGCGTTTGGCCGGATGTTGCGCCATTTCTAAGGAACAATCCGGACCAGGGCGAGCGCGTGCGGCTGCAAAGTCAGCGGCTGGGTGAGATCCTGCTCAACGGCGTCCGGCAGTGCGGCCGCATCGCGGAGAAGTTGGATCTGATGGCGGGTGGGGAACGCGGGACGGCCCATGGCTTCCCAGGCCGGAAGCGGCGAACCGTGCTGCGCGTCCACAGTTTGAATGCGGGCGCGGTGCGGACCGGTCAGGCCGGTTACGTCCAAGCGCACTTCGCGCGGCGATCCGGCTTCCTCGGGCGCGGCGTAGTTCCAAACCGCGATGGCCAGTTGCCCATCGGCGTCGCGGGTGACCAGTGCATTCTCGGACGCCACCGGAATGCGCTCCTTGCCCAGCATATGGAGAAGCCGGAAGGCGTTGAAGGCGGCCTTGGGAATCCCATCCTTGGCGATCAGTCCGAAGCCGCCGTAGAAAGGCTGCTTCACCACGCCCTGCTCCTCGAAAACATCCGAGAAAGTCCACAGTGACATGGCCGTGGTCAGTCCATCGCACAGCCGGATATTGTTGGCCAGCCAAGGTCCCATGAAGGGTGCGTCGGTGACGGCCGTTTCGGCCATGTAGCTGGCGTTGTACTCGCTCCAGATTATGGGCAGATCGGGACGCGGCGAGCGATGTACCTGGTCGTAGACTTTCTTTACGGCGCGGCCCACCATGTCGCGGCGCGGGATCGCCTCGTGCGTGCCGAAGATGTCCTCGGACTTATCGTTCCCATAGACATGCGTGGAGACGAAGTCCACCGGCGAGCGCTGGTCGGTACAGTGGCGGATAAAACGGTCTACCCATGCCGCTTGCGCGGTGGCCGGTCCGCCGACACGCAGGTTCGGACTCACGCTCTTGAGCGCGCGCGCGGTGTGATCGTATAACTCGTAGTAAGTGGGTTCGGCGGGCTGGCCGCCCCAAAACGGGAGGTTCGGCTCGTTCCAGACTTCGAAATACCATTGCTCCAATTCCGGCTCGCCGTAACGCGCCATCAGGTGACGGGTGCACTGCGCGATCAGTTCGTCCCAGTGGGCGTAGTTATTGGGCGGCGCGACCAGCGGCTTGTACCAGAACGGAAACCCCGTGGGCGACGAAGCCAGTTTGCGCGGCATGAAGCTCAGTTCCACGAATGGGCGGACGTTGCGGTCGAGCAAGCCATCGTAGATCTGATCGAGGTACGAGAAGTTATAGACTGGGTGGCCCTGCGCGTCCTCGTCGTAAATTCCGTTTTCGTCGTCGAGAATGGCGTGAAAGCGGACGTATTGCACGGAGGCGATGGCGCGGGTGGCGTCCAGGTCGCGGCGGTAGGAGTCGCGCAGGGAGAGATTGGCGCGCCCGGATCCGAACATGACTTCCCAGAAATGCGGGAAGGGCCGGGCGGCGGCGCGGGCGTCGATGGCGATGGTTTCACGCGGTTGCGCGAAAGCGGGAACGAGCGGCAGCGCCGATAGAAGTAAGAGTTTCAACATGGCTGGACCCACTGTATTTTACAACATGAAGAAAAACGGGTCCGCGTGCGTTTTTTTGTGGGGCAGGCTCGCAGCCTGCGGCGGCCTCGTAGGCCGCCTGCCTCTTCTTGCCGGGCTTGGTGGCATGGGCGTTAGCCCCGCCAAGACGAGCTTCGCTCGCGGCAGACGAGCTTCGCTCGCCGCGGAGCGGGCCTGCGAGGCCCGCGCAGGCTGCGAGCCTGCCCCACTGAGGCGCGCTGAGAGCGTGCGCCACGCGTTTGTTGTGGGAGAATGGGGAAGAATGATCGTCGCCGACGGCATCTACTACGCCCTGGGACTGACCGCGGCCGGACTGCTGGTATCCTACCTGGCGCATCCGTGGTTCGGACTGCCGCTCTACGTTCTGGCGGCATTTTGTCTTTATTTCTTCCGCGATCCGGAGCGCGCGATTCCGGCCGGGCCGGTGGCGGTTTCGCCGGCCGATGGCAAAGTAGTAGCGGTCAAGCGGGAGACCGCCACGCAAACGCGTATCAGCATATTCCTGAATATTTTCGACGTGCACGTGAACCGCGCGCCGATCGCGGGCGCCATCGCGGAAGTGCGTTACTCCAAGGGAAAGTTTCACGTTGCCAGCCGCGAGGAGTGCTCCACGGAAAACGAACAAAACGTGGTAAGCGTGCGGGCCGAGGGCACCTGCGTGGTCTTCAAGCAGATCGCCGGCCTGATTGCGCGGCGTATCGTATTCACTAAGCGGGCCGGCGACCTAGTGGCGAAAGGCGAACGTGTGGGGCTGATCAAATTCGGGTCGCGGGTGGATGTGCTGTTCGGTCCGGAGTGGGAGATTATTGTGCAGACGGGACAGCGGGTCCTGGCGGGATCGAGTGCGATCGCCCGGCGGCGCGATTTTGCGGGGGCGGACCTGGCCGAAGCCCGGAAACTGGTGGCGGAAACCCGGGAATTGGTGCATGCCCAAGCTTAGGAACCCGCTGATCGACCGGCACTCTCCGGATCGGCGTCCCCGCCGCGCGGCTTACGCGTTGCCGACGCTGTTCACGGCGGGCAACATTTTCCTGGGTTATCTTTCGATCCTGCGCTCGTTTCGCGGCGCCATGCTGGCCGCGGCGGGAGTTGCCGGCGTGGCGGCCGCCGCCGACGATTTTGAGATTGCGGCGAAGGCCATCGGGATCGCAGTGCTGCTCGACGGGTTGGACGGCATGATCGCGCGCCTGACGCACACCACCAGCGATTTCGGCCGCGAGATGGATTCGCTCGCCGACGTCGTCAGCTTCGGTCTCGCGCCCACGATATTGGCATACGCCTGGGGCGTTCAGTTCGTGGACAGCGGACTGCCGCATCAGTTTCAGCATCAGTTGTTTCAGGCTGGATATTTCGTCGCCTTCTTGTTTCTGCTGTGCGGCGCTGCGCGGCTGGCGCGCTTCAACGTCCAGAAGAATCCCATTCCCACGAACCCCGGCCGTCCCAACCGGAAGTATTTCGTGGGGCTGCCGATTCCCGGGGCGGCCGGGACGGTGGCCGCCAGCGTATACGCTTTTTACGGCGAACCGATCGGCTACTGGCCCATCGCGGTGGTCTGGCTGGCACTGCTGGCGCTGCTGGGATTTCTGATGGTCAGCACCTGGCGCTATTACAGCTTCAAAGGACTCAGCCTACGGCAGCCGCACACGCCTCTAATCGTCATCCTGGTGGGCGGACTGGTTTTCGCCATCTGGAATTACGGCCATGTGGTGTTGCCGATCATGGCGGGCATCTATGTAGGCGGCGGCATAGCGATTCGCGTGGGAGGGATCGTGCGGCGTCACGTGCTGCGCCGCCGTCTGGGCGCGCCGGAGCGTCAAGTTGGCTAGAACCTCGTGGGGCAGGACTCCAGTCCTGCGCGGGTCCTCCAGGACCCGCTGTTCGGCTGACGAAATCGGATGTATGCGGGCACGCCCAGGCCGACGTGGACGTCGGCCGCAGGACTGGAGTCCTGCCCCACCAGGAGGCCCGTCCGACCATGGCTAGGTCGCAAACGTGGGCGCTGATCGGCAGCGAATCCCTGTTAGGGCGCGAAGTGCGCGACCTGATTGCCGTGGGCCACGTGCCGGTGGATCTGAAACTGATCTCCGAGGATCCCGAAAAGGCCGGCGCGCTCACCGAGCAAGGCGGCGAACCGGCGCTGGTTTGGGGGCTCGATGAAGCCGCTATGCGCGATGCGCCCGTGGTGTTGTTGGCGGGATCGGCGGCATCCGCGCTGCGGACCCTCGATTTTCGGGCCGAGACTCCCGGAACCATCGACCTGACGCACGCCGCCGAGGACCATCCCCGTTCGTTCATTCGCGCGCCTTTTGTGGAGCCTGACGGATTCCGCGCGCCGGAAGACGCGGTACACTCGATCGCGCATCCGGCGGCCATCGCCATCGCCCTGGTCCTGCCGCGCCTGCATGCCCAGTTTCGCGTGCGGCGGTCGGTGATCCACATCTTCGAACCGGCCAGCGAACGCGGCACGCCCGGGGTGGAGGAGTTGCAGCAGCAGACGGTTGGCCTATTGTCGTTCAAAAACATGCCCAAGAAAATCTACGACGCACAACTCAGCTTCAACATGCTGGCGCAGTATGGCGAGGACGCGCCGGTAGCGCTGGAATCCGCCGAATTGCGCATCGAGCGGCATCTGGCCACGCTGCTTTCGCGTGGCGCGGGCCTAAATACCCCCGTGGCGCCCATGCCGTCGCTGCGGCTGATTCAAGCGCCGGTGTTTCACGGATACAGCCTCTCGCTGTGGGTGCAATTCGAAGAGAATCCGGGGGTGGCGGCGGTGGAATCGGCGCTGGCGGACGACCGCATCGATGTGCGGCGCTCCGATCTGGAGCCGCCCACGGCGGTGGGTAACGCCGGGCAGGACGGCGTGGCGGTGGGCGCGGTAGCCATGGACCGCAACGATCCGCAGGCTTGCTGGTGCTGGTTGGTGGCGGATAATCTGCGGCTGGCGGCGGAGAACGCGGTGGCGGTGGGGAGCCAGTTCTTATGAGAAACGCGGCAATTGCGGTATGGGCGGTGGCGCTGTGCGGCAGCGGGTGTGGTTATCACGTGGCCGGCAAGTCGGACATCATGCCGCTGACCATCCATACGATCGCCATCGCCCCTTTTGTGAACAAGACGATCCAATACAAGCTGGCGCAGCGGCTGCCCGCGGATATCACGCGGGAGTTCATCGAGCGTACGCACTATAAGATCGTGACCGATCCGAAAACCGCCGACGCCGTGCTGGATGGCGGGGTGATGAACTTCGTATCTTACCCGATCGTGGCCGATCAAAGCAGCGGACGCGCGACCGTAGTGCAGTGCAGCGCCTATTTGAGAGTTGTGCTGACCGAACGCGCCACGGGCAAGGTACTGTTTTCGCGGCCTTCGTTCGAAGTGCGGGAACGGTACGAAATCAGCGTCGATCCGCAGGCGTACTTCGATGAGAGCGGGGCGGGCATCGAGCGGCTGGGCAAGGACGTGGCGCGCGATGTGGTGACCTCGATTCTGGAGAAATTTTGAAGGCATGACTCCCGCGCAGTTTTTGACTCGCATGGAGCGCGGCTCGGTCGCGCCCGGCTATTTGTTCATCGGGCCGGAAGCTTACCAGCGGCGGCGCGCGCGGGCGGCGTTGCTGAAGGCCCACGAATACGCGGTCACGCAATACGATCTGAACGAGACGGCGCTGGCGGAAGTCATCGACGACGCGCGCGCGCTATCGCTGTTCACGTCCGAAAGGGCGATCTTCGCCGGCAACGCGGAAGCCGCGCTTCCGCGCACGAAGTCCGACGAGGACGCCGAAGATAGCGAAAGCGCCGCGGGTTCGGCCGATGTGCTGGCCGTCTACATGAAGGATCCCACGCCCGGCGTAGTGTTGGTTTTCGACGCGCCGCGGTTCGACTTCGAGGGCGATGACAAGCGGAAGCAGGAGCGTGTGCGCAAGTTTTATGCATCCCTGGGGGACCCGGTGGAATTCAAGCGGGCGTCGGCCGACGACGCGCGCAGGGAGGCGGCGGCACTCGCCCGGCGCGCCGGTTTGAGCTTGGATCCGGCCATGGTGGATTTGTTGGTGGAGGCGCTGGCCGCCGATCTGACGCGCATCGCGGTGGAAGTGGAAAAGATGGCGCTCTACACACAGGGGCGGCCGGTGACCGAGGAGGATCTGGCGCTGCTGGTGCCTGACGCGCGGGCCACTACCATCTTCGCGCTGGTGGGAGCGCTGGGGCGGAGGGACCGGTCGCGGTCGCTCGAAATCCTGGACACGCTATTCCGCGATGGCGAGTATTTGCCGGTGGCGCTGTCGTTCCTGTCGGCGCAATTTCGTGCGGCGCTGGTAGCCAAGGAGTCGGGCTTGCGCAGTCCGCAGCAGATCCAGGGGCACTTCGCCAGGATGGGTGTGCAGATGTGGAGCTCGCGCGCGGAACAGGTGTTTCAAACCGTGGCGAAGTTTTCCCGGGCGCAACTGGAGCGCGCGATGCAATTGACGTTCGAGGCGGATAGGGACTTGCGCAGCGCGCGGCCCGACGACCGAATCGTAATGGAGCAGTTTATCTTGCGGTTGACGATGGAGGGCGGGCTCTAGCCGGCGCGGGACTCAGTCGCGCTGCTATGCCGTGGCGAGAGTCTTCACGCGCAGGTGCAGCTTCGATTTGTACCGCGCCGCGGTGTTCTTCTTGATGATACCGATCTTGGCGGAGCGGTCGATCAGGGAGAAAGTCGCGGGCAGCAACTCGGCGGCCGCCTTGGCGTCCTTGGAAGTGAGAGCGCGCCGCATGGCGCGGATCTGGTGGCGCAGGCGGGACTTACTCTGCCGGTTGTACTCGGTGCGCTTTTCGTCTTGTCGCACGCGCTTGAGCGCGGAAAAATGATTGGCCATCTGAAGCAGACTGATCCTTACAAGAGATTCGTAACACACAGGATACCGCAAGGCGTGGGGTCGGGTCAACTGGCGGCTAGTGGGGCTCCGTTTTATCGTCTCCGGCCGCCTCTGTACCGTATGCGGCCAGTTGATCGAGATCCATGTTGCCTCCCGACAGGATGACGCCCACGTTCGCGATGCCAGCCGGCAGTTTGCCAAACAGCAGCGCGGCCGCACCTACGGCGCCGCTGGGTTCCACCAGAATCTTGAGCCGCGTGAGCAGGAACTTCACGGCCGCGCGGATTTCGTCGTCGGTGACCAACAGAATCCGCTCGACCCATCGGCGGATAATCGGGAAAGTGAGTTCGCCGGGTTGCGGCGCGCGCAGACCGTCGGCAATGGTTTGAGGCAGCGGGATGGAGCGCCGCTCGCCCGCCTGGAACGACAAGAATGTGTCGTTGCCGTCGGCTGGCTCGACGCCGAACAGCCGGATCGAGGGCCGCATCTCCTTCGCGATGGTGGCGCATCCCGAGAGCAGCCCGCCACCGCCCACCGGTGCGATCAGGGCATCCAGATCGGGCAAGTCCTCCAACAGTTCGAGCGCCGCGGTTCCCTGTCCTTCCGCGATCATCGGATGGTCGAAAGGCGGCACCAGCGTGGCGCCGGACTCCGCCAGAATGCGGGCGGCGATGGACTCGCGGCTTTCCGTCAGGCGATCGTAGGGCACGATGCGGGCGCCGTGCGCGCGGGCTGTTTCGAGCTTGGAGCGCGGCGCGTCGGCGGGCATTACAATGGTGGCGGCAGCGCCGGCATAGCGGGCGGCGATGGCCACCGCGATCGCGTGATTGCCGGAGGAAAAGGCCACTACGCCGCGCGGCAGGTCGGCGGGCGGGAGGGAGAGAATCAGGTTGGATGCACCGCGGATCTTGAATGCCCCGCCGGTCTGCAGGTTCTCGCATTTGAAGAAGACGCGTGCGCCGGCGGCGGCGTCGAATTCGCTTGAGACGAGCACGGGCGTGCGTTTGGCGAGCGGCCGTATGCGGGCAGCGGCGGCGCGGACGCCAGCCGGGGTTATGGGGGACACGGCTTGATTGTAGCGCTGTGGCTTGTGGCGAGGCCAATCGGTCCGCGGGCCGTTTCTTGTGGCGGCCATCCGGAGTTTGTACGTTTTCCGTATGGAAATGCCTTGGTGGGGCAGACTCGCTGTTCCGGCTGTCTCGCCATCCTGCCCGCAGGCACGGCCTCGGAGGCCGGCCCGATGGAGCACACGCTTAGGGGCCGCCTGGCTGGGCCCAACGGTTGGCGTCTGACAAGACTGGAAAGCTCTACGGCTTGGCGTATAGCGGCGGACACGCCAAACTGACGAGACGGGCACGAATTGCTACGAGCGCCTACGAATTGACGAAACCGTCAAGGCCCGGAAGGAGCAGGTGCTCTACATTTTTGAAGGGCCAACCGGCGGCCCGGCCGGTCCGATCTTCGACAAAGCCGGCAATCTTTACGGCACGTAGTGTGGGGCAAGTATGGATTTGGCGAGGTGTTCAAACTGGAGCCGGCGAAGGCGCCGGGCGCTGCGTGGACCAGGTTGTCCACCCACGACCTTCAAGGCCCCGACGGCACTTTTCCAGGACCTGGCTTGGCCTTCGATAGCCAGGACAATCTCTTCGGCTCCACCCTGGGGACCCGGGATATGGATCGCCCTATCGCAATGTCCACGATCTGAGTCCGGCATCGGACGGCACCTGGCCCGAGTCGATGGTGTACGACTTCACCCCGTATGCCATTGGCAACCCTCCAAACGACGGCCCGGTTTTTGCGCGGAGGCGATCGTCTTTTATGGCGCCGCCTCCGAGGGCGGCGAATTCCGGCGCCGGCAGCAGCGGCTGACGTACGGAACTACGAAGTACTCTACAACTTCACGGGCGGAGCCGGCGGTGCGCCCGATTTTGGACTCACATTTAGTTTAGGGGTGCGCTTTACGGCACCGCGCCGCCGGGTGGTGACATGACCTGCGGCAGCAGGCGGGTTATGGGGATGGCTGCGGGACGATCTTCCAGGTCGTTCCTGAGTTGTAAGTGGCGGCTGAGGCTTTGCGCCGAAGTTAGTCTTGAACGCCAGGATCGAGATCCGCCGCGGGCTCGTCGTCGGCTTGCACGACAAGGGAAACCAGGTCCAGGCCATTACTGTTATCGCTCGGCGAGTCGCCGTTCATAAAAGCGATCGTAGTGTGCCCCGAGGCCGCCGTGATGGTGGTGGCAAACTTCTGCCAAACCTGCTTCGATTCTCCGGTGCCCTTCGAATTGGTGCCCGTGAAAACCTGCTTGCCGTTCACCAGCACGTTCACCGTGCTGCTGACGCCCAAGATGCCGCCGGGATCGTCGACATTGCCAATATAGAAAGTGAGCGTGTACGCCGTGCCGGCGGTGGTGGCCACGGTTTGCTGGACACCGGTTACGGTATTGCTGTTGCCGGTCAGATCGAGCCATTGGCTGCCCCCTGCCGCGGGAAACGTAAAGCCCGACTGTTCAAATGTCCCACTGACGATGCCCACGTTGCCGGTGGCGCCGACTACTTTCCAGCCGGTGAAAGTGTCACCCGTTGAAACCAGTTCGTAACTGCCCGCAATCACCACCGGCGTCTCGAAGCTACCGTTCTTGATCAAGTTGGCGCCATGCGCGGAATTGGCCAGCAGGCCGGCGGCCGCCGCGAGGCAAAGGCAAAGCACATTCATTGTCGGTTTCATCTACCCTCCAAAGCGCTTCGTCGTGCGCCCCTATTATACGTCGCTTACGCGCTGCGCTGGCGCGGTTCTTTCCGAGGTGAGACCGATTAATGGCGGACGAGGTACGCCGGGCAGCGCCGGATCGCCCGGTCGAAAACCCACTGCGGTCGGCGGGTCTGGAGACCCGCTGCAGGCGTAGACGCCTGCCCCACAGCGAGAAATCACGCGGCGCGGCGCGGGCCGGGCGGCAGGATTCCGGCTAGGTGCAGCGGGTCCGTGGGCGAGACTTCGGGAAGCCCGCCGGATTCGCCGCTGCGGCGGACGGCGCGCAGCAGGTCCAGCGCTTCGGGCAGCGCGAACTGTTCCCCCAGGAAGGCTTCCGCGAAGCGGCCGCCGCGGATTTCGCCGCGCGCTTCCATGCGGCGCAGTTCCACCAGCAGGTCGCGCCAGGCGGGCGCCAGGGTTTCGCGGGCGGCCAGATCGCGGAAGACCACGCCCCAGCGCTGCAACAATTGGCGGGCGAAAGATGCCGGCGAGATCTCGCCCCACGATATGGCGGGTCGGCGCAGCAGCGCCCAACGTCCGGCGGCGTGGCGGGGGCGGGCGAGACGGCCACGTCCTTCGCCGCGGCGGCGCTTTGGATCCACCAGCGCGCGCAGGTTCTCGAAGCCATCGGCGGTGACCAGGCCCGCAGCCACAAGTTCCCAAAGCGCGTCTTCCACTTCGCTGGCGAGGCGGCCGGTGGCGCGCGCCAGTTCGGGGAAGAAGGATGCACCGCGTTGCTGCAATTCGGCCAGCACCTCGCGCGCCGGATGCGAGAGCGAAGCGTCGGATGCAGGCTCCGGACCGGCCAGCAGCCACTCGGCGTCCGCGCGCAAGAACAAGGTCAACGGCGCGACGCGCGTGGGACGCACCTTGTGCGTCCGGCCGTTTTCGTTGTTGTCGAACGCCGGGTGCGGCGAGAGACGGCCCCACATCACTTCGCCCGACAGGCAAAGCTGGTCCAGGAACTCGGGACTATAGTGCGCCACTCGGCTGGGCAGGATTTCGCCTTCCCACGCCGCGGCCGAGATCTCGTATCCTTGAAGCTGCTTGATGACGTGCAGTACGCCATCCGCGCCATGCAATTGCGAGCCGGGAGCGAGGTGCTGCCAGCGGTGCAGGAAGCGCACGAAATCGGCGGTGGTTACGGGCTCGATCTCGCGGCGCAGGCGACCGATGGTGAGGCGGTGTATGCGCGCCAACAGGCGGCGATGGCACCATTCGGGCTCGTGGTCGGGTGCACCCGGCGTGAAGCGGCCGCGCAGGATCTGGCCTTCGGCTTCTAGTTGCGCGAGCGCGGCATCGACCAGAGCTTGCGGCATCGCCAGGCGCGCGGAGAGTTCGGAGGCGCGATACGGGCCGCCGGATTCGAACCAGCCGCGCAGGATCTCGGCGGCGCAAGCTTCTTCGGTTTCGGTACGGTTGCCGGGGAAGTGGATTGGGGGCGCGAGGGTGGCGTCAGGGTGGACGCCGAGGGCGATCGGGGTTCGTTCGGCGGAGACCCAGAAAATAGGAGAGGCGGCCTGCGAGGCCGCCGCAGGCTGCGAGCCTGCCCCACTTAGTATGGCAGCACGGCCGGCTTCGACCAGGGATGAGAAGAACGGCTCCCATTCGGGTACGGGCGGAACGGCGATCAGCGTCAGCAACGCTTGGTGCAACTCATCGGGGTCGCGCACCAGCGGCCATGACTCCGCGGCCACTTGCACGATGGCGTCGGGATCGAGCGCGCCCGCGCCTTCGACGAAGTCGGTGCGCACGGTGCGCCGCAATTGCACGGCGCGAGCACGGCGCTCTTCCAGCGGCGCATCATCCAGAAACGCGTAAGGGTTGGCGTTGAGGATCTCGTGCGAAAAGGGCGTAGCTTCGGGCGTATCGATGGCGGATGTGCGGACTGAACCCGCGCGGATGCCTTCGAGCACGGCGATGAGGCCGTCGAGATCCATGGCCTCGTGCAGGCAGTTGCGAATGGTTTCGCGGACCAGCGGATGGTCCGGGATGCGCGGCGGTCCGGTGAGGTTCTCGGCGCAGGCGGCCTGGTCGGGGAAGGTGGCGGCCAGCAGGTCGTCGGAGCGCATGCGCTGGATCGGCGCAGGCACGCGCGCGCCGTGCGAAAAACGCAGGATGGCCAGCGCGCGCGAGGCATTCCAACGCCAGCGCGCGGTGAACATGGGCGCGTCGAGCAGCGCCTGGGTGAGCACGTCCTCCACGGTTTCGGGACGCAGGAATTCGAAGACGATGTCGAGCGGAAACGAATGCTGCTCGCCGAGCGACAGCACGATGCCGTTGTCGGTGGCCGCGGCTTGCAGCTCGAAGTTGAAAGTACGGCAGAAGCGCTTACGCAGCGCCAACCCCCAGGCGCGATTGACGCGTGCGCCGAATGGCGCGTGCAGCACGAATTGCATGCCGCCGCCTTCATCGAAGAACCGCTCGGCGACCACGTGCGCGGAGGCGGGCAGTACACCTAGGGCGCGCGCGCCGGATTGCACGTAGCCGATAGCCTGCTCCGCGCCCAGACGGTCGAGGCCGGCATCGCGCAGCAACCAGTCGGGCTGAGGCGCGGCCAGGATATCCGCACGTAGACGCGAAACTTCGGCGGACAATTCGGCGGTGCGGCCGGGCGCTTCGCCGTTCCAGAAGGGAATCGACGGAGCCGCGCCGTGGGCATCCTCCACGCGCACGCGGCCGTTTTCCACGCGACGGATGCGCCATGAGTTCGTGCCCAGCAGGAACACATCGCCGGACATGCTTTCCACGGCGAAATCTTCGTCGACGGTGCCGACGGTGGCGCCTTCCGGCTCGGCGACCACCAGGTAGTTGGCGTTATCGGGAATCGCGCCGCCGGAGGTGATGGCCGCCAGGCGCGCACCGCGGCGGCCGCGCACGATATGATTCACCTGGTCGCGATGCAGATACGCGCCGGCGCGCCCTCGTGCGGTCACGATGCCATCGCTGAGCATGGCGACGATATCGTCGAAATCGCGGCGGTCGAGCGCGCGGTAGGAATATGTCGAACGGGCCAAGGCGAACAAGGCGTCTTCGGTGAATTCTTCGCAAGCGCAGGCCGCCACGATTTGTTGCGCCAGGATATCGAGCGGCGCGGCGGGGATCTCAGTCCGGTCGAGCGCGCTCGATCGAATCGCCCGCACTAGGGCGGCGCATTCGATCAACTCATCGCGTGTGGTGGCGAAGAGACGGCCGTGCGGACGCGCTCCCACCCAATGCCCGGAGCGGCCGATGCGCTGCAGGGCCACTGCGATGGAGCGGGGCGTGCCGATCTGGCAAACCAAGTCGACCGTGCCGATGTCGATACCCAGCTCAAGCGACGCCGTGGCTACCACCGCGCGCAATTCGCCGCCTTTGAGGCGCGCTTCCGCCTCCAGGCGTAATCGCCGCGACAAGCTGCCATGATGCGGCAGGACGGAGTTCTCGCCGAGGCGTTCCTGGAGCTGGTGCGCCACGCGCTCGGAAAGCCGGCGGGTGTTGACGAAGACCAGCGTGGTGCGGTGCGCGCGGATCAGATCGGCCACGCGATCGTAAATCTCGGCCCACATTTCGTTGCTGGCTACGGGGCCAAGTTCGTCCTTGGGGACTTCCACCGCCAGTTCCATATCGCGGCGATGGCCTACGTTGACGATGTGGGCAGTTTCGCTGAGGAACTGGGCCACCTCTTCGATAGGCTTCACGGTGGCGGAGAGGCCAATGCGCTGCGGCTTGGCGCCGCCGGCGGCCGCGACTAGCACATCCAGGCGCGCGAGCGTGAGCGACAAGTGCGATCCGCGCTTATCGTCGGCCACGGCGTGGATTTCGTCGACGATGACGGTGCGGGTGGTGCGCAGCATGTCGCGCGGCTTCTCGGCGGTGAGCAGGATGTACAGCGATTCGGGCGTGGTGACCAGCACGTGCGGACGCTCTTTGCCCATCCGCGTGCGCTCCCACACGGGTGTGTCGCCGGTGCGGACCGCGGCGCGGATGGGCGCGAGCGGAATGCCCTGCGCGGCCGCCGCGGCGGCGATTTCCGACAACGGCACTTCCAGATTGATATGGATATCGTTGCTCAGCGCCTTGAGCGGCGAGACGTAGACGACTTCCGTCTGGTTGGGCAGCGGGCCGAGGCGGGCGGCGCGCACCAGGCGATCAAGACAGAGCAGGAAGGCGGCGAGCGTTTTGCCGGAACCTGTGGGCGCGGAGATGAGGATGTCGTGGCCGGCGCGGATTTCCGGCCAGCCCAGGATCTGCGGTTCGGTGGCGGCGGCGAAGCGCTGGGTGAACCAGTCGCGGACTAAGGGGTCGAA
>Ga0187871_10000592_pt1 | contig 34442 bp, 30 predicted proteins | sample June2016WEW_16_1_FD_132988 | JGI IMG/M metagenome (GOLD analysis project Ga0187871, IMG submission 132988) | Peatland microbial communities from SPRUCE experiment site at the Marcell Experimental Forest, Minnesota, USA - June2016WEW_16_10 | ecosystem: Environmental > Terrestrial > Soil >...
CGCAACATCTGCGGAATGTGTGGGATACCGGAGCGCTTTCAAGGCAGTCCGATCCTGTCAACAAAACTGGCGCTTGAGTTCGCAACGGAATGGTTGGCTCCCCGGCATGGATTCGAACCACGATTCACGGCTCCAAAGGCCGCTGTCCTACCATTAGACGACCGGGGAATGCTGCAATACGACGGTACCTTTAGTTTATCCTCTCGCCCGCAGTCTCGCAACGCCGCCTTCGACCTGCTTTACACCGCGGCCTGCATCGCCTAGTATCTAAAGAGGCACATATTGGAGGTGCGGATGTCTGTCCGTTCGTTGCTGTTGGGGGTGTGTGGGTCTGCATTGTTGTCCGCCGCCACAGTCCCGCCGCAAACCACTTTTTACAAAGGCGTCTTGCCCGTAATTCAGAATCGCTGCCAGGAATGCCATCGTCCAGGCGAAGCCGCGCCCATGCCCTTCGTTACCTACAAGGACGTGCGGCCTTGGGCCAAGGCGATCCGCGAGGCCGTGATCACCCGTAAAATGCCGCCATGGCCGGCCGATCCTCACTTCGGCAAGTTCAGCAACGATCGCTCGCTATCGCGCGAGGAGATCGATACCCTGGTCGCTTGGGCCGATGGCGGCGCGCTGGAAGGAGACCCGGCTGAAGCTCCCAAACCGGCGAGGTTCGTGGATGGCTGGGGCATCCATAAGCCGGACGCGATCTTCGAAATGCCCAACGAATTCAATGTCCCGGCCTCTGGAACCGTTGACTACCAGTACATCGTGATCCCGTCCGGCTTCACCGAAGACAAATGGGTGCAGGAGGCGGAAGCCCGCCCAGGCAACCGGCGGCTGGTGCATCACATCATCGCCTTCATCCGCCCGCCCGGGTCGGAATGGTTGAAAGAAGCCCAACCCGGCGTTCCTTTCGTTCGCGTGAAGAAAGAGAACAGGGAGAAACGCAAGCACCGGCAGGATGACGACGCCGCGCCCCCCGAGTTGCTGGTCGGTTTCGCTCCCGGAATGCCCCCCGCAATCCTGCGGCCCGGACAGGCCAAACTGGTCAAAGCCGGATCGGATTTCGTGTTCCAGATGCACTACACGGCAAACGGCAAGCCTGGCACCGACCGCAGCCGCATCGGCATTGTCTTCGCCAAAGAACCACCGCGGGAGCGCGTGTATACAGTAGCCGCTCAGAACGATAAGTTTGAAATTCCGGCGGGCGCCGCGAACTACGAAGTGGAGTCCGATATCACCTTACAGGAACCAGCCAAACTGGTAAACATGATGCCGCACATGCACCTGCGCGGCAAGGATTTCGAGTACACGGCCTTCTATCCGAGCGGCGAATCCGAAGTCCTGCTGCGCGTGCCGAAGTATGACTTCAGTTGGCAACTTTACTACTACCCGGCCGAGCAGAAGGTACTGCCCGCGGGCACCCGCCTTCACTGCGTGGCGCATTTCGATAATTCTCCCAACAACCCGGCAAATCCGGACGCCACGCAGGCCGTGCGCTGGGGCGATCAAAGTTGGGAGGAGATGATGATCGGCTTTTTCGATGTCGCCATGGTTCCGGGAAAAGATCCCATGGACCTGTTCCAGGAAAAGAAACCGGGCAAGCGCGGCGACTAGCGGAGCGCATCGTTCCAATAGCGGCCAATAGCGGTTAATAGCGATAGGCTAAGAAGGTCATGACTGCGGCTATGGCAAAGCTGATCGCCGCCGCGTTATCGGCGTAAATCTGAATTCTGCATTGGGGCACGTAGATCAGCGCCAGGACAAAGGCGATCGCGCCGATCAATACAGCCCGTATGCCTCGTCTGACACTCACTTTGGAGTACTCCGCCGGGCCCTAGTGTAGGCTTGCGGGGCCACAAAGCGCAACGCTATCGAAAGTTAGCGTATAGTCTTGATACCCTGAATGATCGAAGTTTGTGGAAGATGCAATGCCTCTGATTTCCACGGTACCGAAGCGGGCGCGCGGCAAGCGGTCGAGACCGGCGCGGATTGTGTTCAGGCGCCTGACGCTGCTCTTTCTTCTGGCTGCATTGGCGGGTACAGCCGCCGTCGTGCTGCAAGCCAGCTACACCTTCACCCTGCAATCGCCATTGCGAATCCGATTCCAGTGGCCCCTTGTGATCGCCCCGCGGATTTCGGCGGCGGAAGCGGGGGCGGCCCAAGCCGACCAATTGGGCCGTCGGCTGACGGCCTACCAGCAATACGCCTGCAACAAATTCGGATCGGCCTGCCGTATCGCACTGGCTGTGCAGCGCGCCGAGAATCCGCGCGGCGCTTGCGAGATCTATCATTACAACTCGGACGGCACGCTCGACTGGGGTTACTTTCAAGTCAACACCGTCCACTTGAAGCGCGCGGGCGTTAATCTGCGGGACCTGCTGGACTGTAAAGCGAATATCGACTTCGCCTACAAACTGTATACCGAGCGCGGCTTCGAACCGTGGACGACGTTCAACAGCGGCGCGTACCGCCAATTCCTGCGGACGTTCCGATAGGATGACTTGCGTGCGAATGGACAAGTGGCTCTGGGCCGCCCGATTCTTCAAGACCCGCTCGCTCGCGCAGCGCGCCTGCGAACTCGGCAGGATCTTGTCCAATGGCCAGGCGGCCAAAGCGGCGCGCGAAGTGCGCGCGGGAGACCGGTTGCAAGTGAAGAACGACAGCGGGGACTTTCAGGTCGAGGTCTTGCTTCTTAGTGAGATGCGCGGCCCGGCGGCGGTGGCCCAGACGCTCTACCGTGAGACGGAGGCGAGCCGGGAATTGCGTATGAAGTTGGCGGAAGAGCGCCGCCAACTGCCGCCGTCCGAAGCGTGGCCGGAAGGCAAGCCTTCGAAACGGGACCGCCGCAGAATCGACCGGCTGCGCGGCAGGGCGTAGGCGGTACGGCAGCAGGATTACGATTCGCCGCAGGCGCCGGGGCTCACGTAATCGAAGTAGAGCTGCTGCGCGGAGGCCTGTGCCTGGATCAGCGGATTGCCGTCGGTGCCTATGCCGATCAGCGGCGCATTGAGTTCGCTGCCTATGAGGCCGCCCCCGGAAGGACCCCAATCGCCCAGGACCTGCTGATATTGCGCGATGGTGGCCTGCGTCGTCGGGTTGCTGCTGTAGTAGTCGTTGCCCAACTCACTGGTATTGCTGGTGGTTTGGGGATTGTAGTCGTAAAACTCCATGTCCGGCGGCGTCGAGTTCGGATACGTCGTGCAAGGCGCCCAATTCGAATAGACACCCAGCTTGGCCCCGAGGACTCCGTGGCTCAAATCGAGTTTCGTGCGCAAGCAAACGATGTGAGACCGTGTGATCGTGGGACTGTCGTCAAATGTGTGAAGCACGTAAGGAATCCCGAGCGGCGCCGGCGCAATGCGCGTCTCCGCGCTGTTGTTATATAGGAAACTCCACACGGATTGCCTGTTGGCCAGGTCCGGATAGGCGAGGCGCCATTGTCCGCTGCCGCCGCTAGCCAAATCGCAAATAAGACCGAAGAAGTCCACGCCGGAGCACATCTGGTTCATCGAAATCGCGCCGGTCTGACCTGGAAACTGGACATAGAGCGGCACACGGATCGATTCGTCGTAAACCGCAAAACCTTTGGCGTGGAGGCCGTGAGACCCAGCATATTCGCCGTGATCGGACAGAAAAATGACGATCGTATTATCGGCGAATGGGGAACTGGCGAGCGCATTCAACACCACGCCCACTTGCTGGTCCACAAAATTCTGCAGCCAGAAGTACTGGTTCAGGAAGAGCGTCCAATTGGCCACGGGCCCCTCGCTGTTGCTCAGGTAGTTCGAGAAAGTGTATTGCAAGCTCGGCTTGTTAGTTACCTGTTGCAGGTTCTCGTAGTTCCAGGGAGATGGCGCGGCGGCGTAGAACGAAGGAGGATTTCCCCTGGGAGGGGGAAAATAGACCCCCGTCAGCGGAACCTCCGTAGGAGGAAAAGGGTTCTGCTGCATCCATGCCGGCGCGTAAGAGATATCGTGCGGATTGACGAAACTGACTGTGGCGCACCAGGGACTGGAAGGTTGGCCGGTGGTGGGAGGCTGGCCCTGAAGCCATCCGATGAAATCGCCCGCGATCATTGCGTCGCTGGCCCAGGCGTTTGTTCCAAACCTCCCTCCATCGGTTCCCTCGTTTGGCATGCCATCCGGCGAGGGGTTATAGGGCGGCGATCCTCCGGGATAGGTTCTGGTCCGGAAGCCGTAGGGCAACAGAGGGGAGGCAAGCAGTTCTTGAGAAAGATGCCATTTGCCGAACCACCACACGTTCCCTTGGCAGGCCGGGTTGAGGACGGGCAGCGCGTCGCCCCAGGTCGGGAACGCCGGATTCAGGGTCGGGGGGGGCAGTCGAACCGAAATTACTGGTGAGGTACATCGCGGCTTGAGGCGCGTATAAGCCGGTGAGTAGTGCCGCCCGCGACGACGTGCACACGGTAGCCGCCACGAAGAATTGTTCGAAGGTATACGCGTTGTTCTGGATGCGCCCCACGATGTTTGGCAGGACGCTTTGGCTAAGCGCCGCCTGCTGGCTGGCGTTCATCCACATGGGTGGACGCATCTGGTCCACCATAACGATCAGGATGTTCGGATTTTTCACAACCGGCGGCGGGGTCCAAGCGCCCGGGTTCGATTGGGCGCGAAGTGGGCTGTGGTGCGCTCCGGCTGTGCCCAGAAAAGCGCCGGCGGCCAGACGCTCCAGGAATATCCGGCGGCTTACCTCTTCATTACTGTGCATCGAATTCACCCATTACGATTCGTTACACGAACCCGCGCCGCTGGTGAAGGTGTAGTATGACTGTTTCGCGGCGGCTAATGCCTGGCTCAGCGGATTGCCGTCGGTGCCGGTGCCGATTAGCGGCGGATTCAACTCGCTCCCAATCAATCCCGTGGAATTGGCCGCTAGCGTGCCCATGGCTTGCGTATACTGTGCGATCGTGTTCTGGGTAGTGGCATTATTGCTGAAGTAGTCGTTGCCCATCTCGCTGGTGTTGTTGGTGGTCTGCGGGTTGTAATCGTAGAACTCCGGGTCGGGCGCCGTCGCGTCCGGATAAGTGGTGCAATGCGCCCACTCGGAGTAGAACGCCAGCTTGGCGCCCACCGCGCCCGCGTTCAAATCCAGTTTCGTGCGCAGGCAGACGATGTGTGCCTTGGTCACGCCTCCAATCGTTTGTAGTTGGTCGAAGGTGTGAAAAACATAGGGGAGCCCAATGGGAGAAGGGGCCACACGGGTCTCACCGCTATTGTTATACAGAAAACTCCACATCGACTGCCGGTTCGCCAAGTCCGGATAAGCCAGGCGCCATTGTCCACTTCCACCGGTCGCCAAATCGCAAATCAGCCCGAAGAAGTCCACGCCCGAGCTCATCTGGTTCATCGGAATCGAGCCCGTTTGTCCGGGAAATTGGACATAGAACGGCACGGAAATCGATTCGTCGTAGACCGCGAAGCCCTTGGTGTGCAGGCCGTGAGAGCCCGCAAACTCGCCATGATCGGAAAGAAAAATCACGATCGTATTGTTGGCGTATGGGGAACTCGCGAGGGCATTCAAGACCCGCCCCACCTGCTGATCGGCGAAATTCTGCAGCCAGAAATACTGGTTCAGGAAGGTTGCCCAGTTCGACACCGTGCCAAAGGTCTGGTTCAGGTAGTTCAGATAGGCACCCTGCAGCGCGGGCTTATTCGGAACTTGAGGCAGATTCTCCCAATTCCAGGGGCTCGGCTGGCTGGTATAGAACGCGGGAGGAGTTCCGCTGGGGGGCGGGAAATAGATCTGTGTCTGGGGAACGCCCTGGGGCGGGAACGGACTGCTCTGCAACCAGGCCGGCGCCCAGGTAATATCGTGAGGATTCACGAGGCTTACGGTTGCGCACCATGGCGAAGAAGGTTGTCCATTGGTCGGCGCTTGCCCCTGCAGCCAGCCGATAAAATCCCCCGCAATCATGGCATCGCTAGCCCATGTTTCTCCCTTGACAGTTCCACCGTCGCTTCCCTCGTTAGCCGCTCCATCAGGCGACTCATTGTAGGGCGACGGTCCGCCGGGGTAGGTCCTGGTATTGAAGCCGTACGGAGTTAACGGAGACGCGGTTGCCCCGTTCGAAAGATGCCATTTACCGAACCACCACACATTTCCGCGATAGGCCGGGTTGAGCGTTGCCAGCGCCTCGCCCCAGGTCGGGTAGGCGGGGTTCAGGGAGGGGACGCTGTTTCCCGGTTCGCTGGTGACGTACATAGCAGTCTGGGGAGCGTAGAGACCGGTGAGCAGGGCGGCCCGCGACGCAGTGCAAACCGTCGCGGCCACAAAAAACTGATCGAAGTTGTAGGAGTTGCTCTGAATGCGTCCCATGATGTTCGGCAGGACGCTCTGGCTGAGCGCGGCTTGCTGGCTGGCGTTCATCCACATGGGCGGACGCATCTGATCTACCATGACAACCAGGATGTTGGGATTCTTCAGGACCGGCGGCGGCGTCCATCCGCCTGAATTCGACTGCGCACGCAGCGTCTTTCGGCCGGCGCCGGCCGCTCCCAGGAGCGCGCCGGCAGCCAGGCGTTCCAGGAAGATCCGGCGGCTCACTTCTTCGTCGCGTGGCATTCTATGGTCTCCATTTTTCAGGGTTTCGTGATCGTCAGGCTGAAGGTAGTGTTGGCGCTCAGGCCGCTCACACCGGCAGTTGCCGTGAACGTGCCCGCGGTGTTGTTGGCCGTCAGCGAGGGCGCCGTAGCGTAGCCCGCGGTGGTTGTCAAGATCGGCATGGGAGGAGATGAAGCGAATGTCCCGCTGCTTCCCTTGGATCCGGGCACGCACGTAAACGTCACGGCGGCGCCCGCGATGGCATTTCCCGCCGCATCTTTCACCTGCACTTTAAGCGCGGTAGCGAAAGCGTGGCCCTCTGCCGCGCTCTGGCTATTCCCGGCGATCTTCGTGATGCTGGCGGGTATGTCGCCGTTCTGAGTTACCGTAACCACCTCTTGGCCCAGCACCGTGATCTTCGCCGCACGGCTATTTACGGAGGTATTGGCGGTGAATGAGAATTCGATCGCGCCACCGGCGGTACCGGTAATCGTGAGCCAGGTAGCGCTGCTGGTGGCGCTCAGCGATGTGCCCGCCGGAAGAATCTGGACGGCGATGGCGTCGGTGCCGGCGGGGGCGCTTTCGCTGCGAGTACCGGCCACCGCAATTTCAACGGGGCTATATTCCTTGATGGCGTTGTCGCTGGTATCGGCGATGTAAACGTTGCCCTGTCCATCCACCGCGACTCCGCTGGGGGCCTTCAGCCCGGTGGAAACCAACGCCGTAACGACACCTGTGGACGGGTTCCACTCCTTGATCGCATTGTTGCCGGTATCGGCTACGTAAACGTTGCCGTCCCCATCCACGGCGACGGCGTACGGGGCATTCAAGCCGGAAACCAGGGTCGCGACCGATTTGCCCGCCGCGCGCCATTCTTTGATCGCGTTGTTCTTGCTATCGGCAAAATAGAGGTTGCCCTCCGCGTCCAACGCCACGCCCTGCGGAGTGCTTAGACCGGAAGACACCAGAGTATTCGTCACCTCGGTGGCCGCGATCCATTCCTTGATTTCGTTGTGGCCCGCATCCGAGAAATAGACGTTGCCTTGGCTATCGACTGCCACACCGGTGGGGTAGCTCAGGCCCGAGTACACCAACGATGTCACCTGGCCGCTCGAAATGTTCCACTCTTTGACCGCATTGTTCTTGCAATCGGCAATGTACACGTTGCCATGCGAATCGACTGCGACACCCGTAGGACTATTCAACCCTGACGGCACGAGCGTGCTCACCTGTTGCGTCGCGGCCGTCCATTTCTTGATGGCGCTATCGGTGGTATCGGCGATATAGACGTTGCCCGCCCCATCCACTGCTACGCCATGCGGAGCCTTCAGGCCCGACGACACCAGCGCTTTCACTATGCCGATGGAGGTGAAACTCGCGCCGGCTTGGGTCACGGTGTACGACAGGCCGGAAATGGTCAGCGTGCCGGTCTGCGTGTTGACGGAAGGGTTCGCGCTGTAGCTGAACTGGATCAAGGCGTTGTCAGTGCCGCTAGTGCTGGCTGCGGAGAGTTGTAACCAGGAGGCGTTGCTAGTGGCCGTCCAGGGACCAGTGGCCAGCAACAGGACGCTGCCGCTGCCCGCGGCATTCCCGACGATCGCCGACGAAGCGCCCAACGCATAAACCAGATTGGTGAGCGTGAAGGTCACACTCAATGCGTTCAAGCTGGCGGTCACCGTGAAGGCGCCTCCGATTCCGTTGGCGGTCAACACGGGTGCGGTAACGGTCCCATTCTGGTTCGCGAGGATTGGCATGGGCGGGTTCGAGCCAAACGCACCGCCGGCGCCCGTGGCGCCCGGAGTAATGGCAAATGTCACCGGCACGCCCGGCACGGGGTTCCCAACGGCATCCGCGACGCAGACTTGCAAAGCCGTGGCAAAGGGCTGCCCTATTGCGGTGCTCTGGCCGTCGCCCGCGCATTTAGTCAAAGTGGCCGGCAAATCGCCGCTCTGTGTCACCGTGACCGGAAGGCCCAGGATAATGATGTGTGCGATGCGGTTGGCGCCTGTGGAATTCGATGAAAATGAAAACGCGATCACGCCCCCGGAGATGCCGGTAACGGTCAGCCAGGACTGGTCGCTGGTCGCGGTCAGCGATAGGCCGGCAGGCAGCACCTGAGCAGTTACCGAATCCGTGCCCGCCGCATAAGGCTCGTTCAAGCTGGTGGCGCTGACAGCCAGCCACCCGGGCGTGATCATTTTTATGGCGCTGTTGTTGGTGTCGGCGATGTAGAGGTTCCCGCGCACATCCACCGCAATCCCCGCTGGAGAGCTCAATCCTGTAGACACCAGGGCCGAAGATTGCCGGGTGGCGACGTTCCATTCTTTGATTGCGTTATTACCTGTATCCGCCAGGTACACGTTGCCCTGGCCATCGACCGCAACTCCAGTGGGACCGCTGAGCCCAGCCGCCACCAGCGTGTTGACTTGTCCACTCGCCGCTACCCACTCTTTGATGGCGTTGTTGCCGGTATCTGCAAAGTAGACATTGGCTAATCCGTCTACCGCGACTCCCCAGGGGCCGCTCAACCCGGCGCCCGCCAGGACACTCGCCTGCTGGCCAAGCGCGCTCCATTCGTCGACCGCGTTGTTCCCCGTGTCCGAGTAGTAGACATTACCCTGCGCGTCCACCGCGACTCCCGATGGACCATTCAGACCGGACACCAGGGTGGCGTTGGCCGGGCTAGGCCCCACGATCACGTTGTTGCCGGTGTTGCCGACATACAAGCTTCCGGACGAACTCACGGCCACGGCCTTCGGATTGTTCAAGCCTGACGAAAGCACGAGTGTTTGCAACGTGTTCGGGTTCCACTGTTTGATTTGGTTGTTGCCCGTATCCGCAATATATACGTTGCCCTGGCCGTCTACAGCTACGCCCTGTGGCTGGTTCAATCCGGACGAGACCAGCGTGGTTACCGGAGCTACCGCAACATAACCGGCGCCTGCCTGGATTACCGTGAACGTCAGGCCGGCTATGGTCAGCGTACCGGTCTGCGGCGCCGGGCTCAAATTGGCATTGAAAGTAAATTGAATCAACGCGCCGCCAAGACCGCTTGTACTTCCCGCCGCGACCTGTAACCATGCGGCATTGCTGGCGGCGGTCCACGGTCCGGTGGTGACGATCTCCACCGTGCCACCGCCCGCCGCACTCCCCACGACGATCGAGTTGCTTGCCAGGGCGTAACTGACCCCCATCAGCGAGAAACTCGCGGTCAGCGTGCCGGCGCTGGCGGTTACTGTGAACTGTCCGGCGATGCCATTTGCAATCAGCGGGGGCGCCGTGGCATTCCCGTTTTGATCCGTCAGGATCGGCATCGCGGGAGTAGCGGCGAACGTCCCGCCAGCGCCGTTGGGGCCGGGCAACACCGTAAATGTGACGGGCACGCCCACAATGGGGCTGCCGCTCGCATCCGTTACGGTGACTTGCAGTAACGCCGGAAATGGCCCGCCCAACGACCCCGCTTGCCCGTTGCCCGACGTGCCGAGGTTTGCGGGAACATCCCCGCTTTGGGTCACCGTAATCTGCTGTCCTGCCAGGATGATATGAGCGGTCCGGCTGTCGATCGACGTATTCGTTTGAAATGCAAAACCGATCGCTGCGCCGCTCGTGCCGGTGATCGTCAGCCAGGACTGGTCGCTCGAAGCCGCCGGCAGGCTGCCTCCCAGGAGCTGTAACCCGACCGAATCTGTGCCGGCTTGCGGCCCCTCATTCAAATTCGTCGCGCTAAGTCCCAGATAAGCAGACGAATACTTCAGAATCGTACCTGCTCCGGTGTTGGCAAGGTAGAAGTTACCCAGGCCGTCGGTGGCGACGCCGAATGATCCATTTACTCCCGAAGATAGTAATGTACTTACCACCTGGCCAGCCGCGCTAAATTCCTTGAGCGCATTATTATTTCCATCGAATAAGTAGATATTACCCTGGCCGTCGAGGGCGACGGCGTTCGGAAAGCTTAACCCCTGCGTAATCAGGGGTGTGAACTGTTGGGTGGTTGGATTCCACTGTTTGATCGCGTTATTTCGAAAATCGGCGATGTAAACATTGCCCAAAGCGTCCACCGCGACCCCGGTGGGATTGTTAATGCCGGACCCGACCACCGTGGTTACCTGACCGCTTAGCGGGCTCCACTGCTTGATCGCGTTATTGCCGAAATCCGCGATGTAGACATTGCCCTGACTATCTACCGCGACTCCCAAGGGGAAGTTTAGGCCCGATGAAACCAATGTGGTTATCTGCTGCGTGGCCGGACTCCACTGTTTGATTGCGTTATTGGAGGAATCCGCGATATAGACGTTTCCCTGGGCATCGACCGCAACTCCGTGCGGCTCGTTCAGACCTGTATTCACGAGTGGCGCCATCTGCTGGGTCGCGGCCACCCATTCCTGAATGGCGTTATGGCCGGTGTCGGCGATATACAAGTTGCCCGAGTTATCGATGGCGATCCCGTACGGGAGATTCAAACCCTGCGATATCAGCGTGGTGGTGAAACCGAGCGGCACAAAACCGCTGCCCGCCTGCGTGACGGTGAAACTTAAGCCCGCGATGGTCAGCGTACCGGATTGTGCACTGGCATTCGGATTGGTATCGTAACTGAACTGAATGAGCGCACTACCGGCACCGTTAGTGCTTGCGGGGGCCAAATGTAGCCAGGAGGCGTTACTGGAGGCGGTCCAACTCGCGCCCGCGGAGGGCGCCGTTAGTTCAACCGACGCGAGGCCCGGCGCGGAACCCACGTAAACTGCCTGGCTCGCGAGGCTGAAACTTCCGCCTTGTGCCGCTAAGGAACACGGCAACCAGAAGATCCAGCCGTAGCGCATGATCCGGCATGCCGTGGATCGAATGCGCGCGGCATTCAATTGCGACTTCCGGCCGCTAGTAATGGGACTTACAGGACTCAACGGATGAAATACCCCTCGCATGCAACTTACAGTGCCGTTAAATATATTAGTGTATTTTAGGACGAAAATGTTACAGAATTCAAGAGATGGTTACTTCACGAAGTAAATAGTAGACGATTTCTTGCGGATCTGGAATCGACGGGTTCTGTATCTTCTATATCTAGATGATTTTTCGCAGCCGCGCGGCTAACTCCGCGGCGCGCACAAATTCATCGCGCGCGCCGCGCGTCCGTAAATTCTCGCGTAATTGTTCTAATTCATTGATATACGCCGTCAGCGCCTGCTCGATCGATTCGGTGTTAGTGGCCAGAATATCCCGCCATAACTCATACGCGCTGAGCGCCAGGCGCGTGCTGCCGATCAAGCCGGGTCCGGCCACTTGCAGGTCCTCCGGCGCGGACAGGTTATCCGCCACGGTAGCTGCCAGCGCGGTAGACGCAAGCTGCGGGAGGTGCGACGTGAACGAAACCAGCCGGTCATGCTCGGCGGCGCCCAGCACTACGGTCTTCGCCCCTATGCGGCCGAGCCATTCGACGAATGCCTGCGCAGCGGGAGTCCGCAATTCTTCGGGCGTCGCGGGTGTCAACACGTAGGTGCGGCCGCGGAAAAGATCCGCCTCGGCTTCGGCCGCCCCACGCTTCTCCTTGCCCGCCAGTGGATGCCCCCCCAGAAACTGGCAACGATGAACCAACTTGCGCGCCGCCGTGACGATGGCGTGCTTGGTGCTGCCCGCATCCGTAATCAGCGCGTCCGGACGCACCCATGCGTCTACATGATGAAGCGTGTCGAGAATGCGTCCGATCGGTTGCGCCAGATATAGCAGGCCGGCGGAGCGCGCCGCCTCCTCCAGCGTTGCACCGCGGTCGATCGCGCCGCATTCCAAACCTGCCCGCAACGGCGCTTCCGAACTCACGCCCAGGATCGTGCCGCGAAAGCCCGCTTTCTTCAGCGCCAGGCCGAACGATCCACCGATCAACCCAACGCCGACGATGGCGACCGTTTCCATACGCCCACCTTAGATGGTCCGGCCCACGGCCGGCGCGATCATGCGCAATTGCGCCATGAGCTCTTCGAATTGCTCCGGACGCAGAGACTGCGCGCCATCGCTCAGCGCGCGGTCGGGATCCGGATGCACCTCGATCAGCAACCCGTCGGCGCCGGCGGCTACGGCGGCGCGCGCCATCGGGGCCACCTTGTCCCGCCGGCCGGTGCCGTGCGACGGGTCCGCCACCATGGGCAGATGCGATAGCTTCTTCACCACGGGAATAGCCGAGATGTCCATGGTGTTGCGGGTGTAAGTTTCAAACGTGCGGATGCCGCGCTCGCACAGGATCACATCGTAATTGCCGCCCGCCATAATATACTCGGCGGAAAGCAGCAGTTCTTCGATGGTCGCCGCGATGCCGCGCTTCAACAGCACGGGCTTGCGTAATTTACCCAACTCGCGCAGCAGGTTGAAGTTCTGCATGTTGCGCGCGCCGACCTGCAGGATATCGGAATATTCGGCCACGGACGGAATCTGGCTCTGGTCCATGACTTCGCTCACCACCAGTAGCCCATTGTGGTCGGCAGCGGTGCGCAGGAGTTGCAGACCTTCGAGGCCCATCCCCTGGAAGCTGTACGGCGAAGATCGCGGCTTGAATGCGCCGCCGCGAATCACACTGGCTCCCGCGCGCGCCACCTGCCCGGCGACGCAATCGATCTGCTCGCGGCTCTCCACACTGCACGGGCCGGCCATTACTACCACCCGTTCGCCGCCGATCGACACGCCGCCGATCTTCACCACCGTTCCGCCGGGATTGAAATTGCGGCTGGCGAGTTTGTAGGGCGATGCGATGCGGTGCGCCTCTTTGACGCCCTCCATGACCTCGAAGACCTCGAGGTCCACATCCACCTTGCCTCCTACCCCGCCCAGCACGGTGTGCATCACGCCGGTGGACCGATGCACATCGTAACCCTCACCTATCATGCGATCGATCACCGCCTGAATCTGCGGCTCGGTGGCCCCCTGCTGCATAACAACTAACATTTATGAATCTCCGTCCTGAGTCGCTTCCATGCGATTTTTTTGGATGGTGCGCATCTCGTCGATGATGCGTTCGAAGATGCGCTTGACACCGTCCGGCGTGAGCGGTCCGGCGTTATGACAGGTGATATTCTCAAACACCTGTTCTTCGCGGCGCGGCTCGTAGATGGGCAGTTTCGCGGCGCGCTTCACGCGGCCGATGTTCTCCACCACGCGCGTGCGCTGGTTCAGCAAGTCGAGCAGGCGCAGGTCCAGGGCATCGATCTCCACGCGAAACTCTTCCAGCGCCTGGATGGCCTCTTCACGCGTCGGCGCCTCCGCGGCCCGCACATCGAAGCCTTGCTTCAACTCGCGCACGAAGGATTCCAATTGCGTTTCAAGCAACGCGCTATCCCGATTCCGTTCGATCAGATTCACAATGGCGCTTCCTACCACTACGGCTTCCACCTGCCTCCCCAATTCCGCCACATGTTCGGGACGGGAGATGCCGAATCCCACCGCCAGCGGCAGATCCGTGACGGCGCGCACCGCGGCCACCAGCGGCGCAACCGCATCCGAGAGCGATGCGCGCGCGCCCGTTACGCCAGTTCGCGAGACCAGGTAGACAAAACCGGTCGAGTATTGCGCTATCAGCCGCAACCTCCGCTCGGTGCTGGTGGGCGCGGCCAGGAAGACGGTGTCCAGGTTGTGCCGCCGCATGGCTTCCACATAATCGCCCGCCTCTTCCACGCTGGCATCCGTCAGCAGGCAGCCGTCGATCCCGCAGGCCGCCGCATCCCGCGTCAGCGCATCCAAGCCATAGCGCAGCACTGGATTCAGGTAGGTAAACAGCAGCAAGGGAATTTCGGAGCGACGCCGGATCTGCGCGGCAACCTCCAGGACTTTGCGCAGCGTGGTTCCCGCGGCCAGCGCGCGCTGTCCCGCGCGTTGGATCACCGGACCATCCGCGATGGGGTCCGAAAACGGTACGCCCAACTCGATCAGGTCCGCGCCGCCGCGCTCCATCGCCTCCACCAGCAGGGGCGTGCGTTCGAGCGACGGATCGCCAACGGTCAGGTATGGAATGAGGCCCTTGCGTCCGTCGCGCTTGAGCTCCTCGAACAAGCGGACAATTCGGGTTTTCATTTGTGGGGCGGACCTCCAGCCCGGCGCGGACGCCGGCCGCGGGACTGGAGTCCTGCCCCAGCGGGCTCAGTCCGCATCCAGTTCCTTTACGTTTTCGCGGTAAATGTCGATGTCCTTGTCGCCCCGTCCGGACATGTTAACGATATAGATTTGATGGCCGGCCTGGGGTGCGCGCCGCACGGCTTCAGCTACTGCATGCGCCGATTCGAGCGCCGGAATCAGCCCTTCGAGATGACAAATCAGGCGCGCCGCCGCCAACGCTTCGCCGTCGCTCGCGGCCACATACTCAGCCCGGTTCCGGTCGTGCAGCCAAGCGTGCTCCGGCCCGATCAGCGCATAGTCGAGGCCCGCCGAAATCGAGTGCGTCAGCGATACCTGGCCGTCTTCGTCCTGCAGCAGATAACTGCGCGCGCCTTGTAAGACGCCCGGCGCTCCGCCCCGGAAACGGGCCGCATGCTCGCCGAGTTTCGGCCCGCGTCCACCGGCCTCCACGCCGATCAATTGCACCTTTTCATCCGGTACGAACGCGTGAAAAATGCCGATCGCGTTGCTGCCGCCACCCACGCACGCAAAGACGGCGTCGGGCAGGCGTTTCTCGACCTCCAGAATCTGGCGGCGGGCCTCTTCGCCAATCACCTTCTGAAAATCGCGCACCATCATGGGATAGGGATGCGATCCCAACGCCGATCCCAGCAAGTAATAGGTGCTGGTGACGTTCGTCACCCAATCGCGCATCGCCTCGCTGATGGCGTCCTTCAGTGTGCGGCTGCCCGTCGTGACAGGGACCACCTGCGCGCCCAGCAGGCGCATGCGGAAGACATTAAGGCGCTGCCGCCGCATGTCCTCCTCGCCCATGTAGACTACGCAGTCGAGGCCCAGGCGCGCGCAGACCGTGGCGGTGGCGACACCGTGCTGCCCCGCGCCGGTTTCCGCTATTACGCGCCGCTTGCCCATGCGCCGCGCCAACAGCCCCTGTCCCAGCGTGTTGTTGATCTTATGCGCGCCCGTGTGCAACAGGTCTTCGCGCTTGATATAGATCCGCGCGCCGCCCAGGTGCTCGGTCAACCGCCGCGCGAAGTAAAGCGGCGTGGGGCGGCCGGCATAATTTCGCAGCAGATCGTCGAGTTCCGCCTGGAACGTGGGATCGCCACGGGCTTCCAGGTAAGCCTTCTCCAGTTCTTCGATGGGTGCCATCAGCACTTCCGGCACGAAACGGCCGCCGTAAGGTCCGAAATGTCCACCCGCGTCCGGTTGTGGGCTCATCATTGCGAGGCCGCCAGTGCGGCTTTCAAAAAAGCCGCCAATTTGAAATGGTCTTTGCGTCCCGGTGAAACCTCGATGCGCGAACAGGCATCCACGCCCCAAGGATGTACTTGCTTGATGGCCGCCCGGACATTGCCGGCGTCCAGTCCTCCGGCCAGGATCAGCTTCCCGATGCCGTGCGGCGCGCACGCCCAATCGAAGGTCTGTCCGGATGCCGGTCCGTCCAACAACACGGCCTCGGCCCCCGCGGCGGGGAAACTGGCGGGAGCTACAATTTGGCCTGGCGTGACCCGGAACGCCTTCCAGACCCGTATGCCCATGGGGTACTGTTCACGCAACTCGTCGCCGTGCAACTGCACAATATCCAAGCCAACCCGTCCGGCAGTCCGCAGCACGGACTCAGGGGACTCGTCCACAAACACACCCACTTTCCAAATTTCGGCTGGCAGCCCGGCCGCGATTTCCGCCGCTTCGTCCGGGGGGATATAACGCGGGCTTGAGGGGTAGAAGTTGAAACCCAATGCCGCCGCGCCGCCTTCAATCGCCACCAGCGCATCCATACGATTGGTGATGCCACAGATTTTGACCATCATGCCGCCACCGAGGGGGCCAGCAAAGTCCGGATGGCCGCCGCCGGATCCGTCGATTTCATGAGGTGCTCGCCCACCAGAAAGGCTTGATATCCCGCCGCGCGCAGCCGCTCGATATCCCCTGCCGAAGTTATGCCGCTCTCGCTCACCTTCAGGATGCCCGCCGGGATGCGCGGCGCCAAATTCAGGGAGGTCTCCAGCGTCACTTCGAAGGTGGCCAAATCCCGGTTGTTGACCCCGATGATACCCGCACCCGCATCCAGCGCTTTCGCGAGATCCCGTTCGTCGTGCACCTCGATCAGGGCCGCCATCCCGTGGTGGTCTGCCGCCGCCCGGAGGTCGCGAATCTGGTGCGCATCCAGAATGGCTGCGATCAGCAGGATGGCGTCGGCGCCGCCCGCCGCCGCTTCCAGCACATCGCTCTCGCCGAGCGTAAAATCCTTTCGCAGCACCGGCAAATCGCACACGCCGCGGGCCGTCGCGAGATCCGCCAGACGGCCCTGGAAGAATGCCTCATCGGTTAATACGGAGATCGCCGCGGCTCCGCCCGCGGCATATTCGCGGGCCCGGCGCGCCGGGTCGAAATCTTCCGCCAGCAAGCCTTTACTTGGAGAGGCTTGCTTGATCTCGGCGATGATAGCCGGCGCACGCGCGCTGAGCGCTTGCCGGAAATCGCGCCGCCCGGGGCGAGCCTGTTGCGCCAGCCATTCCCATCGTTCGCGCACATCTGGACCCGGCGAGGGGCGCGCCCGCTTATGAGCGACAATACGGGCCAGTACGGCTGGGACTGTCTCGGTCAACTTAGATTTAATGGTAACAAACCTACGCGGCGGGACGGCTGAAACACTTGTGAACGCGCTGCGAGCTACGTGTATCCGAGGCAACTACGGAGTGGGGAGGAACCATGCTTGCTTAGGAGCGCAGCTCGCAACAAACGTCCACACAGATTAGTGACACAAGCGGCCACATTGTTACACTCGCGCAGTACTTTTTTTTCGAGCGGCCGAAAAAGCAGATATGCGGGTGCGAATTCTCGATCTGCCGGCGTGGGGCAGCTGACAGGGGCAGCCTTGGGCTTGACACGTGCCGGGCAGCGCAATACACTCAGCCTCGAATGCACCGGCGAACCTTTTGCGCTCTTCCCCTGGCGGCACTCCCCGCATGGCCGCAGAGCGACCCCGGAGCGCCCGCGGCCGCCATCGAGCGCTGGAAGGATATGCGTTTCGGCATGTTTATCCACTGGGGGCCGGTGAGCATTGTCGGCACCGAGATCAGTTGGTCGCGGGCCGGTGAGAGGCGCGGCCGTCACGATGCGCATACCGGCAAAGTCCCCGTTGAGATTTACGATAACCTGTACCGGATCTTCAATCCGACAAGGTTCAACCCGGACCAGTGGGTGCAACTCGCCAAGGATGCCGGCATGCGCTATCTGGTGTTCACCTGCAAGCACCACGACGGCTTTTGCAATTTCGATTCGCAGCTTACGGACTATAAAATCACCAGCCCGCAATGTCCGTACGGGAAAGACATCGTCCGACAGATCGCGGACGCCTGCCACCGCGGCGGCATGGGTTGGGGCGTGTACTACTCGCAACCCGACTGGCATCATCCCGATTATCGAAACGGGGCGGCGCACGCGAAGTACATCGTATACCTGCACGGACAAGTCCGCGAATTGCTGACCCACTACGGCCAGACCGGCATGTGGTTTTTCGACGGCCTCGACGGCGTGGCCGCGGATTGGGACGCCCCCCGGCTCATCCGCATGATGCGCCAGTTGCAGCCCGAACTGGTCGTCAACGATCGCGCCGGCATCCCGGCCGATTACGATACGCCCGAGCAGCGCATCGGCGGTTTCCAGAACAACCGGCCCTGGGAGACCTGCGCCACCGCCGGCCGGCAGTGGGCTTACAACCCGGACGACATCCTGCGTCCCATCGAGGAGTGCCTGCGCGGGCTGGTCTGCTGCGCCATCGGCGATGGCAATCTGTTATTCAACGTGGGTCCCCGGCCGGACGGTGCAATCGAGGAGTCGCACGCGGCCCGGCTGCGCGAGATGGGGGAGTTCCTGAAGGAGTACGGCGAGAGCATCTACGCCACGCGAGGCGGCCCCTTCGTCGCTCCAGGTGAAAAGAACCGGCCCGGCGAAGATAGTTTCGCCCTTCCCGGAGGGCAATGGTGGGGCGGCAGCACGTATAAGGACGACCGCATTTACCTGCATATCCTGCGCTGGCCCGCCGATAGGATAACGCTGCCGGCGATCCCCCGCCGCATCGTGCGCCACGTAGTACTGACGGGCGGCCGCGCCCGGGTGAAGCAGTCCGATTCCGGCATCGAAGTGCAGGTGCCCGCGGACCGGCGCCATGCGGTCGATACCATTGTCAGATTGGAACTTGACGGTCCCGCCACCGGCATCCCGGCGCTACGTTCGATAGCGCGCAGTAGTTAACCAAAGACAGTACTAGATGCGTACCAGTTTGGAGTTCTCTTCCGTACAACTTCGGCTACAATCTGAGCATGCGAGTGTTAGCGGTGCTCCTTTTGAGCGTCATCGGCTGCTTCCCCATGACACCGGTGGAATCGCATCTGGACCGGCAATTGAAGTCCTGGCAGAGGCGCCTTGGCATGGACGACTGGCGTTTGACCATAAAGCTGGTCAGGCAAAACGATCTGGCAAAGAATACATGGGGCAACGCCGAGTGGGACCCGCAGGGCAAAACCGGCATCATCAGCGTGCTCGACCCCGCAGACTACAATCTCCGCGGCGCCGACCTCAGGCTCGACATGGAATGCACTATCGTGCACGAGTTGGTGCACATCCAGGTGGGGCCCTTTGACGCGCCGAACGAGGACGTCCGCGAAGACGTCGTCAACCGCATCATGGGCGCTTTGCTAAACCGCGCCTGCCCGAACTGACGAGCCATTCAGGCGGGTGCATTCGGTACGATAAAATGGCGTTGAAGCCATGTGCCGAAGCATCAAAGTCCTCAGGCGTCCAGAGGCGCCCGCCACCCCTCCCGAAGTCTCGGCGGCAGCGCTGCAGTTCGTGCGGAAAGTCAGCGGTTTTCGCAAGCCCTCGAAGGCCAACCAGGAGGCCTTCGAGGCTGCGGTGAGAGATGTTGCGGCAGCCACGGAGCGGCTGCTCGAAACCCTGGGCTCAAAGAAAGGATTGACGGTCCACGAGCCAGGTAGCATGGATTCTACTCCGTAACTTTGGCGGTGACCACCAGGACGAGCGATTGGTCGCCGCCCATATTCGATTTGCCTACCACTACGCGCTGACCCTCCCGGACGGTGATTTCGGTTTGTATGCCGGCATGCCGGCCTTCCGGCATGGAAATGTTGAGGGTCAGATCGTTCAACCGGATTAGCCGTCCTTTAGGGTCTTCGGTCACGGACGTGGGCTGCACTTCGAAGCTGTATGCGCCGTTGGGTACGACGCCGCTGGTACGCGCCCTATCGCCAGGTTGGGTTCGCAGCAGGATCGAGTCGAGCAAGTGGAAGCTCTTGTACGAGAAGATCTTCTTCAGTTCGTCCGCCACCGGCTGCAATTCCGGCGGCAGTGCCGCGCCGGCGGATGCCTGTTCCGACGCCACGACCATGTAGACGACCAGGTCGACATCCTTAGGCGCCGCCGCGGGCACATCCAGCCGTTTGACGGCATCTTCGACGGCGGCCATGGCGTCCGGCGGCGCGCTGACTGCAACAGCATGCATCTCGCTATCCGACCTGATGCCGTAGCCGAAGACCGCCAGCACATCGGCGACGCGACGGGCATCGGCGTATTTCAGCATGAAGATGCGCTGCTGTCGCGGCACATCGGGCACCACTTGCGCAGGCGGCGCCACGGCGGCGGTCTGCGCCGCAAGCGCGCCAGCCAGAGCGAGGCCGAGAACGATTCGTTTCACGATTTTCATGGTTCAATCTCCTTGAGGTTTCTGATCTACCAGCCAATAAATCACTATGTTTGGATCGTCGGTCACGAACTGCACGAGCAGCGGTGGGCCGGGTTGGGCCGCCGGCGCACGGCGGCGCCTGCGCACGCGGTGGTGGACAGGAACGATCCTCGCGGACGGCGCAGGTGCGATCGGCGTAGCTTGCGCGGGCGCCACCCGAGCCATCCGCGGCCGTACCGCATGGGGCCTGGGCCAGAGCAGGACGACCGCCAGAATCGCCGCGGCCGCCAGGGCCAGCTTCCAGCCGAATCTGCCTACGACGTCGCTGCGGGCCGCGGGCTTGCCCCACAACTGTGCCAGCACGTTGTGCCGGACTTGCGCGAGCATGGCTTCCTCGAACGGTTCGTCGCGAAGTTCGCCCATCAGTCCGCGCAACTCTTCAGCCAGAGCACGGCAATCCGCGCATTCCGCGAGGTGCGCCTTCACGGGGACGATCCGCCCTTCCGGCAAATCGCCACCGGCATACAGCGCGACTTCGGTTTCGAATTTCGGACAACTCATGATCGCCTCCTCATCAGGCGGCCCGTAAAATCACGGAGTTTCAGGCGCGCCGTCGAGACTTGCGAGCGCACCGTTTTCTCGGAAGAGCCTAGAATGGCGGCTACTTCCCACGTGGACAGCCCCTCCACATCGCGCAACACCAGCGCGGCGCGCTCCTTTCCGCCCAGGCAGTTCAGCCCACGGCGAACGATCTCGCACCGCTGGGCGCGCTCCGCATCATGATACGCATCCGGTTGCGGCGTCACCGGTTCCGGCACCTCGGCCAGGCCCACCGAACGGCCTCGGCGGCGCGCGATGTCCCGGCAAACATTCACGGTTACGCGGTACAGCCAGGCCTCGTACCCGCGCGTCTCGTCGAGCTCGCCGAGATGTTTATAGAGCCGCAGGAAGACTTCCTGGGCGGCGTCCTGCGCGTCCTGAGGATTATTCAACAAGCGCAGCGCGACCCGCAGAACCCGGCGTTCGCATTGCAGCATAACCCGCTCGAACACGGCCAGGTCGCCGGTTTTCTCCCGCCGCCAGGCCGTTATGTGCACCGCAATTCCTTCCGGCTCCATTTCTAATAGGTATTACCGCCGGGAGGGCCGGAACGTTGAGGCTATTTTGCGAAGGAAGTTGCCGGGGGCCTTTGGGTGGAGTCTACCAATCCCCCAACGATTCCAAGTAGGCCGCCGATCCGTCGCGCAGCCAGCCGTCGAGCTGCGCGGGCTCTTTAAGCTGCTGGCCGCGGACGCGCGGGACCGCCACGAAGCGGCAGTCCAGTTCCGGCAGGGCCGTCATATCCCCCCACAGCTTTTCGAATTGGGCGACGGGGAAGATATCTTCCTGGCCCTTGCCCCAGCGTTTTTTCACGTCCTTCAGGGTGATGTAGGACGGCATGCGGGCGGCGAGGGCGCGCACGGCGGCCGCCACCCGATCGTGGCTGCCGGGGTTCATCAGGTCGGCGCGCGTCAGTGAAAATACGGGCAGCAAACGGTCTAAGTCGATCCAGTAAGTCGCTGAATTATAGTAAGAAAGCTGAAACTCGATACGCTCGTCGGGCAGTGCCAGCCCTTCGACCAGCCGCACGCGTCCGTCCACGCGGGCCAGGCCGCCGCCGCGGTCGTCGATCTGGCGCGCAATCACTTCAGTGGTCATGGCCGCGCCGGATTCGATGTGCAGGCCGAGCAGGTCGGGGGCGAGATCGGCGCCCAGCGTATCGATGTTGTGCAGCATGAGATAACGCAGGCGCGGGCGCTCTTCGAGGATGCGGGCAAGCACGCCGTTCAGGAAAAGATTCGGCAACTCGTACCAGTGACCGACCGGATGCAGGCATTGCTCAGGCAGGTTGTCGGTATAGTTCCCCGCCTCGCCGGCCCGTTGTGCCCAGGCGATCAGGCTGGCGTGCAGGCTCTTGCGCATCTTCTGCGCCTGGTCGTCGAGGAGTTGCTGCGGCATTTCTTCCCACGCAAAGCGCAGGTCCCTCACCATGGGAACCAGGCGGAGCCCGATGTTGCGTCCCGGCGAGAGCGGCAAGGGACCGGGGTAGCCGTAATTTCCAGCGGCGGCCAGCCAATCGGCAACGGCGTCGTGCGTGAGATAGCTGGTGGTGATGACATGCGGCGGATGCGTGCCGGCGATGCGAGCGGTACGGCGGCTCTTCGCCAGGTGCGCTTCAATGAAATTGCGATGGCGGCCAGCCAGCTTCGAGAAAGGATGGAGCGCTTTGACCACGCCCGCGCCTTTGGTCCAGCGGCTGCCCGCGCCGCCCGCCAAAGTGACCACGGCAACGATGCCGTCCGCCAGCGCCTGCATGCCGGATTGGCGATAGCGCGCCGGCAGTCCGGCGGTCGCATCCACGATGTCGCCGGGCGCCACGTCCGCGATGCCGCTGGTGGAGGGAAGGCGATTCTGCGCCAGGCCGATGCGTCCGCTGCGCAGATCGGCCTGGATCTGCTGGTGCTGGACGCGGTCGAAGCCATGCCGGTCGAGCAGCGCGGCGAGGCTCTGGGCCGGACCCGCCGCATCGTTCGCCGCGCGCGGCAGCATGTGATCGAACAGGTTCTGCACCATGCCGGACAGTTCCGGCGCGGTGCGGCATGCGGCTGCGAAACGGTCCAGTTCAGCGCGCCGGGCGGCGGGGAGCAGGCGGGTTTCGGTACGCAGCAGGGCGGGCACGGCCAGGGTGTAGTAGCCGGGCGGCATCAGGGCGTCGGGACCGCTGAGCAGACCGGCCTGGGTGCCGTGCTCGTTGATGGCAAAATCGTAGACCACCGGATCCATCGCGAACGGCACGGCGCGGTCGAGTTGGCGCTTGGTTTCGCCCATGATGGATGCCAGGCGTTCTTCGGCGCGCGCCTTTACCGCGGGATCGAAGATAAATCCCATGCCGCCGCCGGACATGCCGCCGAGCATCCAGAAGCCCCAGAAACCGGCGCCCATTTCTTCGCGCGCGCGGCCGATCAGCGTCTCCGTGTAAAGGTTGGAAGCCCACGGAATGATGGACTGAATGGGCCCTTCAAAGTTGTGTTGGGTGGAAGCGCCAATGGCGGCGACGTCTCCGGCGCGCAGGTGGCCGAGGATTTCATCGAGCGTGCGAATGGCCTGCCGGCGTGCGAGCCATTCCACTTCCGAACGAAGCAGGTACTTTTCGGTCACCATTTCGAGGATCGGTCCGACGTCCTGCGCCATGCCGCCATGTACCAGCACCAGGCTCGCCTGGAGGTTCCGGCGCGTTTCGGCGGAGACTTCGTCCGCGCCGAGGATGCGATGGCGGGGCAACAGGCAACCGCGGCTGATTCCGAATTCCGAATCGCCATCGGTTGCCGGAACACCCTCGATCAGTTTCATGGCCGGCCACAATCCGCCGGAGTCCTGCCAACCGCCGCCGGAGCCTCCCAGCCATTCGCCGAGAATGGCGTGCGCCGCCACCAGCCGGCGATCGGACTCGGCCAGCGGGCCTGTGAGCGCATGGGCTTGCCCGGTAGCCCGCATGCAGGCCGAGATCAACGAAGCCAGCAGATTCGTGGAGACGGCCAGGCGCGAGCCTTTCGGAATATCGTTGACGCGGCTGACGATTTCGATGCCGTGCCCGGGGCGGCCGGTGAGGACCGCCAGAATATCGGCCAGCGGATGCCCCGCGCCTTCCATCCCCGGCGGCACGATTCCGGAGGCGATCACGGCGGCTTTCAGCAGCCCGAGATAGTCTCTTGCGAAATCGAAGACTTCCGCGAGCGTAGCGATTTCGGCGGAAGCCTGCAGATCGACGCTCGCGAGACGCAGTACCGGCTCGTCGATGACACGGAACCAAGCCTCCACGGGCGGCTTGGGCGATCCGGCGCCGCGCACGCTGAGATCGATGGAGACGTTCAGCACCCGCGCGCCTTCGGGGAAATCCATGCCCAGGAAGAAGATGTCGCTCCAGCCGGAGTGCGTAAGATCCATCCTGACCGGGGTCGTTTCGCGCAGGATGGGAAACAGGCCGCCGGTCTGCGCGAGCAGTTCGGGCCGCAATCGCAGCGGATAATCCGCGGGGTGCCCGGTGCGGAACATCCACTGATTGCCACGCACCGTACGCACGCTGCGGCGCACCTGTCCGGCGAGAGTCTGGAAACCCAACCCGCGGTAGGCGGCGGCCAGCGCGCTGGACAGGGCGGCGCTGGGCCCGTTGGCGGATTCCGCCGCCAGGAAGATCTCGATGGCTTCTTCAAAGCGGCGCTTCAGCAAATGATCGTAGCCCGCGAATGGAATGGGGGCCTGCGCGCGGACGCCCGGTTTGAAGGGCAAGTGGAACCGGTGGATAGCGTATAGGAAAAAGAGCGCGCGGACCCGTTCGTAGAGATTGCCGCTAGTCCGGCGAAACCGATCGAGGGCCGCGGATTCGGCGCACAGGTCCGCCATTGCGGCGGTACGGCAGAAGGCGTCCAGCGAGCGGTTGCGGAGCGCCGGATCGGCCGCGGTGACGATGGCGGTGAGTTGGCTCATGGGCCACTATCTCCCGGCCGCCGGCGCCTCGCGCGTGGCGAGCAACTCGACCAATTGAGACAGGACCTCATCGCGGTCGCGCCCGCTCAGCGCCAGCGCCAGCTGCGCGGTGAGCAGCCCGTACCGCACGCCGATATCGTACCGGCGGTTGGCACGCTCGAACGCCAGGTATTGTTCGCGGCGGGCGAGTTCGGCAAGCGCGGCCGAGAGGCTGATCCCGGGCGCCAGGAAATCCATCACTGTGGGCGTGAGGACGTGCATACCGAAGAAGCAAAGATAATGTCCGGCGCGCAGGCCGGGAACTACCAGGCGCTGTTCGGCTTCGGTAGGCGTAGGCTTCTCGATGACGGTGTCGATACGATAAAGATCCTGGCTGCCGGCCACGCGCTGTCCGCCCGCCGCGCCGTAGCGCGGCAAAAGGTTCTCGCGGGTGGCGTGTACGGCTGAGACGGCACAGTCCTGGGCCTCGGCGACTTCGACCAGTTGCTGGGCGCAGCCTTTCCCGGTCCGGCTGATGTAAAGATGATCGCCGACCAGGTGCAGAAACGAGTCCCGGCCGACGAAATCGCGGGCGCACAGAACGGCGTGGCCGTAGCCCAGGGGCTCAGGCTGCGGGACGAAGCGAAGGCGGCCCGCATGATCGCCGGCCACGCGCGCGTAGGGCACTTCATCGCCGGGTGAGACGACGATGGCGATCTCCTCGACGCCGGCGCGCAGGGCTTCTTCGACAATGATGCGGAGTACGGGTTTTTCGATGCCATCGCGGTCGATCAGGGTTTGCAGCGGCAGGCTCCGCTGACTGGGTCCGGCGGCCGTGATCACCGCCTTACGGATTTTCATGAAAATAAAGGTTCCTTAGCTATTATGCGCGATCACCGCGAAAAGGGCCTCCGTCAGCCATTTTTCACGGCTGCTTCAGATACTTGTCGAACCAGCTCAGTTCCTCCCACAATACGTGCTCGACCGATTCGCGCCCGCCATACCCATGCGATTCCAAGGGAAGCATCACCAGCCGCACGGTTCCCCCGTTTCCACGAATCGCCTGGTACATCCGCTCGGATTGGATGGGAAATGTGCCGGTATTGTTGTCCGCCTCGCCGTGTATCAGCAGGATGGGGGTCTTGATCCTGTCGGCCAACATAAACGGCGACATGGTCAGATAGATCTCCTGTGCTTCCCACAGCGTACGGCGTTCGGTTTGGAACCCAAACGGCGTGAGGGTGCGATTGTATGCCCCGCTCTCCGCCACTCCCGCGTGGAACAGATCGGAATGCGCCAGCAGGTTGGCGGTCATGAAAGCGCCGTAGCTGTGGCCTCCTACGCCCACGCGCTGGCGGTCGGTGACGCCGATTTCGACCGCCTTATCGATGGCCGCCTTAGCATCCATAACAATTTGCTGCACGTAGGTATTGTTCACGGTTTCCGGATCGCCGATTACCGGCATCGCGGCGTTATCCAGCACGGCGTATCCGTGCAGCAGGAACAGTAAGTGCAACTCCGCGCCTGTGAACTGCGTGAACCGGTCTGTCGATCCGCTGACTTGTCCCGCCGTGCCCGCGTCGTTGTATTCGAGCGGATACGCCCAAAGCAGCGTAGGCAGCCGCGTCCCTTCTTTGTAATTTGGGGGCAGGTACAGCGTAAACGATAGAGGCACGCCGTCCTCGCGCCGATAGTTGACGATCTGCTTGCGGATGCCGCGCACCTGCGGCGTGGGATCCGCGATTCTTGTCAGAGGTGTCAACGATTCCCCGGCGCGGACATAATAGTTCGGAAACTCGGCCGGGCCTTCGCGCCTCGTCAGCAGGCGCGCGCCATGGTCGTCCAACACCGCGACTACCGTTTCATAACTGCCGGTTGCGGACTGAAACAGGCGTTCGGATTTCTGGGTTGCGAGGTTGTATCGATCGAGAAAGGGATGATCGCCCGACGGGCCGGCGCCTTCCGCCGCCAGGTAAATGTCGTCGCCACGTTGCAGGATGGCCTCCTGGCCGTTGGCCAACCGCTCTATAAGGGGGCGGCCGGGATCGTGATACCGGTCCTGCACATTGCGGCTGAAGAGTACGCGGCCCTCCGCATTCCCACCGCTCCAGCCAATCTCCATAGTGCGTGCCCAGCGCTTATCGCGGTCGTAGTCGGTGACCAGAGCCTTGCCGCCTGCCAGGGGTTCCAGACTGGTGAAACGCTCGGCCGTCTCGAAGACCTCGCGAGGCTCTCCACGGAACGGGGCCGCCAATGTTACGATTCGGTCGCGATGCGGCGCCTTTTCCTTGGGATTGCCGCCGTCCATGGCTTCCACCCAAGCCAGCGAGGCGGGTTCGTCGGGACGCCACCGATATGCGCGCGGCCCGGTGCGTACGCCTTGTACCGGGATGCGATCGGCCAGCGGAAGGTCGGCAAGTTGGTAGAGTTGCGCCCCGGCCCTGTCCCACACTTCCACGGTCTGCGGAAAACGGAATACGGGATATAGGTACGAGTAGGGCCTGTGCACCCGCGCAACCAGCAGATTCCGCCCATCGGGCGAAGGCTCCGCCGTTTCGAAAATGCCGGGTTTACCCGCCGGCTCGATCTTCGCGGTGGCCGTATCCAGATAGACGAGTTGCGCCGTGGCGTAGTAGTCGAACAGATCTTCGTCGCGGGGCGTGCTGAGCATGTCTTCATACGTCGCCACGGGACCCGCGCGGCCGGAGCTCTCCTGCACGTGTGGGCCGGTGGGCGCGGAGGGCTCCGCGGGCGGCGCGCCGCGATCCCTTGGGATGGTTCGCAGGAGCACCGTCCGGCTATCCGCCAGCCATACCACCGGCGCACCCATTACAGCATTCAGCCGGATGCCCGCCGCCCGCCGTATCCGCCCGCTGACGGTGGAACCGATCCACAACTCGATGACATTCGGGGTGGTGTTCGTGAAGGCGAACTGCTTGCCATCGGGGCTCCAGATTGGCGCGCCCAGCCGGGCATCCGCGGGCGCGGCAACCGGCATGCCGGAAGCGTCCGCCAGCCGCTTGATCGTGAATGCCGTGCTGTAAAGCGGCAGGTGCGGACCGTTGCTCTTGATGTCAATTCGCAGTCCCGCCAGCCGCAGCATGGGCTGTGCCACCTCCGCGATCGGCGGGTAGCGTACCGGCTGCATCAGGATCGCGTAATCCCGCGAAGGGTTTACGGAGATCAGCGGCGGAGGCGGCGCATTCAAAACATCCAGAATTTCGCGCGGCGGTTGTTGGTAGGTCAGTTCAGCCGGCACGGCCAGAACGGCGGCCAGCAGGAAGATGGCGGAAATGCGGATCGGCATATCCGTCATTCTACGACGGACTGTCCGGCACTTACGCCAAAACAAAAGAGGAGGACCCGAAAGTCCTCCCCGGCTGTTTGGATACTTAACACCCCACTGCGACGAGCACCGCCGCTGTTCGGCCCTATCGATTGGCGCGGCTCAACCGCCGCCTCCAGCCCGCCAAGCCGAGCAGTCCGAGGCCCAGCAATCCCATGGATGCGGGCTCAGGTGTGCCGCTGGTCGGCTGGAACGCCTGTACCGTGTCTGTGCCGCCATCGATGATGGAAGCATTGCCCAAGGTGAAATTCGTGGCGTCCGTGCTGATGATGAGTACGGTCGAGCTCTGCCCAGGACCGATTTCCGGACCAGGCTGGGTCGGCGGATAGAAGCTAAAGCCGATTACGGTTCCGTCGACGTTACTGTCCGCGGTGACCGGCGGCATATCGCCGTCGATAAAGGTCGTTCCCGTCAGTATGCCGCCGTCCGTGCGAAACCCGGCGTCCGTAGCGAAATTCGCAAAGTCGGTCGCGGTAAGCCGTGCCAAAGCGGTCGCGGAACTGGGGTCATTGGTGATCTGGAAATAGAAATCCAGCGTTCCACCATCATTATAAACGGCGGATTCAATGGTTCCGCTGTTCGTGCCGGCGGTCGTCGAGTAAGTAAACACGGCCGACATATCGGCCAGGAGCGTCCCCGGCGCCATTCCGGTACAATCAACCGGGAAAGCGGTGTTCCCCGGGGTGGGCCCGCCTGCTGAGGCGGCACAGCCATCCACCACTCCCGCCATTGCCGCGGGTACCCCCAGGAGCCCAAATCCAAGCAGCAGTGCAATTGCGAACATCAAAGGTTTTTGGTGCAAAGTCTTAGTGAGCGTCTTCATTTTTCCTCCGAACAAGGTGCCGGCATCCGGTCGCCTGTTAGAAGTGTGCACTGAACCAGTACCCAGTTGCAATTAGGAACGAAGGGGGAACCTGATAAAACATACGAAATAGGCTAAGCTTTAGTACTGAATAGGACGTATTCGCGGCCATCCGGGCTTGGGGCGCTGTCCGACGGGTGCTTTGGGCAGTCCGGAGTACGGCAATGTACTCTTTACACGACGAATTGCCGCAAGGAAATAAACTACCACGTAAGAAGCGCCTTGCGCTCCGCTTTTGTCGCGGTAAGTTGTTGGATTTACACGGCCGACGCCATTGGTCCGAATCGTGCAGGGCGTCACGCCTCAACAAATCGGAAAAATGTGCTTGACCTTACCCTCGTTAGTAGTTTATTTTTAACCATTAGCAGTCTGGCCCTTAGCCGAGGTTAGGTTTAAGCTGTTGATCGGTGTTCTGCAGTAAATGAGTTTTCACGCTCCACTTGAACGCTGCCGCCCATAGCGCGCCATTTCCAGGATCGACGGGAAGACGGCCCGCCCCGATCCAAATCGGACCCTAAGCACGACCCACCGGTCGACTGTACTCTATTGGTTTGGCCGAAGAGACTGGTGTGGTCGAAGAGCGGCCAGGCGAGGCCGTTTGCGGACGCCGAACCGGATGCTGCCGGATCGAGTAATGCGATTTAAGCAGATAAAAGGACCATCAATGGAGATTATAATGCGCGCGACTTACCAAATACGTTCGTTGTTTTTTAGGCTTGGCGTAGGATTCGCGGCCTGCCTGGCGGCCGCTTTTGCCCAGCCCTATGGATACGTATCCAATACGATGGGGAACAACGTGTCCGTGGTTAACCGGGCTACCAACACGGTTTCCGCGACGATCTCGATCAGCGGCGCGGGGTTAACCGGACTGGCTGTTACGCCAAACGGTTCTTATGTCTATGTTGCCGAGCAAGGCAAGAACAGCGTCGCGGTAATCAGCACTGCCTCGAATACCGTGATTGCAACGATTCCCGTAGGCAGCAGCCCGGTTCAGGTGGCTATCACTCCGAACGGAACGCACGCCTATGTGGCCAATCAACAATCGAATAACGTTTCGGTTATCAGCACGGCAACCAATACCGTAGTGGCGACGGTGGCAGTGGGCAGCAAGCCGGTCGGAATTGCGGCCACGCTGGATGGCAGCAAGGTATTGGTCACGAATCTGCTTTCCTCGACTATTTCAGTAATTTCCACGGCTACCAACGCCGTGTCTGCGACTTGGACGGCCCTCTCAGGGCCTAACGGCATGGCGATCAGCCCGGATGGTCAACACGTATGGGTGGCGAATCAATATGCCAATTCGGTGACGGAGTACAGCCTGTCCTCCGGGAGCATCGTGGAAACCATTACCGGGTTTACCTCTCCGAATTCGGCCGCCATAACCCCCAATGGCAGCCAGTTGTATGTCACCAATGCCAATATTTCTTCGCTCTATGCGGTGAACACTTCCACGCTGCAAATTACGACAAAGATAGCCGTGGGTTCGTTGCCGACCGCGGTCGCCGTGTCATCCGACGGCACTACGGCCTATGTCACCAACGCCTACGGATACTCTCTTTCCGAGATCAATACCTCCACGAATACCGTCAAGGAAACCATAGCCAAAGTGGGGATTTACCCCGACTCCGTAGCTCTGTATCACTGAGGAAGTCCGGACCGCGGTTCAGGCGGGCCAATTCGGAAACGGGTTGGCCCGGGCCAGGCGGGTTTCGGAGACCAGGTCCGGAACGGCCGCGCGGCGCTGTAATAGCTTTTCGAGCAGCAGTTCGAATTCGTCCTCTTCGCCTTCCAGCCACTCTGGTGGAACCTTCCGGAAGGCTTGATCCACTATTTTTTCCGGAAAGTGCACAACCTGATCCAGCCAGGGCTGGAAGTCGTCTAAAGAGCGCACCTGCTCGTAGACTAACTTTCTGGGATACAGGCCCTGCAGTGGCGAACCGGCGAAATCCCAATTAGGGCCGTTGAAGACGAAGCCGTGATCGATCATGACCGCGACAAAAGTCTTCTTGACCTCCGCGTGCCAATCCTCGATGCGCGCGCGGAAGAAGACCGACTGGCGGCCGTCGGAGTTGGCCATCCACTTGTCGAAGACCAGTACCGCCAGAAAATCGGTGAGGTTGCCGACGCCGGCCAACAAGGCGTCCGGCACGAAGTCGTATACCGCCATCACGTCCGGATTACCGGGGTGCCGCGAACCGAAATGCCAGCCCGGCGGCACGGGAATATGCTGGGCGCCCAGATGGATGAAGACTTCCGGGTTGGCGGCCAGAAATTCGGGCGTGAGAAGAATGAACTCAGCGGGCGCGGCGGAGATCTGCAGGTACTTCAGGAAGACAGCGGAGACGAGTTCGTTGACCAGGATGCGGCGGTGTTGGGGGTTGTTCCGGAACTTGACGATGTAGAAGTTGCCATCGTCCGCTTCGAGCAGGTGGGACTGAGCCCCGCCGCGCATTTGGCGAATGTAGCGGCAGGCGGTGAGCGGCATGAAAATGCTGTACTCTAGAGTTGTATCATACCCCGGAGGAGAACCAGCATGCCCGAAGAAACCCAGGAACCCGTGGCGCCCCCGACGCCGCCAGCCAGAACCAAGGACGAGATCGCCCTGGAATTGACGAAGTTCATTGCAGCCGCGACAGGCTACGGGAAGGGCGGCGCCACCGGCGCCGGATTCTCCGGCAAACCGGCGACCCGATCTGCCGAAGAATATGCCGACGCGCTACTGGAGCTTTTCGAGCGCTGCCGAACCGTCGTGAACCGGTAAGAAAACAGCTACTTCTTTCCGCCCTTTTTCTTGGCAGGCGCCTTCTTCGCGGCCTTTTTGGCGGGCGCTTTTTTGGCCGGTGACTTCTTAGCCGGTGCCTTCTTGGCTGCTGTCTTCGCCGGGGCTTTCTTAGCCGCTACCTTTTTCGCCGGCGCCTTCTTGGCGGGCGCTTTCTTGGCCGCAGCTTTTTTGGCTGGGGCTTTCTTGGCTGGCGCGGCTTTCGCCGCGGGTTTAGCCGGCGCTTTCACCGCGGCCTTTTTGGCGGCGGGTTTGGCAGGCTTCCTGGCAGCCGCCTGGGTGGCCTTCTTAGCCGGTTTTTTGGGCGCTTCGGCCGCAGGGGCTTCCGGCGGCGGTCCGGCGGGCGCTGGCGCGGGCGGCGCCACCTCTACGGCAACCACCACGATTTCTTCCTCCTCGTCCTCCTCGTCCTCGTCCTCGAAGTCATCGAGCTTCGAGGTCAGGTCCGGATGTTCTTCGTCGTCGTAGTCTTGAAAGTCTTCCATGTCTTCTTCGTCGTTGGCAGCGAGCTTGTGACTATCAAACATAATGAACGCCTCCTGTTGTCGGGGCACAATCACCCATAGAATAACCTTTTTTTGCGCAGAGGCAATAGCAAAACGATAAAAAGTAAAATATTTTCGCGCGGCGCGGACGAGTAGACACGTTGGCTGGCGAAGTCGAAGGGCGTGCCGCGCGGCGGCCGGGGCGGATGAAGGCAATCGATTCTCTCCCGCCAGCGACTGCGCATGCCCACTGCAATCCATTGCAAAGAAAGGAACAATCGCCAATCTGGCTTCGGTTCGTAAAAAGCCCGGTTACGCGTCAGGCTTCAGCGCATCCATCGCCACTTGACGAAGCTGCTCCTTGAGTTTGCGGATCTCGTCCGTATGTACGCTGAGGCGGGCGAACAACTCCTTTTGGCTGGCGATGCCCGCGCCGATCAGAAAGGCGGCGCATTCCGAGCGGCTGCCGAACAGATCGGCCTCCACCAACTGATCCAGGCGGGCCAGCGCTTCGTCGTTTACGCGGACCATGACGACGTTGCCGCGGCCATCCCCTTTGTTGACGTACTGGCCAAGCAGTTCTTTTAGCGTTTTCCCGTCCTTGCCTTCGGCGATGATCCCGACCTTTCCGCGAAGCCGGCCGGATCCAAACTCAAACGTCTTCTTCATACGAACGCACTCCTTATCAAAATCAAAGCGCTTCGGATTTCGCCGCCACCAGCGGCTTCCTCAGGCGTAGTGTACCGGCTATGGCAATCAGCAGCAGCAGCGCCGCGCTGCCATAGAAAACCGCCGCGATGCCCAGCCGCGATGCCAGATCGCCGGCAAACAGCAGGGCCACACCCTGGGAAATCGAAATCAGGGACATGGAACTGCTGCTGACGCGCCCGCGCATTTCGGCGGGCACCTGGCCTTGCATCAGAGTCATGGCGGCGATGGTCAGAAGCGACGCGCCCACGCCGATGCCTACACACCCCGCGAGGGCCAGCACGCGGTTGGGAAAGAAAGCGATGCCGGCGATGGAAACGCCACACAGCAGGATGCCCGCGGTTATCAGGTGCGCCTTCTGGTGGACGCGGCGGGCCAGAGGGGTGACCAAAACCCCGCCGCCCAGCATGCCTGCGCCGATGGCCGATCCGAGGGCGCCGAAAAGAACCGAATTGGCGTGCAGCACGTCGCGCACATACACCGCGATCAGGGAGCCGAAGGCACTGATAGCGAATGTGCCGGCGGCGATCGACAGGATCACGAAGCCGATCACCGAATGGCCGGCAATAAAGCGCACGCCGGACAGCAGGTCGCGCAAAATCGGCTTCACTTCCCGGTTGGCGTGGGCCGGCCGCGGCGGTATGGCGATGGTGGCGATCATGAGGCCGGAAAAGACAAAGCTGGCGCTATCGATCCAGTAGCAGGAATCCGGACCAGCCCACCCGGCCAGCGCGCCCGCCAGAACCGGGCTGCCCATCTGCAGGATCTGTACGGTCTGTTGGATGACGGCGTTGGCGCTCATGAGGCCGTGCAGGGGCACGATCTGGGGGAGGGTGACGGAACGCGCCGGACTGAAGAAACTGGAGAAAGTGCTGAGGGCCAGGAACACGGTGTAGATGTGCCAGGGAGCGCGGGCGAAGACCAGCCCGACCACCAGGACTGCACGGGCCAAGTCGCTCGCAACCATGGTGCGGCGGGGATGCCAGCGATCGACGAATACGCCGGCCACCGGCCCGACGAAGGCCAGCGGCAGCAGGAAGAATACGGTCACCAGGGTGATGGCGCGCGCCGAGGCGTGCATGCGAAAGGTCATCTCGCTGAAGACGGCGTAGAGGGCCAGGAAATCGCCGAAGATACTGACCAGGGTAGCCAGCCATAGCTTGCGGAAGGCGGGGATGGCGAGGGCCTGGCGCATGGTGAGTTGCGGGACTGCGGCAGCGGCCATACGAGTATTGTAGTTACACGTAATTCGTAAGTCAAGGATTCATTTCTGAGAACCTGCGTATCCGATGCCGTGGTAATGGCGCCGCCAGTCAACTGTTCGGGACTGGCATATCCGGGGGTCATCATGGCGGCGGAAGTGGCCTCCGGGTCCGATGTTTCGCTGAGCAGCTTGGCGATTCCGA
>Ga0187871_10000595_pt1 | contig 34334 bp, 28 predicted proteins | sample June2016WEW_16_1_FD_132988 | JGI IMG/M metagenome (GOLD analysis project Ga0187871, IMG submission 132988) | Peatland microbial communities from SPRUCE experiment site at the Marcell Experimental Forest, Minnesota, USA - June2016WEW_16_10 | ecosystem: Environmental > Terrestrial > Soil >...
CAGACCCAACGGGTCTTCAGAATTCAACGGATTGTCATTCGTGAACACGTAAGGCTGATCGGTCGTCGTCACGTCGGGGTCAATCGAAATGAATTGATCGGTCGCCGGGTCGTAGTAGCGGTTGATTAGGTAGATGAGACCGGTCGGATCCGTATAGGAACCTTGAAATCCGAAGGGCGTGACCTTGGAGCCGGAGCTGATCGTCTGGATTCCATAAAGCGAGTAGACGGCCATCTCTTGAACCGCGCCGAGGGAACTTCCGCTGCCGTTGTAGACGCCCTGCACGCCGGTTTGGTTACTCACCAGGTACGAAACAGACGACCCACTCGACGAGGTGGTGATCTGCTCGATGGGTGCCGTGCCCCCGAAGAGCAGGTCTCCGTAGATGTAACTCGTGTTCGTCGTGCTCGAACCGGTGGTCGTCGCGTCATTGATGTTGAGCGGTATGTCGCCCGTCACCGAGTCCCAAGTGGAATCGGTCGTGGACGACGCCGTGGTTGCAGTCATGCGCAGACCATCGCCGTTGTACTGGTAATCAGTGCCGCCCGTCGGCAGAGTGCCACACGGCGTCGACGTCGGACCCGACGAAGGACCGGTGCTGCAGAGTTGACCGTAGGCATTCCAGTTGTAGTTCGTGGTCGTGCCCGCCACGGAACTGACGTAGGGCGTCGTGCTCGCGCGCTCGCCGTTCGTGGTGAACGTATACATCGAACCGTTCGCCGGCGTCAATCCACACGACGTCGCGGACGTCGCGGTGTTGCACAACTCGTTACCACCGCTGGCGTAGGCGAAATTCGTCGCAGGGCCAGTGTGTGGCGCATCTTCCGTGATATCGCCATTGAGGGCGAGCGTGTAAGTGTCATTGTACGTCGATGATCCGAGGTTGGTCGCTTGGGTCACCTGCTTGTTGGCGTTGTAGGACGCCGCGCTCGAGGTGGCACCGTTGATCGAACTCACACTCACCTGTTCATCCCAGCCGTCCGTCCACGTGTCGCTGATCGCCGTACCCGACGTGACGGTGGAGGACGCACTGAGAGAGGTCAGGTTGCCATCGTTGTCGTAGTTGTAGGTGGCGGTCACGCCCGTCGCCGTCGGATAGGTGATGACCGTGGGGATGTCCGGCGTCGAGTCATTGCCGTAGGTGTAACTGGTCGTATTTCCCAACCAATCTTCCACGCTCGAGACACGGCCAACTGCGTCATAACTCCTCGTCACGATGGTATTCGTGGTGGATGGCGACGAAGTGCAGTTGGTCGACGTGCTGACCGGATAGCCAATACAGGAGACCTCGCCGTCATCGTTGTAGGCGTAGTTCACTGTCTTGCCGTTGCCGTCGGTCGTACTCGTCAATTGGCCAAGGCTGTACGTGTCGGTGGTCGTCTGACTCCACACGGTCGGCGTCGCCGGGTTGCCAGTGTTGTCGCTCATTGACGTGAGTTCATTCGCGTCGTTGTAGCCGTATTGGGTAACCCCGGCGACACTCGGACCTTGGCCGCACGGATATTGAACAAGCGACGGCATCTTGTTACAGACGTCGCCATTCGGATTGTAGTTCTCCGTCACCCCGGTGCCATCGGGATTGTCCGTCGTCACCAAGTCACCGTCGGCGTCGTAGAGGTACTTGGTGGTGGCGCTCATCGAGTTGACGGAGCTTGTTTCGAGCGTCGGGTACGACGCGTCCGCATAGGTGTTCGTGGTTGTGTTCCCGCTGGGATCAGTGATCGTTAACTGATTGCCCAACGCGTCGTATGTCGCGGCGCTGTCACCGCTCGGCGTCGTCGAACACTGCGTAGAACCCAGTGTCGGCGCCGCGTCGCCGTAGACGCAGGCGTTGCCGTAGTCGTCGTAGGCGCTGTACTGATCTTCGATGGTTCCAGCATCTTCTACTTCGGTCGGCGAGTTCGGATACGCGAGATCGGCGTAGAAGTTGGTGGTCGCTTCAGCGTTCGAGTCGGTCGTCTGGTACACGTCGGTCGTTCCCGGCTCGTAGGACCATTCCGTGGATCCTCGTGCGTTGCCCGCCGTGCAACTGGCGCCAAAGTTCCCGTAAGCCACGATTTGGTAGCAGGGACGATTGTCGCCGTCGTAAAGCGTGGTCGTAATGACATACGGGACGAGACCACTGCTGCCTGAACTCGTCAGGTTTCCGGCCGCGTCATAGACGTACTGCGTCGTGATGCCGTCGGGCTGATACTTATAGGACGGCAGTGAGGTCCCGCTCACGTACGCGTAGGAGATAGCGAAGGCGTTCGACGAGGATTGCGAACCCGACTGGCCGGCCGGTGGAATCTCCCAGAGAGTGTCGCCCATCGAGTTGTACGAGGCCGTCGTCGTCTGCGGATCGGCGTTCGCGCCCGTGTCGCCAGCGTCAATGGTGGAACCAGTGATGTCACCCTGCACGTCGTAGGAGAACGTCGTCGAACCGACCGGCGCGCTGACGGCTCCACTGTCGTAGGTCGAGTAACTGCTCGAACAACTCGGGGGTGTCGTCGACAGCGTCCAGCCGAGACTGAGACCGAGCACGGGAGAGACTTCGTAACAGAGCGACGAGAAATGGCTGTAGTAGCCGTAGTACGTCGTGTTGCCCAACGGGTCGGTCGCGGTCACCACCTGCCCATAACTGTTATAGGTGTACCTGGACGCGCCTGATGGCGGACTGGATGAGGAATTCGACGAGGGCCCCGGATAGCTCCACGCGAGTTCGGGCAGGTTCAATGACGTCGACTCGTTATAGGCCGAGGTCGCGACGTCACCGAGCGCGTTAGTGGTGCTGATGATGTTCCCCGCCGGGTCCGTCGTGATCGATGCACTACGCAGGCCGGATGATCCGAGGAGCGTATCGGGGTACGTGATGACCTCAGAGGTGTTGGCGACACCGTTACCCAAATTCCAGCTGTAGAGCCACGTCTCGACTTCACTCGAATTCGTCTGGGAGCCGAGTTGCGTGGAGGTCTCAAGTCCGTTGCTGTACTGGTCGATCTCTTGTGGGATGTCGGCCGTCGCCGTGGGCCAGGACGTTGCGGTGCAGGTCGTCGTCGAATTCGGACACTCGGCGGGATAGAGGATCGTCGTGGTCTGCGAGGCGCCAGCAGCATCGCACTGGCCGGTCGCGCACGCATCGGCGTACGCGTACGACGTCTCTGCCGACTGGCCACTGCCGTCGATTAGCGCAGTCACCATGCCGGCCTCGGTGCCCGAGGCGCCATAGGTGATGGTCGTCGAGTGCAGCGCCCCGGAGCTGAAGCCCGTCGGCGATGCGTCGGGGTCGTAGATCTGCACGAGGTCGCTGCTGTAAGGACTCGCGGACGTGGAGTACTCATAGGTCCACGTCGAAGTCCCGGAGCCCGTCGGACTCGGTTCGGTGACACTCGTCAGGTTGTTCGGCACTGACGTCGAGGGGGTGTAGTTGAGTCCGTATGAACTGCCCGAGGGATCGATGACTTGGCCGACTTCACCGAGACTCGTCATCACTTCGACGATGTCGCGTCCATCGGGAACGTAGATGACCGTGCAGCCGTGCGACGCCGTGGTCGGACACTCATTAACGAGCGTGACGCCGGCGATCGAGGTGGTGCCCGCACTGACGTTGTCGTAGACGAGGCCGTCGGTCGGGGTGCCCACTTGCGCAGTGTTGGTCGTCGTCTCTTCGATTCCACCCGTCCAGGCGTAGTCTTGAATTGCCTGGCCACCACTCTCTTCGTAGGTGAATCCCGTGCCGGAGATCTCGCTCAGTTGTCCCTGCACACTGTCGAGCGCACAGAAGTTGTAGCTCGAACCGCTCACCGTGTATTTCGCAGTGAACGGATAGTCGCCCGGGTACTGATTGAGGGTCGGGTCACCCGACGATTGACACGACGTGGAAGTGCCGCCGTCGGCCGACTCGGTGAACGTCACTTCCGCGCCGCTCCCCTGATTGATCGTCACCGTCGCAGAACCCAGGGTCAGGGAAGTGGGATAGTTCGAAGACCATCCCTCTCCGTAGGCACCGGCGCTTGTGCCACTGGTCAATTCAGACTGAGCGAGTTGCGCGTCATAGTTCAGTGAGAGCGCGAGGTCGCCGCCGATGGCGGGTGCGTCGAAAAGCGTGTTCGACGTGGTGAAGTCGCCGGTCATGTTGTCGACGTCGGTGCCTGAATCGAGCGTGTCGGACGGTGGAGCGGAACCGGTCACGTTCACGGCCTCACAGGTGTAGCAGAGCACCGACGGATTTGTGTTGCCAAAGTACGCGTTTGGGGTGTACGGCGCCACCGGTGAACTGGTGACGTGGGCACGTAGTCCGCCCTGCCAGATTGGCACCCCGGTCTTCGAGATCAGCGCCAAGTCGCCGTCATTCTGAATCGTCAAATACTTCGGCACATCGGACGTCGGGCTGGTGACGTGCGCCGTGTGGCGAGTGGCAATCTCAATCGCACCATCGGGCTCTCGGGTAAGAATGCTGTCGAGTCCCGTGGACGAAGTGCTGGTCCAAACCACCGCGCCGTGCCGCTCTACTTCGAACCGGCCGCGCGACAACAGCACGGCGCGATAGACGCCCGAGGTCGACGTGAGACTCGAGCCGACCGAGAGCGACGAACCGACGTTAAGACGACTCGGCGCAGCTTTCGCACCGACACTGGTGGCACCGGCAATCGTCGAGGGTGCGATCGTCGCGACGGCGACGACCGTCACTAAGAGAGGCACGAGCGCACCGCGTGTGGCTCGCAGAGTCCAATGGATTGTCGCCACACGGAGGCGGGCGATTCGCACTGTGGCAACCCTGCTCATCGCGTCACGTCCTTTTGAGATCGAACCGTCGCACGAACCGAGTCGCTCGACGACGCTTTACCGTTAGTGGTCGAGACCGCAACCGGCGTTGTACCGTTCGCCCCGACGCCGACGAACACGCAACTCGTCCCGGAGTAGCAACTGATCGCGTTCACCGCCGTCAGGGACGACGCGACGGAGGCATCCGCGGTCCATTGCGCACCGCCGTTACTCGTCAACAGCATGGGTGCCGCTGCGCCGTTGTAGGCCGAACCGGCGGCCTGACACGCCGAACTCGAACACGACACCTGGCTGAGCGTGGCGCTACCATGCGGGGTCGTGACCGACGTCCACGTGGCACCGCCATCCGTGGTCTCCACTTCATAGGCGGCAGCGTTGGGACTTTGGGCGACGGCGGGATTTGCCCCAATCGCCACGCACGTCGTCGCTGACTCACACGACACCGACCGAAGCACGCCGGTGCCACCGTTCACGGTTCGCGGCGACCAGGTCTGACCCCCGTCGTTCGACACCAGTATTGAGGCACCCACCGACACGCAGAACGTAGCGCTCGGACAGGCGATTGAACCAAGGGCCCCGAAGGCCGCCGGAAGTGACGGCACCGTCCACGTCGTGCCGCCGTTCGACGAGACCAGCAATTGGCCCTCATAGGGTCCGGCGTTGCCGGGCGAGACGCCGACACTCACACACAGTGTCGCGTTCGGACAGTCCACCCCGAGCAGGGTGGTATTGCTCGTCGGTAACGTCGACGACGTCCACGTGGCACCGCCATCCGTTGAGCGCGCCGACGCTCCTTGGCCAACGGCCACGCAGTTTGCGGTACTCGGGCAGTCGACGGCGAAGAGCACCGGCTCGCCCGAGGCGAGAGCTCCCTGGGTCCACGTGGTGCCACCGTCAGTTGAGGTCGAGGCAACCCCGCCTTGGTCTCCGTCGCTGCCTACGGCGACGCACTCAGTGGCACTCGAACACGAGATGCCGAAAAGGCCCGCACCCGAAGAACCTTCGGCACTTGTGACCACGGGGGCACCACTTTGATCGTGAGGGACGAGCCACCGAACGACGGACGTGGCATTCGGAGCGTGTGATCGGGTTGGCGGTGGGCTCTCGGCGACGGCCCCGACCGTTACCCCTGAAAGAACCGCAGCACTCAGCACCGCGAACACTGCGACGATCGCGCGCCGGCCCTTGTGCGCGACGTGAAGGTTCCTCGGACTCGACACTTTCATTGTTGCCTTTTCGACGTTTGTCACGACGGTCCTTTCATTGAGTTCCCTCCGGCTCTCGCTATGAGTTCCGGGGAGAGTCTTTGGCTCGAACGCCGCAGATTGGGACCCGAACCCCCAGTGATGCTGCAGATCGTGGAACTCGTGAGCGTGGAGTACGCAATCGGACAGGTGTAGCCGTAGTTGTACGACTCCCACGTTGCCGTCGCCGCGTAATCGTCGACGATGGTGCACTCTCCGCCCGACAACGAGCCACCGGAAGGACAGCTTGCGGTGGCGGCCAAACCCACACAAAACGATCCGCTGACGGTGCCGCCCGACGGACAGGTGTAGTTCGGTGTCGCGTTGATGTAGCCCTTGAGGTGCCACACGGAACCAGAACCGGAGCAGCTGTAATTGACCCAACCGCTGTCATTTTCGTTTTCGGATCCAGCGGTTTGACAGTTCGACAACGACGTGTAGGTGGTCGTTAAAGTCCGGTAACACTGGGAACCGGACAAGGTCCAGCCGCTCGAACAGGAGTACGAGGAGATCGTCGCGGAGTACGTGCACGTGTCGTTGGACTGGAGTGTGCCGATTGAGCAGGTGTAGGTCGGGGCGTAGTTGTGGTTGCACCACGTGCCGTTCAGCGTGTCGCCGCTGTTGCACGAGTAGGAGTAGTTGGAAGAGATGACTCCGTAGGTCGCCGCGTACTGCCAGAAGAAGTTGAACGTCGTGACGTTGGAACTCGCGCCGAGATACGAGCTGGTGCTCGCTTGAGTCGCCGTGACGAGACACGTACCCGACACGTTGGACGGCACGCTGATGACGGCGCCGGCGATCGAACAGCCCGTGGCCGTACCATTCGTCACGCTGTAGGTGATGGTGCCGCTGCCATTGCCACCCGCCGTGACGAGCGTCATTGTGGTGTTGATTGGTGTGTCAGTCGTCGTAATCATGAGAGGTGATGACGGTGCAGCGAGCGTCGAACTCGAAATTGTGTAATTGAGCGTCGACGACGTCGAGGTCGCGTAGTTGGAGTCTCCGGAGTACGTCGCGCTGAGCGAGTTCGTGCCCGACGGCAGTCCTGATGTCCTGCACCCGGCGTACCCCGAGTTGAGAACGACCGTGGCACAGCCCGATATCGCCGTCGAGCCGTTCTTGAACTCCACCGTTCCGGTTGCCCCCGTTGTCACGATTGCACTGAGGGCAATAACCGAACCAACGTTCTGGGGACCGTTGGGCAAAGCGCTCAGAGTCGTAGTTGATGTCACGAGTGACGGTGACGAAGACGACGAACTGCTCGCCGATGGTCCGTTGCCGCCGGCGCTGGAGGCGTACACACTGAACGTGTAGGACGTCGAAGAAGCGAGTCCCGGAACGGTACACGAAGTTCCCGATGAAGCAACCGTGCAGGTCAATCCACCTGGACTCGAAGTGACCGTGTAACCGGTGATCGTCACTCCAGTCACTGGCGTGGGATCGGTCCAACTAACGAGAGCACTGCTTCCGGAATAGGAAGCTGTCACAGCACTTGGCGCATTAGGCGTGGCGGCCGCCGCAGGAAATGCCGTAAGGAACGCGAACGCGAACGCGCTTATAACTGAGAACGCCGTGGCGCGTCGCAAGAAAACGATCAGATCAAACATTCCACTCCGATTTCGCATCGGCCCCCCAATTCCGTCATCGACTGATCTTCAAAACTCCTCTGTGTCAGGCGCGTTCATGGGAGTGAACTATTGGCGACGGACTATCAAACTGGCCCAAACCAGAAATCAAATGTGTGACAACTATCGGCCGCAGGTTTTCTCGCAGCTGCGAGGGCTTCAACCATCACTTTCAACTTGAACCCACCGATTCGACGCAATGCAGAAACGTCCAGTACGAGAGATTGGGGACGCCCGGTGTATGTGCCGTGAAAACTTCGGTCAACCTGGGCGTACGGAGGTCACAGGTATATGTTCAGAGAAGTGAGAGGATTTTCCGTCTCATCGTCTCTGTTCAATAGTCACCGTGGTCATTCAAGATGTTGCCAAGCAAGTGAGCTGCTTCTGCGTCCGATGACTCCAGAGCATGTGCATAAACGTTGAGTGTTGTCGCGGCATTAGCGTGACCGAGCCGACCCGCGACGGTCTTCACCGGGACGCCCGAAGCAAGCATTTGTGTAGCCGTAAAGTGCCGAAGATCATGAAGTCGTACGCCATTAATTTCCAGCTCGTCGCATAGTCGCTTGAACGCCAGGGTCACGCGATGAGGACGCCACGGAATGGAACCGTCCAGGGAGCTCGAAAAGACGAAACTGTTTCGTAGGAGTTTCTTTCCGCACGACTTGGACCGTTCTTCACAGCGCTCGCGTTGGGAATCGAGCACCCGCATTGTCAACGCATCCATCACAACTTTTCGCGACGCATGGGTCTTAGTTCCCTTTTCGATCAACTCGTCATTTCGACCATCGACAATTGAGTGACTAATGGAGAGCACCCCACTCTTGTCAAAGTCGCGCCAGCGGATCGCGCACAGCTCTCCTCGTCGAGCTCCGGTAATAGCAGCCAGTCGCAAGAAGCACGCGATGTCCGGATTTCGCTCCTGTGCGAGGTTGATAATTTGCGTGACCGTTTCAACGTCCGGGACCTCGAGTACCACTCGGTCGACTCTCGGCGGCGACGCATTGAGGGCGGGGTTGCTCAAGATCCATCCCCACTTCAGCGCTTGATTGAGCAAGCGCCGAACGAGCGCGTGGACGTGGTGGACGCTCTGGGCGCTGAGAGCACGACCGCTGACTCCACGGCGACGGAGGCCAGCGTAAAAACTGTCCAGATCACTAGGACGAATGGCCCGAATCTTCACGCTCCCAAACTGGGGGAGGACAATCTTTTCCAGGAGTCGGCGGTATTCGCGAAGTGTTGAAGGCGAGAGCGACTCTGCCGCCAGATCCAACCATTTCGCGGCCAGATCATCCATCGTTGCTTGCGAGGTTTCGTGAGCCAGCCCGGCTTCAAGTATCAACTGACGAAGTTGGGCATCAGCCTCTCTCTTGGTTCCGTGGACCGTTCTCGTGAGATAGCGCTGTCGTCCATTCGAGTCCTGCCCAAGGAAGACTTTGGCTCTCCAGGTTCCACTCCCACGAGGTTCGAGATGACCGCGCACCGACTTCAGTCCATAACCGAAGTGATTTCCATTCCCATTACATTCCCATAACACAGGAACGAATTCAACTCACCACCAGAAGTCCTTGTGATTACTGGGGTTTCGTAGTGCGGCTGGAGGGATTCGAACCCCCGACCCTCGGTTCCGTAGACCGATGCTCTAATCCGCTGAGCTACAGCCGCGTTGTTGCTGACCTTCCATCGTAGTCGAACGACCTCCAGCTACTTCTCGGTCACGTCAGTACCATGCCACTATGACCCGCACATTCTCCGACGATCTACCTCAACTGCTCGACGACGTCGGCGAGTCCATGGTCGAACTTCGACACGATCTCCACGCCCACCCCGAACTGGCGTTCCAGGAACACCGTACGACCAATGTGGTTCGTGACCGTCTCGTGGACTTGGGATGGGAACTCGCGTCGTGTCCGACGGAGACCGGGGCCGTCGCGGTCCTTCGCGGCGCCAGACCGGGGAGACGGATCATGATCCGCGCGGACATCGATGGACTGCCCGTCACCGAGGAGAACGCGATCACCTTCGCCTCGGTCAACGATGGAGTGATGCACGCGTGCGGCCATGACGTCCACACCGCCGGCCTCCTCGGAATAGCCGACCTCTTGTCACGACGGCAGGAGAGCCTCGCCGGTGAGTTCACCTTGTTGTTCCAGCCAGCCGAGGAGGCCCTGGGCGGGGCGCTCGCGATGATCGAAGGTGGCGTGCTGACAGCCAATCCGGTCGACGTCGTCATCGGCGCGCATGTCTCGTCGCTCGCGCCACTCGGTTTCGTGGGGACGAAGCCCGGCGTCATGATGAGCGAGGCCGCGTCGCTCTCCATTCACATCAAGGGCAAGGGCGGCCACGGAGCGATGGCGAGCGTCGAGGGAAACGTCATCCTCGCCGTCAGCCACCTGGCGCCTCGGCTCGGCGAGGTCGTCAACGGGCTCTCCTTCGAGGGAACGAATTGCGCCTGTTCCGCCGGCGTCATCAGCGCCGGGACCGCGATGAATGTCGTACCGCGCCACGCCGTGCTGCGAGGGACGCTTCGCACCTTCACGCACGAACAACACGTCGAGGCGCTGGAACGACTTCAGTCACTCTTGCGCGAAGTCGAGTCGATGTTCGTCGTCGCGTGCACCCTCGATCTCACCGACCTCGCCCCGGCGGTCGTGAACAACGCCCACATCTACGAACGGGTCATGGAATCGGCGACCAAGGTCGTCGGTGCATCCGGCGTGATGACGATCCCCCCGTTCACCCCTAGTGACGACGTCTCGGAGTTCTTGAATCGGGTGCCCGGGTGCTACATGTTCATCGGTGGCGCGAACGCCGACGGAACGAGCGGCATGCACCACAGCCCGGACTTCCAGGTGCAAGACGGCGCCTGTCGGATACTGGCGGGCGTGCTCGCCCAGAGCGCGGTCGACCTCGCTCAGCTGTAGAAGAGCTTCGCGGCACCGCGAATCGAGGCCAGATTGCCGTTGATCACGACGCGATACGGCGCGTCGGCGAAGAGTGTCGGCGCCACGCGTCGCGCGTTACCCCCCGCCAAGTGGACGACTGACGCGCCGAACTCGCGCACGAAACCGTCGACCGCCATGACGAGAAGCTCGCCCCAGTGCGCTTCGTCCATCGAACGAGAGTGCTCACCGATCGTCTGGTCGTAGGTCTTGCCGCGTACGAAGATCTCGGCGCCGACGTCACGTATCTTGCGCAGGGTACCGTCGATGGAGAGGGCGATCCCGCAGCCGGTACCCAAGGTGATGACCAGTTCGACGCCGTGGCCGTCGATCGAGCCGAGGGCGGCCAGCGTCGCGTCGTTCACGATCCGCACGTCGCGACCGGTCGCCTTGCGGAGTTCGTCCGTCAGCGCGAAACCTCGCCACTGGGCCTCGAGACCGGGGTCGACCTCGGTGGTCACCCCGCCCGGTCTCGAGAGGTTGCCGGGGCGCACGACGTGACCGTCGATGAACTCCCCGGGGAATCCGATGCCGACGCGCGGGCACTCGCTCCCCTCGATCCGTTCATCGAGTGCTTCGATAAGCCGATCGGGCGTACACGGGTACGGCGTCGGGCGGCGTCGCACTCCCTCGAGCAGATCGCCGTGGATGTCGACGTGACAGAATTTGACGTTCGTCGCGCCGATGTCGACCGCCAGGATCTGGTCTTCGACGGGTATTCGTGACGGCGCCATCACGAAATGCTAGTTAGTGCTCGCGTGTCCCCCGGACACGAAGGCGTCGATCTCTCCACCACGGCTGCAGGCGCACCGGATACGCGGGTCGGTGACCCGCGATCACGGTGCCCGTTCCCGGAGGTCGCTGACGCAGTGGCACCGACGCAGGAGCGTCCTTTCGAGTCTCAAAGAGTTCGGGCAGGAACTGCGACGCGCTCGGATCGGCGAGACCTCCGAGGACCACGCGGGTCGTGTGATTGTTGACGATCGTCGACGCTCGCGGACCCCAGCGGGCCTTCAACTGTGAGAAGTCTTGCAACACGGTCACCAGAGTGACGTCGAGACCACTCACGGTCGAGGCCATCTGATCGAGCTCATCCAACGACGCGACGGTGGCCGCTTCGTCGAGGACGAGCAAGAGCCGTCGTTGCGTCCGCAGTTCGACCCGTCGCTGTTGCTCTTCCAACACCATGCGAAGAGCCCCTCGAAAGAGGGGCTCGTAGTGCCGCTGTTCCCCTCGCGGACTACAGAGGTACAGCGTGTTCGGTCCGTCCACGACCGACCGCACGTTCGCCAACGGCTGTCGGAAGCGCCAGGGCATCAGCATCGTTTCGGCGGTCGTGAGGACGCCGTCGATGGTTCGGTGCCCGTGTGAGAGGAAGTCCTCCAGGACGTCGCCGGCCTCGGTGTGTCCGACCACGTCCAGCCATTGATCGAAGTCGCGCTTCTCGATGGTCCGCGCGACGTCGAAGACGTTTCGAGACCGCTGGAATGCGAGCATGAGCAGTGCGCCCACCAACTTCGTCGCGAGTGAGTTCCAGAATTCGGTCTCCCCGCGCTCCGAGGCACCGCTCGTCAGATCTCGTGCGACACGCAGGGCGTGACGAAAGGTGCGCACGCCCTCGAGCGGGTTCCACGTCAGTCCGTCGTCGCGACCGGGCTCGAGGACCTGCACGTCACCGAGCGTCGCGCGCCAATCCCGGGTGGTGGTGATCACGTCGTTCTTGACACTCGTCACGACGAGCGCATCGTTCCAGCGCAACAACGCCGGAATCACCAGCGACGACGTCTTGCCGACCTGCGTCGGTCCGACGATGAGCAGCGAGCTGCGCGCCGCGAGACGGACCCGCGGCCCGTAGCTGACGCCGTGAAAGGTCCGACGTCCGAGCGACGGGCGATCATTCATCGGTCGTGGCCATCCTCATCGCGTGATCAGTATCGATGAAGGCGCGATCTCGGAGGTCCGGACGAATTCGCACGATCGAACGGTGCGCCCCGTAGCGCACGAGCGCGACGGCCTTCGGGAGTGCGGCCAGATACCGCTCTTCGCGAGCGAGCAGTCCGAGCGCCACCGCCATCTCCCGGGCCTCGTCGGGCGGTTGACGGAAGAGCCACGCCGTCTCGCACTCGCGTAGCAGTCCTTGGGCCCGTTCGCGATGCGCCGAGCCAACGTCGCCGACCGCGGCGACGTCGCTCCAACGGTGCAGGACCAGCACGTGGCTCAGGCCCTTGGCTCGCGCCAATTTCCACGAACCCTGCAACCAACGCAACGCGTGTGGATCGGCGAGCAGCGACCACGCCTCATCGAGCACGAGGTAGCCGAGTTCACCCTCCCCCGCGGCGACCTGTTGCGCGGCCGCCACGGCGCTCAACGCGGCGACCGAGAAGGAGTTCGACGACCACTGCGCCGAGAGGTCGAGGACGACGAGTTGGCCCGTGAAGACCATCGGTGCGTCATCACCGTCGAAGAGACCGGCGAGGTCGCCGTGGATGAATCGGTACAGCGTCAGCGCGAGGCTGCGTTCGGGCGACGCGGCGGCGGACGTCAGATGGCTTCGCAGTGCCTCGAACAGCGCGCGCAGGACGCGGCTCGGCCGCGGGGCGTCGAGTTCTTGCCACACCGCATCGATGACGTAGTGCTGATCGCTCTTCAGCGACGCGCCCTGCGCGCTGGCGATGAGCGCTCGAAGGAGGTCTCGACTCTCACGATCGTTCAACGGAAAGGGGCTGCACCAACCATCGCGACCGAGCGCGACGACGTCGACACCGTAGGACCGAGCCAGTGCGGCGTACTCGCCCTTGGGATCGATGATGACGGCTCGACGACCTCGTTCCAGGGCGCGGTCGAGCATCATCTTTACTACGGTGCTCTTGCCGGCACCGATCGAGCCAGCGACGATCACGTTCGGATTGGACACCAAATCCGCGGCGTACGCGTCGAACGGGTCGAGGACGAACGCTCCGCCGCGCTGGGCCTCTCCGAGGGCACGACCCTCGAGACCGGTCCCGGCATCGTGGGCCGGCACCATGAGACTTACGAGGTCTCGCGACGTCGCCCAGTGGGACCAGGATCGACTCACCACCCCGGCGCGCCCGGCAATTGGGCGCAGTACCACGGGGCCTGACGACCGAGGCCCGACTCACAGCGCAGCCCTGCTTCGACGACCGATCGCGTGACCGCCTTCACGTCGCGCCGGAGGTGTTGCAGTGAAGTGGCTCGCACCACTACGAAGACGGCGACCTTCAACAGCGCGGTTCCCTCGACGACGAGCGACTCACGTTGTCGCAGCCGCTCGAGCGTGCGCGCTGCCTGCGCCGTGCGGCGGAAGCCGGCCGACTGAGACATGACGTCATCGCTGCCGACTCGGTGCACGGCCCGGGCCGCGAGACGATGGGCGCGAACTCCGCCCACCACATCGACCTGGATGACGACGTCCAACGAAGCAGACGCGAACTGCATTCGATCGAGCAGCGCGTGACCGTCGGGCACCGCGCTGAAATCGCGTATTCGCATCACGCGCGTCACGCCGCGCGCGTCACGAACGTACGACCACCGCTCCAACAACCACGCGGTGCGCTCTCTGCCTGTACCGGCCGCTTCCAGAGCCATCGCACCGTTCTCCTTCCAATTCACCGGGGGCGTGACGTCCACCGGCACGGCCAACAGGGTCGCCACACCAGTCGGTGACGAGCGCACGTGCAGGGAGAAGTGCTGCGAATGATCCGACGCCGCGAGAGCGTCGGCGAACTCCGCGAGGGCGAGGGCGTCTTGTCGATCGCGTCCGGAGAGGTCGAGTCGCCCACGGTGCTGCAGTTCGAATCCGTGGACCGTCGCCTCGCCGCGCGCGCGAATCGTCACCGCTCGGTGGCTCATCGTCGCGCGCAGCGTCGTCCACCGCGAACGTATAGCGAAGTCGACGGCGATACGTGCACGCTCGCCGACGGTCAATCCGTCCCTCGTCGGGACCGCGCCGGACATCAGCCCGAGCCCGATCACAAGACCGATCGAGTTCCCGTGAACTTGCGTGACCCACTCACCGATGAGTCCCAAACCGGCGACGGCGAGGATGGCCTGGTGTCGTCGAACACCGATCCAGCGACTCTCGCCATCGGCGACACCGAGGCCCAGAAACTCACTCATCGAAGTGCCACCCGACGACCGGTCCCATATCGTCGGTCCGGTATGCCACGTGTCCGCCGCGTAGTGTCGGCGTCCCGATCGGTGGCGGCAGTTTCGTACCGGTCACGTCGGGCATCGGTGTTTCGGGCGTGCCCTCCCACATCCCGAGGCCGAGGTCGTCGGGACGCGGCTCCGGGCCGGTGAATGGCGCCGACGGGGTCAGCGCGCGTACCGCTTGGGCGGCCGGCGACGAAGGAATGTTGGCCACGGACCTCGTGAATCGGGCCCGCACGCCTTCGAGGTTGTGCAGAGCCGACGTCTCCATGAAGGGGATCACCTTCAAGAGCAGGAACGGCGAAAAGGTCGCGAGCATCAGGGTGACGGCGCCGGTGATCACCTGCGTCGCCGACGTACCTTGGAGTTCGTCAAATCCGAGCAGCAACGTGACGACGATGAGGAACTTGCTGGCGGCAACGGCGAGGAACGTCTCCGCGAGTCGCCAACCGAGACGACGTCCCGCCGGGAACGTGGCGAGTGGGACGATGACGGGCACGAGGACCACCAGCAACGTCAAGACCACGGCCCTGACGATCAGCTCGCACCACAACAGCCACGTCCCGATCACGACCGCGACGGCCAGCACGAAGAGTCCGAAGGCCGGGACCACCGACGAAAGGGAGGTCAACGCCGTGGTCAGTGTCCCTTGGTGATCGACGACGGTACCCGACGCACTCGACGAGAGTTGGTTGATGGTATCGAGGATGAGCGCCGCGAAAGGTCGCGCCACGAAGATCGCCAACACGCAGGCCGGGGCGACGCCCAGATAGACGCGCCACAACGACGCGCCGTCACCGTGACGAATCGCCTGCAGGGTCGCGACCAAGAGTCCGACCATCAACAGGATCGGCGAGAGGTTCACGAGGACGCTGAACTCCGCACCGGCGGAGCGGATCACCGTCGCGGACTCACTCGCCGAGGTCAAGACGCCACCGGCCGAGGTCAGGAACCACCCGACGCTGTTGAGGATCCAGGTCGTCAGCGTGTTGAAGAAGCCACCGACGACGGTGGTGGTCACGACGTGTGTGACGCAGCTCAGCGGTTTGAAGATGCACCACAGGTGGCTCACTAGTGGACGTTGAGACCCGTGTTGAAGAAGAAGTTGATCAGCGTCGGCGCGGCGCCGATGAGTATTGCCGCGGCGAGCGATGTCAGCACGGCCCGGCGGCCCTGTGACGATTGATGCATGTTCTGGGTGTGACTCCCGACCGCCCACAGTGCGGCCCCGAGCAGCAGGGCCACCAGCGCGCCGATCAGGGCCCACGCAGCGATTCCGTTGGCGATCTGCTGCAGTGCCGCGCTCCCGGGCAGGGCGGTCGTCGACGGACTGAGATTGACATTGGCGAACAACATGGTGTTCTCGCTTTCGAACGGGGCGCACAACGGTCGCTGGCGCGGCCGCGGTGTCTTCGTCTGCGAGAATGGTCCCGTGCTCTTCGCGGTAGTGGACAACGTGATCTCCAAGTGGCCCCCGGCCGCCCTCTACGGAGCCGGCGCCGGGGTCCTCATCGTCGGCCTCCTCGTCGGTGTGCTGATCAATCGACAACGCGGACACCGCGCCATCGCCCAGCGACTCATGGCGTTGGCCTCACGTCTCGGCGTCGAACCCCACGACGACAACGGCAAGGTCGAGACGGCCCTCAGCTTCCTCGAGGAGGCGACGGGCGTGGCGAGCACCGCGGTCTCAGAGTCCAGCGCCGACTCGTCGCGACTGCGCCAGTCCATGGACTCACTCCCGCTCGGACTGGTCCTCTGTGACGAGAGCGGTGGCGTCATCTTCCGCAATAAGCAGGCCGAGACGCTGATGACCAGTCGCTACGGCGACGCCATCGCGGCCCAGGCCGTCACCGACGTCCTGGCCGAGGGTTGGTCCAACGGCGTCGCCGAACGAACCGTCGACATCTACGGACCACCGCGTCGCACGCTCACGATTCGTGCCGCCGTCATCGACGACGGTCGACGTCCGCTCGGTGTGCTCGCGATCATCGAAGACGTCTCGGAACGACGACGTCTCGAGGACATCCGACGTGACTTCATCGCCAACGTGTCCCACGAGTTGAAGACGCCGATGGGGGCGCTCGGCCTCCTCGCCGAGACGCTCCTGTTCGAGACCGATCCCTCCGTCGCGCATCGCCTCGCCGAGCGCATCAACAACGAGGCGTTCCGGGTCAATCGAATCATCGAAGACCTGCTCGACCTCTCGCGGATCGAAGGTGAGGGGTCTCCGACGCGCGAGCCGATCCCCGTGGTCTTGATCGTCGCCGACGCCATCGAGCGCATTCGCACCGCGGCCGAGCAACACGACGTGAAGGTCGACTTCGTCGAGCCGGAGGCGAACCTCGTAGTGGTCGGTGATCGTCGTCAACTGATCTCGGCCATCCACGCCCTCTTGGAGAACGCCGTCGTGTACTCACCGAGGGGCGGACTGGTCAGCATCACCGTGGACCGCATCGAGGCGTCGGTGAACGACGACGGCGAGAGCGTCGGGCCGCTGGTGCTGATCGCGATCAAGGACCAGGGCGTGGGCATCCCCGCCAAGGACCTCGAGCGAATCTTCGAGCGCTTCTACCGAGTCGACCCCGGTCGGGCTCGCGAGACCGGCGGAACCGGACTCGGACTGAGTATCGTGCGTCACGTCGCGCAGAACCACGGGGGCAACGTACTCGTGGAATCTCGCGAGGGCGAAGGCTCCACCTTCACGCTCGAACTTCCCATGGTCCACTGATGCCGAAGAAGCGATCGAGCGACAAGCGCGTCAACATCTTGCTCGTCGAGGACGAGGAGTCCTTCGTCGACGCCCTGACCATCGGGCTAGACCGCGAGGGCTTCGACGTCGCCGTCGCGCGCGACGGCCAGCAGGCCGTCGCGCTCTTCGAGAAGGAGGCCTTCGACATCGTGTTGCTGGATCTCATGTTGCCCAAGATGTCGGGGCTGGACGTCTGCCGCCAGATCCGTGGGGTCAGCGAGGTACCCATCATCATCGTCAGCGCCAAGGGTGAAGAGGTCGACATGGTCCTCATGCTCGAGATCGGTGCCGACGACTACGTCACGAAGCCGTACCGACTGCGCGAGCTCGTCGCCCGTATCCGCGCGGTGCTGCGCCGCCGCGAGATCCACGAGAACGTCCTCGACACCGACGATGAGATCATGCTCGGTCCGATCCGCATGGACATCGACGCGCGACGCTGCTACGTCAACGGCGAGGAGATCAAACTGCGCAAGAAGGAGTTCGCCCTGCTACGACTGCTCCTCGAGAACCCCGGACGCGTGTTGACCCGTGAGGTGCTGATCGATCGCATATGGGGCAGCGACTACGTGGGCGACACCAAGACCCTCGACGTGCACATCAAACGCCTGCGTACCCTGATCGAGGACAGCCCGAAGAACCCCGAACACATCACCACGGTGCGCGGCGTCGGCTACCGCTACGAAGCTACGAAACCTTCGGCCTGATCGTTCGTAGTTCGCCCATGTAGGGCGCGAGCACTTCGGGCAGGACGACCGAACCGTCCGTCTGGCGATACGTCTCGATCAGCGCGGCCCAGATGCGCGCCCACCCGAGGGCCGAGCCGTTCACCGTGTGCACGAGCGCGGTCGTTCCCTCACTCGTGCGGTAGCGCACGTGCGCCCGTCGGGCCTGGTAGTCGCGGAACCAGCTGACCGAGGAGACCTCGAGCCAGCGATCCACGCCGGGGCTGAAGACCTCGAGGTCGATCGTCCTCGCCGACGACGTGCCGAGGTCTCCGGTGCAGAGGTTCAACAGACGGTACGTGAGCCCGAGCTCTCGCAACAGACTCTCGGCGCGCGCGAGGATGTCGTCGAAGGCCGCCGGAGCCTGGTCCGGCGTGCAGTACGCGAAGAGCTCGACCTTGTCGAACTCGTGTACCCGCAGGACACCGCGCGTGTCACGACCGGCCGCACCGGCTTCGCGACGGAAGCAGGCCGTCTCGGCGCACAGGCGAATCGGCAGACTCGCCTCGTCCAGGATCTGATCGGCGTGCATCGAGGTGAGCGGGACCTCGGCGGTCGGGATCGCCCAGAGTCCGTCGCGCTCCATGCCGTACATCTCGTCGACTGACTTGGGCAGGTGACCGGTCGACATCATCGTCGCGGTCAACGCGAACGTCGGCGGATGGATCTCCTCGTAGTCCCCGGCGTTTCGATCGAGCGAGAGCGCGCTCAGCGCGCGAATGAGTCGCGAGCCCGCACCACGAAAGAGTGGGAACATCGATCCGGCGATGCGCGCACCGGCTTCGAGGTCGAGGATCCCGAGTTCCAGGCCCGCGTCCCAGTGCGGCACCCTCTGGTGATCGGCGAACTCGGGGAAGGATCGGCCCTCCTCCATTCCGGGCCACCAGCGACGCAGTTCGACGTTGTCGCTCTCGTCGACGCCGTCGGGGACGTCGGGGTCCGGGAGATTGGGGATCATCAGGAGTTCTTCGTGCAGTTTCGTACCGACGAGCTCCATGGCCTCGGTCGCCTTCCGCTCGTCCTCACCCAGCGCGCGACTCTTGTCGGTCAGCGTCTCGGCCGTCGCGGTGTCCTTGTCGCGGCGAGCCTCACCGACCAATCGCGAGAGGAACTTCACTTCGGACCGGAGCCGTTCGGCCTCCTGGAGGAGTTCTCGGTGTTCGACGTCGAGGGCGATGATCTCGTCCATGGTCGCGGCGCTCACGCCGCGACGGGCCAGGGCGGCCTTCACGATGTCCGGCTCACGACGTAGTTGGACGAGGTCAATCATGTCGCCAAGCCTACCGAGCACGCGAAAGTCGACTCGAAGGACCGTCTATGTTCGGTGGTCGTGAGCAACGCGGTCGAAGTCAACGAACTCACGGTCCACTTCGGAACGTTGCGGGCCGTCGACGGCGTGTCACTCCACGTCGCCTACGGCGAGGTCGTGACGTTGCTCGGACCGAACGGTGCGGACAAGACCACCCTCGTCGAGACGCTGCTCGGCTTTCGCCCACCGACCTCGGGAACCGTTCGACTCCACGGTCTCAATCCGTTGCGCGACCACCGCGAGGTCGTGGTGCGTACCGGCGCCCTCTTGCAACGCGGCGGCGTCTGGTTCCCCATGACGCCACGCCAGGTGCTCGAACTCACCGCCTCGTACTACGACGCACCGAGAGACGCCGACGAACTGCTCGTACTGCTCGATCTGGAGCGCTGCGCCCGCACGCCGTGGCGCCGTCTCAGCGGCGGTGAACAGCAACGGACGTTGCTCGCGCTCGCCCTGCTCGGGCGTCCCCGGGTCCTCGTCCTGGACGAACCGACGACCGCCGTCGACCCGGAGGGTCGCCAGGTGATTCGCGACCTGATCGCCTCGGAGCGCGACCGCGGCTGCGCGCTGTTGGTGACGACGCACGAGCTGACCGAGGCCGAGCGCACGGCCGACCGAGTGGTCATCATGAACCGCGGCCACGTCGTCATCGAAGGGACCCTCGACGAACTCTCCGGCGCACCCGAGATGATCATCGAACTCTCCGGCGCCGTCGACCCCTCGGTCCTCGCGTCGAGGCTCGGGTGCGTCGTGACGGCCGACGCCGCGAACCGACTCCGTTGCGAGACGACCTCGACACCGGAGAGAATCGCCGAGTTGAACGGCTACCTGACGAGCGTCGGCGTGACGTTGGTCTCACTGCGCACGCGCGCGTCGCTCGAGGAGCGTTACCTCGAACTGATCGAACAGGAACGACGCGAGGTCCGCCCGTGAGGGCGTGGTGGGCCCAGAGCCGCGCCGAGGTCCGCATGACGTTGCGCCGCGGCGAGACACTGCTCTTAACCGTGGGCATCCCGGTCCTGCTCCTCGTGTTCTTCTCCTTGACCAAGCTCGCCGCGACACCAACGAAGAGCCGCGTCGACTTCATCGCACCGGGAATACTCGCCCTTTGCGTCCTCTCGACGTCGCTCGTGGCGCTCTCGATCGCGACCGGTTTCGAGCGCGGCTACGGCGTGTTGCGTCGCCTGTACGTGACGCCGATCGGCACGCGCCGGCTCATCGGCGCCAAGATCGCCGGGGTCTTGGTGACCGAGGCGTTGCAGGTCGTCATCCTCACGCTGGTCGCCCTCACGTTGACCTGGCGTCCGCGCGGCGGGGCGATCGGCGCGCTCGAGGTCGCGGGCCTGTTGGTCCTCGGCTCGGCCGGGTGCGCCGGGATCGGCCTGGCCCTGGCCGGTCGCCTCCGCGCCGAGGTCAACCTCGCGGCCAGTAACGGGCTCTACCTCGTCTTGTTGTTGCTGTCGGGCATCGTGGTGCCCCTGACGTCGCTGCCGGGTTTCATCGGGCGTGTCGCCGTGGCGCTGCCGCCCGGCGCGATGGCCGAAGGCCTGCATCGGATACTCGGACAGGGCCTCGCCCCGACGATCGCCGACTGGATCGTCCTAGCCCTGTGGGCGCTCGCCGCACCACTCGTCGCGGCGCGCACGTTCCGATTCGACTAGGCCTTTCGCAGGCTCGCGATCCCCTCGACCAGGACCCCCTTGGGGATCGCGCCGAAGTAGATCTGGTTGACGACGCCCTTGGCGGTCACGAACGCGGTCTCGGGCACCGCGGCGAACTGGAAGATCCCGGTCGTGACGGTGTCGTTCGGATCGAAGGCGACCGGGAACGTGACGCCACTCTTCTTCACGAAGCTCTCGGCCGCGCCCCTCGCGTCACTCGCGTCGACGCCGATGACCCGGATCGATCCCTCGTCGTGGTGGCGCAGATACGCCGCCACCTTGGGCATCTCCCCCTGGCACGGCCCGCAGTAACTCGCGAAGAAGATCAAGACCGCCGCGTGGTGACCCTTCCAGGGCGCCTCGACGGTGCCGCCCTGGAGACCACTCAGCGAGAAGGTCGCGACGGACTTGCCCACCAGGTTGCTCGTCGGCTCTCCGTTGTTGGTGGTCACCTTTCCGCCGGTCAGGATCGACACGACGACGATCGCGACGATCGCCGCCGCCGAAGCGATGCCGACCGACATCCTCTTCCTCGGCGACCAGGGCTGTCGCGGCGACCTAGTGGTGTCGGACAAGGACGTCGACCGCCATCATGACGAAGAGGGCCGTCAGGTACGTGATGGAGAAGTGGAAGAGGCGCATCGCTTCGCCGACGTCGGCCCTGTCGGCGAGGGCGTGTCGGTAGAGTCGCGCGGCGTAGAAGGTGAACAGTCCCCCGAGTACGGTCGCCGAGACGGCGTAGACGACGCCGAGGTGCGCGGTCGGACCGATCAACACCGTCAGCGCCCACATCACGACCGAGTAGATGAGTATCTCCAACGTCGTGTGGCGCAGTGACGTCACGACCGGCATCATCGGCACGTTGGCCGCCTCGTAGTCATCGCGGTAGCGAACGGCGAGCGCCCAGAAGTGCGGGGGCGTCCAGATGAAGATCACCAGGAACAGCAGCACCGGCGTCCACGTGAGCGAGTTGGTGACCGCGGACCAGCCGATCAGCACGGGCACGGCGCCGGCGGCGCCGCCGATCACGATGTTCTGCCGGCTCCGACGCTTGAGCCACAGCGTGTAGATGAACACGTAGAACGCGGTCGCCGACATCGCGAGCCACGCCGAGAGTTGGTTCACCCAGAGCGCGAGGACGACGAACGCGAGGACTTCGAGCGCCGCCGCGAACAACGTGGCGTCGCGCGCCGACATGACGCCGGTGACCAGCGGCCGTCGCTTCGTGCGCTCCATGATCGCGTCGATGTCGCGGTCGATAACCATGTTGAACGTGTTGGCGCCACCGGCGGCGAGCGTGCCGCCGGCGAGGGTCGCCACCACCAACCAGAGCCCGGGGATGCCGTTGGCCGCGACGACCATCGTGGGGATCGTCGTCACCAGCAACAGTTCGATGATCCGCGGCTTCGTGAGTGCCAGGTATCCTCGCAGCACCTCGCCCAAGGAATGGCGTGCCGGCGCGGTGATCGTCATAGGGAAACTCTACGGGACCGACAATTCCCTAGTCTTACGGGGTGACAGATTCGCCGCGCCGCGTCGTGCCGGGCCCGACGTTTCGCTGGTTCGCCCTGGCCTCGTTCATCTCGATGATCGTCATCGTGCTCTCCGGCGCCGCGGTTCGACTGACCAGTTCGGGACTGGGCTGTCCCGACTGGCCCACCTGTTTCCAGGGGCGAATCACCGCCCCGTGGGGCATTCACCACTGGATTGAGTACGGGAACCGCATGATCACGCTGCTCCTGATCCTCGTGACGGCGGCGACGTTCCTGGCAGCGCTCTTGCGAGAGGTCCGCCGCCCGGACCTGATAATCCTCTCAGGGATGTTGATCGCCGGCGTCGTGGCCGACGCGATCCTCGGCGCCTTCGTGGTCTACAGCAAGCTCAACCCGTGGCTCGTCTCGTTGCACATGCTGCTGTCGCTCTCGATGGTCGTCATCAGCGCCGTGCTCTATCACCGATCCAAATACGTCTACGGCCCCGGCGCACGGAGCGACGTCCGCGACCGACACTTCCTGGTCATCGCCCGGCTGCTCTGGATCCCGTTCGTGGTCTTGCTGATCACGGGCACCATGACGACCGGCTCGGGACCGCACGCCGGCGCGTCCCAGGGACAACTAGTCGCGCGGCGCCTGCCCTTCGCGTTCTCCTCGGCGGCCTGGGTGCACTCGCTCGCCGCCGTCTTGTTCATCGGACTGATCATCGGGCTGCTCTTCGCCATCTGGACGAAGGACGCGCCGAGCGCCCTGCGCCTCGGGGTGCGCCGACTGGTGATCATTTCGCTGATCCAGGCGGAGATCGGCGTCACGCAGTACCTGACGCACGTCCCGCCGCTCCTGGTCGAACTGCACGTGGCGGGTGCCGTATCGCTCACCATCGGCGTCACCCAGTTCCATCTGAAACAGACGGCCCACGACCGAGAACCGGGGACCCAACGGGCGCAGCGGCCCGTCGAGTCCGTCACGACAACGATCTAGTTCGCCGAACCGGCCTACGTCGCGGCGGCGACGTCCCGCAACTGGGCGAGCGACTCGCGGATCACGAGACCGAGGTCACTCGGCTCAGAGGCCGACACCCATCGCTCGAAGGAGTTCTTGAAGATCGCGATCGCGACTTCGCCGATCAGTCCGGCGGTCGGATCCGCGACGCCGCGCTGTCGCAGGGCGTTGGCGAGTGCCGCGGCGAGCGTGGCCAGTTTGATCAGCTCGCGCTCTTGCAACTCGGCGCTGCCGTCGATGATTCGCTGGCGCTGCACCGAGAAGTCCCGGCGCTCGGCGAACATCTGCCCCGCGGCCCCCAGGGCCCGCGTGACCGCGTCGAGGGGTGTGGCGGATGTGGGCGCGTTGAGGACGGTGTCGACGAGGAGATCTTGGAGGGCCTGCGCGCCGAAGAAGAGGACCTCGCGTTTGTCAGTGAAGTGGCGAAAAAAGGTCCGTTCCGTCAATCCGGCGCGCTCGGCGATCTCCGCGACCGTCGTCCGGTCGAATCCCTGCTCGCCGTAGAGGAACATGGCGGCCCGGACGAGTCTCGCTCGACTGTCCGGTTCCCATCGCACCATTGGACCACTGTACTCCGTGTTGACAGTGACTGACATCACCGCTATTGTGTTGACAGTCACTGACATCAAGTGGTCGAACCCGACGCCGATGTCCGCAGAAACAGGGAGCTGAAAATGAAGGTATTCGTGACAGGAGCGTCAGGTTGGATCGGTTCCGCGCTCGTTCCGGAGCTGCTCGAGAATGGCCACCAGGTCCTGGGTCTGGCCCGCTCGGACCACTCGGCCGCCGACATCACCGCGGCCGGTGCCGAGGCCTACCGGGGGTCACTCGATGAACCGGCGGGACTTCGCGACGCGGTCGAACGATGTGACGGTGTCGTGCACCTCGCTTACAACCATGACTTCTCTCACATGGACGACGCCGCGAGGACCGACCGCGCGGTCATCGAGGCGATCGGCTCGGTTCTCAAGGGCACCGAGCGACCCTTCGTCGTCGCCGGTGGAGTGCTCGGCCTCGCGCCGGGACGCGTCGCGACCGAGAACGACGTGCCCGACGCCAACCTGCATCCTCGAATCGCCAACCTGCAGTGGACGCTATCCCTCGCGGATCAGGGCGTTCGACCGGCGTGCGTGCGCTTCGCTCCGACGGTCCACGGTGACGGCGACCACGGATTCATCGCCACGCTCGTCGCGATCGCGCGGGCCAAGGGTGCCTCCGGTTACGTCGGCGACGGCAATCGCTGGTCGGCCGTGCATCGCTTCGACGCCGCGCGACTGGTGCGCCTCGCGCTCGAACGCGCCCCCGCCGGATCCTCGGTCCACGCGGTCGCGGAGGAGGCCGTAACCACCAAGTCGATCGCCGAAGCCATCGGTGCCGGACTCGGCCTGCCGGTCATCTCCGTGCCGAGCGACGAGGCCAGCGAGCACTTCGGCTGGATGGCCCGTTTCTTCGGTACTGACGCCTCGGCGTCGAACGCCATCACGCGCGAGATGCTTGGCTGGGACCCGACTCATGAGGGACTACTGCGAGACCTCGGCGAGGACCACTACTTCCGCGTTTGATCTCGACGTACCGGCAGATGCGGCGCGGTCCGCTGGCGACGGAGCAGGCCGACGCCGCAGCCGACTGGTCGCCAAGGGTGGTCCGCAGTTGTGGAGACGATGGGGATCGAACCCACGACCTCAGGCTTGCAAAGCCCGCGCTCTACCAACTGAGCTACGTCCCCGGGGGCTCCATCCTACCAACGGATCTATTCCAATTGATGGCGTCGAAGAGCTCGTTCGCGCTGGCGGTCGACCCGCAGCAACTGGCGTTCGACGTCCGCCCAGTGCAGCGGCGTCTCCTCAGTGGGCGTACCCTCTTCTTCGGCACGAGAGAAGATCGTGAACGCGATCGCCCACATCGGCGCGTACGCGCCGAATTTGGCGACGAAGCCTGCGAGCTGTTGGTCGAGGAGGGGCGTCATGTGCAAGAGCGCGTACTGGTGGTGCAACGCCGGATAGAGCGAGTGGCGCGAGAAGATCCAGACGAATGACAGGCTCGTCACGACGAGTGACGACGCGAAGAGGTACCCGGCACGGCCGACCGGCGAGAGTCGTTTGGCGCCGGGCATGACGCCCAACGCCGGAATCCAGAGAATCAGCCCCACCGCCAAGACCACGAAGAGGATCACGGCGCGCCCGATCGCCGAACGCGCTCCCCAGTCGACGACCGGCGACGTCAGGGTCAGCGTGCCCACCACCGTCACGACGGCCATCGCCGGGCCCGGATGGGCGAGCACTCGGGTCACCGCGTCGACCGCTCGCGGCCGCGTCACGCGAGAGAGCACCTTCGTGGGTGTCGCCATCAACAAGAGCGGCGCCACCAACAGCATTATGGCGAGTCGTTGAATCGTCGCGGCGGTCAGCGACACCGACGACGCGAGGTCGCCCATCGGCCACACCGTGACGGCCAAGAGCGCCAACAGGGCGTAGCGCACGAGACGGCGCTCTCGCTTCGAGGAGACGACGACGTGGTGAGCGACGCCCGCCGCGACGATGAAGAGAACCTCAGCGAGGTGCCAGCGAAACGGCAACAACGATGTCACGTCGCCAACGTAACCCGACCCTCCTTCGCCGCGCTCTTGAGCGCCGCGTAGTCCCGGAGCGTCTGATCGCGGTAGGCCACGGCGAAGGCGGCGAACGCCTCATCGGCGACGTCGGACTTCCCGAGGTACCCCGCGATCTCCGCACCCCGGCCGCCACGGGCGTGGGCCCGGGCGAGCGTCCAGGCGCAGATCCGACCGTAGGTCACCAGTAGTGACTCGTCGAGCTGGTCCAACGCGATCGCCGCCTTGTTGTCGTAGAGCTGGCGTACGTAGTAGTGCCGGGTCGAGCCGCCCTTCTTCACCGCGTGAAAGCCCAAGAACACGTCGGGGGTCGCCTGCATCAGTCGCTGGCCCCGCACGACGCGCTCGCCCGCCGGTATCGTCGATGGCCGCGACGTCGCCGTCGCGATCACCGACGCGCCCGCCTGCTTCACCTGCAAGAAGAAGGGGTCGAGCTCGTCTCGACCCAGGAGGAGCACCACGTAGCACTCGGTGCCGATCGAGCCGACGCCGACGACCTTGCGCGCCGCGTCGACGGGCGTGAACTGGGCGAGCAGGACCTGGCGGTCGTAGGTCAAGGTACTGGCGTAGCCCGCGATGAGGCGCTCGAGGTCGCCGGTCGTCAGATAGCCGCTCTCGTGCAGGTCTTCGAGCGGTACGAGCAGCGGCGGCTTCGAGACGATACGCGGACCGTCCTTGCCCTCGACGATCAACTTGGCGAACGCCTTACGCGTGTCATGACCACTGGCATAGGCCACGACGTGGTCGACGCGGTGAATCGCGTTCACGGTGAAGAATCCTCCGAGGTCGGCCATCACGGCGTCGATGTCCAGTGCCGAGTACCACGTCGCCAGGCGGTCCTCACCGGCGAATCGCCGATTGGCCTCGCGATACTCCTTCGCCGCGGCCAGCGCGATGCGCTCCTGTTGGGCGTCACTGTGGCCGAGGTGGTACGACGCGACGGCCAGTGAGGCGACGAGGCGCTTGAGGTCCCACTCGAACGGGCCGCGGTCGGTCTCGTCGAAGTCGTTCACGTCGAATACCAGGTGACGTTCGGGTGACGAGAAGAGGTTGAAGTTCGCCAGGTGCGCGTCGCCGCAGATCTGCACTTCGAGTGACGTGCTCGCGCCCCTCGACAGGTCCTCGGCCATCAGAAGGGCGCTCCCTCGCAAGAATGAGAACGGGTCGGCGAGCATGCGTGCGTAGCGCAGTGGCAGTAGGTCGGGTTGGCGTGACTCGCCCTGCCACATCAGGCGGGCCACCGGGTCGTAGTCGGCCGGACGTTCGCTCAACTTCGCCATCGCGCCGCGTGGTGTCGCCTCACGCTGGAACTGGCCCCGCGTCTTGCTCTCTTCGGGGGTCGGTGGTGCAGTCTTTGCCATGCTTACGCCACTTTCGGTTTCGTTGCGCCCAGGGGTTCGCCGCGCAGTCGCGGCCCGACGTCGCTCACGATCAGTAGGCCCACAATCAGGTCCGCCACCAAGATACAGCCGGGGAAAAGCACGCCGGCCGTCGTGAGCTTCGTGAGCGTCAGCAACGTGATCGCGCAGTTGGTGGATCCCAGGAAGAACAGTCGCGGTGACTCGGTGCTCGGCGCGAGCCACGACTTTCTGATCGTGGGCAGAGCGGCCATCTGATCGGCGAGCACGAAGGAGACCAGCGCGACCGTCGGTTCGTTCACGAACGCCCAGAAGACCAGCCCGCCAACCGACACCGCACCGCAGGCGACGTCGAAGGCGCCGAGCTGCCACACGCCTCTCGGATTGCGAAATGACGCCACGACGACGGCGCACGGTACGAGACCGAGCATCAGGGTCATCAACGCCGCCAGTCCGACGTGTTGTTGGATCTCCACGAAGAACGCGAGCACGCCTTCGACACCCCACAGTGACCACGTCACCCGATTCGGCGACGTGTCACCGCGCAATGTGTCGCGGATGTAGCCGTAGGCGCCGACGAGTGAGAGCGCCGCGGCCAGATAGACGAATCGCGGATCGATCACCGGATAAGTCTGCCCGTTGGACCGTGTCGTGCGGTCGCGATCCGACCGGACGCGTCGCGACGCTGCGTTAACCTCGGCGTTCGTGGACGCGCGGAGTTTTCTTGGCATGGAGCGAACCGGTGAGGAGACCTGGTCCTTCGAAGTGACCGAACGTGTCGTGACGCCGGGCAACTTCCTCTTCGGCGGGTGCGGTCTGGCGTCGGCACTCGTCGCCCTCGAAGAGGCCAGCGCGCGACCGACGATCTGGGCGACGGCGCAGTACCTCTCCTACGCGCCACTCGGCTCGACAGTCACCGTGAAGACCGACCTCGCGGTCGTCGGCGGACACGTGACGCAGGCGCGAGCCACGACCTTCGCCGAAGACCGCGAAATACTGACGGTGAACGGCGCCTTCGGGACCGCTGAACTGTCGGCGCCAACGCCGTGGGTCACGATGCCCGACGTGCCGACGCCCGAGGAGTGCCCGGAACGAGTGATGCCCGAGCACTTCAATCGCTCGATCTTCAATCACCTCGACTCGCGCATCGCGTTGGGCCGTCCGTTCGAACAGATCAACGTCACGCCCGGTTCACCCGTGTCGGCGCTGTGGTCGCGCGTGCCCGGACACTTCGACATCTCGGCCGCGACCCTCGCCATCTTCGGTGACTACGTCGCCGGCGGTCTCTCACAACCACTCGGTTTCCCCGTGATGGGCCGCAGTCTCGACAACACGATTCGGATTGTGAAACTCGAGGCGACCGACTGGGTACTCACCGAGATTCACATGCACGCGCTCAGCGGAGGGTTCGCACAAGGCACCGCATTCATGTGGAGCGAATCGGGAACGCTGCTCGCCACGGCGAGTCAGTCGATCGCGGCCCGACGTTGGGACCCGTCGGCCCTCTAGGTTCCGCACGAGCGTCGGCTAGATTGGAACCCCTGCGGGGCTATAGCTCAGTCGGTTAGAGCGCGTCACTGATAATGACGAGGTCGTAAGTTCGATTCTTACTAGCCCCACCACACCAAGAGGCATTCAGACAAATACCTCCAAACCGTTCGGATAGACGTTCGGATAAATGCGGCAGGGTCAGCGCCACGACTCCGGACTGCACCTAGTGGCGATGCTGATCGAGCGATTCTGCGAACTCATCGATATCTCGCTCCTTGACGCCATTAGCGTGCGCTGACTCCCTCCAATTTTCTGTCGCCGTAAGGACTTCGTCCCAAATCCGACGAGCGTCCCCAGGAGTGAGACCAAAATCACGGGCAGTTTCCATCAACGCTCTAGCCGTCTCTCTTGAGTCCGTTTGGAAACCAATCGACGTTGAGCGTTCCTTGCCAAGATCAGGGTTCGGATTGACATCGAACATAGGGGATAGCGCCCATCCACCGTCTTCAAAGAGAAAGCCATGGTTGCGAAGATGGTCGTCACTGTTGTTGACAATGACCGAGAAGGCGACCCTCCTCCAAAGGTCACCGAGGTCATCATTAACCCGACTACCAAGTTCAGTTATGGCTTCGGCCAGTTCTGTGTAATCACGTCCAACTCCATCGGAGCTTCTCAATAGTGTCATGCCGCTGATGTAGGGGACCCGCTGTCCATCACGGCGGTCGAATCGTTCCAGGAGTAAGACGTTTTTGCCCTCAACGCCGACGAGCTCGTGGTTCGGAACTTGAATGCCAGCGGCGCTCGCGAGGTCGAGCGTGGTCGCCTCCCAGGCCTCAACGTCCCACTCATCTTCTGGGTGCGGGAACTTAGCAATAAGGAGACGGCTTCCGTCGCGCACCGATGCCTTGGGTCGAGCGCCACCCAGTGACCCCGTTCCCGCATCCAGGAGGGCCTTGACCGCTGCGAACTCGTCGGCCCCTCGGGCGTCACGAGCGACGATCATCGCAGCGTTGAGTAATTGAGGTAGTTCGATCAGCTTTGGAACGTCTGCACCACTGGCCAAAAAGTCCAAGCTGTCTCGCTGATAGCGAAGTGCGCCCTGACGAGTCAGGTCAGAAACTCCAAGCAGGTAGTCAACTTCGGTCAGAGTTGGTAATCTCCGCCCGGCATCCTGAGCGGCAGACTGAACCTTCTTGAGGATTAAATTTCGGCCCCATCGGTCAGGCGCACTGTCCGAAAGCGCACCAGGAAGGCCTTCGGTAACCGAAGTGACGTTCGCGCGAGGCAAGTCAGGACTGATGTCGAACGAGTCGGAAGAGCTGAGGTAGTCACGATCGTACATGAACGTCGAGCCAAGTTGACCTCGACGTGTATTGAAGTAAATGGTCCCCGCGAAGGTGGTGCCGGTATCAAGATCGACGTGCACCTCGACAGCAATTCCCGGTGTCGGACTCATCGGCGAACTCGTTGGGGAAGTGACTCCTCCGCCCGAGCTCGACCGAACGGTGTCTCGTAAGGATCGATGCTGTCAACCACGCTTTCAAGTCGCCCGAGTGCGCGCGCGACGTTCAGGAAGACGTCAAGGCCCACTGAGGAGTCGCCGCGCTCAAGTCGCGCGAGGGTCTGTCGGGTAATCGCTGCGCGTTCGGAGACTTGCTGACCTGTGAGACCAAGAAGCTTTCGCCACGTGCGCAGGTGCCCGCCGATGTCAACCATGGCGCGTCGGGTTTGAACTGGAAGCGGGCGCGCGGCCATTCGAAGTCTCCTTTCTAATCGATCAGTCAATTATATTACTAACGTTCTCTTTAGCGAACATTAGAGATGTTTATGTTATTCTTAACGAACATTATTGTAGCGGATTTCATTGCAGATGACTTAAAGCGTCTCCCTTATCAAGAAACGGCCACTCTGAAGGCCTAATAGGGAGATCTAGTCCGCGGTATGGGAGCGTACATTTCTTGGGTCAGTTCTTTCGACCGCGCAGTGTTAGCCGTCTGAAGACACTGGTGACGACGCGGTCCAGACTTGGTGACCAAACTGAACGACGCTGGTGAGACCTTCAAATTGTCTCCGTTTAAGTCATTGAAAGCCATTTGGTTTACTCGGCTTTCTATTTATCCGAATGCCCCACCACCAACCAAGAGCGATTCGTACAACTTGCTCGATCATCAAGACTGATGAGTATCGTGATGCGATGGAGCCGGCGCCGGAGCTAATCGCACTGTTTGAGCGCTTCATGGCCAGTTGGACTGCGCTCGATGCCGATCGGGCAATGGACGCGATATCTCATCATCCCGGCCTTCGATTCATCGGGCCGGACCCTGACGAATGGTGGGACGGTTTCGACCAGGTCTCCGCCTTGGTGAGGGCCCAGTTGTACGAGATGGGAGAACTTGGCGGCATCACGTTCGAATCCGACCAAGTCACCGCATGGAAGGAGGGGACGGTCGGGTGGATCTCCTTCCGCGGTCAGGCATCGATCGCATCGACGGAGCCCCGGCAGGTTAGGGGCACCGCCATCGTCCACGAGGACGGGGCCTTCTGGAGGTTCGTCCATTGGCATCTCGCTTTCACGGTGACCAACGAAGAGGCTCTCGGTACGGAACTGACGACGGCTGTTGATGAACTGCTCGTCCTAGTGCAGGACTTGGGGCCCCCGGTTTCGGGAATGTCCGCGGACGGTGTGGTCATCATCATGTTCACCGATCTCGAAGGTTCGACGGCCCTCATGGAATCACTCGGGGAAGACAGATGGCTCGAACTGCTGGCGTGGCATGACGCGATCGTGAAGCAACAGACCGCCGTCTTCGGGGGGACAATCGTGAAAGGGCAGGGAGATGGTTTCATGCTGGCCTTCCCGGCGGCCGGATCGGCCGCCGCGTGCGCGATGGCAATTCAGCGTGCGCTCGATGGCGGTTGGGACGGCGTGCCCGTGCCCGCTCGGATCGGCCTCCATTTGGGTAACGCCAAGGCCGAAAGTGGCGACTTCTTCGGGCGCACCGTCGTCGTCGCCGCGCGCATCGCAAGTGCAGCCGTCGGAGGCGAGATCCTCATATCGGAAGACGTGCTGGAAAGTCTCGCCGGCGCGTTTCCACTTGAAAGGGCTCGGTCGATCTCGCTGAAGGGCCTCCCTGGCGACCACGTCGCGTTTCCCCTGCAGTGGCGATAGGAGCCCCCGCACTGGCGTCGATCGCGCTCGACACGGTGGACTCGCCAATGGCGTTGACGACGATCTTGCGGAATGCCCACCGTCCACGAGGCATGTGTTACCTGCATTGACGGATTACATTCCCGGGGTGCCCGCCTCTTGGCTGCTCGAGTGACCGAAGGTCACTGTCACCTCACAGCGCGCTGATGGGACGGACGATTCGACCATCGATGACACGTGACTATGTACCCTTTTGCTGCGCGGTCGACGATCCTACGGTGGGGTCGTGACCGGCTTTGTCGCGACTGACTACGTGCGCGTCCCTAAGTCGACGCACCCTCGATGGGCCATACTGTCCGTGCTGTGCGTCACGCTGTTGCTCATCAGTTTGGATAGCACGGTGCTGAACGTGGCGTTGCCGACGATCGCACATTCGCTGAACGCGAGTCCCAGTCAACTCCAGTGGATGGTCGACGCGTATGCGGTCGTCTTCGCAGGTCTGCTCTTGACGCTCGGTGCTCTGGGCGACCACGTCGGACGTAAGCGGGTCTTCATGGGTGGATTGGCGATTTTCGGCGGTGGTTCGGCCTTCGCCGCCTGGTCGGCCAGTCCGGACGTCCTCACGGTCGCACGAGCGACCATGGGCATCGGCGCTGCCGCCCTCATGCCGTGCACGTTGTCGATCCTGACGAACGTCTTCGCGACCGAGCGCGAGCGCGTCCGGGCAATCGGCATCTGGTCCGGTACGACCGGTCTGGGGGTCGCACTCGGACCGATCCTTGGCGGTGTCCTTCTGTCGCACTTTTGGTGGGGGTCGGTGTTCTTGATCAACGTGCCGATCGCAGCGGTCGGCTTCATCGCGGCAGCCTGGTTGGTGCCCGATTCGAAGAATGCGCACTCGACGCGCCCGGACGTCGTGGGCGCAGGACTTTCGGTGCTCGGCCTCGGTTCCCTGCTGTGGGGCATCATCGAAGCACCGAGTCGGGGCTGGAATTCGATCCCCGTCATCGGTTCCTTGGCGGGTGCCGGGGTAATAATCTTCGTCTTTCTGACGTGGGAACGCCGGATTGACCACCCGATGCTCCCCCTGCATTTCTTTGCCAATCGTCGCTACAGCGTCGCCATTTCGGCACTGTCGCTCGTCCTTTTCGCACTACTCGGCATGTTCTTCCTGATGACTCAGTACCTGCAGTTCGATCTGGGCTACACGCCTCTGGAGGCCGGAGTGCGCATCATCCCGGTCGCGGCGACCTTGCTCGTGGTGGCGCCGATCTCGGTGTCGGTAGCTCGTTCGATTGGCACGAAATACGTGGTCACCACGGGGCTCGTGCTGGTGGCCGTCGCCTTCGTGACGCTTTCGCACACGACCGTGGCCGGTACGTACCGCGACAGCCTCGTGCCCCTCATGATCGTGGGCGTGGGTGTCGCTCTGGCTCTGGCGCCGTGCACCGAATCGGTGATGGGCTCGCTGCCCAAGTCCCAGGCCGGTGTCGGTTCCGCCACCAGCGACACGGCGATCCAAGTGGGTGGCGCCTTGGGCGTCGGCGTCTTGGGAACCGTCCTCAATCTGCGCTACCAACACCTCATGACGCCGGCGATCGCGCGTGCCCACGTGCCCGTTGCGGTACAGAAGATCATCGACGGTTCACTCGGTGGCGCGTTGAGTGTCGCCCGCCTCGCGCCGACGAAGCTCGGAGTGGAGTTGGCGGACTTGGCTCGCCGGTCCTTCGTCTCGGGGATGGACGCGGCGCTCGTGATCGCGGCTGCGGCGGTGGGCGTCGCGGCGATCGTGATCGCCCTCTCGTTACCTAATCGAGGCACCGATTACCGCGAGGAAAGCGACTCGATCGATCCCGCCAATTGAACGGTTGTTGCGTTCCGTTGTTCGTGGCGTCTCGGGGTTCCGGAAGTGTGTTTCGGCGGCAGGCAAATGTGACTTTGGCCTCTAATCGCCCGAGGAGCGCGTCGCTACCCTCAGGTTTGGAAGGTCTGTGGACTCATCCGGTGCCTGCAGGCTCTCCGGAAAAGAGGGTCAAGTCAATGCTTTC
>Ga0187871_10000598_pt1 | contig 34253 bp, 21 predicted proteins | sample June2016WEW_16_1_FD_132988 | JGI IMG/M metagenome (GOLD analysis project Ga0187871, IMG submission 132988) | Peatland microbial communities from SPRUCE experiment site at the Marcell Experimental Forest, Minnesota, USA - June2016WEW_16_10 | ecosystem: Environmental > Terrestrial > Soil >...
CGAACCCAGGCTTGGCGAAACCGGGCTTGGCAAACCCAGGCTTAGCGAAACCAGGCTTGGCGAAACCGGGCTTAGCGAAACCAGGCCTCACTGTTCCGGCAGTCGCTGAACCTGCAGGCGACGAACTGGCTACGATAGCTTTCTTGGTAGTGCCTAGGGAATTGATCAGAGATTTCTTCTTAATGGTCACGATGCGTTCCTCGTTCTGTTCTGGATTTGACTACTGAACAGTATTGCCTATAGCACGGATCATGCCAAACCGAATCGCAGCCGCCTCGGAAGGCCAAGTCCAACAATCACTATCGCTTAGCGTTGCAGCTCCCAGGCTTCAGAATCCTTTACACTCAGTCCAAAATCTCCTCGGGTTAATAATTAACCGTCATTCGGTTAATTTTTAACCTTCCCATGATCCCAACGCTTAGAGCTTCAGCTTCCGACAGAGGTATTTCATGCGCTGGGGGTCGATATTCAGCAGAGCGGCAGCCGCGGATTTTCTGCCGTCAGTCCGACGCAGGGCGGCATTGAGATAAGCGATCTGGATCTTCTCCATCTCGGCGTCAAAGTCCACTCCTTCTTCGGGAATCAGAATGGCTTCCTGGCTGGCCGCGCTGGAGCGGAGAAGTTGGTGCGGAAGGTGCTGGGGCGTGATCACCGGAACATCGTTGATCACGACCATGCGCTGCATCACGTTTTCCAACTCCCGAACATTGCCCGGCCAGGGATAGTCCTCCAGGATGTGCATCACATCGGGCTGTAGCTGCTTGATGGGCTTTTTGTTGGCCGTGCAGTAGATCCGCAAAAAATGTTCCACGAGCAACGCGACGTCCCCCTCCCGCTCGCGCAGGGGTGGCACTGCGATCGGCACCACGTTGATGCGGTAATAAAGGTCCTCGCGGAAGCGCCCCTGCCGCATCATTTCTTCCAGGTCATCATTGGTCGCCGTGATCAGTCGGAAGTCGATTTTGCGTGACGACCGGCCTCCCAGGCGCTGCACCGTGCGGTCTTGCAGGATGCGCAATAGCTTGCTCTGTAGCGGATGGTTCAGCGTCGTAATCTCGTCCAGAAACAGCGTGCCTCCGTGCGCCATCTCAATCAGCCCGGGTTTGGCGCCGTCCGCTCCAGTGAAGGCCCCGCGTTCGTATCCGAAAAGTTCCGACTCGATCAGGGTCTCGGGAAGAGCCGAGCAGTTGAGGCACACGAACGGCTTGTCCTGCCGGTTTCCAGACTGCACAATCGCCTGGGCAACCAACTCCTTGCCTACGCCGCTCTCCCCTCGCAGCAGCACGGTTACGTTGCTGTCGGCCACCGCCTGGATTGCTCCGTACACTTTCTGCATGGCTTCGCTGCCGCCAATCAAACCGCAGAAAGCTGATTTACTTTCCACCTGGTCAAGCAGCCAACGTCCTTCGAACTGCAAGGCGCGCTTCTCGATCGCTCCCAGCACTACGCCGGGCAACTGGCTGAAGTCCATGGAGTCGAGAAAAAACTCGTCTACCCCCGCCTGGCTCGCTTTTAGCGGTATCTCGCTGTTGGTCGACTTAGTGAGCGCCACCAGCACCATGTCTTCGCGCAGCTTGCGGATTTCCTGCAGGACTTCAATGCCGTCGGCCGCTCCCTCACCAATGCAGTCGAGGTTGAACACGATCCCATGCACTCCGAAGTCATGCACTACGGCCTGGATTTGCTCTTCAGTGCTGGCCAAGACGGTCCTGAAGGTGGGCGCAAGATAGCGTCCGATCTCAGGGAAGGACGTTCCTTTCTCTGTGACGATCGCTATCGAATACTGCTTTGTTCTATGTTGGTTCGCTTGCTGACGGAGAGGTGCACCCATGGCTCAGGTAGCGGATTATAGGTGAATTTCTCACCCGTGGGAACAATAACCTGATGCCTGCCGGCGGATTACCGCCACCAAGGATGTCTTGACAAAAAGTCTGACTCGGAACAAAATGATCAGCCCGTGGGGGAGCGCTCCGGCTCAGATGGCGCGCCCAGTTTGAGGTTTGGCACCTGGGGAGGGCCCATGCGTCGAACTCTGCGGGTCCCGCGCGCCCCAGTGAAAGCCCCGCGCTTCGGTGCCAGTAGAGTTCGTAGTTGGAGTTGATTCCCCATATCCTTAGTCGCCCAGGGTGAAATCAAGCAACTCGGATTACTCATTCGCGAAGGAGTGCACGATGAAATCTTTCGAAACTGCTTACCGTACGGCGATCTCAGTCGTTCTTGCCCTTTTCGTGTTCGCGGCTCTTGCTCCTCAAAACTTGCTGGGGCAAACAGTTTCATCTTCTCCGGCTTCTCTCGCCTTCGGTATTCCTACAGGGACACAACCGCCGAGTGCGCCCCAGAGCGCGCCGCAGACTGTGACCGTCAACATCACGGGCAGCGGGTCCGTGACGTTTTCGAGTTTTGCGCTTAGTGTTGGCTCGCCTTTCACCATCGCCGGCAATTCCTGCGCGAACCCCGCCACGACTCCGCCCAACACGTTCACCGCTCCGGCGACGTGCCAGATAACAATCACTTTGACTACGACTTCGACTACCCTGGTAACCGACACTCTTATCATTTCGTACGGTTCCGAGTCTTCCTTATCAGTGCCTCTGAGCGGAGCCTATGGCGCAATCGAGCTATGGGAAGAAACAAATGTCACCCAGTCCGTCGCCACGGCCAGTTATACCAGCATGTACTCGATTGCGAGTGTGGGATTGAATTTGAGCTGCCCAAGCTCCCCCACTGCCACACTTTCGTACACTCCGGACGGTCGAGGCTACGTCCTTGTGGACAATTACCTGACGCTAGCTATTGGCGGAACAGCGGTTAGCAACGGCAATAATCCTCCGGGAAACGTCTGCAGTGGAGGCACGTCTGACTCATCCGGCGGAATCTCTTACAACGATTGCTTCAGTACGAACTACCAGGTTCCTGCGGGGACAAACTACGGCTTGAACGGAGATGATCCCGACACATTTACGAATCCTGGCAATCAGTTTCTGTCTCAACAACCTGGAAACCAAAATAACGCAGGCGGCGTTCCCGCCATTAATGTCAACTCCTACTTCCCGGCCGGTGGAGGAACGGTGCAGGCTACATTCACAGCCTTGGACTCTGGCTACGTCTACACTAGCTCCACGCTTTTCCTGGTCACAAATTGCAGTCCGGCGGGAATTATCCCCGGCGGCAGCGTGACCCTCAATCCGATCAATACATCAAATCCACAGTCAGAAACGCAAACGGCCACGTTTAGCAGCTCTCCCGGTCAGAACATCTCGGTCACTACCAGCGATGCGGTTGCAATTCAGGGAGGAACGCAAATTCCTTCGGGAATCGTCCCGATTTTTACGGATTACGCAGTGCCGCAGCAGCTCTTCAATCAACTCGTTGCGGGCACTTCCGCTGCTCCTGCGGTTTGCCTCAGGATGTCGGCCGAGGTGGATGAGTTCGATGCCCCGATGTGCAAAGGCTTTCTGCTTCAGTGCTATGACCCGTCGACGCAGACGACCACGGGCGATAACTGCGCTCCGACTCTGAGTACAGCGCGAAATCTGTATTACGCGGCACAGTTTTCCTCGCCCGATGGCCCCGTCAACGGACTCAACTTCTTGTACGGTCCGGTGGGAACACCGGCGGCGGATGCGTGCAGCAATGTGTTGTCCTCAGGCGGTAGCTGCGCGGTTGGGACAGGACCCGGGATGTTGATGGGTGGCGATAACTGGTTGTGCGCTGTGGGCGGTTCGCCCTGTCCGGCAGTGGCCACTACTCAGACTCCACTCCTGCCGCCGACGTACACGACAGCAAACTGCGTACTGACGGGAAGCGTGGCGGGCGCTTTGTGCCCCCTCGACATTCTGACCGAGTTCGAAGGAGCGGCGGATATTAAAGGCGGGAGCACGACCGACGGCGGCAACTCCATCATAATCCCGGTAGCGAACATGCCGCTGCCTGCTGCAACGGCGACCGTCGCCTCTGAGAACTCCAACAAGTGGATCCACGGCTCCTCGACCATCAGCGCCACTTTTAATTCCAGTGCGGCAACCTACTCCGGCACCGGCAACGTCCCCCCGCCGAACATGTTCTTAGCTGCTTCGCCTTATAGCTTGACCTATGGAATCTCCACCTGGCCGACGCTTCCGGATACGACCTATCCGGTGACCGGCGATCTCACAAATAGCAACAGCTTCACAACCACCACCAGCCCGTTTTGCAATAGCGGCGGCACCACGCCTCAGACGTTTGGATCGGCTGGCAGCTTCAGTGGATTGAGTGATGGAATTTACAATCTCCACTACTTCACGACCGACTGCGCGTTCACCGAAGGACTGATCTTTAACCCGACAGGTTCGGCACTCACGGATCCAACGGCCAACTGGGCGTCGTTCCCGTTTGTGACGGTCGGTATTGACAACCTCGCACCTCAGGTTAGTTCCTGTACCTCGGCCCCAACATCCACCGGCGGCTGGTACGGAGCGAACTTCTCGCAATACTGCACGGTGGCAGATCAGTCCTACACCGCCGGCGTGTCCGGATCCGGTTTCCTGCCGCTGCTGGCAAACAGCATCCAAGGCAGCCCTAGCGAAGTCGTCACCGTTACCACGAACGCAGCGGCAGGCGCCGTTAGCTTGGGAGTTCCTGCCACCGCTGCCAGTTCCGCATGTGACCTCGCGGGGAACTGTATTCCGGTCTCTACGGGTTCATATAACTTCGACCTGCAGCCTCCGACGATCACTGGGCCCACGCTGGGTTCGGCGGCGCCTTACTACGTGAATGGACCGCCCATCACGGTGACTTTCAGCTGCTCCGATGGCGCTGGTTCAGGCATTGGCAGCTGCACCGCCAGCGGGCCCGGCTATTCTCTCAGCAGCTGCACCGGCAGCGCCCCTGTTTCCTGCACCGGCACGATTAGCACCTCCTCCGCCGTCAGTGGCACCTTAGCCGTCACCGCAATCGACAACGTGGGAAATAAAACCACGTCGTCGGTTAACTATGTTGTGTCACTCGCACCATCGGCAGATGTGTGGGTCGGAGACATTCCCCTCCCGTTGTTCATCGCACAGGGCAAGACCGGGAATTACTATCCTTGGGCGATCGATCTGAGCTCGTCCACAGCCAACAACGTCGTGGTTACATCAACCTTCACGGTGCCGAACAAGGTGCTGAATGGCGGCATCACAGGCACCTACTCTACAGTTTCGTGCAGCAAGACGGGATGTAGCGGGACGCCGACCGGCGGAACCAGTTGCTCCGTGAGCACTACGGTCGGGGCCAGCACCACGGTCGCTGTTCTAACCTGCAATATTGGACAGTTGGTCAGCATCTCGAAATTGCAAGGTGTAGTCATGAAGATCAATATCCCGATTCTGTCCACTGCCGCGGTAAACACCACATTTAGCTCGGTAACAGCCGTGACATCCGACAATGATCCCAACTCAAAGAACAATTCGGTGTCGGAAACTTATACGGTGATCAAGTGATGTAATTCGGTTTTGAAGGCGAGAACGGAATGGCCCCGGTGACGCTCTTTTCGAAGGGCGGCATTCGGGGTCTTCCCTTTTTGGCAGGTGTGGGGGAGCGATTCATTGACGAAGCCAGCATGCTGCATGATCTTCGAATCGGAGATCGCCGTTATTTTACAGCGGTGCCGGGGTGACTGCCTTCGGCATTCATGGCGCGAAGGTCGGAGCGGTTCAGGAGATGTTCCGCCCCAGGATCTTTCTGGAGTTCCTCTAGAATATTGCGGGCAAGCTGATACTGGCGATCGGCTTCGGCGGCATTTCCTCCGAATCGGAACGTGTCTCCCAGCCCGTAGTGTATCCGGGCAGTTTCGAGGCGCAGTCCGAGCTTCTCGCTGGTGCTTAGGGCAAGCTCCAACTGCTGGCGCGCGTGCGCATAATCTTTGATCTTGATCATCGCTTCTCCCAGGTCAACGGAGCTGCGCAGCCAGTAATACTTCAAATGAATGCGTTCGGCTTCCTGGAGAGCGGTCCGCAATTCGCCGATGGCAGAGTTGGCGCGTCCGTCGGCAATGGCAACGCGGGCAAGGTTCGTCCTGGCGATTAAGCCGTTTTCGCGGTCTTTATTCTTGGTGGCGGCCAGGGCTGCCTGTGCATACGCGCTGCCGGCGGCCTTATAGTCTCCGCGATAGTAAGCAACGTCCCCCTGGGTGTTGAGAAGCTCGCTTCGGGTACTTTCATCCTTGAGTTCGGTCGCCAGCTTAGTGGCTTCATCGAGAGGCTTGCCGGATTCGTCTCCGCGGCCGGCCAGCGCCAAAGCGTCTGCCAGGCTGTTCAACGAGTCCGCCAGCTCAAAACTCCTGTTGTTCGTGGCGCGAAAACCATTTACGGAATCCTGCATGGCGCTCACCGCCGCCCCCAGCCGTCCCTGATATATCAAGACGCGTCCAATGGACTGCGAAACACTTGCGGAAGTCTTCAGGTTATTAGATTTGCGGGCGACATCCAGCGCGTTCATAAGAACGGAAAGCGCTTGATCGTAATCCCCAATGCTGGCATGGACATCTCCAAGCGCACTGAGCGTCTCGGCAAGGTAGACAGGCTGATTCAGCTTTTGCCGTAGCTGAAGGGACTGCTGGTAATAAATGAGCGCGTTGTCCGTGTCATACTTCGCGGAATAGACATCCCCGATATTACTGAGGCACACAGCTTGGTAGTTAAGGTCGCCGGCGTCGCGTTGAATCTGCAGTGCGTCCTTGTAATCCTGAAGCGCCTTGTCGTAGTCGCCTCGCGCCTGGTAGAGTACGCCGCGATTGACCAGGATGTCGCCGTAATCTTTCTTGACTCCGATTTCGTGAAGGATTTCAAGCGCCTGATTGTAACTGCTCATGGCCGCATCCGACTTGCCGAGGGTGATCTGGTCCTGCGCCAATTCGGAAAAGCTATTCGCCAGCAGGCGCTTCATCCCCAGCTTGCGGGTAATTTCCATCGAATCCTGGACGCTCTTGATAGCTTCCTCGGGCTTGTTCATGCGGCGATAAGAAATGCCCAGAGCCTGCAGGATGAGCGCCTTCTGCTCGGGATTATCTACCTGGATCGCAAGGCTTAAGCCTTTATTGAGCGGCTCCAGCGCCGCCTCTGGCTTCCCTTGCCGGTATTCCACGCTCCCACTCTTCCAGAGCGCCTGGATGTTCTTTGGATCGGCTTGCAGAATCCTGGCAAACTGCGCGCGCGCTTTGTCGAAATCACCGGTGTCAAGGTACAGGCTGCCCAGCGTGTACTCTACGTCGGTATTGTCGGGGAAAGTCTTGTCAAGATTCTCGTAGGCTTCGATCGCCTTCTGGTTGTCTTTCATGACCCGCGCATGTGTCGCCTGGATGAAATACTTTTCCGCCATGGGCAACTGCTGGCTAAGTTCGACCGCCTTGCGGGAAGCCAGTTCCGCCGCACTGTCATAGCCGAGCGCGGAGTCCGCGTCTGCCAGACGGGAGTATGCCAAGGCAAAGTCCGGGTCTTCCTGGGTGGCGGACTCGAACGCTTTTACCGCGTTCAGATTCTTGCCCTCGCGCAGCAACTCGACCCCCTCGTTGTAATCTCGCAGCGCGGGCGCCGAATGGGAGCTGGGCTGGAAAGAACTGGCCTTCAGCTCATTAATTACGTCGGGCGAGAATGCCAGATTGTTGCGAATCGAAGCTGCCAGGCGATCCACGGCCCCGGGAATGTCCTTTTCATCGACCGCCTCGATTTTGATAGGAAGACTGCGATCATGCTTGAGATCCCGTAAGGTGGCGTCGATACGGATCTGGCCGCCGAATTTTGCATACTGTCCCCACACCAGCGTGTCGGCATTGCTGAATTCCGCAATGCGGCCAATCATGCTCGGATCGATCGAGGTCCCGGGAGTAATCCGCAAATCAGAAAGGACCTGATGCAGCCGATCCGGAGAGATCGTGCGCAGATGGGCAGACTGTCCTACGTCCGTGCTCAACATGTCGGCGACACTGGAACCCAGCCAATCCATGCTGGGATCGCCGGAAGCGTTCCGGAAGGGCAGGATCGCCAATGAGAGAGCAGGCGCCGAAGCCGCTTTCTTTGCCGGAGGAGAGAAAAGCGGTCCGCGAAACACGTAGCCGACAATGGCGAGCACCAGCACGGTGATGATGCCGGTAACCATAGGCCAGGGAATGGTGCGTCCCCAGGGCTCGACGGCCGGTTGAAAACCCAGGGTTGCGGCGGCACCTTTCCCCACCCACACATCAAGGTCCCGCAGCAAATCAGCGGCAGTCTGGTAGCGAAGGGCGGGATCGCGCTCCAGGCACTTGCTCACGATGTTGCTTAGCGGACCGGGAATTGTCTGGTCATGATCGGAGACCGGGATCGCTCGTTCCTGGTTGCGCTTGATTAAGCTAGCCAGGGCGCTCTCGGCCTTGTAGGGCATTTTTCCGCTCAGCAGTTCGTAGAAAATCAAGCCGACTGCGAAAAGGTCGGAGCGCTGGTCCAGATCTTTCGCCAAGGCCTGCTCTGGAGACATGTACTCCATGGTCCCAACCAGCGCTCCGGTTTGAGTCATACCGTCGCCTTCGACGGTGCGCGCCATGCCGAAGTCCATTACCAGAATGCGCCCGGTCTTGTCCCGCATGATATTCTGGGGCTTCAGGTCCCGGTGAATTATGCCAACGCTGTGAGCGGCTTCCAGGGCGTGGCAAACCTGTTGAATGATTTCGACCGCCTCCTTCGGGGAAAACTTCTTGTTCTCAAGAATGAGAGTGCGCAGATCTTCACCCTCGACAAACTCCATGGTGATGAACTTAATGCCATCGGAATCGCCCAAGTCGTAGATACGGATGACATTCTTATGGGTCACCTGGTGGGAAAGTAGAAGCTCCTGCTTGAACCGGGCCACGATCGCGGGATTGGAAGATAATTCCCTTCGGATCAGTTTCAAAGCCACAAAACGGTCAAGTTCCCGGTCCCGGGCTTTGTACACGGCCCCCATTCCGCCCTCGCCCAGCAACTGAAGGATCTCGTATCGGCCGGCCATCACATCGCCGGTTTGCAGCAGGGGCACGCTGGCCTGCAGGCCGGCGCCTCTGGGACCTGAAGACCGGGGAGGCGAGAATCCCTCTGCCAGGGTGGCGTCGACATCTACAAGTGTGGCCTCGGGATCTACGAGCGTAGCCTCGGGATCTACAAGTGTGGCGTCGGGATCGGAAGGAGGCTTGGGAAAATCGATCAATGTGGCGCCGTCAGGATCAACCGGAGAATTGGACCCAGAATTGTCCCTCTTGGGCGGAATACTCCCTCGATCTTGGGGATCCAACAGCGGATTCCGGTTATGCATGAATCGCCCCGAGGGGGCCAGACTTAAAGCCCACAAACGCGCACCGCGAAACGCGGCAGCCCCAAAGTATATACCGCCCGAGGTCCCGGTGCACCGGAATGCCTCGGCTAGACGTCCCCTCGGCAGGAGTCGCCGCCATCCCAAGGCAGACTAGGGGATGCAGCGCTTGGTACAATGAAGTTCTGGCCACTTCGGGGGGCCACTCTGTTTTCAGGAGCCTTTTCTTTGCCTTTGTCGATCAGAGGTCTGTGCAATTTTATTCTATTGATAATAACCTTCTTGTTAATCATCTTGGCAGGCGGGCAGATGTCCTCTACTGCCGCCGAGCCAGGAGCACAGCCCGGTTCGGAAGGAGCCTATCGCCTGCACTTCTTCCACACCCATACCGGGGAGCGATTGAACATTGTCTACCGCAACAGCGAAGGCTACGATCTGGAATCGCTCGCGCGCCTGAATCTCTATCTGCGAGACCACCGCACCGGCGAAATTCATGAGTACGATCCCCGAGTCTTTGATCTGCTGCACGACTTGACTGTGGCGCTAGGGAATCCCAATCTCGTGATTGATGTCATCTGCGGTTACCGCACGCCCTGGAGCAACGAATTCCTCCGCACGCACGGGCACGGCGTGGCCCGCAATAGCCTTCACATGCAGGCGATGGCAATTGACATTCGGGTGCCCGGCGTTCCTACCGCACAATTGAGAGATGCCGCGTTGGCGCTGCATCGAGGCGGCGTGGGCTACTATGCAGCTTCGAATTTCGTGCACGTCGACGTGGGCCGCGTCAGGCGCTGGTAGTTCGGAGCATCCAGGCTGGTGCTCAATTTCTTACAAAACGTAATCGCCAGCGCTTTACGCAACTATCCCACCTTCTTATAGGTGAAGACAGCGGAGCCGGGTTTGGTGAGGAACTTCACCTGCAAGCCCTCCTGCATCAGGCGACTGCCGGAAATAATGTTCGGCGTGGCCGCGTCAAAATCAGTCACCTGATACATCGCGGCGGGATCGAGTCCGCGCAAGCGCAGGTTCCTGGTGGGTTCCACCTGGTTATTGTTTTCGTCGCGAAAGAAAGCCTGCACCACTCCGTCGCCCTGTTCCGGCCGGTTGAACTGCCATGCCATCCAGTTGTCGGTGCTGGAAGGGAACGGCGTTAGCGGATAATAGTCGCCCACAAAATAAGAGGCGGTGCGCCAGAACTCTGCGGTCAGCGCGCGCAGATTGTCGTAGTCGTACTTCTTGTCGCGCAAATCCCAGGAAGCGACCAGCGACGAGCCGAGTACGCTGCGAAAAGCGTAAGCATCAGTACGCGCAATGCCCGAACCGAAATATGGCACCCACAGTGCCAGGCCGTAGGTGTGATTCTGTTCGACGACAGGCTTGCCACTGTCGTCACTGCGCCAGAGGGGAACGGACCGGCGGAGGGTTTCGATGTCGTCACGGCGTCCGCCGCTGGCGCAGTTGTCGATCAGCAAATCAGGATCGCGTTCCAGTAGCCCATCCCAGAACCGGAGATAACCCTGAACGTAGAGATTCTCGGTAATGCCCTGGCGGTCGGCGGCGTCGGAGTTCCGCCAGAATACGAGCGGTTCGATGTTGAAATCCTGGCGATACACGCTGATCTTTTCTTTTTTTATGGTCTGCGAGAAATGTTCAATCAGCCAATTCACGGCGTCCCGGTTACCCAGGTTGAGCACTCTTCTATTTCCTAGCGGCATTCCTTGATTGATGGCTTTTCTGCTGGCAGGATCAGATGGCGCCGATAGCAGCCACTCCGGATGTTCCTTGAAAAACTGGTAGCCCGGCCAGACGTGCTCGGGCTCGTACCAGACAATCAGCCCCATGCCTTTCGTCCGCGCATATTCGCTGACGGCGCGCAGACCATTGGGATAGTTCGTCGCGTCGGCGTCCCACGAGCCCGCAAGATATTGCCCCGAGGAACCGTAGATCGCGTCGTTCATCCAGAAGTTGGTGGAAGAGTTGTAGATGTCCATCCACCAATAGTTAAGCTTCAACCGTTCGTCGGCATACTTTCGTATGAGGAGATTCTGATCGTTCTCGTTGTCGAGTTCGATCGAATAATTGGGTCCGCCAAAACCGGCCGTGCCTGCGGCCAGAATTGGGGCGACATCTTTTCCGCCCGGCCTGGGCATGTTGTGGGTCCTCATCCAGCGGCGCCACAGGTTCTGGGCGTCGATCCAGTCGCCACCCTTCCAGAACAACTGGACGATCATGGGACTTCGTATTTCTTCGCCGGGGTGCAGCTTGAGATGCGTCAACTCCTGCCCCGCCCTGACGCGAAGGGTACCCGCTTGGTCGCGCGCGAACGACGAAGCCCACTGGCCTGACCAGCCCACCGCGATGATCATGCCCTGGCCCGACCATTCAAGGTTGTAATAAGGAAAAGACTTGCTGGTCGGGCGACCGCCCTCTGGTGAAAATTGCAGCGCAGCGCCGGGCCCGAGTGACGCCTGCCTCGGTGAGAAGCCCGAGGGTATTCCATCGCCATCAATGTAATGCAGACTGAAATCTTCTTTGACTGGATGCTGCAATGCGATATCGAGGGCCTGGATGTTGGCAAGAATCGGAGTATCAACTTGACCCTTATCGTTGAAATAAACCGTCCACTCGACCACTGGGAGGTCTGCATACTCAACTGTGACGTAACGTACTTCCAGACCGGTATGGGGATCGCGCCAGGTGACTGTGTACTCTTTGCGAGCTGCGTCCAGTGGGCGAGCCTGCGTGTTTCTTGACCACGTTCCCAGCAACTTCGTGCCTGGGTTTCCGTCGTACTCGAAGGAGAAGGGAACTCTCGAGTTGGATCCCGTGACCCAGTCTTTCACCCATTGTGCTTTAGCGCGGTTGTCCTGATTGATGGGGGCTTGTCCCATCAGCGAGATCGACACAAGTACGACCACCGACAGCACCGCACCCGCGACTTTCGAAGCACGCCGAAACATGCTGCGTAGTCTGCATCAGCCCGACCCAAAGCGCCAGACTGTGTTCATTAGGCTGAAAGATGTCGACTCCCTCAAGAGCCATATTCGGACGCACTCTCGAGCGCAGTAGCCTGAAAGATCCCGATGTATGATGTACCGTCCCAAAATATGAACATGGAACTTATGGGGAAAAAAGAATGACGACGCAAACCCAGGCTCCTCCTGCTCACTTCGGCATGCTGCAACTGTTGAACGGCGCCCACGTTGCGGGCGCCGTCTCCTGCCTTGCGCAACTTGGAATCCCCGACTTGGTTGAAGCTGGCCCGAAATCTGCCGAGGAACTCGCATGCCAGACAGGAACCAACCCGCAGGCCCTTTACCGCCTCATGCGGGCCACCGCCTGTGTGGGAGTGCTGGCGGAGCGGCCTGACGGAACGTTTTCCGAAACGCCGATGTCGGCGGTTCTGCGCAGCAACGCCAAGCCCAGCCTGCGGGCCCTCGCCATCATGGGCGGCAGGGAGTGGCACGGTCGTGGATGGTCGCGGCTGGAATACTGCGTCCGCACCGGCAAGCAAGCGCTCGAGCAGGTTTACGGCGCGCACGTCTTCGAATATCTGAAGCAGAATCCCGAGGAAGCGCAGATCTTCAATGACACCATGACTGCGCTTTCCACAATTGACGGCCCCGCCGTCGCCGAGGCCTACAGTTTTGACGGCATCCATTCCATCACAGATGTGGGCGGCGGGCACGGACTTCTGCTGGCGACGATCCTGGCGAGGAATCCGCATCTCAGAGGTACGCTTTACGAAGTACCTCACGTTATCGATGGATGCCGGAATGGACCTCTTATGCCAGTGATGGAGCGGTGCACCCTCGCGTCCGGCGATATGTTTTCTTCGGTCCCGGCGGGCGCCGACGCTTACATCATGAAACATATCATTCATGACTGGCCGGATGATCTGTGCGTCAAGATACTTACTGCTTGCCGAAAAGGTGTCAATCCTGGCGGCAAGCTTCTCGTGGTCGACAACGTCATTCAGCCCGGCAACCACTTTTCTCCAGTCAAGTTCCTTGATTTGCAGATGCTGATTTTCCCTGGCGGTTGCGAGCGCACAGAGAAACAATTTCGCGACTTGTTCGGGGCTGCGGGTTGGCGGTTAAGTCGGGTTATCCCTACCGCTGCGGCGGACTCTATCGTCGAGGGCATTCCCGTCAAATAGAATCGCCCCTTGGGATAGATCGCAGCATATCCGGACCTCACAGTCTAAGGTTTCATCATGTCCTTGGAACGAGTGCTTGCGGGAGATAGAGAAGTGAACGGTAGTCCGGAAACCTGCGTGGTCTGTATAATCAGTGTGAGGTTGTCGTGGAGAAGGCGGAAAGAAGAGGCATTGTGGTGCGTTCCGTGTCATGGTCGCGCTTGGCGCTCGTCGGCGTTGTCACGCTCTCTCTCTTCATTACGCTAGCAACACGGACCTTCCACGGCACAACTCCCCACTCGATAGCGGTTCACTCCAACTCGCAGCAGGCTATGCGGCAGCACATGGACCGCGATGCGGTTCGTTGGGTCGCTCCGGTAGCCAAGGTTGTGGTGTCGCAAGCTCCTACGTTCTATCCTCGGGTGGCGCCAGCCGGCCCTTCGATTCCAACGCTCCTTCTCGAAGAAAATCTCTATAATCGACCTCCTCCCGTCTGCTGACCTTAGTTTCCTTCATTCTTAAGAAAACCTACTTCCACTGAACTTCAACTCATTTCATCGGGGTGGTATGGCCTTCCACAACCGGAAGTCATGCCCCGATGGCTTCTAAGAGCTGAGTTTGGCGGAAGTCGCAATGCGACCCGATGTACTGGCTTAGGGTGCGGTGGATGGGATGATCTTCGCTCGCTTCGCTGCTGCGTGCGAGTCTCTCCGTTCCTGAATTCCCGTTCTTGCGGAGGTCAGGATTTCCCACCACTCGCCAGCGCGCAGATTTGGAGCAAAATGACATTGCAACGCAGATACATCGTGATTGGAGTCGTTGCACTCGCAACCGTGGTTATCGCGGTCGCGCTGATGAAGCGTTCGGTTGGCGGCGACGCGGGTGACAAACCAGCGCAACGTCTCGCTCCGGTGGTATTGGCTACTCGCGCTCCACTCGAAAACGCCATTACTCTTACAGGTGAATTCCGTCCCTTCCAGCAGGTCGATGTTCACGCCAAGGTAGCGGGCTACATTCGCCACATCTTTGTGGATGTGGGGGACAAGGTTCGAGCAGGGCAGGAACTCGCCATCTTAGAGGTCCCCGAACTGAATGCGCAGGTCGAGGGCGCAAAATCGGACATCGGTCGGAGTCAAGATGCGATCCGCCGCGCCCAAAGCGAGATCGAGCGGGCGGAGTCCACGCACACCGCTTACCACGCAGCCTATACGCGGCTCAAGCAAGCGTCAGAGGAACGGCCGGGTTTGGTCGCCGAGCAGGAACTGGACGATTCGATGGCAAAAGATAAAGAGACCGAGGCGCAGATCAATAGCGCTCGGGCGGCCCTGGCTGAATCGCAAAACCAGCTTGGAATGGCGCAAGCCACGCTTGATCGCCTTTCGGCCCTGCAGGCTTATTCGCACATCACGGCTCCTTTCGCGGGCGTGGTCACCAAACGGTATGTCGACACCGGCGCCTTGATCTCGGCCGGAACCTCGTCTGAGACGCAATCGCAGCCCGTGGTTCAACTCGCGGAGTGGTCCCTATTTCGGTTGGAGATCCCAGTTCCCGAATCCGCCGTGCCGATGATCCATTTGGGCAGCATCGTGCAGGTCCATGTACTCGATTTGAATCGAGACTTCCAGGGCCGCGTGTCCCGCTTCGCTGACGCACTCAATGACGAGACCCGAACCATGCACACCGAGATTGATGTGGAGAATCCGCAGGACAGTCTGACCGCAGGCATGTACGCCGAGGTGAAGCTTGCGTTGCAGGGAAAAAAGGGCGCGCTCACGGTTCCCGTCGAGGCCGTGCTTCAGGAAGGCAACCAGCACTACGTGTTGGCTCTCGACGATCAGAATCGGGTGCAGAAGCGGAACGTTGAATTAGGAGAGCAAACCTCTACCACCGTGGAGATCGTTCATGGTCTCTCAGAAAACGATCGAGTGATTGGCGCCGGTCAGTCCGACTATGCGATCGGGGAAGTCGTGACGCCCAAGTTGGAGTCCGCGCCCGCAGGTGCGAGCGAAGGCCAGACTGGAGGGCGAAAGTAATGCCAAGATTTGCCCTGAAGAATCCGTTCTTCATAATCATGCTTTGTCTGGTAATCGCCGTGGTCGGCGTGACGACGGTGGCTCGGATGCCGGTAGATTTGTTCCCCCAAATCAAGATTCCGGTAGTCGTAGTTGCGACCTTCTATTCGGGAATGCCGCCCGAGCAAGTCGAGGCCGATATTACCGACACATTCGAGCGTTTCTTCACCCTGGGCAGCAACATCGACCACATCGAGTCGCGCTCTCTTACGGGCGTAAGCTTGATTAAGATTTACTTCAAGCCGGGCAGCGATGCCAATGCGGCTCTCAGCAATATCGCAAACCTGGCGATGGCGGACCTTCGGCGCCTGCCTCCAGGAACATTGCCACCGGTGGTACTCAAGTTCGATGCTTCGAGCCTTCCAGTTTGTTTGGTAACGCTGAAAGGGGAAGGCCTCAACGAAACCCGGCTGAAGGATCTCGCGCAATTTCAGGTTCGCAACCAGATTGCGAACGTCTCCGGTGCTTCTGTGCCGCAGCCTTTTGGCGGGCGTTATCGCCAGATTATGGTTTATGTGGACCCGGTCAAACTGGAGGCGCACCAGCTGAGCCTGATGGACGTGGTTCACGCGGTGAATGATTCCAACCTGATTCTTCCCGCTGGGGATGTCCGCATCGGTCCCAGAGATTACAACATCTATGCCAATGCGCAATTGCCCAACGTAAATGAGATTAACCGTATACCGCTGAAGACGGTGGGGAACGCATCGGTGATGGTTGCCGATGTGGGTGAGGCCAAGGACTCCGGCGCGATTCAGACCAACATTGTCCGTATCGACGGACAACAGTCGGTTTACATACCCGTTCTCAAGCAAGGCGGGGACAGCAACACCATCACGATTGTGAATGGAATCAAAGCCGCGATAAAAGACCTTTTGGACATTCCGAAATCGCTTAAGACGGCGGTTGTGTTTGACCAATCCATCTTTGTCAAAAGCGCCATCAAAAATGTGATGAAGGAAGGCGGAATTGGACTGCTGTTGACCGGAATCATGATTCTGATTTTTCTAGGCAGCCCGCGAGCCACGGTTGCCGTGCTGCTCTCGATTCCACTTTCCGCTCTAGTGTGTTTTTTGCTCATGAATGCCATGGGCGGGTCGATCAACGTGATGCTCTTGAGCGGTTTGGCGCTGGCTTTTTCGCGTCTGATTGACGACTCGGTGGTAGTTCTGGAAAACATTTTCCGTTACCTGGAAATCGGCGAGCCTCCGGCGGTGGCGGCGGAAAAGGGAGGGATGGAAGTATCGCTGGCAGTTCTGGCGGCCACGTCTACCACGTCAATCGTGTTTTTCCCCGTAACGTTGTTCTATGGCGTCAGCCGCTATCTGTTCATCGACCTCGCTCTGGGTGTAGTCCTGTCTATTTTTGCCTCGTATGTCTTTGCCATGACGGTGGTGCCGCTCTATTGTGCGCGCTTCCTCCATGTAGAGGACATCGAGAAGGAGATTAACGGCGAGTCAGAGAACAAGGCCGCATCGCGATCGCTCTTCCGCAGGTTCATTGATCGGTTTAATGAGCGCTTTCAGAAGCTCTTGGATCTTTACGAACGCTGGGTGACTCGTGCGCTGGCCCGGCCCGGGATAACCGTGGCTTGGATCGCCGGTGGCATTGCCTTGGTGCTGCCGGGACTTTTTCCTTTCGTAGGAACAGCATACTTTCCTCGCACCGATCCGGGCCAGTTCGTGATCAACATAAAGGCACCGAGCGGTTCCCGCATAGAGGTCACTAATCAATACATCGCGCGCGTCGAGAACGATATTCACCAGGTGATCGGCCCCCACGACTTGGACATGATCGTCTCCAATATTGGGATTACGCCCGATCTTTCAGCCATCTACACCAGCAATTCGTCAATGGATACTGCATTCGTCCAGGTGAGCTTGAAAGAGGACCACAAGTTCGGCAGCTACGAGTATATGCAGCGCGTTCGCCGCAAGCTGGCTGAAGACTTGCCGGAACTGGATACATATTTCCAGGCGGGCGGACTGGTCGATGCCGTAATCAACCTGGGGTTACCAGCGCCTATCGACGTCCAGGTGAGAGGCAACGACCTCGACGACGCTTATAAAGTGGCGACGAACATTGCCAAACAGATTCGAAGCCGCAAGGGTGTGAGTAGCGTGCTGATTCCGCAAAATCTTCTTTATCCCGGACTCCAGTTGAACATCGATCGCGAACGCGCCAGCCTGATTGGACTCACCCCCAAACAGGTGGTGGACAACGTAATCACCGCGCTGACTTCCAACGGCATGATCGAACCGAGCTACTGGATCGATCCCAAGACAGGGAACAACTACATGCTCACCGTTCAATACTTCGACAAGCAGATTGAGAACATGAGCATGGAGGATTTTAAACAGATCCCGCTACGGGCTCCGAATATTAAGAACTACACGCCCCTGCAATCCGTGGCCGATATAACGACGATGAACACGCCGACCGAAGTCGACCATTATCAACTGCAGCGCGTCATCGATATCTATGTGATGCCCGCAGGCGAGGCCTTAGGTGGAATCAATCGCGAAGTCAACGACATCGTCAGCCATCTGAAGTTGCCGGAAAACATCCGGGTCGAGGTGCTCGGATCGGTCGTTGGCATGGACGAATCGTTTAAGCGCTTCTCCATCGGTCTTGTGCTGGCTATTGTGCTGGTCTACCTGGTTTTGATGGCACAATTCGCTTCTTTCATCGACCCGCTCATCATTCTGGTTGCGATCCCTCCAGGATTGTCGGGAGTCGTGCTGATTCTTTGGCTCACACACAGCACTTTCAACATCATGTCGCTGATGGGCGTGATCATGATGACCGGAATCGTCGTTTCTAACAGCATTTTGATCGTCGAGTTTGTTCGACAGCTGCGCAAGGAGGACTTTTCACTTCGGGAGGCGTTGGTACGGGCGTGCAAGATCAGATTGCGTCCGATTCTCATGACTTCGCTCGCGACTTTGTTGGGGATGCTGCCCATGGCCCTGGGTGTGGAGACGGGCAGCGAGCAATACGCGCCTCTAGCGCGCGCCGTGATCGGTGGTCTCGCGGTTTCGGTGATCATCACAGTTTTCCTGGTACCCGCGGTTTATCTGATGGTCCACGGCAAAGATGAGGAGAAGAAGAACGAGAAAGAGGAGGAACAGCCGGCATGACATGGAGACAGATGTTTCTGTTGGGCGCTCTCGCGTTTCCGATCCACACGCTCTCAATGCAAGGCCTGGCGCAGTCGGTACCGCTGGCGCAGGGTTCGCCTTCTTCAAATGTGATGCGGCTCAGCGTGAAGGACGCGGAGGCGCTGGCCCTGAAGAACAACCCGGCAATCTCGGTCGCCCGGCTGACTGCATTGGCTTCAGGGCAGGTGACGCGGGAAGTGCGCTCGAATCTTTGGCCACAAGCCTACGGCAACCTGACGGCAGTCGATGCCCGCGACAATAGCCGCATAACCGCGGGGAACTTGAACAATCCCAGCGTCTATACGCGAGCCGCGGGCGGCGCCACGGTCAGCCAACTCATCACCGACTTCGGGCACACCACGAACCTGGTCGCCAGCGCCCGGCTTCAGGCACGAGCCGACGAACAGAGCGCGGCCGCTACGAAACAAGATGTTTTGTTGGCTGTGGACCAAGCCTTTTACAACAGCCTTCAGACGCACGCTGTGTTGCAGGTAGCGGCGCAGACTGTAGCCTCGCGCCAGTTGTTATCGGACCAGGTTTCCGCTCTAACGAAGAGCAAATTAAGGTCGGACCTCGACCTGAGCTTTGCCAACGTGAACCTGGCCCAGGCGAAGCTTCTCTACCTGGACGCGCTAAACAATGACAAGGCTTCCATGGCGGCCCTTTCAGCGATTCTGGGATATCCCACTCTCGAAGCATTCGAGCTTGTCAACGATACAGAGCCGTTGGCCCCGCCTCCAGCCGAGGTGGATCCGATGATCGCGGAAGCGTTTGCCGAGCGCCCCGAGATTCTCGCCCTGGAGTTTCAGTCGGAGTCTGAGGAGAAACTGCACAGGGCGGCGCATGATCAGATGTATCCGGCGATCACCGCTCTCGGGGCCTTTGGAGATTCCCCTGTTCGCGAGGATGTCATTTATGGACCTTACGCCGCCGTGGGAGTGAACGTGGAGATCCCACTCTTTAATGGTTTTCTCTTTTCAGCTAAATCCCGCGAAGCGGACTTGCGCACGCAGGCTGCGCGCCAACGTTTGATGGACCTTCGAAACCGGATCTCGCGAGATGTGCGCACGAGCTGGCTCGCAGCAAGCACGGCATTCGACCGGGTGACTGTGAGCGAGCAGTTGTTGGCGCAGACGAACCAGGCGCTTGATCTTGCCCAAACACGATATAAGCTAGGCCTCAGTTCGATTGTAGAACTCAGCCAAGCACAGCTGCAGCAAACCCAGGCCGAGATCGGAAGCGCTCAAGCCGGATATGAATATAGGTTGGCCCTGTCGGTTCTGCGTTATCAGACTTCAGGTCTGTAAGTCGGGTCGCAAAGGCGCATCGCGCGATTCTTAGCCTTGAATATGAATTCGACGCGTGAGTGTCTGGTTCCATTTGGTGGCACGAATCAGGCCCTCTCATGAACCGGTAGATGGAGAGTTCGATGAGGAAGATTGGCAAATTGATCGTAGCGGGAGTGCTTGTCCTAGGGGCGCTGCAGTTCGTGCGACCCGGCATTCCGGTTAAGCCGGCGACCGCCGGACGGCTCCCTCACCCTGATTTCCCAGGGACGGCTAGTGTGCGCTGCCGGCGTAGTTTCCATACCCGACAATAATTGTCGACGCCACCAAAACCAACAAGCTCATCCCCACCAGCAATCTCGTCCGGCCACCAGCGCCCTTCCACTCGTTTAGAGCGATCCCCCACAAGGTGCTGAAAATGATGATGCTGGCCATGTGCAAAGTCCAACTGGAGAACTTGTAGCGGCCCATTTGCGTTTCGCCCATGGTGTAGAAGAAGAACTGCATGTACCAGGTTGTGCCTGCCAAGGCAGAGAAAAGGTAGTTCGGCAGCATGGGGGCCTTGACTGCCGTATCTTGGGCAACCGCGACCGCAACGGCCATTTCTTCGCCCGGCGCATCGGTTACTGCTTCGATGATCGTTTCTTCCGAGCGCTCCGGAAGCTTCCCGCGAATCTCTGAATTGAAGTACTGGTAGCCTGTCCGGTTACGGACGTTCAGGATGACGCACCAGATGAAATTCGTCGTGAATCCTCCGGCCAATACGACGACCAGCACGGGAAGCCCTTGCCAAAGACCTGTCGTCCCGTGCTGCACGGTGATGACTTTGATGGGATCACCGGCGGCGAGGCCGTAGGCGAAACAAGCGCTCATCACTCCCGAGAACGTCGCGACCAGGAGACCTTTCTTGAGGTCGAATTCCTTGATGGAAGCACGCTTCTGCGCTTGTGACATTTCGCGCTCTTTCGAGACCCCAGCGGCTCCGGCAAATGCAATTCCCAACAGACAGACGGCGACGCCGCCAAGAATGATCAGCCCGGAATGCGTTCCGAGGACCTGCGCGGCAAACTCTCCGCGAAATATCGGAGGCATGAGCGTGCCAAAGGCGGCTGTATATCCAAGCGCAACCGCCATACCTAACGACATTCCCAGGTAGCGCATTGTGAGACCAAAGGTGAGCCCGCCTAATCCCCAGAGCACGCCAAAGAAATAAGCCCACAAGATTGCGCTGGATGGGGTCTCCCGAAGAACCTGTGTCAGGTCACGGGTCATGGCCAGCGCAAGTAACCACGGAACGATAATCCAGCTGAAGAATCCACCAACCAGCCAATAGGTTTCCCAAGCCCAGTTCTTCACCCCACGGTAGGGAACGTAGAAGCTGGCGGACGCGAGTCCGCCTATCCAGTGAAACAACACTCCCAGGGCTGGGTTTGGATTCATTTAGGCCTCGAATGTGAGCTTGAGTTAGAGATGGAAAACTTCTTCCAGTGGCTGCATCGCACGGTCAGGCAAGACTCCATCCGGCTGAACAAAGAAATCGCCCATTTCACGTTGCCAACGCTCATTCACTTCACGTTGGGCCATGCCAGAACGCGCCCGTTCAAAATCTTCGGTTTCGAGATATCCAATCAGGAGCCCGTCGTCGTGCAAGAAAAGGGAGTAGTTAGACCAACCGGTTTCACGCAGGGCCGCTCGCATCTCGGGCCAGACATGGCGGTGGCGCTCCTTGTATTCTTCAAGCCGCCCCGGCTTGACTTGCAAGACAAAGCAGATCCGCTGCATCGGACACTCCTTAACGCATCCTTAACGTAGAAAAGCTTCGTATAAGCCGCCATCGACTGGGATCACGTGGCCAGTGGTTCTTCCACTTTGGTCGCCAGCGAGCCAGACGATAGCATTCGCGCAGTCTTGCGGTGAAATCGGCCGCTTGGTGAGCGTGCGTTGCGCATAGAAATCCGCCAGCTTGCCGCGTAGTTCTTCGGTTGATTCAGATTCCGAAAAGTCGATTTTGTATTTTTGAAGAGATTGGATCACGCGGTCACGCGGAAACATTGTCGATCCGGCGACTACGGTTGCGGGCGCAATTCCATTGACGCGCACGTGAGGACTGAGCTTGACGGCCATTTCGCGAATGAGATGGTTGAGGGCGGTCTTGCTGGTGTCATAAGCTTCGCTGCCCTTTTTCGGGACAATGGCATTGGCCGAACTGGTCAGCACCATCGCGACCGGCAGGCTTTGATCCTGGAACACCCAATCCGTCTCGCGGGCCAGGAGATAGTTCCCCGTGACATTCACCAGGAAGGTCTTAGCCCATTGTGCGTCGGACAGTTCTCCGTCGGGCCCGGGAACCGGATAGATGGCAGCGGTATTGACGATGATGTCGATGCCGCCAAATTGTGAAACCGCAAATCTGACTGCTTCAGACAGAGATCCGGATGAACTGAGGTCGACGGCCGTTGCAGCGACGAATTCGCTCGAGGATATTGCTCCGAGCTCAGCGGCCACCTTGCTGGCACCTAGCTGATCAAAGTCGGCGACAACGATGTGAGCCCCTCTTCGCCCCAACAGCAGCGCGACTTCGCGCCCGATTCCACTGGCGCCACCGATGACGAGGGCAATCTTGCGGCTGAATTCTGCCTCGGCCGGCATACGCTGGAGCTTCGCCTCCTCGAGCGCCCAGTATTCAATGCGGAAAGCTTCCGAGCGGGGAAGCGCGACATAGTTGTGGAATTGCGTGAACTGCTGCGATTGCTCCGGATGACGTGCCTGGGGCAGTGGGTGCATGACCTCGACATCTTCGAGCGCATTCGCCCCGGCCATCACGTGGATTGCGTTGATGAAAAACTCGGTTGTGATACGCGCCTCCTTTTTATTCTTGCCGAATCCAAAAAGGCCGAGTCCCGGTACCACGACGACAGATGGATTGGAATCTCGAAGTTTGGGGGAATCGCTGGTCGCCCAGTCTGCATAATATTTTCTGTAGGCTGATCGATAGCCGCCAACTTGGTCCTGAACCCGGCTCTTTAGATCCTGAACGTCTTCCCGGGCTGAATCCCACTCGATGAACCACGGACAGACACGGGTGCGGAGGAAGTGGTCCGGGCAACTCGTGCCCAGAGAACTCAGTTCCTTTGCCCATTTCGATCCGGCAAAGGTCAGAGCGTCCTCATTGTCGGCGTAGTGCGCAATGACCCGGCGGTTCGAAGACACTACGCCTCGAAGCATGGGAAGGATCTGTGTGGCGATGGTCTTGCGATCCTCGGCCGGTGCATGACCGATTCCGCCGAATAGGGAACCCTTTTTCGCTTGATGCTGGAGGATGAACTCGCCCATCTGGTCGATGGTGTGGATGCTGTTCAGGTAGCACTCGCGTTGTGTCATGCCCCAGGTGAACAGGCCATGGCCTCCAAGGATCAGGCCCTCGGCGCCCGGATTATCCATTACTGCGCGTTCGATCAGAAGTGCCAGTTCGAAGCCGGGGCGCTGCCAGGGAACCCACACGATCTTGCGGCCGAATTCTTTATTGAACTGTTCCAGCTTGCGGTTGCCGTTCGCGCTGGCTGCCAAAGCGATGGCCCAGTCAGGGTGCAAGTGGTCGACATGAGAAAAAGGAAGAAACGCGTGCAGAGGAGTATCGATGGATGCCGCCACGCGATTCTCGCCAAAAGCAGAAAGTGGATAGTAGGGGACCATCTCATCTTCGAATGCTTCGCCGCCATACAGCTGCTTGAGTTGTTCCAGACGATCCAGGTAAAGCAGAGCGAATCCGGCTTCGGTAATGGACCCAAGATCTCCGCCACTGCCCTTTACGGCCAGCACCCGGACGGGTCGGCCAGTAAACGGGTCGGGAAGCTCCAGTTTGGAACTCGTGTTGCCGCCGCCGAAATTCGTGATGCGCAAATCCGCGCCCAGCAGGTTCGATCGGTATCGCAATAAAGCCAGCTGATTCCCGGCCATCTTTTGAGCTTCGGTATCGTTCCACAAGTCCTTCAGTCGAGTGGTTTCTTTGATTTCAGGCATAGATGCTCCCGCAATATTGCTCAAATCGTTCCGCATGCTGATCCCACTTGTCGGTTTCAAGGGGCTCGAAAACTTCGGTCGGGAAAGATCGATCGACAATGGCCCGGACTTCCTGCAGGGACGCCGCGCCACCTGTTGCGAGGATCTGTATCGCTACATTCCCCAGCGCTGTGGCCTCCGCCGGGCCGGCCACGACTTTTCTCCCGGTTGCATCAGCAGTCAGTTGGTTCAGCAAGCGGTTCTTCGATCCACCACCGATAATACGAATTTGCTCGATCCGCTTTCCACACACATGCTCCAGATTACGTAGAACAAAACGATATTTGAAGGCTAGGCTTTCCAGAACACTCCGTGCGTACGCTCCGGGTTCCCGGGGAACGGTCTGCTGGGTCCGGGTGCAGAACCTGTCGATGGCTGCGAGCATGTCAGGAGGACGCAAAAAAGACTCGTCGTCGGGATCGACAAGGTGAAGAAAACTCTTTTCCCGGACCGCCAGTTCCATCAATTCTCGATAATCGTAGCTGCGGCCTTGCGCGCTCCAGGACTGCCGGCAGCCGCGAAGCATCCACAGGCCCATCACGTTCTTCAACAGTCTCGTCGTTCCATTTACGCCACCTTCGTTCGTGAAGTTCATGCGTAACGCATCAGGTGTGATCACCGGAGAATCCAGTTCGGTCCCCAGCAGCGACCATGTTCCGGAACTGAGAAAGGCGGTTCCGTCACGAGCCGATATGGCAGCTACCGCCGAGCCGGTATCGTGACACGCTGGAGCAATTACGGTCGTGCCTGCAAGAGAGGAATGACCTGCGATCTCCGGCAGGAGCGTCCCGATGATCGAGCCCGGCTCGACGATCGGAGCGGGCAAGTGAGCCGGAAGTTCCAGCCTCTGCATCAGGCCGACGGCCCATGTGCGCTTCCCCGGGTCCACCATCTGGGTGGTCGTGGCGTTGGTGAATTCGCATGCAGCGTTTCCGGTCAGCCAGTATTGAAACAGATCTGGAATTGTGACCAGGTGTTTCGCCGCTTTGAGCAATTTGGGAGTCTGACGTTGAGCCGCGAAGAGCTGGTACAAAGTATTGATGGGCATGAACTGAATGCCAGTCGCGCGGTAGATTTCCTCCTTGGATACCTTCTGAAATACTTCCTCCATCGCGCCTTCGGTGCGACGGTCGCGATAGTGATACGGATTATGAAGCAGCTCGCCCCGTTCTCCGAGTAACGCGTAATCCACGCCCCATGCGTCGACGCCGATGGCCGCCAATTCCATGTCTTCCACGCATGCCAACGCTTTGCGAACTTCCAACCAGAGACGGGGGACATCCCAGTGCAGAGAGCCTCCGTATTCGACGGGCTCGTTGCGAAAGCGATGGATTTCTTCCGTCGTCAGGATCCCTGACTGCAGGTGCGCGAGAATAGCCCGTCCGCTTTCCGCCCCGAAATCGAAGGCAAGATAGGGCTTGGAGTGAGGCGAGTTAGGCATATGAAGAAACGTTGTGTGAGTTCTTCGCGGCCCGTTCCTTTGTGATGCGTTCGAGGTAGCCGCTCTGTCGGAATGCCTCCATCGGATCTTTCGGCAATCCCTTAGAGTCTCTCCAATCCTGAATCGCGGCGCGAACATCAGTTGCGAAGGCATCCTGCAGCAGAGACTCTGCCGCGACCAGATCGCAGTTCTTCTGCGCGGTCGCGAGTTTCTTCGCGTCCACCAGCGCCGCCTTGGCAAAAAGTTGCTGCGCCATGGTGACAGTCTGAATCATCGCTTCAATCTTACCCTTGAGATTGTGGCTTTGATCGACCATATACGCGATGTCCGCGCGCCGCCCCGTTTCCGATTCGAAGAATCGAATTTCGTGGAAGATGCGGAACACCTGATAGGGATCAATGGACCCAATGGTGAGATCGTCATCGGCGTAGCGACGATCATTGAAGTGAAAACCGCCGAGCATCTCCTCCGACAATAGCCAGGCAACGATTTGCTCGATGTTTTGCGCCGCATAGTGATGGCCGGTATCAACCAAAACCTTAGCTTGCGGGCCGGCCGCACGCGAAAGGAGCAGCGCCATTCCCCAGTCGGCAATGTCTGTGTGATAAAAGGCTGGCTCGAAAGGCTTGTACTCAACCAGCATTCTCTGGTCCGGCGACAGAGTCCGGTGCGCTTCTTTTAAAGCCTCTTCGAACCATTGCTTGCGTTGCCGGATGTTGGCAGTCCCGGGATAATTTGAACCATCTGCGAACCAAAAAGAAATGTCTCTGCTCTTCAGTCGGTGAGCGATTTCGATGCTGTCTTTCGTGTGCCGCAACGCACGCTGTCGGACTAATTCATCGGGATTCCCGAACGATCCGTACTTGTATTCCTGATCTTGAAAGAGATTGGGATTGATCGATCCCGGCATAACACCGTACCGGCTCGCATAAAGTTTTATCTCATCTGTGCTTTGCACTCCGTCGGGACAGTCCCACAAGACGTGCAGGGCAACGGTGGGACATACTCCGGTAAGCAGTTGCACCTGGCCGGCGTCGCTGAACTTCTCTTCCGTGGTAGTCGCCGCCGCTGATTGAGTAAATTTCCCGAAACGAGTTCCAGTATTGGCGAAGCCCCACGAAGGGAGTTCAATGCGAAACGTCTCGAGTGCTGCAAAAACTTTGTCGCTGGTAGACGAGTTCATGCGAAGCCTCCGCCAGTCCTCTGGTCGAACGAAAGCTTTACGTTTCTCAAGAGTAAGACGCTTACCGCAGTCTTGTCCATTTGAGCCAGCGAGAAAGTCGACAGGCTGGCTAAAGCGATGGCAAGAAAGCAAAATGCGGCCTGGATCTTCGGTTCACTTATCCGCCGAGACGGCGTGTCGATCTGAAACATAATTTATATGCCCCAAAGTTGTGTCCGAAATTAAATCCGGCTTGACAGCAGATGCAGAAACAGCGCTCCAGAGAGGCGGCTGTCACTGCTCGAAGCGAGCGCTTGAGGTCGGGATATATTTCTACCAAGTCTGGTAGCAGATGCGGTGTGGTTTCAGCGTATTGAACGCTTTCGGACCCAGAAGTTGTTCCTCGCCCTCCAAGCACCACGAAAAAAGAGCAACCCGAACTGCGGGCGTACGGGAGACTCAAACATTTATCTTGGATCGTGAGCCACGTCCCTCGTGGCCGGTGCGGACAGAAGCGCCGTGCTATATTCCCACGATGCGCTTCTTGGCGACTTAGCTAATATGTTTTGTATTAATCAGGCCGTCGTCTTATGACCCGACGGACTTGCCACAGCCTGCGGCGCTTTTATGATTAAAATTGCCCTGTTTTTTACATTCTTTCTGGTTGCGCTCATCGTAAACGCAACGGACAAACCGGACACGAAAACCATTCCGGCGTCTGATCCTCTGTTTCTCGGCTCCGTGCTCGCCGAGACATGGGACGTCAGCCAAGCTGTGACGCAAGGCTACATCGACTGCATGATGTCCCTCTCCGACGTCGATCTCACTGTCGTGATCACCAAGGCTGGTTCTGTAACCCTTAATTTCGATGGCAGCGTTTATGCTCCGAACCAGTCCGCGACCGCTGGTCCGATCTGGAAATTTAAGGTGGATGAAGATTCACCTTCAGATCGGATCACGATCGGACCTGCGGTCACGACAATCAGCACTCCGTCCTTACCTCCGGGATCGCATCGTGTCAGGTTCATCCAGTCCGCAAATATGAGTTCGCCTCGCTGGTTCGCTCATGATCCGCAGTTGTCGAGGGTCACGGGCGTGACCCTGCCGGAGGGCGCACGCCTTGAAAAATCGAAGCGGGCCACTGCATGGTTCCTCCCCATCACCGATTCCATCGGCGAAGGCGCAGTCAACATGAACACAACAACAGCGACATGGAGGACGCCCTCCAGCGCCTACACCGATTCAACAAACGCCTGGCCGGCGCTGGTTGCGGAGATGCTTCACAAATCCGTCGCAGGCTATCTTATCTCCGGCATCGGTATCGTCCGGGCAGGAACGGGAGTTCCTTATGGCGCCATAAATTCCGAGGACCGGACGGGGGCCAATGATCCCTGGGACCACATCTTCGCCGGCGTGCCGCGCCCGTTCCATAGCGCGCCCGACTTCATTATCCTTTGCGTTGGGAGCAACGAATGGGCTACCGATCCACACACGGTGGGCCACGGCGACCCGGCGGACCCCACCAGTAGTGACGCTGGTTTCCAGGCCAATGTCGAAATCTTTTTCTCGCGTGTTCGCGCCCATCCTCAACTGGCCACGACGCCCATCTACGTCAGCGTGCCATTTGGAGGGTACAAACGCACTCCGTTACGGAAAGCAGTTGAACACTATCGCGCGGCCCATCCCGGCGAAACTCATATCGAACTTTTTGATCTGGCCTTCGGATCGCCCGGACTTACCACCACCAACGGAATCGATGAGATAACTCTCTTTGGTGGACTCACCAAGAATCGTCCCGATGACAAGGACACCATTCCCTCCCCGCAGTCCTCCGACCGCACCCATCCTTACGGAATTGCTACACCGGCCATCGGCAGCGTCAACGCACACGAGCAAATCGCGCAGGTCATGGCGCCACGGCTGGCTGCGATGCTCAACGGCGGTCCCGCCCCGAAAACCGGGGACCTCGAGATCGGACCATTACAACTGAAGAAGAAGGACGGGATCGCGCGCCTCACTGTTATCCCCGCCACTGGAGGCTCTGCGCCTTACTTCTACCAGTTTCAAAAAAGCGTCGACAACGGACATACATGGATTACCCTGGGGCAGCCGATCGAGAGCATGCAGACCACGCTCCAACCCGTCGAGGTTTCCGATTCGAATTCCACTCGTGGTGCCCTGTATCGCCTGCAGGTCACCGACGGCGCCGATCCAGAAGTGTCCGCTCACACGGCGACAGTATCCACACCGCAATAGGCCGCGCGCCGCACTTTTCCGCGGCCCATTACACCGGCCAGGCCGCGATCCGTTTCGAAGATGCTCACACAAGTCAACTCGCTATGGCCGAATCCCCTGCTTCCGATCGCATTGCATTCGCCTGATGCCTTCCTTGACATGTGGCGATATAGCCGCAAATCGGAACACGGAAGCATCAGAGAATTAACAGAGGACTTTGCGGAGAAGAACAGGGAATACAAAAAGAAAATCAGTTTACGCGGCTTGATTCTTCGCAGCCTGAAGCAGGATTGCTTGGAGACCGTCTATCGACGTAGAACTGTGGAGTTGGTCTTCTGCGCTTCGAGCCGCTGGATCGTAGCCCGCAGCCAAGTGCCGAGCGCTTCCTCAATCTCCTCCTGCGTCCCGGTTCGATACAACGAGTCAAGGGTCTCTCCGCTTGGGGACAGCGGGATATGAATGCAAGGTGTTTGCTCCATCCGCGCGTTCTCTGGAACGAATTGCATCAGCAGGCATTCGCTGCATGGTTCACGGTCCTTGGAGTTAAAGTTCATGCAGGTGGGGGAATCCTCAAAAATAAGCCGTACCCGCCAGGATTCGCGCGGCAATCGCCCGTATCCACCTTGCTCAAGAAATTCCAGTTCGAACTTCAGTACATCCAGCAGGTTGCGATTATCCTTTGGCATAGATTCACCCTCACTTTTATTGTGATCCTACGCAGAAAGTAACGCCGTGATCGGCATCACAGCCTGTCGTGAGGGCCATCACGTAGCTCCCACTGCCTAGCCTGAAGATGGGGACCTTTATCAGGAAAGTGTTCAATATTGCACAGCGTGGCATCGCGCATCGCTATACATTCTTCTCGTATCCGGTGGTTGCGTGAGAGATAACTGAGGCAAGCCGCCGTTGCGACGGGGAGTCTAACGGGATTCGGGCTACTTTCGGCCCCGAGCACACTTCGCGATGACGGACATCGTGAAGGCAGATGACATGGTTCAAAACGGGACTTGGTGACACGAAGTTTTGTTCTTCTCCGGCCATTCGGCTTGCCTTAAGGTCCCGGGTTCCATTTAACTTTTAACCTGCGAGCCGCAAAATTCGACTTGTCACAGGTTCATGAGCGCGTTTCGACGGAGCGTGCGAATGCAAGCAGATGCCAAGGCCCTTCGATTTTTTCTGTGGTCGGTCCTATTTGTTTTTGTCATCGCCTTCGTTCCAGTTCAGGCTACCGCCCAGGCTGCCGGTAAGAGCGCTCAAACCGGCAGCGCGCCCACGGCCCCTGCGCTTTCCCCCGAAGCCTCTAAGTATGTGGGAGCGGAAACCTGCAAGACCTGTCACGAGGAAATTTATAACGCATGGGAGAAGACGCCACACTGGAAGACCACACTGAACATCAAAGGCGGACCCTCAAAACAAGGTTGCGAGGGTTGTCATGGTCCTGGAGCCGACCATGTAGCAGGCGGCGGCGACAAAACCAAGATATTCGTGTTCGAGGGAAAGTCGCGGCAGGAGACCAGCGCTCGTTGTTTAAGCTGCCACGGCGAAGCTCATGAGCAATCGCATTTCGCCGAATCCTCCCACGCCAGCAGCGATGTCGGATGTCTCGATTGCCACTCGCCCCATCATGCCAAGGGAAAAGAGTTCCTCCTGGTCCAGGAGCAGCCCCAGTTGTGTTACGGATGCCACACATCCGCCAAGGCCGATTTCGCCAAACCATATCACCACCGCGTCAACGAGGGTCTGGTGCAATGCGTGGACTGCCACAACCCGCATGGGACGGCGACGGTGCGCCAGTTGCGCAGCCTGCCGAGCGGCGATGCTATTTGCTACAAGTGCCATGTCGACAAGCAGGGTCCCTTCGTCTACGAACATGTGCCAGTAAAGACCGAGGGTTGCACCAGTTGCCATTTGCCCCACGGGTCCACCAATCCCAAGCTTCTCAACGTGATGCCGGTGAATATGCTCTGTCTGCAATGCCACACTTTCTCGACCACGTTGACGGCCGGCGGGCCAATCGGCCCCGCGCACAATCAGTCGGCGAAGTATCAGGCCTGCACCATGTGTCACACGCAGATTCACGGCTCCAATTTCAGCGATGTGTTTTTCAAGTAGGGAGTATCGATGGAGCCGTCAAGAAAACTCGTCCTGCAACCGTCGTTAGCGGAGAGATGGGCATCCCTGCAAGCCTGCCCTGAGCGCAGCCGAGGGGTGCGAGCGGAACACAGTTCGGCAGGCGCTCGCGCCACCGGCAAACGTCGAGCAGCGATCGTTCTTATGGTGCTTTTGTGCGCAATGATCGCGGGGTCATCAGAAGCACTTTTCGCCCAAACTCCGACCGCGAGTCCGACCCCGGCCGCACCTCCGCCTAAGGAACCAGACGGCGTAACCAGCGGCGGGTACCTGATTCATTCCTCGGTCGAGTTCGGCTACCGCTCGAACGATGTAACCGGCAGCGACGATATGTACGACACACTGGTAGATCTGCGGACCGGCCCGCGAATACTCGACCAGACCCTTTCGATGGAGTCTGTCGATCACCAAGGCCTGTTATTCGACGATCTTTACCTCAATAGTTTTGGATGGGGAGGCGATCCCAACAACGCTTTGCGCTTACGCGTGGGCAAGAACAAGTGGTACAACCTGCAAAGCAGCTTCCGTCGCGATCAGTATTTCTCTGATTATGACTTGTTGGCGAATCCACTGAATCCCCCGCCCCCACCCGCTCCCGGGGGATCGAGTCCGTCGATCCCAATACTCGACTCGCCGCACTTGTTTGCTACCGCGCGACGCATGAGCGACGTCGACATTACCCTGCTTCCTCAGTCCACGGTGAGCTTCCGGTTGGGGTATTCGCATAACAACATGACTGGGCCTTCGTACAGCAGCATCCACGAGGGTACGGAAGCTTCGCTCCTGCAAGACTGGAACACAACCATGAATTCCTACCGCATGGGGGTGGACTTTAGAATCGCGCCGCGAACCGTTCTCAGCTACGACCAATTTCTCGACTACTACAAGGGGGACACAGACTACCAACTCGATCCGGTCAATGAGGCGCTCTTGCCCACAACGCCGGCAAGTTCTGTTTCGTTGGGCTTGTCCATCGACACTGTGAACAAGGTGCCCTGCGCCGTGCCGACCGGGCAAAACGGTCTGGTTGTCAATGGGACTCTAACCAATGTCACCTGCAGTGCCTACACCAGCTATGCGCGGAACCAGCGGATCCGAACGGCTACGCCGACCGAGCGCATTAGCCTGCGTAGCGATTACTTCCGGAAGTTAGAGGTGCTCGGTTCTTTTTCCTACAGTTCCGCGACTTCAAGCACGCCGTTAGACGAGTCTTTCGCCGGCTTGATCACGCGCACCAACACTCTCGCCTTCACCGGCACTGGGACCGCCGCCGCAAACCGCATTTCCGACGTAGCCGATCTCGGAGCCACATTACACCTGACCCAGCATCTGCGTCTCATCGAGAAATTCTATTTCTGGGCATACCGTATTCCGCAGAATGGGAATCTCAACGAACTCGACTACAGCTGCGCGGCGCCACCATGCACTCTGCTGAGCACGCCGCTCACTACCCCGGTAGCGACGCCGACCATAATCCAGTCGTCCTTCAACCAGACCTGGACGAGAAATCAGACTGAGCTGGTCTGGGACATTTCGAAAAAGGTCGGGGCCCGCATCGGTTATCGCTACGGCGACCGGGACTTCAACCACTTCAATGATTTTCTGCCCGGAGACCTGGACCATTTCGTGGGCCTGGAAAAAACGGCGCTCCTCGGCCTCTGGGCGCGGCCCACCCATGCCTTACGGTTGAATTTCGATCTGGAGCACACAAACTACAACGCCGTGTTCGTCCGCCTGTCTCCGCGCAAGGACGCGCGCTACCGCTTCCAGACAACCTACACACCGCGTTCGTGGGCAACCCTGGGCGGTTCCATTAATATTCGGCAAGAGTCCAATGCGGACGCACAGACCCAGTACGTGGGACACAACCAAAACTACGGGCTGACCGCGTCGCTGGCGCCGCGCGAACGCTTCGGGCTGGATTTCGCGTACAACTTCAACAGCATGATTCAGAATGCCATCATCTGCTTCAACGACACACCGCCGGCCGGAGTGACACTTCCGTTCGTAGCCAATGCCGATAACAACAATTGCGCGGGAAATGATACGGCCAATAACCTGATGGCCAACTCGTATTACACGAACCACACAAATTTCGGAATGGCTACCGTCAGGTTCAAACCCGCGAAGCGGGTGCTGGCCAACATCGGCTATAGCATCACCAATGTTGATGGCAGTGTGCCGCAGTTCAACATTCTGCAGCCTCTAGGCACGGTGCAGTACAAGTATCAGCAGCCCGTTGCCAGCCTGAGCGTGGATATTGGGCATAAGTGGGCTTACAACGCGGGCTGGAATTATTACCAGTACAGTGAAGGTTCGTTCGTTGGCCCGACCGCGCCACGCTATTTCCACGCCAACTCGCTGATCCAGTCTCTGAGGTATGCCTTCTGACTCGACCTTCAGTACGTCCAGCAGGTTTCGACTATCGCGCGGCTCAGAATCACCTCACCGTTGGTCTTGTCCCACCTGTGAGCGACGGAGGCCAACATCACCGATTGCCGTGAGGAGCTTCGGGCTGTCGCGGGAACCAATGCTAGCGAACATTTTCTGAGAGGACTCTCATGACAAAGAGCAGTGATCTGGGTCACAGAACCTCATCTCTCAAAAGTTCAAAATTGCGACATGTTTGGATGTATTCTCGTTGGAAGTTGCGACGAAATTTCTACTGGAGCTGGAAGATGAAGAGAATCAACTTCAAAGTGTTTTCTTTTGCAACAGCACTGGCTGTTGTCCTAAGCCTTTCCTTATCGGCGCACGCGCAAAGCGCGGCAGACCTCTTCAAATCGAAGTGCGCGGGCTGCCATGCTGCTGACGGGACCGGTTCGGCGATGGGCAAGAAGATGGGCGCCCACGACTTCACGACTGCCGATGTGCAGGGAATGTCGGACGCGCAGCTCTCGGATATCATCACGAACGGCAAGAACAAGATGCCGAAGTATGCGTCCCTAAAGCCGGAAGACATCAAGGGGTTGGTAGCTTATATCCGAACGCTTAAGAAATAGTCCCAGGGCTTACTGTTGCCGGGATTCAGGGGAGATTGCTCAGGGCGGCGGATCAGCCGCGGCAAAGTGTGGAGTGTGCCTGTAGCCGAGGTGCTGAAAACAGAAGCGAGGGAGCACGGCTTTAGATGAGTTTGCGAGAACGCATCCGCGACCGGTCGCAGCCAATCTATTTTCTAGGTCAGAATCCCGTTACGCTTACGGGCACCGTGGTGACTACCAGCACGGCGCTGACCACCATCGCCTTCTGGTTCTATGACGTATTCTTACCGGGGCCGCCACATCCTTATA
>Ga0187871_10000600_pt1 | contig 34108 bp, 32 predicted proteins | sample June2016WEW_16_1_FD_132988 | JGI IMG/M metagenome (GOLD analysis project Ga0187871, IMG submission 132988) | Peatland microbial communities from SPRUCE experiment site at the Marcell Experimental Forest, Minnesota, USA - June2016WEW_16_10 | ecosystem: Environmental > Terrestrial > Soil >...
ACGAAGACGCTTGAGGACGCCCGGAGGAACAGCAAGGACCGGAACGGTACATCTAGTGCGCACCCACTGCACACGCGCTCAAAAACTGGGAAAAAAGGGAACGGGAAGGACTCTAAGTGATTGGAAGGAATGGCGGGGACGACGGGGCTCGAACCCGCGACCTCCGACGTGACAGGCCGGCGTTCTAACCAACTGAACTACGTCCCCGCGATGACGTGAACTCTTTTATACTAACACGCCGGTGGACGGCTTGCATTAGGCGTCCGATTGAATGTCGCCGATTGAAACGCGATCCCGGGCTTTTCGCTACAATCGTAGAACCCATGTCCAACGACCTCGCGGCCATAGAAGTCCGCGACCTGGTGAAGCGCTACGAGAAAGCCAATGTAAACGCCGTCGATGGCGTTACTTTCGACGTGCGCCCCGGCGAGATCTTCGGCTTGCTGGGGCCCAATGGCGCCGGCAAGACGACCACTATCGGCGTGCTCATCACCAGCGTGCTGCCGACGTCGGGATCGGCGGCAATCATGGGACTGGACGTGGCACGCGACCCCATCGGGATCAAGCAGCGCATCGCCGTGGTCCCCCAGCAAAGCAATCTTGACCGCAGCCTGCGCGTGCGCGAAATCCTGACCTTCCACGCCGCATATCACGGCGTTTCGCACCGCGAGCGCGAGCAGCGCGCCGACGCTCTTCTCGATGAACTGGGGTTGGGCGACCGCAAGAACGATCGCGTGGCCCGCTATTCCGGCGGTATGTCGCAACGGCTCATGATCGCGCGCGCGCTCATGCATGCCCCCGATGTGCTCTTCCTCGATGAGCCTACCAACAACCTGGACCCGCAGTCGCGCCTCTTCCTCTGGGACCGCATCCGCGCGCTCAACGCGCAGGGCCTCACCATCCTGCTGACCACGCATGACATGAACGAGGCCGACCAGCTTTGCGGCCGCATCGCCATCATGGACAAAGGCCGCATCCTGGTGAACGACACATCCGCCGAGTTGAAGAAACTGATTCCCGGCGGCAACGCGGTCGAAGTGCGCGTGAGCCTGCCCGTTCCGGAGGCCGGCGGCCGGGTGCTGGAAGGGCTGCGCGCTCTGGCGGGGGTCACGAAGGTCGACGAACTGGACGCCGGCGCTCCGTCCGCGCCCGACGAAGAAATGGGTGTGGTCACCTATCGCCTCTATGCCGAGAAGGCGCCTGTACTGGTCGGGCCGGCCACGCAAGCCGTATTGATGGCCGGCGCGCACGTGCGCGATCTGCACGTCAAGCAACCCAGCCTGGAAGACGTATTCATCTATTTGACAGGGAGACACCTGCGCTAATGACGCCCGCACGCCACACCAATCGCCTATGGCTGGCCGCCAACGCCTTCGGCGCGACCCTGCGCCGCGACCTGGTGGTTACCCGCCGGGAGTTGCCTCAGTTTCTGGTGCAGGCTTTGATCCAGCCGATGTTCTTTCTCCTGATCTTTTGCAAAATCCTGCCCAGTATCGGGCTGGCGGCCGGCAACTACGCGGCGTTGCTGCTGCCGGGTATCGTGGGACTAACCGAACTGATGGCCGCCATCCAGGGCATTACCCTGCCGCTGGTGTTGGACCTCGGGTTCGCGCGCGAGATCGACGACCGCCTGCTGGCCCCCATGCCGGTTTGGCTGGTCGCCGCCGAGAAGGTGCTGTTCGCCGCGATGCGCGGCATGGTAGCGGGCGCCGTGATTTTTCCGGCGGCGTGGTGGGTTCTGGGCAGCCGCTACGCCGTGCGCGGCGACCGCATCGGCATCCTGATCGGCATGATTGTGCTGGCGGCGTTCGCCGGATCCGGTATCGGGCTGGTTATCGGCACGGTCGTGAAGCCGGAACAAATCAGCCTGATGTTTTCCGTGATCCTGACGCCGCTGTTGTTTACCGGTTGCACTTACTATCCCTGGAGCGCGCTGAGCAGCATCCGCTGGTTCCAGGTGATCACTTTATTCAACCCGCTGACATACGCCGCCGAAGGCCTGCGCTATGCCATGGTGCCGCCCATGCACGGCCACACCATGCCCACTTTGCCGATGCCCTATGTGCTGCTGGCGCTGGCCTGCACCCTGGCCCTGTGCTTCGGCTTCGGTGCCCGCACGTTCCGATCGCGCGTGGTCAGTTGATTTCTCCGTTTTTTCAGAGGGTCTTCAAGTATTCAATCAGCTCGCTCTTCTGATCCTCGGTCAGATTGGTGCCATAGCGGTCGCCCGCATGTCCGATGTTACTGTTGCCCGGTTGCGAGGTGTCGAAGGTCCAACCGCTGCCGCCGGTCGAGTAACCCACCTTCACCGGATCGTATTCGCGGTTTCCTACGATGAACGTTGCGGGCCTTTGACCTGAATGCAGCAGATGCCACAGCGTGGGCACGGACCCGTTGTGCAAATACGGCGCAGTCGCCCAAACGCCCGTCAGGGGCCGCGCCAGATACTGGCCCGTGGCGCGCCAGATCACCGGGCTCGCATCCATGGCAGACTGATCGGCCGGAGAGACTCCGTCGTCCAGGAAGGCGCGCGCCTTCAGACTGTCGAGGATGGGCCCGATCGCGGCAGGGAAGGGCACACCGCCGGCTACGGGCTGGCCGAAGCTGTTGGCGCGCTGCGGATCGGTTCCGACTTCGGTCAACGCGTAGAGCCGGTTCTGGTGGCAGTCGCGGCAGGTATCGTTGAATATCTTGGCACCGGCCGCGGCCTTCGCCGGGTCGATGGCGCCCAGCATGTCGGCAGGCCATTTCGGCGGCGTAAGCTTGTGAGTCAGCACCTCGAGGCGGTGCAGGTTGGCGATCCGCAGCGTGGATTCATAAGTCTTCGGATCGAATACGGCGCCCATCCCCAGCGCCTGGCCGATGTTGCGCTCCAGGATCGAGTTGGTGTTGCCGTCGTAGTGAATCCAGATAGCGTCGGCGCCGGCCCGCTGCTGGGTGGTGTCCGGAACGTCCCAGATGAACGGAAAGCTGACCGGCGACTGCATCCGTATGTGGTCTTTCGGAAACAACAGATTGCGGGCCGCCCCGAAGGCATCGATGCGCCCGGGTCCGGGTTCCGTGCCATCCACCAGCAGTTTGCCGTTCTTGAGGTAGGCGAGCCTCGCCTTAGCCAGCGCGAGGGCGTTATGCCAACTCGCCGCGAAGGACTCTCCGCCTGGAGTGCGGCCGTCCGCGGAGTCCGCAGTGCGCGACGATACGCTGTGGAAGTTCTTGTCAGCGGTGGAAGCGGGCGCCACTTCGCCGGCAGTTTTCGCGGCCGGATCGGAGGCGTAGCTGGAAACATCCGCGGGTGGCTGGCCGTCGCCCGCGCGCAGAGTCCGAGCCATGGCCATGGCCAGCGCGACGGCCTTCGCGGGATCGCGCAGCGTGGCATCCAGGGAGTCTTTAAATTCCACCTGATAGCTTTCGAGGTCAACGAGGGACGGCGCACCGTCGATGCGCAACCACTTTCCCCGATAACTCACTTCGCCGACATGGCACGCCGCGCAATTTAAACCGACCATCTCAAGTCCGATGTGGCTCTTGTCGCGCGAGTGTACCGTGGTGAGTCCGACGGGCAACCCATGCGGATTCCGGGCGCCGGCGGCGTCGGGCAGGAAGCCGAAACGCTCCATGTTTTCGAGGAACGGCTTGCCGGTCTTCACGCTCACCACGTTGGCGAGCAGTGCGTAAGGCATGAGTTCGCTGCCCTCGGCGAGATGGTGATATTCGGCGCGCTCGTCGCCGGACCATCCGTTCTGGCTCCAGGCAACTGCTCCCGCGGCGACAGGGGATTGCCCGGGGGCGGATGGCTTGGACCCGCATCCCGCCAGAATCAAAGATCCGGCTAAGTATGCCCCTATCGAAAGCCAGTTCGCTCGCATGCGTTGATTATCGCAGGCCATATATCACTAGCGCCGGCTGATCCACTCCTTGTCCCTGCGCGTTCATGTGGACGCCGTTCGCCAGGATAGTCTCTTGCTGAAACGCGGCCACGTAAACCTTGCCATTAGCGACGATGGGCGGATTGAACTTCGCGAATTGGCCCAGGCTGTCATTGGCGTTCCCGGTGCTCTCACTGTCCCAAAGCTCGCGTTTCGAGATATCGGAGGCGTCGAACGCGCGTAGAACGCCGCGCACCACGAAGTGATTCGCATTCGCCTGCAGAGGCATGTTTACCCAGAGAATACCGGTTCCATCCGTCGTCCCGCTGGCCGAAATGGAAAGGAATCCGCCCGGCATCCAAATCCCTTCCCGGTTGGGTTGGCCGAACAATCCGGTGGGATAATTCGGGTACGGCGCGGATTCGAGACTCGTCTTGAATGGTGCCTCGGATTCAAACTTCCAACCCGCGCCGTCCGGATCCGGGATCAGCCGGAACTGCTTCACATGGTCTTCCTCCCCACATACATAGACGAACATATCGTTGGCGCGCGCCCAGATCGCGGGCGTTCCATGAATGTTGTAATAGAGCGGCGGAACAGGCCGCAGATCGGGGTTATTGGTTACCTGGAAAGACGCGAGCGCCGGCGTGGCTCCCTTTCCCATCTGGTCCCGATCGATCAGAAATAGAATCCCGCTCTTACTGCCGGCTATCAGCAGGTGGCTGTTGGGCACGAGCACCGCGCCGGACGATCCGAAGTCGACATCGTTATCTTCGAGTTGTTGCAGGTTCTTAGGTGCAAACCAATCCGTGACCTGAAGCTTTTTGGCGGCGCTCAGGGTCACTTTGACGACGCTGTCGGCAAGATCCGTGGCGGCGTTGTTGCTGCCGTCGCCGGTGACGAGAAAGACGTTCCCCGCGGTGTCCATCGCGGGACCCTGGCCGGACATCCAGATTCCCCCGCGGCCGTCTTTCGGTCCGGTTCCATTGGGAGTGATACAAAGAACGTCGATCGGCTTTAGCGCTTTTGGATTCGACACATTGTAAGCGAATATCCAGCCGTGGTATGCGCCCGCATCGCAATGCCCGCCGAACAGCACATAGAGGGTGTTGCCGTTCAGGAGCAGGGCCGGCCGGTTCAACTGAAGCATCGGATTGAAGCGGATACTCTGGTTTGCGCCGGAGCCGGTGGAACCGTGGCCCACGCCTTTCACTACGCCTGCAATGGTGATCTTGCCCAGCGTGGAGCCATCGGCGAGATTCAAGGCAAAAAGGTTATATGCGAATTGCCCGGCGTTGAACGATTTGGCGGCGACGAAAACGACTCCGGTCTGGGGTGGCGCCTGGCTCGTAATCTGAATGGCCGGCGTGCTGGTAATCCCGATTTGCGTGGTGATATCCGAGCAAGTAGGCTCGCCGAGATCGGCGTAGAGCTTGGCGCTGGCGATGGGTGTACCCAGCGCTCCGCCAGGGGTCTGCCAGAGCTTTGCCGTGGTGGATGCCTGGTTGGTATCCTCCGCGTCGAACGCGTAAACCGTGTTGTTTTCGGTGGCCACGATCACCGCGTTGGCCGGCGCGGCGCGACCTGAAATTCTGGCCTGCGCGACCAGCAACAATTGCGCATAGACATTGCCGTCCACCGTCCGGAAAGCCAGTTTTCCAAAGCTCTGTTTGTTGACGTTGGAGACGTTGAGCGTGGTCTCCTGCAGATTCGCGCCGGTGCGCGCAACGTCATTGTGTTGGGTCAGCACGCTGACCTGGCCTGCCAGTGGAGCGGCAATCAAGGCGGCCAATGCGGAAATGCGGTATGGGTTGCACATCGTCTTTCTCACTGCACCGTGAAGGGGGCATTGGCTCCGGGCACGAAGTCCGTCCCCAGGACCGCGTTGCGGCCGGTTGGCGCGGCCGGAACCGAAAACGTGAATCCGCTGAAGTTGCCATTCACGTCGGCGTTCACCCTGCCTAGAAAAGTACGCGGGTTGTTCCAGGTGAGCATCACGTTATCGAACGAACCGAAACCGTAGCCCTGCACGGTTACCGTGGCTCCCACCGGGCCGGAATCGGGAGTCAGAACCAGTTTCGACAGGGTAGTGAAACTGGCTGCGGCGACCTTCCCGCTGCTCTCGCCGGCCGCCAGGAACAGCCGGGGGCCGTAAGGCGCGTGCGGCACCGAAGCCGTGGCCGTGATCGAGCCGCCGCTATCCGCGGTGGCGCCCGCCAATACCGCGGAACCGATGCCCTCGCTATAGATTTGGACCTTCTCGCCGGGAGCGAACGCGCCGCCGGTAAAGTTAAGGTCTGCCTGGTACGCGGCGCTATCCGGGCTGGCGCTCAGGCTGGCCGTCTCAAAAACAACCTGGCCGATGCCAATCGCGGGACCTTGCTCAGTGAACCACATGGAGCCGTTCGGGCCCGATGCAATCCCTCCCGGAGCGGCAATAATGGGCGCCGGAACGGGATATTCCGTGATGACTCCGGCCGTAGTGATGCGCCCGATCTTGGCCCCATTGAGTTCCGTGAACCACAGGGCGCCTGGCCCCGCGGTGATATCGGCAAGCTCGCAAAACGGCGTGGGTACGGGATACTCGATGACGACTCCTTCCGTCGAGATGCGCCCGATCTGGTTTCCGTTGAATTCGATGAACCACAGGGCGAGATCCGGCCCGGCCGCGATCGCGCTGGGCTGGCTGCCGGCGGTGGGAACGGGAAACTCGGTCACGTGCCCGGTGGTGGAGATGCGCCCAATCTGGTTGGCATCGAATTCCGTAAACCAAAGGGCGTGGTCCGGCCCGGCGGCGATTCCACCAGGTCCACTGGCGGCTGTGGGCACGGGATACTCCGTCACCTGCCCAGCCGTGGTGATACGCCCGATCTGGTTGGCGTTGCCCTCGGTAAACCACAGCGCACCGTCCGGGCCGACGGTGAGGCCGCCGGGTCCGCTGTTTGCCGTGGGTACAAGATAGGCGCTCACGTGGCCGGCTGTTGTGATGCGCCCGATCTGGTTGGCTCCGTATTCCGTGAACCAGAGCGCGCCGTCGGGCCCTGCAACGATGCTTCCCGTCTCGTTCTCGGGGTACGCCAAGCGGTACTCGGTGAACACGCCTGCGGGCGTCATGCGCCCGATTCCACCGCGGCTCGTGGTGTTGTCCGGTTCCTCGGTAAACCAGAGCGCGCCATCCGGCCCAGCCGTAATACTGACTGGCTGGGCGCCGGCAACGGGGGACGGATAGCCGCCTATGGCGATCTGTTGGGCCGGCAATAGCGCGGCGTGTGCGATCAGCATGGCGGCTATCCAGCCGGCTTGGGTCGTGCTTGCGAACGTTTTCGTCATAGGATTTTCCCGATTCCGGAGAACTGAAATTCGCTGCCTGCCCGTGGCGCACGCTTCAGCGTGCCGGCGGGACTTTTAAGTCCCGCGTCCGGCGAACTGAAGTTCGCCGCTGCACGCTTCAAGCGTGCGCCACGATCAGTCCAGGCTATTGGCCGCCGAAGGTCTTGCGCAGCGTGGCCACCGAGACATGCGGCCAACTGAACGGCACGGGAGGCGCCGGCGGCTTGATGATGGGGAAGTTCAGTATGACAGTCTGTACATACTGGAGCTGCATGAAGTCGTGGAACGGATGCGCGATCTTCTCAATCCAGAAGGTCGCGAAGACTACGACCGCATCCGCATTGACTTGCAGAAAGGGAATGTTCTCGATGCCGCCGCCGCCCCCTGGGACGGGCTTGGTCCCGGTCGGATTCGCAACGGTGGCGATCTCGATCACGATCATCTCTTTAATATTCTGGCCATGGATGGCGGCTTGCAGAAGACGGGTGGGATCGTTGATGACCGTCTGCATCGGGACGCCGTCGATGGCGGCCGGCAGCGGGATCGCGGGCGTATTCCCAAACGGCGTTCGCGGGTTCGCCGCGGATTCCGGAACCGCCAGGTTGAATTCCGGGAATCCGCTGACCGTTCCTCCGGCAGGCATGGGCGTGCCGATCTTGAAGGGAGCGGTGTTGACGGGAGCGATCGAAAACGTGCCGCCGGCCGGCGTGACTTTGATGGCCGTGCCTTGCGCCAGCAGCGCGTTGCCGTGGGGAATGGTGGCCATGCGCGCCACATTCTCCTGATTCGGCGCGGCCGGATCGTCCGGCAGCCGGACCCAGATACCGGGCTCGATATGCAGGGCTCCGCCAGTGACCGAGTCGCTGATCTTCTGGAGATAGGTCAGTCCGAATAAGTCGATGTCGGCCACGGCGTCGCCGCGATTGGGGATATCCGAACCGATTTCCGTAATGCGCAAGGTTTCGCTGGTCTGATTGAGCTCCAGAAACAAGGGCTGGCCGCCCAATCCGTCCGGACGTGCGATGAGGTTAAAGCCTTTGCCGTGCCACGTGCCGGCAAGTTCCGCGAGAAAACCGAGGGATTTTGAGATCTCGTCATTCGCCGGGCTGATGCGCACCGAGGGAATACCGGGTCCCGCATACCCGCCAGGCACTGGATTGTTGGTTGACACTGTTCGCTCCTTTAGTCCGAATGTCATGCTTCGGGATCATACCCGTGCCGCATCCGTCATATCTGTATAGTGCGGATTCGGCGGTCAACGTTTCATGCCGGCGGACCATAATATAAAGTCCACCGCGGCATTAGGAGCGGGTCTGGAGATCCGCCGCAGGACTGGAGGCCTGCCCCACCGGCAATGCAGGCGAGAACTCCAGCGCGTCGTCGTTTATCGGACTCCACTTCAAGCTGATTGTGTCCCGGATGTAATTCTGATACACGCGCCATGGCGCCCTGGCTCCCTGCTTCGGCCAGCTCGCCAGCGCGCGTTCGATGTAGCCCGGCGTAAACTTCTCGACGAAAGGCGCGACCGGCGTCTCGCCCCGGCTCACCGCTCTGACCTGGCGCATGCCCTTCCGGTCCATGTAATTCAAGAGCCGGCATACATAGGTGCAGATCAAGTCGGCTTTCAGCGTCCAGGATGCGTTGATGTAACCGAATATGGAGGCCAGGTTCGGCACGCCCGATATCATCACCCCTTTGTAGGCCAGCGTCTGGCTGGCATCCACACCGCGCCCGTCCACTAAGAGTTCGGCCCCGCCGAAGGCCTGCAGCACCAGGCCTGTCGCGGTGACTACGATGTCCGCCTCCAGTTCCTTGCCCGACTTCAAGCGGATGCCTTTTTCGGTGAAACTCGCGATGTGATCGGTCACCACGCTGGCGCGCCCCTCCCGGATGGCGGCGAACATGTCGCCGTCCGGGACCACGCACAGCCGCTGATGCCATGGGTTGTAGTTCGGAGTGAAATGGGTGGCGACGTCATAATCCGGCCCCAACGCTTGGCTGGCCATCTTGACGATGCCCTTCTTCACAAAGTTCGGGCGAAGCTGGGCCAATTGGTAGATGTACATCATCAACGCCACATTCTTCCAGCGGCTGAGGCGGTAAGCCCACATCGCCGGCAGGACGCGGCGCAGCCAGTTCGCAATCTTGTCTTGTTCCGGCAGCGACACAATGTAAGTTGGCGACCGCTGCAGCATGGTCACGTGGCCCGCTGTCTTGGCCATGGCCGGCAACAGGGTAACCGCGGTCGCGCCGCTGCCGATAATCACCACCCGCTTTCCGGCGTAATCCAGATCATTCGGCCAGGCTTGAGGGTGAACGACGCGCCCCTGGAAGCGCCCGATGTCCGGAAACTCCGGCATGTAGCCCGCCGAATAGCGGTAGTAACCCGCGCACGAAAATAAGAAGTTGCAAGTCAGCGTCACGGGCTCTTCGCGCCCGTCGGGCAGGGTGCGCACGGCTTCGATCGTCCATTGTGCCTCACGCGAGCACCAGGATGCCCGCTGAATGCGGTGACGGAATCGGATCTTCCGGTCGATGCCCGTATCGCGCGCGGTGCCTGCGATGTAGTCGCGGATGGCATCCCCAGGAGAAATGGCCTTGGGGTCCGTCCACGGGCGGAACGAATAGCCCATGGTCAGCATATCCGAATCGGACCGGATGCCCGGATAGCGGAACAGGTCCCAGGTCCCGCCGATGCGCTCACGTTGCTCCAGGATCGCGAAACTCTTGTTTGGACAATGCTTCTGCAGGTGATGGGCGGCGCCGATGCCGGACAGACCTGCACCCATGATCAGCACGTCGAAATATTCCACCGCCATAGGCTATCACACCCGTTACTTCGTCAACTCCAGCACCGCCGCCTCCACCGGCGCCCATGCACGCGTCCGGGGATCGATCAGGTCGAAATGCCCGGCGTCCGGTATCTCAATCAGCCGCACGTCGTCGCCTGCCGCGGCCGCGGCGGACTGAAACCGGCGGCTCATCTCGATGGGCACCACATCGTCCATGGTTCCGTGCAGCAGGCGCTCCGGTACGCCCAGCGGCACGAGTTCGATCGGGGAGGCCGCATGGTATCGCGCCGGCTGCTGCCGGGGTGTGCCGCCGAGCAGTTCCCCCACTGCGCCGCCGCTCAAAGCCAACTCCCAGGCGCGATGCAGATCCGTGAGACCCGCGAGCGAAACCACGCCGCGCAACTGAATCTTGTGTTGCGCCGCGAGCCACAGCGCCAGTTGTCCGCCCGCGGAATGCCCGATGGCTACCACCCGCGCCGCATTCAACGGATACCGCCGCGCCAGCACCGTCACGTATTGCGCGCCGCGCAGGACGTCCTCGCCGCTCCCCGGCCATCCGCCGCCGGGATCGCCGATGCGCCTGTATTCCAGGTTCCAGGTGGCCACCCCGGCGCGCGTGAGAGCCGCGCATAGATGCCCGGTATGCCCCAGTCCATACGCGGAGCGCCAGTAGCCCCCGTGGATCACGATCGCCACCGGATGTGGACCGCCGCCTTTCGGCAGCCGCAAATCGCCAAACTGCTGCGGCGCATCCCCGTATGCGACGCGCGCATCGGCGGGCGGAGGGGCCAAATCCAGGATCGCGGTAGACATCGCGTGAGACACGGGATGAGGCGAGCGGCATCCGGCCAGCGCCATCGCCAGGATCAGGGACCAATTGCCGCGGCGCGCGCGCAATCGCCTATTCCAGCCGGCGGATCCTGATATTGCGGAACCAGGTATCCCCGCCGTGGTTTTGCAGCGAGATCGGGCAGTCCTTGCGCGGTTGCCTGGTAAGATCGACGGTCACCGGCGTGCCCGCTCCCCAGCGCCGCGCAATACGTTCCGCCGCCAGCGCGGAATTGAGATCGGCCTCGACAACCTTTACGCCGTTCAGCCAGTGTTCTACGTGGTTGCCTTTCACCACCAACCGCGACTGGTTGAATTCGCCGACCGGACGAGTGACATCCTTCGACGGTCCCATGATGTCGTAGAGCGCGCCCGCCTGGTGGTTCGTTCCCACGCGCGCGTCGGAGTTGCGCGCATTGTCGAGAATCTGGTATTCGAAGCCCACCACATAATCCTGCCCCCGATCGGGCCTTTCGGCAGGCCGGTTTGTCAGCGAATAATTGACCAGGTTTTCGAAGCCATGCACCGGCGCATGCTGGGCTAGAAATACGTGATCCTGGATGCGATACTTCACTCCACTATTCGCGCCCGGCGCCACCTTCCATTCCCATTCCAGTTCGAAATCGTGGAACACATCCCTGGTGAACAAGTCTTCGGTGATATGTGCGCCGGCGTTGGCCTTCAGGCAGCCGTCGTCGAGGGTCCAGGCATCCCCCGGCGGAACTTTCTGGCGCGGGTCGTCCCAGCCCGCCATGGTCTTGCCGTCGAAAAGGCTCACCCATCCGGACTGCGCCTGGCAGGCTCCGGCCACGGCCAGAACCGCACTCAAACACCACGCTCGGTTCATGCCGCGGGCCCTTTCTGTTTGGCGAAGATCTTGCCCAGGACTTTCACGGCGCTATCCACCTCCCGCTCGGTGACGATATACGGCGGCAGCAGACGCAGCACGGTGTCGTGCGTGCAGTTGATCAGCAGGCCGTCCGCCATGGCATCCAGCACCATCTGCTTTCCGGGGATCTCCATCTCCACGCCGATCATCAGGCCGAAGCCGCGGACTTCCTTGATGAACGAGTGCTTGCGCGCCAGTTCGTTCAACATCAGGTGCAGATAGCCGCCCACCTTCTGGATATCGGGCAGCAGCCCGTCCAGGATGTCGAAGAACTCGAGCGCCACGCGGCAGGCCAGCGCGCTGCCGCCGAATGTGGAACCGTGCATGCCGGGTGCGATGGTTGCGGCGGCCTTCTCGTTGGCCACGATGGCGCCTAGCGGTAGCCCGCACGCCAGCGGTTTGGCCGTCACCATGATGTCCGGCAGCACCGCCGGCGAACTGCGCTGATAGGCGAAATATGTGCCCGTGCGGCCGACGCCGCATTGGATCTCGTCGAAGACCAGCAGGGCGTTGTAGCGGTCGGCCAGTTCGCGCGCTTTCCGCGCGTAGGCGGACGAAATCGGATAGATGCCGCCTTCTCCCTGGATCATTTCCAGCACCATGCCGGCCGTCGATTCGCTGAAAGCGGCTTCCAGTGCCGCCACATCGTTCGCGGGAACAAAGCGGGCGCCCTGCAGCAACGGCTCGAAATCCTTGCGGTATTTGGCTTGGCCGGTGATCGAAAGCGCCCCTAGCGTACGGCCGTGAAACGAATTGTCGAGCGAGAGGATTTCCTGCTTGCCGCTCCCGTTGTGGTTGCCGTGCGACCGGATCATCTTCAACGCGCCTTCCATCGCCTCCGTGCCGCTATTGGTGAAGAAGGTGCGCTGCAGGCCGCTGGTTTCCGCCAGTTTTCTGGCGAGCGGTCCCTGATATTCGTGATAGTAAAGGTTGGACGAGTGGATCAGGAGCGCCGCCTGCTCGCGGATCACGTTCACGATGCGGGGATGCGCGTGGCCCAACGCGTTGACGCCGATGCCGGTGATGAAGTCGAGGTACCGCGTGCCGTGGACGTCGTAAAGGTAGCAGCCCTTGCCCTTGTGCGCGACCAATGGGTACCGGCTGTAGTTCTGGAGCAGGTATTCGCGTTCCAGTTCGACGACGGGATCGACGGCGGGGGCGCTTGTCATTTAATCATGATAACCCAGCGGGACATTTGGCAACGGTGAAAACCCAATTGGGGGGCGGGCAATCATGCCCGCAGCCGCCTTTCAGGCAGCTAAGCCGGCTGCGGCCAGGATTGGCCGCCCTCCAAATTGAGGTTTCATCACCTTTGGTGGCCCGCGGCGGGACTCTTAAGTCCCGCTGCAAGCCGGCCTTCCAGGCGGCCGCGGGCAGGATTGCCCGCCCTCCAATTACTGAAGCTTGATTTCGTAGACTACTCCGGTACCTTTGGTTCCTCCGGTGTAAGTGGTCCCGAAAAGATTGCCGCTCGCGCCGAGCAACAGGGGCGGAGCCGGGAGACACCCATCCGCCTGGCAAGTGAACGAGTAAATCACGGTCTCCCGACCCGACGGATCCACCTTGTAGACTACGCCGCCACCGTCCGTGCCGCCGCTGACGGCAGTCCCATAGAGGTTGCCTGCCGGGTCGCGAACTACTCCCGCTTCAGGTTGGCTTCCATTTACCCCGCACGGGAAGCTGTAGAGAACCGTCTCCTTCCCGGACGCATCCAGCTTATACACCACACCCCCGCCGTAATAGTACGGATATGGACCGCAAGTGATGCCGCCGTCGTAAGTGGTGCCGTACAGGTTGCCGTCTGAATCGCGGATCACACCGGCAGTCGGATCTCCGCCGTCGCTTCCGCCCGTGAAGCTATGCAATACCGTATAAGTTCCAGCGGTATCCATTTTAAACGCCACGCCCCAGCCACCGGCGCCGCCGCTTTCGGTAGTCCCGTATAGGTTGCCCTGGGCATCTTCGATCACGCCCGCGAACGGCAGTGCCCCGTCGGGCCCAGTGAAGCGATGCAGTACCGTGTAATTGCCGGCCGCATCGATTTTATACACCACGCCGCAGCCGAAATAGCCTGTAAAGCAGACCCCGGTTCCGCCAAAGTAAGTGGTGCCGTAGAGGTTACCTTCGGCATCGCGAACCACGCCCGCGTAGGGTCGGGCGCCATCTCCCTGGCCGGTGAAACTGTACAGGACCGTCTCGTTCCCCGCAGGGTCGATCTTGTAAACGACACCGCAGCCGTTTTGGAGGGATGTATCCGTGCAGTCGCTGGTGATGCCTCCGGAGAAGGCTGTCCCGTAGAGGTTCCCGGCGGAATCTAGAGCTACACCGGCAACCGGCTGCCCTCCGTCGGCTCCCCCGGCGAAGGTATAAAAGACCCGGTACTGGCCTCCCGGATCCAATCGATACACCACGCCGGCGCCCTTCGTACCGCCTTCCACGGTGGTCCCGTATAGGTGGCTGGCGGGGTCGCCGGCCAATCCCGACTCCGGAGTTTCCCCCGATGTTCCAGCCGGAAAGCTATGCACCACCGTCTCAACGCCCGAGGTGTCCACTTTGAAAACCGTGCCGCCGCCCAGCGGGCCGCCCGCGATGGTCGTGCCAAAAAGATTGCCCGCCGGGTCGCGGACCAGGCCCGCCCAGGAATCGGCCCCGTCGGGCGTTCCCGTGAAAGTATGCAACACGGTCTCGTGGCCGCTCGGGTCCACTTCGAAGACCACGCCGTAGTTCGCAGCACCAAAGTTCTGCGTGGTCCCATAGAGATTGCCGGACGGATCCCGGACCACGCCGCCGTCGGGGTTCCCTCCATCTGCCCCTCCCAGGAAGCTGTAGAGTACGGTCTCGCTGCCGGCGGGATCCAACTTGTATACGACGCCGTGGTTGGCGGTGCCGCCGCCTTGGGTAGTCCCGTAGAGATTGCCCGCCGCGTCCATGGTCACGCCCGCGTAAGGGTACTGCCCATCGCCCTTGCCGCCGAAGCTGTGCAATTCCGTGTAATTACCCGCCGCGTCCAGCTTATAAACTACCCCGTCGTTGTGGGCGCCGCCATAATACGTTGTCCCGTAGAGGGTGCCGGCGTCGTCTCGAATCACTCCGGCGTAAGGCGAAACGCCTTCGTTCGTCCCATCGTTGAAGTTGTGCAGCACCGTGTAATTGCCGGCCGTATCGATTTTGTAGACAACGCCGCAGCCGAATTCGCAGCCCGATCCGCCGCCGGCCTCGGTCGTCCCGTAGAGGTTCCCCGCGGAGTCCAGGATGACGCCCGACGCGCGGACACTACTCCCATTGCTGACTCCCGTGAAACTGTGCATTACCGTTTGGCGTCCTGCCGGATCCAGTTTATAAACGACCCCGTTGCCGCCAAAACCCGATGCTCCGCCAAACGTCGTCGTGCCGTATAAGTTACCCGCGGCATCCCGGACCACGCCAGTTTGCGGACGGCCCCCGTCTGTGAACCCCGTAAAGTTGTACAGCACTTTGAAGTTGCCGGCGGTATCCGCTTTATAAATCGTGCCGGCGTAATTGGGACCTCCGTAGTATGCGGTGCCGTAAAGGTTGCCCTCCGCGTCGCGAAATACGCCGGCATAGGGCTGGGAACCCTGATATCGGCCAAAGTTGTGCAGCACCACCTCAGTGGGCGTCTGGGCGCGCCCCGGCGCCATCCCCAGGATTACAAATCCCAGCCCAAGCACGACTGGAATCCAGCCACGTTTTGCCCACGCCATAAACCCTCCCGCGAGTAACCGATGCCGGTAAGCACTCAGTATACAGCCGCATCTGAACGATAATGCAGAAAAGGTATAATGGCCGGAACGCAAAGGCAAATTCGTGTACGATCTGAATGTTCCGGACGAAATCCCGCCTGACGCTGCTGGAGCGCCCGAGTCTCCGCCGTACGTGGACCCGGCGGACGAACTGCGCGCCCGGCTGCAAACGATCACCCCCGATCTGTTCGTCACCAAGATCCTGGTGGCGATGAATGTGGCGATCTTTCTGGCCATGATCGCCGGCGGCATCAGCCCAATCAATCCCACCATCGATAACCTGATTCACTGGGGAGCGGATTACGGCCCCCGGACCATCGCGCACGGCGAATGGTGGCGTTTGGGTATGGCGATGTTTCTGCACATCGGGATCATACACCTGGCTTTCAATATGTTTGTGCTTTGGCAAGCCGGGCCGTTTGTGGAGCGCCTGCTGGGCAATGCCGGTTTCACCATCGTCTACCTGGTTTCGGGACTGGCGGGTTCGCTGGTCAGCGTGGCATGGAACCCCTATGTGGTGAGTGCGGGCGCCTCGGGAGCCATCTTCGGACTGTACGGTGCGCTGCTGGGCTTTCTGGTGATTCATCGCGATGCGGATCTCGCGGAGGTGCTGTCGCCGGTTAAGAATAGCGCGTTGATCTTCATCGGATATAACATCGTCTTCGGTTTTATTCGCGCCGGCACGGATGTGGCGGCACACCTGGGCGGGCTCGCGGCCGGGTTCATCTGCGGTCTGGCGATGAGCGTTCCGCTGACCGTCGAACCCCCGCCGCGCCGCGACATCCGGAATGCCGCGGTAGCGGTGGCCGCCATCGCCTTGTTCATCGGCGCCGCGGTTCTATTGCCGCGCCCGGTGGATGTCCAGGCCGAGATGGCTCTGTTTACAACGGTGGAAAAGAACGCCGTCGATACCTACAACGCGACCGTGCGCCGCGCGCAGATGGAGCACCTGCGCGACCCCCAGGTGGCCGACCTGATCGAAAAAAACGTGCTCCCCGGCTGGGCCGCCGAACATGACCGCCTGGCGCGGTTGAAAGGCCTGACCGGTCCGCCGCAGCGGGTTGTCTCGCGTTTGCTGAAATACATGGAGATGCGGCAGCAGTCCTGGCAGATGTTAGTGCAATCCCTGCGCCAGCACGATATCGCCGGTGTCCGTCGCGCCATGCAGATGCAGCGCGAGGCTGAGCAGGCGGCTCGCCAGGCCATTCCACAGAACCATTGAGCCGGCGCAGCGGCTTCCGTGGCACGTCGAATACGGGGGTAGTCTGCTACAATCGTTTTTCCCGTAATGGCGAAGACGGAGCAAGAATACAGGCAGGATATTGTCGATATCGGCCGGCTGGTTTATCAAAAGGGCTGGGTGGCCGCTAACGACGGCAATATCACGGTGCGTCTGGATGCCCAGCGCATTCTGGCCACACCCACAGGCGTCAGCAAGGGCATGATGCACGTCGACGATCTGATCATTGTCGATATGCAGGCAAAGAAGTTGAGCGGCCGGAAGGAATGTACTTCCGAGGTCGCCATGCACATGAAGATTTACGAGATGCGTCCCGACATCCATTCTGTGTTGCACGCGCATCCGCCGGTGGCTACGGGATTCGCCGCGGCCGGACGTCCGCTGAACCTGGCGCTATTGCCGGAGGTGATCATCGGGCTGGGTTGCGTGCCGCTCGCCGAGTATGGTTTGCCGGGTACGCCGGCGCTCACCGATCCGTTGATCCCTTATATCCCCAAGTACGATGCCATTATGATGGGGAATCACGGCGCGGTGTCCTACGGCGAGGATGTATACAAAGCTTTCTTCCGCATGGAAACCGTCGAGCATTTCGCCCGTATTTCGCTGGTGGCGGAGTTGTTGGGCGGGGCCACCGTGCTGCCTAAAGCGGAAGTGGAAAAGCTGTTCGATTCGCGCACGCGGTACGGGGTGAAGGCGCGCGCCGCCATGGAGCCGGGTTGTCCGGTGTATGCTGAACAGGTACCGCGGCAAGCGCCGGCTGGGGATAGATTTTACGTAACGCGCGAAGAACTGATCGGCATGGTGGACGAAGCCCTGCGGGCGCGCGGTGCGAACTGAGATAGTGGGTCAGTTTGGTTTTTGGAGGGCGGCCAATCTTGGCCGCAGCCGCCTTTCAGGCGGCCCGCAGCTGAAGACAAAGCCGCAACCGATAGGGAGCGGTTTGGGAGACTCTAGATGGGTGAAGCATTAGGATTGATCGAGACACGCGGACTGGTGGCCATGATCGAGGCTTGCGACGCCATGGTGAAGGCCGCCAAAGTATCGCTGGTCGGGTGGGAGAAGATCGGCTCCGGCTATGTCACCGCTATGGTGCGCGGCGACGTAGCTGCGGTGAAAGCGGCCACCGATGCCGGAGCGGCCGCGGCGCGTCGCGTGGGCGAACTGATCGCCGTGCACGTGATCGCACGCCCGCACCAGAGCCTGGAAGACATCCTGCCGATCGGCAAGACGCAAAATGCCGCGGCCGGAAAGTAGCCGGCTGATAGGTTCACGATGATTTTGGCCCGCGTAGTGGGCACCGTGGTCGCGACACGGAAAGACCCCCGGCTGGAAGGCAAGAAGCTCATCATTGTAAAACCGGTCTCGCCCGAAGGCAAGGACGAAGCCGGTTATCTGGTCGCCGTGGACACCGTCAGCGCTGGATTCAAGGAGCGCGTTTTGGTGGTCTCCGGCAGTTCGGCCCGCATGGCCGAGGGCTGCAAGGATCTGCCCGTGGACACCGCGATCGTCGGCATTGTCGACGACGTGCGGCTGGATTGACATGCTGCTGGGCCGTGTAGTCGGGTGCGTCTGGTCCACGGTAAAGGACAGCCATCTGGAGGGCCAGCGGCTGCTCCTGGTGCAGCCTCTGACTCCTGAACTCAAATCGACAGGCAAGCGGCTGGTGTGCGCCGACTGGACCGGCGCGGGCGCGGGCGAACTGGTCTACTGGACGCGCAGCCGGGAAGCCGGCTACGCCTTTCTGCCCGCGGAAGTGCCGGCCGATGCTACCATCACGGGCATCGTGGACACGATCCATTTGAAAAGGTCCTGAGCCATGCTGATTGCCCGTGTCATCGGTGAGATGGTCGCCACCCGGAAGCACCCCAGCCACGAGGGCCGCAATCTGCTGCTGGTGCAGCCTCTGGAACTGGACGGCTCGAATCGCGGCGACGCGGTGATCGCGATGGACGCCATCGGCGCGGGTGTCGGCGACAAGGTGCTCCTGACCACCGATGGCTACGCCGCTATGAGCAGCGTGGGCCGCATGCAGTCGCCCATCGACATGGCTGTGATCGGCTTCATCGATCACGTGGATTTGGCGTAACGCGCTAGACCCGGATCCCGCGATCGGCTAATTCGACATCCTCATCCCCGCTCCGCCTTCTGCTGCGAAATAGCAATTTGGCGGTCAGGATAAAGCCCAGTGCCCAGTTGAGCAGATCGAGGCCCACAAACGCGTTATGCAGCATCCAGAAACGCGAACGCTCGGGCGAGGGCTGGTCGGCGGGGACCCAGTCGATCAGCCGCCCCAGGAACACGATCTGCGGCGTTAGTGCGAAGCGTTGCACGATGGCGATGAGGAGCATGAGCAGTGCCAGCAAAAGGGTGAAGTTCTTTTCCGTGCTTCCGAACAGCAAGACCAGAAGCAGCGCCATGCCGATCGCGGTCGCGATCAGGCCCCACGTTTCGAAGTACCAGCGATTCTGTTCGGAGACCTGATGCCGCAGCAGGAGGCGCGCGTCGGCCGGCCCCAATTGATCCAGTTCCTGCGCGGCGGCAGGCGAGGGCTTGGCCAGCAATCGGTCTACCGACCGGAAGTTCTGAGTGGCGACCATGTCCATAAACAGGCCGCCACACAGCCAGGCGCCCAAAAGGAAACACGCGAATCGACGGAAGTGCAAGTGCAATCATACCGCGAATCACGGCGCGCCACCTCTCCTTGACAGCTTAGGAGAGCGCTAGTATACTTCTCCTAAGGAGCTTAGAGGAGCAGATGGCCAAACAGGCGGAACTGGTTCCGGGCACTCTGGAACTGCTCATTTTGAAGGCCGTGTCACTGGGGGCACTGCACGGCTACGGCGTGCTGCTGCGGATCGGCCAGATTTCCGGGGGCGCGCTCGAAATCGAGCAGGGCGCCTTGTATCCCGCGTTGTATCGCCTCGAAGTGCAAGGGTTGCTGGACGCGGCGTGGGGGACTTCGGAGAACAACCGTAGGGCCAAGTTCTACACTCTTACACCCGCCGGCCGTAAGCGGCTGCGCGCGGAGACGGAGAGCTGGAACCGCTCGGCTTCGGCCATCGCCACGGCTCTGGGCGCCACCACTCAGGAGATCTGACATGCTGAAACAAACGCTGAAACGTGTGCGCTTGCTCTGGCAGGCACTCTCCGGCCGGACCACGCTGGAACGCGACATGGACGAGGAACTGCGCTTCCACCTGGAGAGCCGCGCCGCGGACCTGGCCCGTTCGGGAATGCCTCCGGCCGAAGCCGCGCGGCGCGCGCGCATCGAATTCGGCGCCGTCGAAAACTACAAGGAAGTCTGCCGCGAAGCGCGCGGCCTGCGCTTCTACGACGAACTGCGCGGCGATCTGCGCTATGCCTTCCGTATGTTCCGCAAGAGTCCCTCTTTCGCGCTCACCGCGGTGGTCACGCTGGCTCTCGGCATCGGCGCAAACACCGCCATCTTCAGCGCCGTGAAGGCCGTCCTGCTCAATCAACTGCCCTATCGCGATCCGGAACGGCTGGTGAAGTTGGGCGAGGCCGACTCGGGAGAAACGCGCGCCGAAACTATCGGTTACACCACGGCCTACGATTGGCGCAGGCTGAGCCATTCCTTCGAGAGCATGTCTCTCTATCGCGATGCCGCCGCGGCCATCGTCGAGCACGGCGAACCTGAGCTGGTGAAGGGCTTGCGCGTGAATTACGACTTCTTCGACACACTCGGTGTCCGCATGCAGATCGGCCGCGCCTTCCTACCCGAAGAGGACCGGCCCGGCCGCCGCTACGAGGCGGTGCTGAGCCATGGGCTCTGGATCCGGCGCTTCGGCGGCGATCCGCATGTCGTGGGCCGTGTCATGCGGTTGAGCGGCTCATCGTTCACCGTGGTGGGCGTGCTGTCCGCCGGATTCCGGACACTTGAGATTCCCGGCATGGGCACCCCAGAGATCTTCGAGCCGCTCGGATACGCATTGTCCGACCCTATGGCCTGTCGCGATTGCCAGCATCTGCAGTTGATCGCGCGGATGAAGCCGGGTGTACCGGCGGCGCGGGCGCATGCCGAGTTGGATACCATCATGGCCGGCCTTGTGCGGCACTATCCGGCATCCTACCCGCCGCGCGCCAAGGTCGCGTTCGAGCCGCTGCGCGATCATCTGGTGGGCGGCGTAAGGACCGCGCTATGGGTGCTCATGGGCGCCGTCGGTTTTGTGCTGCTGATCGCGTGCGTGAACGTGGCCAACCTGATGCTGGCGCGCGCCACCGGCCGCGCCCGGGAGATGGCGTTGCGCGCCGCGCTGGGGGCCGCGCGATGGCGATTGATCCGCCAACTCATTACCGAAAGCCTGCTGCTGGCGGTGGCCGGCGGCCTGGCCGGTGTGCTGCTGGGTTGGTGGTCGACGTGGCATCTCGCCGCGGTCGCGCCGGATGAAGTGCCGCGCCTCAACGAAATCCGCATGGATGCGGCCCTGCTCTGGTTCGGCTTCGCAGCCAGCCTGCTCACCGGTGTCCTGTTCGGGCTGATGCCCGCGCTGCGCACCTCCCGCGCCGATTTCGGCAAGACCACCGGCAGCCGCTCCCGGAGCAGCCTTCGTGACGCGTTGGTGATGGGCGAACTGGCACTGGCCTTCGTGCTGGCGGTAGGCGCCGGACTACTGGGCAAGAGCCTTGTGCGCCTGATGAGTGTCGACCCGGGTTTCGATCCGCACAATGTGATCACGCTCAAGACTTACGTATATGGCGCGCGGTATCAAAAGCCGGAAGCCGAGTTGAGCTACTATGCGCGGGCATTCGCCCGCTTGCGCGCCACCCCAGGCATAGAGAGCGTAGCGATGACCAGTCTGCTTCCCATGACGGACTTCGACCGTGCCGGTTTCCACATCCGCGATCGCCATCCGGAGCACCCCTCCGAGGTTCCCAGCGCCGACCGATACTCGGTGACGCCAGATTTTTTCCGCGTGATGCGCATCCCGCTGAAGCGCGGCCGCGTATTTACGGAACACGACGTCGCGGCGGCGCCGAAGGTGGCGATAGTTAGCGAGAACTGCGCGCGCGAGCAGTTCCCGAACCAGGACCCGATCGGCAAGCAGATTCAATTGGGCGGCCGCGACGACGACAAACCGTGGATGACGATCGTCGGCATCGTGGGCGACGTGCGGCAGTACGGTCTGGCCACGCCGCCCACCATGGCGGCCTACATCGCGCAGGCCCAGGACCTCACATTCAACTATTCGCTGGTCGCGCGCACCGCCACCGATCCGCGCGGTTTTGAGAGCCCCGTGCGCGCCGCATTTCTATCCTCCGATCCCACGCAGCCGGTTTACCAGGTGCGGCCTTTGGAGACCTATCTGGCATCCTACCTGGCCGAGCGCCGGTTCACGCTGGCGCTGCTGGCGCTCTTCGGCGGACTGGCCCTGGCGCTGGCGGCGGTGGGCATTTACGGCGTAGTCTCCTATGCGGTCACCTCACGTACGCGTGAGATGGGAATTCGATTGGCACTGGGCGCGGAGCGGCGCGACGTGCTGGCGATGGTCCTGCGGCAGGCGGCCGTGCTGGCCGGCGCCGGTCTAGCGGCTGGCGGCGTGGCTTCGTTCGCACTGACGCGCTTCCTTTCTACGCTGCTGTTCGAGGTGCGCGCAACAGATGCCGCCACGTTGGCCTCGATCGCCATGCTGCTCGCCGCGGTTGCGTTGGGCGCCAGCTATCTGCCGGCGCGGCGGGCGGCCCGTGTGGACCCCACGGTCGCGCTGCGATACGAGTAGGAAAGGGTGCGCGGGCTACGTAACCAGCTCGATCTTGGCGTGGTGGCCGTGCGCGGAAGCCATACGGCTATCGCGCGTGATGAGCGGGGAATCCAGCGCTTCGGCGAGTGCCACGTACGCGGCGTCGTAGGCCGTGAGGCTGTGGCGCAGTTGCCAGATGCGGGGGACATAGGGCTCGTGAGGGTGGCGGACCATGCGCAGGCCGCCCAGGATTGCGAGTGCCTGCGCGGCGCGAGTGGGCTGCAGTTCTCCAATCAGGCAGTACCGGCGCAGCACGTGGACAACTTCCAGGTCCAGCAGGTGGGGTGCATGCAGCGTTTCATCCTCGCGGAAAACACGTGCGCGCACGTGCGTCCCGACGCGCGTCGCGAGCAGCACCTCCATCAGCGCCGATGCGTCAATCACGATCACGGCCGTCCCGTAATGCCCGCACCATTTCCGCTGGGGGAGTTTTCACGCGCACCGGCGTAAGGCGCGCCAGCCTCTCCATCATCTCGCTCATCGTTGGCTTTTCGGCGAGTTGCCGTATCTCCCGGATGAGGTAGTCGGAGAGCGACAGACCTTCCATTGCGGCGCGCGCTTTGACCTTCCGATGCAGGTCGTCGGGCACATGGCGCAACTGGATCATAACGGGCATGTCCCTAGCATATTTGCATGTTTGGAACATGTCAAGGGTTCGCTGCGATTGCGTAGCACGGCGGGCCATGTATGAACGCGAACATTTTCGATGTTCTTTGTATCTTCAAGCCTGCCTATTGGCATGCCTCGTGCTCCAGTGAATAGCGTCAAGCTATCGCGGGAACGACCGCGGATAGAAATTCTAATTGGTACGAAAGGGATCCATTATGACTTTGCTTAAACAGACCTATTCGCGCACCGCGATTGCGGTGATGTGCGGGTTAGTCCTCTCACTCACGGCTTCAATGGCAGATGAATCGAACAAGCGTACGATTCTGACCGTAAGCCAAACCGTCCAAATCGGCGACGCCACCCTACAACCCGGCCGCTATGTGATCAAACTCCTGGATTCGCAGACCGAACGCCACGTCGTGCAGATCTTCAACGCCAACCAGACGCACATTATCGATACCGTGATAGCGGTGCCGATCCAACGAGTGACTCCCCGCGGGCATACGACGTTCACCTATTACGAAACCCCCGCCGGCTCGGTGCAAGCCCTCCGCACCTGGTATTACCCTGGCGACAGCGTGGGGCAGCAATTCCTCGAACCCAAGCATCACGAGATGCTGACGGCCGGTACTGCCGTCGTGAGTCAACCGCTGGCCTTCGACGAAGAAACCGCGGCGTCGTCCGCTACCGTAACTCAGGCTAATAACGAGCAACCGGCTTCCGCCACGCCATCCACCGATCAACAATCTGGCGATCAACAATCTACCGATCAACAATCCGCCGATCGGCAGGCCACAGAGCCGGCCCCGGCTCAAACCGAAGTAGCGCAGAACACGACGCCGGCACCCACGAACGATACTGCCGCCCAATCTCCAGCGCCAGCCGATCAACCCGCGACGCAGTTGCCGCAAACGGGCAGTTTGTACCCGGAGATCGGCTTATTTGGCCTGATGTTGCTGGGTCTGGCCGGTTTGTCGCGCGTCATGCGCCGCGCTTAATGGATTCAACAGGCAACTCTTTTTGGGGCGGGCAGGCCGGCTAAAAGCCGGCTGCGGGCATGATTGCCCGCCCTCCACTTTTTTCACGCCAACTCCCGCAAATCCGCCACCCAGTAATCCGGCGACCATTTGGCCAACTCGTCCGCTTTCCCATACCCATACCGCACCGCGCAGGTGCGTACACCCGCCCGCCGTCCCGCTTCCATATCCGCCGGCGAATCGCCCACGAACAGACAATCCTCCGGGCGCGCTCCGAGCGCGGCAAGCGCCGCCAGCACCACATCGGGAGCGGGCTTGCATGGGAAGCCATCGGTGCCTTGCACGTGGTCGAAGTATTGGATCAAGCCGAATTGCTCCAGCACCGCGCGCGTGGTGGGCGATCCCTTGGTGGTGGCCGTGGCTTTGCGGCCGCCCAGCGCGGCGAGGCCTTCGGCCACGCCTGGGTAGATTTTGGTTTGGGTGTGGCCGCGCGAGAGATAGTTGGTCCGGTATTGCTGGATCAGTTCGTCAATCTGTGCAGCGGAATAATCGGGATAAACATCCTGAAACAGATCGATCAGGTGCAGGCCGATGAATCCTTTCAGATACTCGAAAGGGCGGTGCTGAGGGTCGGGCGTGGAAGCCAGCACATACTCAACAGCGCCGCAGATGTCCGCGGCGCTGTCGAGCAAGGTGCCATCGATATCGAACAAATAGATGGGGAAACGCGGGATCACGCCGGCTGGGGCCGCTCGCCTTCCGAGAGTCCCGGCAAGCGCCGGTTCGGTTCGGGGCGCAGCACCTGCTGCGTGCCATCGCCGGTATCCTTGGGAGGCTTCGCCGCGAGCTGCGGCAACGTTTCGCCCCTGATGATCTGCATCACTTCATTGCCATCCAGGATCTCGCGCTCCAGGAGGGCTTCGGCAATGCGCACGAGCGCGTCGGAATGCTCTTCAATGATGCGCAGCGCGGTATCGTAGCCGCCCTGGACCAGTTTCTTCACCTGCGCGTCGATGCGGATGGCGGTTTCTTCACTATAATCGCGATGCTGGGCAATCTCGCGGCCGAGGAATATCTGTTCTTCCTTCTTGCCGAAGCTCAGCGGGCCCAGTTCGCTCATGCCCCATTCGCAAACCATTTTGCGCGCCATATCGGTGGCGCGTTCGATGTCGTTGCCGGCGCCGGTGGTCATGTGATGCATGTAGCGCTCTTCGGCGATCCGGCCGGCCATCAGGATGGCGAGACGCGCTTCCAGGTATTCCTTGTTATAGGAGTGTTTATCGTCGATCGGCAACTGCATCGTCACGCCCAGCGCCATGCCGCGCGGAATGATGGTTACCTTGTGCAGTGGGTCGGCATCCGGGATGACGGCCGCCACCAGCGCGTGGCCGGCTTCATGATACGCGGTATTGCGCTTCTCGGCGTCGCTCAGGATCATCGACTTGCGCTCGGCGCCCATCAGGATTTTATCCTTGGCCAGTTCGAAGTCGATCATCATCACCACTTTGCGGTTTTGGCGCGCCGCGTTCAGCGCGGCCTCGTTTACCAGATTCGCCAAGTCTGCGCCCGCCAGTCCGGGAGTGCCGCGACCCAGGACCGAAAGGTCGACGTTATCGCCCAGGGGGATCTTCTTGGTGTGCACGCGCAGGATGGCTTCGCGGCCGCCCACATCGGGAAGCCCCACCACCACACGCCGGTCGAAGCGGCCGGGACGGAGCAGGGCCGGATCGAGCACGTCCGGCCGGTTGGTGGCGGCCACCAGGATCACGCCTTCGTTCGATTCAAACCCATCCATCTCGACGAGCAATTGGTTCAACGTCTGCTCGCGCTCGTCGTGCCCGCCGCCCAGGCCCGCGCCGCGATGGCGGCCCACGGCGTCGATTTCGTCGATGAAGATGATGCAGGGAGCGTTCTTCTTGCCCTGCTCGAACAGATCGCGCACACGGCTGGCGCCCACGCCCACGAACATCTCCACGAAATCCGAACCGGAGATGGAGAAGAACGGCACGCTGGCCTCGCCCGCAATGGCGCGCGCCAGGAGCGTTTTGCCGGTTCCAGGAGGGCCAATCAGCAGCACGCCCTTCGGAATGCGGCCGCCCAGCTTTTGGAATTTTTGGGGTTCGCGCAGGAACTCGATGATCTCCTGCAACTCCTCCTTGGCTTCTTCAACGCCGGCCACATCCTTGAAGGTCACTTTCTTCTGTTGCGTGGAATGCAGGCGGGCGCGGCTCTTGCCGAAGCTGAGCGCCTTATTGCCGCCGCTCTGCATCTGCCGCATCATGAAAATCCAAAACGCCAGCAGAAGGATGAATGGCGATGCCTGCACCAGCAGCGAAAACCAGGGATTGGAATTGGTGTCCTTGATTTCAACTTTGACGCCGTTCTGCTGCAGCAAATCGTAAATGGCGGGATAGTTGGTGGGGATCAGGGTGCGGAATCCTTTGTCGGTTCCGGTATAGTTGCCGTGCACCTCGTTCGCCGCGATATTCACGTCCCCAATCTTGTGGTCTTTGATTTGATCGACGAATGTGGTGAAGGCGATCTGTTCCTCGGGATGACTTTTGCCCTGGCGGACGATGGTCCACAACAGCACCGCCAAACAGATCAGAACTACCCAGAAAATTGCTGTCTTGATGTTAGAATTCACGAAAACCTCCCACCGCTCACGCCGATAAGACAAAAGCAGGCCCCAAGCCTGCCTACCCACATAGACGTGCAAAACATGCCGGTCGATTCCAAATTACATTACATTCCGGTTTCCCGGATGGCCAGTACCGGCCTTGAGCCGGGGTTGGCGGCGAAGCCGGCCGCCGGACCGAAGCGGCGCGCCCACACGATCACATCACCCAAGGTTACAACGGGCCAATGCCGGCGCTCCCACAACGGAACGCGGCCCTCGTGGAAGAAGGTCTTGATCTTCTCCGCCCCTGAATGCCCTACCGGCTGATACTGATCGCCGGGCCGCCAGTTCCGAACTTCCAGGGGACCTGCGAGCCGATTCCAGTCCAAACACCCCACCCATCCATTATATACGTCCTCTAACCTTTCTGTTACGTTCGTATTTTCAAATAGTTCCGTATTCAATGTAGACCTTTGGCCAGGCAATTCGACGGCGCCGGGAACCGGCAATGGCAGGCGATAGTTGCGGTTCTCCAGGTTGCCCGTGGCCGGCGGAGCGATCCGCAGCCAGTTAAACGAGCGGAAAATATCCAGGCCGGGGATCTGGATTCGGCCGTGGCCTTCAGCGGAATCGGCCAATTCCAGCACGCCTGCCAGGTGCTCGAAACCCACTCCCCGCAGGTCGCCTTTGGCCCATTCGATAGCGTGCCGCACCAGCCGGCGGGTTACGGCCACCGGGAGCGCGGCCAGCCGGACCACGTCGATCAGCACGGCCGGGGGTTCGAAGCTGCAGTGCGTGGGCGACAGGCGGGCCAGTTCGGCTTCCCAGTACGTTTCCTCCCCCCGCGCCCAGTCGGCGGTATGAGCCAGAGTTTCCGGCAAGGCTGGGTTCCAATCGCGGATCAATTGCGGCAGCAGTTCGTGCCGGATGCGATTGCGGGCGAAGGCGGGGGTAGCGTTGGTCGAGTCATTGCGCCAGGCGATGCCGCGCCCTTCGAGGTACCGCTCGATCTCCGGCCGATCGATTTCGAGCAGCGGCCGGACGATGCCGCCGGTCGTGACTGGGCGGATACCGGCCAATCCAGCGGTCCCGGCGCCGCGCAGGAAACGGAAAAGGACGGTCTCCGCCTGGTCGTCGCGGGTGTGGCCGACAGCGATTCGGTCCACCGTACCGGCCTGCGTCAGCCGGGCGAAAAACTCGAGACGCGCCGCGCGCGCCGCTTGTTCGAGATTTTCGCCGGCCGCGCGGCAGATGGCGGCTACGTCCGTCTGTTGAAATTCGAAAGGCAGATCGAGCCTGGCGGCTAACTCCCGCACGAATGCGGCATCCTCGGCCGACTCTTCGCCGCGGAGCTGATGATCCAGGTGCAGTACGGTCAGGCGCAGATTCCAGCGAGGGGCAAGTTCGCCGAGAACATGCAGCAGGCACACGGAATCCGCGCCGCCGGAGACCGCCACGCCGATGCGTTGGTCCGGCTGAAACATGCTATAACGAGTGATAGTTTTCGCGACTTGCTCAAGCATTGCCGGCTGTTACTCCTATTCTACAGATGACCACCGAAACGACCAAACTGGCTGCGAACGTCCGCCTCCTGTTAATGGACGTGGACGGTGTCCTGACCGACGGCAGGTTGATTAACGTGCCGGACGCGGCCGGCAATATGGTGGAGACCAAGGGCTTCGATTCGCAGGACGGCATCAGCCTGCAGTGGATGAGTTGGAAGGGTATCGCTACCGGACTGATCAGCGGACGCGTGTCGCCGGCCACCGCGGAGCGCGCGAAGCAGTGCAAGTTCCGCTATGTCTACCAGGGGCACATCGAAAAGATCCCGATCCTCGAAGAGATTATGGCCGACGCGGGCCTCGCCAGGGAGCAGGTGGCGTACATCGGCGACGATCTCACGGACGTAGTGGTGATGCATCGCGTGGGTCTGGCTATCGCCACCGCCAATGCCCGTCCGGAAGTGAAAGCGCAAGCGCATTATGTAACAGCGGTGCCGGGTGGCAGCGGGGCCGTGCGCGAGGTGGTGGAGCTGATCCTGAAGGCACAGGGATACTGGGAAGAGATTCTGCGCAAATACGAGGTGTGATCGCCGTATGTCCGTGACGCACGCTTTCAGCGTGCCGGCGGGACTTTTAAGTCCCGCTACATGGCTTGACACCGCCCGGCACAGGCGATAGTCTGTGCCCTATGCGCTGGACTGCGATCAACTATTTTTCGATCCCCGTGGCGGCCATCGCCGGCATGTTGCTGGGATTCGTGTGGTATTCACCCGTACTCTTTGGCCCGTCTTGGGCAAAGTGCCGGGGCATCGACATGCACGATCCGAAACAGAGCCAGGAGTTGCAAAAGGGCATGGGCGCAATGTACGCCGCCATTTTCGCGGCTACGCTGCTGAGCGCGGCGGCGCTTTGTCTGCTGGTCGTACGGGTCCAATCCGGCGGCGTACTGGGTGGAATCAAGCTCGGTATCCTGGTGTGGCTGGGATTTACGATGACGGTGCAGTTGACCTCCGCGCTCTTCAGTCACAAAAACAAGACGTTGTTCTTCATCGATACGGGTTATCAACTGGTCAGCTTCCTGGCCATGGGCGCCATTCTCGGCGGCTGGCAGTGAGCCGCGGCGGCCCGCCGGTTGCCGTGGCGTCGAGCCGTGTGCTACCGTTTCGTTCGCATGAAATCCTGGCAAGTTCACGCGTTCTGCGAGCCGGAGCAGATGACGCTCGACGAGATTCCTGTACCGGAGCCGGGCCCGCGGGAAGTGCGCATCCGTAACCACGCCGCGGCCCTCAATTTCTTCGACATTCTGCAAATTCAAGGCAAGTATCAGATCCGGCCGCCCTTTCCGTTCACCCCGGGCGCGGAGGTGTCCGGCATCGTGGACGCGGTGGGCGCAGAGGTGAAGCACGTATTCCCCGGCGATCCGGTGACGGCCATGACGCACAATGGCGCCTTCGCCGAATACTCGCTCGCGGCGGCCAATCGCACATTTCACACCATCGCGGGGATGGATTTCCCCGAAGCGGCCGCTATGCCGGTGGTCTATCATACGTCGTATTTCGCGCTGCATCGCCGCGCGGGGCTGGCGCATCGCGAGTGGCTGCTGGTGCATGCGGGCGCCAGCGGCGTGGGGATGTCCGCGATTCAGATCGGGAAGGCTTACGGCGCGCAGGTGATCGCGACCGCCGGAAGCCAGGCCAAGCTGGACTTCTGCCGTCAGCAGGGGGCCGACCACGCCTTGACATACACTGACCCGGGATGGGTTGAGCACGTCAAGGAAATTACCGGCGGTCGCGGCGTCGATGTGGTTTACGATCCGGTGGGCGGCGATGTGTTCGACCTGTCGACGCGCTGCATCGCCGGAGAGGGGCGCATGCTGGTAATCGGTTTCGCCAGCGGGCGCATCCCCAGCGTGCCCGCCAACCGCATCCTGCTAAAGGATATTTCGATTGTGGGCGTGCATTGGGGCCAATATGTGCAGCAACACCCGGAGTTCCTGGGGCACACGCACGAGGTGCTGACCGCCATGTACCTGGGCGGGCAGATTCAACCGGTGGTGGGCAAGAGGTTCCGGCTGGAAGAGGTGCCGCCGGGACTGCGGGAATTGGCCGAGCGCAAGATTTTAGGGAAGGCCGTTGTGGTGATGGAAAGCGGGACTTAAGAGTCCCGCCAGTGACCGCCAAGAACTCCAGTCCCTGATCCGTCATTCGTAGATCTTTGCGCCCCTCGCGGTCACCTTGGCGTCTTGGCGAGAGACCTTTCGCCACCGAAGCAAAGATAAACCGGAACTCAAAAATGCCCGCCCGCTAAAGCGTGCGCCACTCGGGCGCGCGCACGATGCGCGCCAGTTCCCCCTTATCCAGCCAGTTCAGTTCGCAGGCCGCGCAGTCGTCGATCACCACGTTGCCCGGGCCGCCGTAGAAATGCGTATCCATCTGGCGGCCGCAGCGCGGGCAGCGGATGCTTCGCCGCAGTTCCTTGGGATCGGCCGGGCGCGAGATGACCCATTCGCCGCCCTGTTTGGCTCGCAGATCCTCCAACAGGAACACAAAGGCCTCCACCGGAATGAGACTCCCGCGGCAGCGGGTACAGTAGAACAGCTTGTTCTCGCCGATCTCCGCCTGCGCCAGCGGGACCGCGCAGAGGGGGCAGGCGAGGCCGGAAGTCTGGCTGACCACGCGCACCCAATCTTCATTTCTCTCGCTGTAATAGACGGTCTTGCAGTAACTGCAACTCCAGGAATCCGTGGCTTTGTCGAGTAACATCGACGCGCCGCAATTGGGGCAATCCATTTGTCGACTTTATCCTTGCGCCTAAGGCATTGCCGACGCGATAAACCGGGCCAAATCCGTCTTCAGCTTTTCGAGCGACGGCTTATTCGTGTACATCATGTGGCCCGCCTCGAAAAAGTCCATGCTTACGTGGCTCCGCACCGTGGGGTCGAGGCCCAGATGGTCGAACGTGTACTCGGTGGCAAAGAACGGCGTCGCCAGATCGTAGTGTCCATTGGCCACGAACACTTTTAAATCGCGATTCTGCGTCATGGCCGCGCGCAGGCTATCGGAAACGTTGACGTAGCGGTTGTCGTAATCCCCCCAGCTCCACGGATGCACGCGCCCGGTGAGGATTTCATAGGGCATATCGCTTTCCCATTTCAAATCGGCGCGCACGTATTGGTTCCAGGCGGCCGTGAACGGCGCGTAAACGCTGGCATAACTCGGATCGTAGTCCGGCGACGAACCTGTGGGATCCAGGTCGATGCCCTCCAGGCGGCTGTCGTACCGGCCCACGGTGCGGCGCTCGTCGCGCAGCAGTTCTTTGGTAAACCGGAAGATCGGCACCCGCAGATTGCTTTCGTCGACGAACTTGACGGAAAGCCCGGTCAGGCGCGCCAACTTCTGCGCCGTCTCGGAGCGCTCTTCGCTCGATATAGCGTCGCCCTTCAGCAGCGCCAGCGTGTATTCGTGGGAAGCGAATTGCCGGCTCTCCTCCAGCGCCTTGCTTTGGCTGGCCATCAAATCCGGCGGCAGTTTCTTGTGGTACCAGGCGGTGGCCGTGTAGGTCGGCAGAAACAGAATATACGGCAGATCGTTGCCCCGATCGAAGCTGATCGTTTCGAAGTTCAGCACCGTCGAAATCAACATGATGCCGTTGAGCGCGTAGCCCATGCGCTGCTGCAGATAGCCGGACAGGTTAGCCGCGCGCGTGGTTCCGTAGCTTTCGCCGGCCAGAAACTTGGGCGATGTCCAGCGGCTGCTGCGCGTGGTGTAGAGGCGGATGAAATCCGCCACCGAATCCATGTCGCCGTCGATGCCGTGGAAGTTTTTGGCGTCCTGCTCGGGAATGGCGCGGCTGAATCCGGTGGAGACCGGATCGATGAAGACCAGATCGGTCAGATCCAGAATGGAGTACTCGTTGTCCACCAGTTTGTAGGGCGGCGGCAGCGCGTTTCCTTCGGGGTCCATGGCGACGCGCTTGGGTCCGAGCGCGCCGAGGTCCAGCCACACCGACGAAGATCCGGGGCCGCCGTTAAAGGCGAACGTCAAAGGCCGGCGAGTGGCGTCCGGCACGTCATCCTTGACGTAAGCGATGTAGAAGATGCTGGCGGTGGCCGTTCCGTCTTCCTTCTTGAGCAGCATGGTTCCGGCGGTGGCCGTGTATTTCACTTCCTTGCCGCCGATCTGGATCGTGTGTTTGGTCTGGGAGACCTTTTCTTCGGGCGGTTTCTTGTCTTCCTTACCCTTTTCTTCCTGTTTCGCCGGGGCCTGGGACCGCGGGCCTTCCTGCGGCGGTTGCGCGCAAGCCGCGGCCGCGCCCAGTACAAAAGCCAATGCTGAAAACATTCGTCGACGCATAAGCCACGATTGTAATGCAGGTTTCGCGCCAAGACGCCAAGGGACCCGCAAAGGACGCCAAGGAATCAATCTCTCTGCCCCGGAACCCGGTGACTGCGGTCACTGACCCGGACCGGAGGGCCTGCGAGAATCGAAGTATGCCCATCCTAACTGAAGAAAGAACCGTTGGCGACATCGCCGCGGAGATGCCCGGTTCCGTACGCATCTTTGAGAAGTACGGGATTGATTACTGTTGCGGCGGCCGCATTTCTCTGGCAGCGGCTTGCGCCGGACGCAGCATCGCGCCCACTCGATTAATCGAGGAGTTGGACGCCGCGCTGACGCCCGCTCCAGACGCATCTCCCGACTGGCAGACCGCCAGTCTCGCGGCCCTGATCGATCACATCCTGACCAGACATCATGCCTGGCTGAAGACCGAGATGCCGCGCCTGTCGCGCCTGCTGCAAAAAGTGACGGCCGCACACGGCGCCGCGCACGGTGAATCGCTGATTCCACTGGGCGACACGTTCGAAGCGCTCCGGCAGGAATTGGACGCGCACTTAATGAAAGAGGAAATGATACTTTTCCCCATGATCCGGGCGGGCGTCCGATCCGTTGGCGATCCCATACACGTGATGGAGCACGAGCACGATTCGGCCGGCCGGGCGCTGGAGGCGATGCGGGCAGTCACGGCGAACTACACGCTGCCCGCGGAGGCGTGCAACTCTTACCGCGCATTATTTGCCGGCCTGCGGGAACTGGAAGCGGATCTGCACCGGCACATTCATTTGGAAAACAACATCCTGTTCCCGCGTGCGACGCAATAGCCCAGCGCCCGCGGTGTGCCGGGTGACGGGTGCTATACTCCGGGCTTCGGCATCTTCCAAAACGTGGCCATGTTCTTCAGCCGCTTGCGCGCCTATCTGCTGGTCGATCCGCTGATTATCCTGACAACGATGGTCTTCGGGCTGGCATCCCTGCTGGCGTCCGTGTTCGACCAAAGGGGACGCACCCAACATGCGATAGCGCGAGAGTGGGCGCGCATCCTGCTGGCGATCAGCGGGGCGCGTGTGCGCATCGAGGGGCTGGAGAAGCTGCGCGAGGATGGCGCTTACGTTTTAGTAGCCAATCATTCGAGCTACATGGATACACCCGCGGTGCTGCTGATCCCCCTGCAGATCCGGTTCTTCGCCAAGCAGGGACTGTTCCGGATTCCGCTTCTGGGAGGACACCTGCGGCGTGCCGGCCATCTTCCCGTAGCACGGAACAATCCGCGGGCGTCGTTGAAGAGCCTGACCGACGGTGCGCGGATGGTGCGCGAACGCGGCGTATCGGTAGTGCTGTTTCCGGAGGGCGGCCGGTCGCCGGATGGGCTGCGCGATTTTAAGGAGGGGGCGGCGTTCCTGGCGATCAAGGCGGGTGTGCCGGCGGTTCCTATCGGGATTATAGGCACGCGGCATGTGCTGCCGATGGGATCGATCCACGTGCGGCCGCATGCGGTGACGATGCGCATCGGCGATCCGATTTCCACCGCCGGCATGAAGCTGGATGCGCGCACTGAGTTGAACGCGGCGCTACGGCGGCAGGTTGCGGAACTGATCGGC
>Ga0187871_10000604_pt1 | contig 33929 bp, 32 predicted proteins | sample June2016WEW_16_1_FD_132988 | JGI IMG/M metagenome (GOLD analysis project Ga0187871, IMG submission 132988) | Peatland microbial communities from SPRUCE experiment site at the Marcell Experimental Forest, Minnesota, USA - June2016WEW_16_10 | ecosystem: Environmental > Terrestrial > Soil >...
GCCGCCCCGAGCGTGGCGGCGCGCGCACTCCGCCTCATGGCGCGAGCGCGGCTCCGCAGTTGCCGCAAAACTTCGCCCCGGGCCCCGCGACCGTTCCGCACTGGGTACAGTGCAGCGCCTTGGGCGGGGAGATGCCGGTCCCGCAGCTCGAGCAGAACTTCGCACCGGACGGATTGGGCGCGTGGCAGTTCGGGCAAATGACCGCGCCGCCGGCGGCACCGGAGGGTGCCCCGCCGCCAGGTGCAGGCTGAGGGGCGCCGAATCCCGGCTGTGCGCCGGGAGGAACCATGCCCACGCCGGCCACGATCCCGCCGAGACCCATGCCGACTCCGAGCGCGGCCGTTCCGTTGCCGCCCCCCGCTGCCGCCCCCTCGCCGATTCCTTTCAACGCGGCACCGACGCCGTATTCTCGAAAGCCGCCCGCGAGCCGTGTGTAGGCGCTGTCTTTGCGCAATCCCTTGAGGGTCTTCTCGTCCTCGGGTGAGAGGCTGATCGTAACGTTTCCGAGGCGCGTAATCCTGACGCCGTAAGGAGTCAATGCCGCCTGCACGTCGGTGAGAAGCGCGGACTCGATCTCCGCCGTGCGCCCCGCGAGTCCGAGCACCGGCCATTTCTCCGCCGTCAACTTGCGCACGACCCCCGTGCGCAATGCCTTGAGGATCTGCTCGCGCGTCCAGTCGGTCACGAGCTCGTTGGATACCTGTCGCGTGCCTACCAAGGAGAGGATCAAGGTGGCGGGATCGACCACCGAGAGGGCGTATTCACCGAACACCCGGAGGCCGACCGCCAGGCCGGTCTCCGGATCCTCGATATTGTCGATCGGTCCACCGAACGGAAGATCGACGAACTCGCGCGTGCCGACGAAATAAAGCTCGGCCCGATACATGTTGCCGCCGCTCGCCCAGTCGACGATGTCGCCGAGGAACGGAATCAACGCGCCGTCGAGGGTTGACCGTCCCTGCGGCAGGGTGCCTGCGACCTTGCCTTCCTTGATGAAGAGCGCCGTCTCGTCCGGTTGTACGGTGACCTGGGTGAGCTTGCGGATGGTAAGATCCGGCCACTTGTAAAGGATGTCTTCCTTTGCTTCGACCGGCCGCGCGATGAATTGGCGGTTTAGATCGCCTTTCCCGAATAGACTCACGATGTGGCCCTCCCGGTGACAAGTCGTCAGACTACGGAATAGTAAGCCCAAACGGCCCCACAGGTATCGACGGCGTCGGGCATTCGAGGCCCTCGCACCTCACGGGAGGACCCGAAACATGCTAGAAGGTGCCTCCTCGAGTAAAACCACCGACACTAGGGTTATCGAATGACCGATCGATCCGCCTTTCTCCTGTTTGCCGGCCGCCCGCGCGGCATGCGAAAACTTGCCGCCACCGTTGCCGTGATGGCGGTCGCGGCGTTCGGCCTGGCGGCGCAGCGTAGCGGCGCCGCCTCCGCTGCGGATTCGGCGGGCACCGCACCCTCGCCGGCGGCGTCATCCGGCGCACCGGCCGGCGCCATCCCGGCCCAGTACGCCGCGCTCGCCGCCAAGCTGCACAAGCAATTTCCCGAATACGCCATCGACGGCATCCGGCCGAGCGGCGTCGAGGGAATCCTCGAGGTTCTGTTGGACGGAAACCGCATCGTCTACAGCGACACGGCCGGCCAGCACATCTTCAACGGCCACTTGTTCGACGTGGAGGGACACCGCGACTTGACCGACGAACGCCTCGAGGAAGTCACGCGCATCGATGTCAGGCAGCTGCCGCTTGCGGACGCGTTCAACGTGGTTCACGGCAACGGCAAGCGCGAGGTCTATCTGTTCGAGGATCCGGATTGTCCCTACTGCCGCAAACTCGAGGAACAGCTCCCCAAGGTCAACAACGTGACCTTCCATGTGTTCCTCTATCCGCTGACCTCGCTCCATCCGCACGCGTATCAACATGCCCTCGGCATCTGGTGTTCGAAGGACCGCGTGAAAGCTTGGACCGACAAGATGCTCAAGGGCATCGACCCGGCTGCGGCGAAGTGCGACAACCCCCTCGACCGCAATATCGCGCTGGGCGACAAGCTTCACATCGACGGCACGCCGACGCTAATCCTCGCGAACGGACGGCCGCACGCCGGAACCTTGACCGCGGAGGAGTTGGAGCAGTTGCTCGCGGGGGTGCCGGTGCATTGACCCGGCGGTCTCGACCGCGCTTACGGGATCAGTACGATCTTGCCGAGCGCACCCGGCGAGGCGATCCGCCGATGTGCTTCGGCGGCGGCTGCCAGCGGCAACTCCAAGCCGACCACCGGATTGAGAAAGGACTTCTCCAGACCGGCACGGATGGCGTAGCCGATCCTCCGAAGGCCCTCCACCGGCACGTTCCAGAGCGTCATCGCCATGATCGAGGCGTCGCGCGACATGAGATCGCGGGGCGTGATGGTCGCATCGCCCCGGCTGCCGACCACCACGACCCGGCCGCCGCTCGCCAGCATTCGCAAGTCGTGACCGAGATTGACGTTCGCCAGCACCTCGAGGATCGCATCGGCGCCGCGACCCTGGGTGAGTTCGACGATCTTCGCCTGATAGTCCGGCCCGTGATGATTCACGGCGTAATGCGCGCCCTGCTGGGCGATCAGTTCGAGTCCTTTGTCCGTGCCTGCGGTGCCGATGACCGTCAGGCCCGCCGCGCGCGCGAACTGCAGCGCCGCGAGCCCGACACCGCCGCTGGCGCCGTGCACCAGAAGGGTTTCTGCCGGCGCGATCCGTGCGAGCTGGAAGAGCGCACGATAGGCGGTCGCATACGGAACGAACAGTGCGGCGCCCTGCGCGAAGTTGACGTGGTTCGGTAGTTTTTGCACACGGAGTCGCTCGCACAGAGCGAGCTCCGCGTAGGAGCCGGTGAGCGTGCCCATGGCGAAGACGCGGTCGCCGACAGCCAGATCGCGAACGCCCTCGCCCAGGGCCTCCACCGTCCCGGCGGCATCCGAGCCGGGGGTGTACGGAAGCGTCGGATTGCGCGCGCCGTAGGCACCCGCGCGGCCGTAGGTCTCATAAGGATTGACCCCGGCCGCTTTGACCCGGATCAAAACTTCCTGGGGCCCGGGTCGAGGGTTCTCGGCATCTTCGAGCACGAGCACTTCGGGGCCGCCAAAGGCATGGACACGAATTCGTTTCATGATGGGTCCTCCACGATCGATAAACTCTATCTGCGCATGAGCCACGCGATGATCGACAGCACTGCGCTGGCCAGCAACGTGGTCGTGATGGGAAAAAAGAATTTGAAACCCGGCCTGTCCACCACGATATCTCCCGGCAACCGCAGCCAGGGTATTCTTCCGAGCCAGGGCCAGAGCAATCCGGCGAGTATCGCCAGCGATCCGAGGATGATGAGCATCCGGTTCATTTGGCCCTAGGATACTATTTCAACATGAATGTCACCGACGCAATCTTGAGCCGCATGAGTTGCCGTGCCTTTCTGGACCAGCCGGTGCCGCCGGATACCCTCCGGGAGATCCTGGAAGCGGCCAAACACGCGCCGTCCGGCGGCAATTTACAGCCCTGGCACGTCCATGTGCTGGCAGATCGGCGCCTGCGCGAGTTCGTGGCGCTGATCCGCTCGAAACTTCCCGCCGAGCCGCAAGGGGAAGGCACCGAATACGACATCTATCCGCCCAACCTCAAGGAGCCCTACCGCTCGCGGCGATTCAAATGCGGCGAGGACCTCTATGCGACGATCCCGATTGCACGCGAGGACAAGCCGCGGCGGCTCGCGCAATTCGCCCGTAACTACGAGTTCTTCGGCGCACCGGCGGCGATGTTTTTCGTCATCGATCGCATCATGGGCGCGGATCAGTGGGCGGACGTCGGCATGTTCATGCAGAACATCATGCTATTGGCGAGAGAGCGCGGCCTGCACACCTGTCCGCAGGAGTCCTGGGCATCGTGGCATCGCACCGTGACGGCATACCTGGGCTTGCCTGCGGAGCAGATGCTGTTTTGCGGTCTTGCCATCGGCTATCGCGACGAATCGGCGCCCATCAACCGGCTGCGTACCGAACGCGCCCCACTCGAAGAGTTCGCGACCTTCCACACGGATTGAAGCGCCCGCTGCGTCGCCCGAGAGCTCAGCACACCTTGGCTTCGGGCGCCGTGAACGCCGGCAGCGCCACCGCCTCGCGCCGACGGTTGAAATCCAGGGCCGCCGCCAGATTCCTCGCCGTGCGATCGCGCAGTCTCATCGGCTCGAGTCCCCAACGCCATTCGATCATTCGGAGCACGGAACAATGCTCGTAGGGTCCTGCCTTCTCGACCTTACGCGGGGCGAAAGGGCCCATCGCGATCGCCGGAACGCGAAAGCCGAGGCGCTTCAGGTCCGGAAACGGACCGCTTCCCGGCTGGACCGTATCATCCTCGCATCGCGGCGGCGCAACGTGGTCGAAAAAACCACCGTGCTCGTCGAAGTTGAGCACGAACACCATGCGATGCCATTGCGGGCTGCTTTTCAGCGCATCGTGCACTTTGGCGACGAATTGCTCGGCGACCAGCACGCTGCCTTTGGGGTGATAGTCGTTGGACGTACCGTTATCCTCGGCCGCATCCGTGTAATCGGGGTCCACGAACACCACGTTGGGGAGGGTGCCCGCCCGCGCATCCTCCCAGAATCGCTCGATCCGACGCGAGATAGCGTCGTAGCGCTTGCTCTTGAACAAGCCGGTCATCGGTTCGCCATGGTAGTAATAAGCGGCTTTGAGACCGGCATCCCTGGCCCGGTCGAAAATCGTGGTCGAGATCACGCAGGGACGCTCGGCGTCGGTCTTGGGGAAGCCGTCGGGCATGTCCACCTGCGTGGTGCCGCTCAATTGATACAGCCGGTTTTCCCAGGTCGGACCTTGCATGGAGCAGAAATAATTATCGAACGTCGTGTACCCGGCGGCGAGCGCACTCAGGATCGGCAGATCCTCCTTGCGGTAGTAGCCGATCGGGAAGCGGTCACCCAGCGGAGCGGTTTTTAGAAAACCATCGCAGCGGCCTTCGGCGAATTGCGTCGCCGACCCCTGCCAGGTGTGATCCGGGTCGCTCAGGGTGCAACCCTGCCATTCCGGCGCGAGAGGATACGTCTCGTGGAGCGTTCCTCGAGCGTCCGCAAAGCGTAGACCATGTTGCCGGCCGTTGGCCCCGGGCAGCCAGCCCAGAACATGATCGAACGAGCGGTTCTCCATCATCAGAACCACCACGGTATCGAACGGCGCCTGATCCGCGCGCGGCAGCCCCACCGTTGAGTCCGCTGCAGAACTTGGCGCGAAGGCATCCGCGACCTGGGCGTGGCCTGGCAGCTCCGCGGCCGCCGCGCCGGCGGCGAGCGTCAAGAACTCGCGGCGTGTGAGATGGGCGGTCATACGGGTTATTGTATGATGGGTGCCCGAGGGGCGATACCAGGAGAGACGCGTGGCGATCTTCCCAAGACGCGGACTTGAACGGACGACGCCTCAGTCGGGAACCGCAACCGGCCATCCGGTCGCCGCTCGCGGTTTCATGGCGACTTTCGGCCTCGACCCGAGGGTGGCGCTGCTCACCGTGATGATCGACCTCATGGCGAACAGCGCGACCATCGTGAGCGCGGGGTTGCTCTATGAAGTGGAACTCGGAGCGGCGGTCGTGCTCACCTTCATCGCGTACAAGGCGCAACGAGCGTGGTACGGCGACGACCACGATTCGGCCCTCATCAAGGCCTTGGCCGTGGGTCTTCTTACCGCCATTCCCGTCCCCATCACTCCGCTATTTGCGCTTCCCGGAGGCGCGATCGGATTATTGCGGCTGTTTCGGCGCAAGTAGGCCGGTCAGGCGGAACCCTTCACGAAAGGGAACTGGTGCACCCGCTTGCCGGTGGCCGCGAATACCGCGTTCGCGACCGCCGGTCCGATCGGAGCGACGCCCGGCTCCCCGACTCCCGTCGGCGCCTCGGTGGACGGCACGATGTGCACTTCGACCTTGGGCATTTCGTTCATTCGAAGCACCCGGTAGCTGTTGAAGTTGGACTGTTCCACGTGACCGTCTTTGAGTGTAATGGCGCCATACAACGCTGCGCTCAGCCCGAATCCCACGCCGCCCTCCATTTGCGCCGCGATGATGTCCGGATTGATGGGTGTACCGCAATCGACGGCGCACACGACGCGATCGACTTTCACCTGGCCGTTGTCGTCGACGCTCACTTCGGCGACTTGGGCGACATAGGTCTTGAAGGCTTCGGCTACGGCGATTCCCCGGCCTTTCCCTTTGGGCAAAGGAGCGCCGCTCCAGCCGGCTTTCTCCGCCGCGAGTTCCAATACACGCTTCATGCGCGGCTCCTCGTCGCCGAGGAGCTTGCGGCGGAACTCGAATGGATCCTGCCCCGCCGCGTGCGCGACCTCGTCGATGAAACTCTCGACCGCAAAGGTGGTATGCGAGGAGCCGACCACCCGCCACCACAAGACCGGTATTCCCACCTGGGTGGTTGACAGATTCACGGCAATGTTGGGAATTTTGTAGGCGAGACTTGCGGCGCCCTCGACGGAGGTGGGATCGATGCCGTCCTTCATCATCGCGGCGAACGGAGTGCCGGCCATGATGGACTGGCCGACGATGACGTGCTTCCAGCCGATGAGTTCGCCTTGCTCGCTCAATCCGGCCTCGAGCTTGTGGAAGAACATCGGCCGGTAGAGACCGCCGCCGATGTCGTCCTCGCGCGTCCACTGGAGCTTGATCGGCGTCCCATCGGCACCGTGCGCCTTGGCGATGGATACCGCCTCCACGATGAAGTCCGACCATGCATTGGCGCGCCGGCCGAAGCTGCCTCCCGCATACAGTGTATGAATGCTCACCTGCTCGGGCTTGAGGCCGCAAGTCTGGGCGGCGTTCGCTTGATCGACCGTCTGAAACTGGTCCCCCGCCCAGATCTCGCAGCTATCGGCCGACAGCTTGACCACCGCATCGAGCGGTTCCATCGGGGCATGTGCCAGATACGGAAACTCGTAACTCGCGGAAACCTTGTGCGCGGCACGCCGAAGCGCATCGTCGGCGTCTCCCTGCTTGCGGGCCGAGCGCGCCGGCTGATCGGCGAGGCCCCGATATTGCTCCATCAGTTCGGCGGAGCCTCTCTTCTCGGCGTGAGTCTCATCCCAGCTGACCACCAGCGCGTCCCGCCCGCGCTTGGCGGCCCAGAAGCTGTTGGCGATCACGGCGATGCCACGCGGTACCTGCACGATTTTGACCACGCCGGGCACGGCGGCGGCGGCCGTGCCGTCGAAGCTTTGCACGGTCGCGCCGAAGCGCGGAGGACGCCGCAGCAAGGCGACCAGCATGCCGGTGAATGTGGTGTCCAAGGTGAACTGTGCGGTGCCGTCGCACTTGGCCGGCACGTCGACCCTCGGCACTTTTTGCCCGATGAGCTTGAAATCGCGGGGGTCCTTGAGGACTACTTTGTCGGGAATCGGCAAGGAGCGGGCCGCCGGGACGAGAGACCCGAACGTCGCGCGCCGATGGGTGTTCGGGTGCAAAACCACCCCTTTGTCCACGACGAGGTCCGACGCTGGAACATGCCACTCCTTGGCCGCCGCGGCCACCAGCACGGCGCGCGCCTTGGCGCCGGCCTCGCGAAGCTGCATCCAGGAGTTTGCCATGGCGGAGCTGCCGCCGGTGCCTTGCATCGTGCCGAACGCGAGGTTGGCGTAGCGCTTGGCATCGGCCGGCGCACTCTCTACCCGGATATGCTCCCAATCGGCATCGAGTTCCTCGGCGACGATGGTCGCGATACCCGTATAGGCGCCTTGCCCCAATTCCACGTGTTTGGCGATCACGGTCACGCTGCCGTCGGTGCCGATCCGCAGGAACGCGTTGGGAACGAGAGCACTGTCGGATGCCGGCGCGGCGCTGGCCGCGAGGGCGCGGCGCGGCGACAGCGTCCATTCGAATCCGATGCTGAGCGCCACCGATGCGGCGCCCGCGTTCTTGAGAAATGCGCGCCGATCCTGGCGAATGTGCGAAGGTCGAGTAGCCATGGTCATGCCTTCAGGGATTGAGCCGCTTCGTGGATCGCGGCGCGGATTCGGGAATACGTCGCGCAACGGCAAATGTTGCCGCTCATCGCAGCGTCGATGTCGGCATCCGTGGGCGCAGGATTCTTCGCCAGCAGCGCCGTGGCCGACATGATCTGGCCTGACTGGCAATAGCCGCACTGCGGCACCTGCAGTTTGATCCAGGCCGCTTGCACCGCCTTGGCCGGCGGACTTTGCAATCCCTCGATGGTCGTGACATGCCGATTGGCCACCGAAGCGAGCGGCGTCACGCAGGAGCGAATCGCTTGGCCGTCGAGATGCACGGTGCATGCCCCGCACATGGCGATGCCGCAGCCGAATTTCGTGCCGGGCAGCCCCGCCACTTCTCGCACCGCCCAAAGGAGCGGCATATCCGGATCCGCATCGAGCGTCGCGTTCTTTCCATTGAGCGTGAAGGTCGTCGGCATACTCGCTACTCGTGGAGGTTAAAGGCCGATTCTACAGCCTAATGGCTGCGCCCGTACGGAACACATCGCCGCACACATTCGGAAGGCTCCGCCACACATTCGGAAGGTATTGCGAAACCCGATGACCCGCTCCGGCGGGGTCCCGAGCAGCATGTCCTTCCGATCCGGAATCCGGGCATCATAGGGCTTCAGCCACCAACGAGCCTGGGAGGAAGAGCACTCATGATCGACTGGAGAATCTATGCGCTCGGCTCCGCGCTGTTCGCGGCGCTGACCGCGATTTTGGCCAAGATTGGCGTGATGGATGTCGACTCCAATCTCGCCACCTTCGTGCGCACGGTCGTGATCCTCGCCCTCTGCGCGTTCGCCGTGACCATCCGCGGCAGCTGGGCTTGGGAGACGCTCTCGCCGAGGTCACTGCGGATGTTGACCCTGTCGGGGGTCGCGACGGGGCTGTCGTGGCTCTGTTACTTCAAGGCGCTGCAGGCCGGGCCCGCCTCGCGGGTCGCGCCCATCGACAAGCTGAGCGTGGTCTTCGTCGTGCTGCTGGCGACACTGTTCCTGCGCGAGCCGCTCACTCTCAAGGTGGGTATCGGCGCCGTTCTCATCAGCGCAGGTGCGATACTCATGGCCATATGAAACCTTTCCGTCACGTTAAAAATTCGTACAGGTCGACTGCCTCGGATACAGGCACTGTCGGTGTTTTCGCAACTGCCCTCATTCAGTCATGATCAACAAGTCAACCGTCGCTGTCATCGGACTCGTCCTGCTGAAGGCATCTTGCGCCCTCGCCGCGGACACCCCTCCTGATGCGGCTGCAACCGCCGCGCCCCTCTATCGGACGGCTCAAAGCATCCCGCTCGGGGCACCCGACCGGTGGGACTACCTGACCTGGGATGCGTCATCGCACCGGGTATTCGCCGCACATCAAGCGACCGTGACGGTCGTGGATGCCGACCGATCGACCATCGCCGGCCAGATCCCGGTCGCGGGAGCGAACGGGATCGCCATCGCGGCGGACCTGCACAAAGGCTATGCCGGGAGTTCCGAGGCTCATGTCATCGTCGTATTCGATCCCGAATCATTACATGTTCTCAAGCAGATTCCCGCGGACGAAGACACGGACGGCGTGGTCTACGATCCCTACACTGAGCGCGTATTCGTGATGCATGGCGATCCCAAATTGGTAACGGCGGTCGACACGCGCTCGGACACGGTCGCCGCACGCATCGAGCTCGGCGGCAAGCCGGAGTTCGCGGCCGCGGACGGCGCCGGAAAGCTGTACGTGAATATCGTGGATCGGGGCGAGGTGCAGCGAATCGATACGCGCTCACTCAAGGTGGACGCCACCTGGCCGCTCCCCGGCTGCGAGCGCCCGCACGGAATCGCGCTCGATGCGAGCGCCGGACGGCTTTTTTCCGGCTGCGTCAATCAGCGGCTAATGGTGCTCGATACGCACGACGGGCACGTGGTCGCTCAGCTGCCGATCGGCAGCGGGAGCGATGCGCTCGGCTTCGATCCCAAGCGCCGCTGGGTGCTGAGCTCGAATGGAGCGGGAACGCTGTCGGTGATTCGAGAGACGAGTCCGGATCGATATGTGCCGATGCCGGATGTGTCCACCCAGATCACCGCCCGCACCATGACCATCGATCCGGATACGGGAACGGTTTTCCTGGTGGCGGGGGAGCGGTTCGAGAAGAATCCGGCCGCCACGGATCCTCACAAACGCTACGGCATTCGCCCCGGCTCGGTGCGAATGCTGGTCGAGCAGCCATCGGACAACGTCGGTGCCCCGCCCGCCGGGAATCGATGATCAGCCGCGCGGAAATTTAACGCTGACCGCGAGCCCCGGGGCGGCGTCGCCGAAGACGAGAATCGCCTGATGGAGGTCGGCGATTGCCGCGACCAAGGCGAGCCCCATGCCGTGCCCGGGGGTCGATCGGCTGGTAGAGAGCCGGTAGAACCGCCGAGTCACCTTGTCGTACTCCTCTCGCGGGATTCCCTCCCCGTTGTCGCGGACCGACACCACGGCTTGACCCCCGATGTGGTCGACCCCGATGCGAATCGTCGAGCGGCTCGGCGTATGGCGGATGGCATTTTCGATTAGATTGCTGAACATCTGCATCAGCAGCTCCGCATCCCCTCGGACATGAATGTCCCGCCGAATGTCGCTTTCGAGATCGTGCTGATAATCCTCCGCCACGGGGCGGTACATCTCGAACAGCCTCTGCACCACATCGGACAGCGACACGTCCGCGAAGGCGCCCACCCGTGTGCCCGCTTCGATCTGGGAGATCCGCAGCAGCGCGGCGAACATCGCCAGCAATTGATCCGTATCCTCGAGCGCGCGCGACACCGCACCGGCATAATCCGCCGCAGTGGTCGAGCCGCTATGCGCGGCCTCCAAACGATTGCGCAGGCGCGTCAAGGGCGACCTCAGGTCGTGCGCCACATCGCTGGAGACCTGCTGCAGATTTTCCAGCAGATTCGCAATGCGGTTCAGCATGTCGTTGATCGCGCGGGCAAGACGGTCCCATTCGTCGGCACGGCCGCGAAGCGCGATTCGCCCCGACAGATTTCCTCCGATGATGCTCTCGCAGGTCCTGGCAATGTCGTCGACCCGCTGCATGAACTTGGATCCGAGGAACCATCCCGCGATCGCTGCGATGATCGCCGCGCCGGCCGCGACCCATGCGAATGCATCGAGAATGCGTGCGCGCGTATTCGAGACGATGCGCCAATCGCGGCCCGCAAAGACGTACCAATCCGAGCCGAGCAGCGTGCCTCGGCCTCTCACGTCGAAGGCTGCGCCGCCGGCGCCGGTCGGGGGACCCACGAGTCCCGCGGCGGCGCCCGCGACCTTGAGGTCGAAGACTCCCACCTTGGGGGCCATCGGAGCCATGTTGCCGGCGAGCCTTCGGCCGTCGGCATCCTGGATGAGCAGATAGGAATTGCTCGGACGGACCCCGGAACTGGGCGGTGCGGTCAATCTCTGCCGCACGACCTCGATTGCTTCGGAGATACCCTCCTCCCGATACCCGTTGGCGATCATGGCGATGTCGGCATCGTTGGCGGCCTGCAGGGCCCCGCGCTGGGTGCTCCCCACGATCCACATGACGGTCAGGATCAGGGCGCCGGTCAAGGCGAGAAACAGCACGGTGAAGAATGCCGCGAGCCGAAGCGCGCTCGAACTCACCCGTTTAATGTTCGGCAAGCAAGCGATATCCCACGCCGCGGACGGTCTGGATCGGATCGACGGCGAAATGTTCGTTCAGGTGGGCCCGCAGCCGGCTGATGTGGCTTTCGACCACATTGGTGTGCGGGTCAAAATGAATGTCCCAGACATTCTCCAACAGCATCTTTCGAGTCACTGCGCGGTTCACATTGCGCATGAGATATTCGAGCAGCCTGAACTCCTGCGGAACGAGCTCGATAACTTGACCGTCCCGGCGCACCGAGCGCTGAACGAGGTCCATCTCGAGCGTTCCCGCGACGAGCTTCGAGACAGGAGATGCTTCGCTCCGGCGGGTGATCGCCCGCACCCGTGCGAGCAGCTCCACGAACTCGAATGGCTTGACCAGATAGTCGTCGCCGCCGGCTTCGAGCCCCTGGACCCGATCGTCGATCCCCGCCATGGTGGTCAAATAGATCGCGGGTGTCATCTTCGACCGGCGGCGCAGCTCCTTCATCAAAGACAGCCCGTCCATTCCGGGGAGCATGCGGTCGATGACCAGCACGCCGAAATCGCGCTCCAGCGCAGCGGCCAGCGCGAGCCGCCCGTCGCCGACATGCTCGGTCTGGTAACCCACCTCCCGAAAGCGCGAAATCAGCGATTCAGCCAGTTCCCCGTCGTCCTCCACCAATAACAGATTCATGCGCCGACGAGCCTCGACTCACTTTGCCGCATAGAGCATATAAGCGTAGCTCCTGCCCCCATTCCCCACAACCCGGGGGGGCATGAAATTAATAAATTGCACAACCGGCGTGCCGCTGGGCATGCTAGCGTCATGCTTCCGACCGAAAAGCCTTGGGGGTGAGATCATGCGCGAATTGGACCGGGCGCTGCTCGATATCAACTTCGTCCGCGAGCACATCGCGCGGACCACGCAGTTCAAAGGATACGGCCCCCTGACCCTGGCGGCCACCGGCGTTTTCGCGCTGGGCATCGCGGCGCTGCAGTCGGAACTGCCCACGCCTTCGCACGGCGGAGCGCTCGAATTCATCGCCATTTGGTGCGCCACCGCCGCTGTGGCGGTTGCCCTCATCGGCGCCGAGGCCGTCGTGCGCTCCCGCCGCCTGCATGAGGGAATGGCCTTGGAGATGCTGCAATCGGCCATCGAGCAATTTCTCCCGGCGGTAACCGCCGGGATCCTCATTACCTTCGCCTTGGCACGCTGGTCACCGGCTTCCCTATGGATGCTACCGGGACTTTGGCAAATGCTCTTCAGCCTCGGCGTGTTTTCGACCGCACGTATCCTGCCGAAGACCGTGTTCGTCGTCGGCATATGGTATTTGGGATGCGGCCTCGCCTGCCTCGCCCTGGGCCAAAGCGATCCGCTGTCGCCCTGGTCCATGGGCATACCTTTCGGCGGGGGCCAATTGCTTGTAGCATGTATCTTGAAAATCCGCCGTCGTTCGGGCGATGCCGATGAGTAAGGCCGCAGAGGATGGACCAATGAGGAAAGACAAAGGTCGCAAATCCGACGGGCGTTACGCCTATCCGAACCTCGATCTGGTCATTCACGAGCGGGCGCGGTTGAGCATGATGACGTCGCTGGTCGCCCACCCGAAGGGACTGCGATTTTCCGATCTGAAGCGGCTCTGCAATCTCACCGACGGAAATCTGAGCCGCCATTTGCAATTGCTCGCTTCCGAAAACCTGATTGCGATCTCGAAAAGTTACGAGGACAACAGGCCGCAGACCTGGTGCAGGCTCACTGCCGACGGAAAGCGCCGTTACGTCCGCTATTTGTCGGTGCTCGAGCAAATCGTCGAGGATTCCGCCGCGAAGAACAAAGCCGGCGACCCCGCCCTCGCGGTCTCTGCCGGCAACTGACGCGGGCGACTCAAGGCGAGGTTCCCAGCGAGCGGCCATAGTCGCTCAACAAAATCTGTACGCCGAAGTAGCCGACGAATTGCGGGTCGCCGCCCACCCCGCGGCCGGCCATGAATAGCGCGATCAAACCGCGCGTCAACTTGTAGCGCCCGCCGAGATCGAGCGTGGTCGTGGAGTCCGATTGCGGGCCCAGGGGATGATCACGGTAGAGTTCCGCGGCGAGATCGAAGCGCTCCGCGAACGTGTGGCCGGCGACCAGACCGAAGATCTCCTCCCGCGGCCCGCGCTTCGGGAAGTAATAGCCAGCCTCCATGTCCAGATCCACGGCGCCCACCTTCGTCGCCGCCTCCACCGGCATCAGCAATCGCGGGCCGGGCGAGCCGATACCCCGCTGCTGAGCCGAAAGCGTCGAGCCCGTCTCCGCCTGAGGAAACAGCGAGACCTGCCATCCCTCATCCCCCTGATCGATGAAGCGCCACTTCACGCCTGGGTAAGCGTTGCCCCAGCCGGTATGGCTCGACTGGCCGTCGACGGTCTCGGCGATGTAGGGGACCTCATACGTGAGCTGAATACGATCGCCGATGCCGTAATTCAAATCGACCTGGGGAACTTGATACGAACCGCTGCCGCGCTCGATGGTTTGCGCGGCGGCGAGGTTGATCTCCCAATTGCCATTGCCTGGCGTTCCCGGATCGTTCGACAGAAATGGAGGGCCCGCTTGCGCGTTGCCGAGGCGCGGCATCGACGCCATCAGTCCACATACCCACGCCATTGCCCATGCCGGAACGCCGCGCGACAACCGCAATTCACTCACCGCCGATTCTCGAGCGCTGCTCAAACGAATAATGCTGCATCGGCGGGCGGCCCACGAACTTTACGAATTTATAACATTAATCCTGCGTCCCGCTGCTGCGGCGTGTCATGAATTGTAACAATTCGAATTGAAACTCCGCGCTTCCAAAAAAGCCTCGGCGGCGAGTCGACGGAATTTCCTCGTCGACTCGCCGCTCAGGCACTTACGTTGCAGAGGGGTTTCATGTCTACGAGATGTCTTAATCGCCATTTGGTCTTCTTCGCGCTCTTGGGCGGGTCGCCGCTCGCCTTTCAATCCGCCATGGCGGATCCGAGCGCGGATGCGGACGCGGGTAACGCGGGTAATCAGAGCACCCAATCCCACAACTTGAGCAGTCTCGATCCCGTGCTGGTGACGGCCGAAAAGCTGAAGGGGCCCCAGATGGCACCCTCGCAAGGCTCGCTCATCGCAACCCAGCCGCAATCGATCGTCGGCCGCGATTTCATCCAGGCGAATGACGCACCGACGGTGAACTACACGGACATCATCAAACTCACACCCAGCGTCTGGACGGTGGATCCGAACGGCCCGGGCTTGATGGAGAACCTCGGAACGTCGATCCGCGGCTTCCAGGATGGCCAGTTCAACGTCACCTTCGACGGCATTCCCTGGGGCGACTCCAACGACTTCACCCATCATTCCACCAGCTATTTCATGGCCTGGGATGTGGGCAACGTCATCGTCGACCGCGGACCCGGAAACGCCGGCACCCTGGGCGATGCCACGTTCGGCGGCACGGTCTACGTGCAGTCGGACGATCCGAAGCACACCATGGGCTTCTCGACGATTGCCAGCTACGGCAGCTTCAACACCCAGGTCTACGGGGTGCGCTACGATACCGGCGACGTCGATCAATGGGGCGGCGCGCGCGCCTATCTGAGCCTCAAGACCATGTCCTCGGACGGCTATCTCACGAACGCCAACCTGGAGCGCAGCAACGCCTTTTTCAAACTGATCCAGCCGGTCAACGACTCGACCGAAATCACCGTGGCCTCCAATTTGAACAAGCTCCGGCAGAACCCGCCGGTGGGCGCGACCCCGGCGCAGCTTGCGGCGTTCGGCGCGAACTATGCCTACAACACCAACCCGGACAGCCAGGGCTATTACGGCTACAACCTGGATGTGATCTCGACCGATTACGAATATATCGGCCTCATTTCGAAGGTGTCCGGCTTCACCTTCGACAACAAGCTCTATACCTACGGGTATTTCCACGACGGCTACAACGGCGAGGACGTGGGCGGGGTGCTGCCGAACGGAGTCACCGGCGCGGGCGATGTGCCGAACGGCACCGTCAACGGCGCAAACAACGTGCCCGGAGAGCTGCTCATCAACAATTACCGCTCCATCGGCGACATCTTCCGCGTATCGCACGACTTGGGGCCCGGGGAAATACAGGCCGGCGCGTGGTTCGATCATCAGACCAATCTGCGTGCGCTGTACGAGGTCGATTTCACCGATAACTTGGCCTACAACCCGGACATGACGGTGCCGGCGGGCGCGTTGGCGCAGGCCGCCTACACCGACCGCCTGCAGCACAACCAGCTGTTCACCCGGCAGGCATACGCCCAGTACGTCTGGCACATCGTTCCCGGACTCGACATGACCGCGGGCGACAAGTACGTGAACTTCCAACGCGTCATCGTCGCGCCCGTCAACCAGGGTACGCAGCTGCCGCTGGACTACAGCCAGACCTGGACGCGCAATCTGCCGTCGGCGGACTTGCACTACAAGATCATGGACAACTGGTCGGCGTACGCGCAGTACTCGAAGGGATTTCTGGCCCCGAACTTGAACGTGCTGTACGTCGATGATCCCGCCAAGAACACCTTGCAGCCCGAAGCAACCACGAACGTGCAGGTCGGCACCACCTGGGTGGGAGACGGCTTAACCGTGTCGGCGGACGCCTACACCATCAATTACAGCAATCAAATTGCGCCCTTCTACGTCCTTTACGAAGGAGAAGAAGTCAAGCAGTTTCAAAACCTGGGCGGGGTGAAATACAAGGGCGTCGAATTGGAGGGGACGTATGTGCTGGGCATGGGATTCAGCCTCTATGGGAATGCCAGCTACAACATCGCGCGCTTGACCACCGACGATAGCTGGGTTCCCTTGACACCCAATCGCCTCTCGGCCATTGGACTCTTGTACCGCGGAGGACCGTGGCAAGGTTCGCTGATCGAGCGATATGTCGGCCGGCGCTACGGCGATACGGAGGATACTTACCCGCTCGGCGGCTACGGCACGGCGGATGCGGCGGTGAATTACTACTTGGGTCCTTGGACGGGCGCCTTGAAGAACGCCAAGGTCGGCGTGACCATGGAAAATATCACCGATCGGAAATCCATTTACTTTCTCGATGGCTATTCGGCCGGCGCCACCCCGCCCGGATACGTCAACGGCAATCCGATGTTCTTCACACTGCCGGGACGCAGCGTTCAGCTGAACTTATCGGCGAATTTCTAAGGATGGTGGGGTGAGCCCGGGAATCGGGCTCACCTGATTCCCGCATCGCGGCGAGCGGCCTGGCGCCGCCGCGATGCGGCCTCGCTTCACCGAAATTGCACGGAATAACCGGCCTGCCAGCCGTTCTTGGTCGGCTCGATGTCGAATGATGTACGGACATCGGGGTGTTCGCGCCGATTCAGCACGAAGCGTGCGGTGGCGATGCCCAGAGCGGCCCCCGCCACGGTGTCGGAGGTCCAGTGCACGTTCTCTTTCACCCGGATGTAGGCGGTGGCGCCGGCCACGCCATAGCCGATGATGCGGCGAATCCAGCGATATTCGTCATTGCCGGATTCGGCGAATACCGTCCCGACGGCGAATGCGGCGCTTGCATGCACCGACGGGAAGGAATCCCCGCCCGCGCGCCAGCTATTCGGCGAGGTGGTTCCGTCGGGGCGCTCCCGGCCGGCGGCATATGAGAGAGCCTCCCCCGTGACCGTGCTCAACGCTCCCGCCTCGACCAGAGACCAGCTTTCCCGATAGCCGTCGGAATCGCCGAGGAAGGCGGCGGAGAGGAAGGTGCCGCCGATGATGGCCACCGTCGGAAGCGCATCCCGGACGGCGTTCTTGTCCTGGCCCCCGTTCAGCACTGCGTTCGAACCGGTCGCGAAGTGGTCGCGCACGCGCGCATCGAATTCGTGCGCCACACCGATCGCGGCGAGTGAGCCCGCGAATGCGAGCCAGTCGTCCCCGTCCCAGCGTATGGGCGCGGTGAAATAGAGCTTCACGTCCTCGAGAGTATCCGAGACCACCGATGAATCGGCGTGCGCCGCGAAGGGGAACAAGGTGAAGGCACAGGTCAGGCCCGCCGCCAGTACCGGTAGAGTCGAACGAATCGCAGATCTCATCAAAGCCATCGCCGGCATGAACGCATCGGAATCCCCTTCATTGGGTGTGGCCAATTTGTGATAATTTTATGCAGCAGAGTATATGAAACTATACTCTGCGTTGCAAAGTAGTGCATCGACTACAATGCGCCATAAGAGACCATGAGTACGTCCTCCCTTCCCCTCTCGGCGGCATTGCATTCATCGGCTCGCGAGCGCTTGCGCGGCATCGCCTCCATGGCGGCCGCCGTGTTCACCTTCTCGATCATGGATGCGACGCTGAAGCGGCTGTCTTCTCACTACGGCCCGTTGCAGGTCTCCTGCATGCGCTGCCTGTCATCGGTGATCTGGCTGGTGTTGGTCATCGGATACCGGCGCTCCTGGGCGATGCTGCGCGCCACCCAGCCGCTGTTGCACGCCGGCCGCTCCGTGCTCGGCATCTGCATGCTCGCAAGCTTCGTCTACGCCGTGAACCAGATGACGCTGGCACAGACGTATTCCCTGTTCCTGGCGGCACCCTTGCTGATGACCGCGCTCTCCGTGCCCATGCACGGCGAGCGGGTCACGGCGCGGCGTTGGGCCGCAATCGTCGTGGGACTCTCGGGCGTCCTCGTCATCCTGCATCCGTGGAGCAAGGGACCGGTGCCGCTGAAGGCGGCGCTCGCGGCCACCGGCGCGACGATCTGCTACTCGCTGAGCGCCTTGACGGTCCGGTCGCTGGGGCGCGGCAACTCGATCATGTCGACGGTGTTCTGGAATCTGATGCTGGTGGGGATCGGCGCAGGGTTGCTGTCGGTCGGCAGCTGGCGGGCAATACCCGCAGCCGACTGGCCTTGGCTCGCGGGCACCGGTTTGGCCGGCGCGCTTGGACAATTCTGGATCACGGATGCGTTTCGGCGGGCGCCTCCGGCCGTGGTGGCGCCGTTCGAATACACCTCCATTCTCTGGGCTTTCGCGATCGACTGGATCTTCTGGTCGGCGACGCCCTCCTCGAGCTTGCTGCTCGGCGCCGCCATCGTGATCGCCACCGGGATCTACGTGATCTGGGACGAGCGTCGATCGGTGGACCTGCCGTTGAACCCGGCGAGCCCGCCGCCCTGAAATCCCGGCGTCCTTGAGTATTGCCGATCGCTCGGGGACCGCGAATCGGTACGCCGCCGGAATCGATAGGTCGACAGGCCCACCCAGTTGCCCGAATCCGCCAGACTCGCCAGCACGACGAAGTCGAAATGGGTGGGGTATGCACCCGCCTCGTGAGCCGGCCGGGCTTCGGATTCGCGGCCGGGCGCTGCGCTCATGCTCATCGATAGCAGCAGAGCGGCAATCAACGATTTCGCGAACGCGTGGCGCATCCGCGCGGCTAGATGCGTCCGGCGACGACCAAGACGAGCAGGATGATGACCACCAAGCCCAGTCCGCCCGAGGGGTAGTAACCCCAGCCGCCGCTGTACGGCCAGGTCGGTAATGCACCGATCAGCAAGAGGACCAGGAGGATGAGGAGGATGGTGCTTATGGACATGTTGTTCTCCCAACGCGAGGCAGTTGCGAATCTGTGCGCAACCCTATCTCGGATGGGCGCCGCCGGAAGCCGGGCGGCTGCGACAGTATCTGTAGGGTGGCTCCTACCGTGGCGCTCGGCGCGACCAGAACCAATAGAACGGCAGGCCGACGAGCAGCATGGCGACGCCTTGGAGCGCCTGGCGCGGCGTCGCCACGAACGTGTTCACGAGCAGTGCCGTGGTCACCAGGAGAAATGCGAGCGGGATCATCGGATACCCCGTCGCTCGATAAGCGCGCGGCGCGTCCGGCAGCGTTCGGCGGAACACGAACAACGATCCGGCGGCGAGGCCGTAAAACAACCAGGATGCGAAGACCACCGAATCGGTGAGCGTATCGTAGGTGCCGGACACGGCGAGGATGCTTGCCCACACGCCTTGGGCGATGAGCGCTCGCACGGGCACATTGGATCGCGGCGACAGCTTCGCGAGGCCACGGAAGAACAAGCCTTCGCGCGCCATGGCGAAGGGAATACGAGAGTTCGAGAGGACGCTCGCATGCAAAGATCCGAACGAGGAAATCATCATGGCCACGGCGGTGAGAGAAACCGCCGCGGGCCCCAGGAACCGCTTCAGCACCTCGGTGGCGACCGAGGAACTCGTCGGGATGCTCGCGATCTCGAGCGGCGTCAGCGTGTAGTAATACGCCGCGTTCACGAACAGATAGATGCCGCCGACCAGGAGCGTCCCGCCGATGAACGCACGCGGCAGATTCCTTTGCGGATCCCGGATCTCGCCCGCCAGCGGAGCGACGTTGTTCCAGCCGTCGTACGCCCACAGCGCGCCGAGCATCGCGGCGCCGAAGCCGGCGACACCGCCGCGCGCGCTCGCGGCCACCCCCTCGCAGGTCCCGGAAAGTCCCGATCCCTGGAAATGCGCAAACGTACCCGGGGCCAGCAAAAAGGCGCCGATTCCGACGCCGAGAACCAGTCCGATCTTGGCGATGGTCACCACCAGCGCCGTGCGGCCTCCGGTGGCGACCGTCGTGCAGTTGAGTACCGTGACCAGCCAGATGGTGCTCAAGGTGGCGACGGTCAAGCCGTTGATGTCGTGCCCGCCCGCGAGAACGCCGCCGAGATGCCACTGCTCCAGCGCGCCCCCCAAAGACACGTTCATGAAAATGGCGAGGCCCACGGCCAACGCGGCCTGCGCTCCGGACCTGAATACGGTAAACGCCATCCAGCCGAATAGAAATCCGACGAGGCGGCCGAACGCGCGGCGCAGATACACGTAATCGCCGCCCGCCTCCGGCATCAGGGCCGCGATTTCGGAATAACAAAACGTGCCGGCGAGCGAGAGAAGTCCCGCCGCCACCCAGACCAGCATGACGGTTTTTGCGCCGCCGACGTTGCAAGTCATGACGCGCGTCTTCAGGAACACGCCCGCCCCGATCATGTTGGTCACGTTGACGGCAATCGCGGCCCACGTCCCCACCCCGCGGGTCAACTCCGGACCGCCCGTTCTATGCGCGATGGATTGACTCATCCCTGGTGTAGTATCCGCCAGATGCCGCCGGCGTACTCACGAATTTGGCCTTGGGTGTTCGCGGCGCTGGTGGTTCTGATGGTCTACCGGCGATTCCGGCGCAATTTCGGCCGTCAGCCGGTACGCGCAACCCGAATGAGCGTGCGCATGGTCATCTTACTGGCGCTCGCGCTGACGCTGGCGCCCGCGGCATTGCGCGGGGCCGAGTATGCGGCGGCCGAGGCGCTGGGCGCAGTCGCCGGCGCCGCGCTCGCGTTCTGGGGCGCATCGCGCACGAGGTTCATGCGCGAGGGCGAGCGTCTTTTCTATATTCCGCACACGTACACCGGCATCGCCGTCTCGGCGCTGGTGCTCGGTCGAATCGGGTATCGGTTGGTCGAACTGTATTCGACGGGCGGGTTGCCGGTGCCGGCGAACTCGACGCCCGACGCGCCGGCCGCGATGGTCAAAACACCGCTGACGGCCGGGCTGTTCTTCGTGTTGATCGGCTACTACGTGTGCTACTACGGCCGGGTGCTATGGAAATCCAAGCGGCTCAGCGCCGCCGATCTCGAGGCCGCGCCGATGCCCCCGGATTCGCCGCCCGAGGCCTCACCGGGCCAAATAAAAGAAAGCCACGGTCAATAGGCCGGTGCCGGCGAGCAGCAAATTGTGGCCCCAACGGGCGATCATACTCAGCATGTGAATCTCCTGATTCCTGTGTCCTTCCGAACTCGCGCCTGCCGCGGGTGAGGCACCTTAAGTGGGGGCGCAAACCAACATTTCCAGGGGCGCCGACAGCTTGAGCTACGTCGCAAAATACCCAAAAAGCCCTATGAAATGAGAGTTTTCGCGCCGCAGCGCGGACCGGGCGGCCGCCTGAACACCCGTTCAGCGGCGCGCCTGTGCGCCCGGGTTTACTGCCCTGTTTTGATGCGCGTCCAGACCCGGGTGCGCGCCCGGTCGTAATCCGCGCCGAACTCCGCCGGCAAATACAGCCGCGCGCGCAGCGCGGGCGGAGGATAAACGGCCGGGTCATCCAGAATTTTTTTATCGACGTAGGGCCGCGCCGCCAGATTGTCGTTTCCGTAGTGAATGTCGTTGGTGATCTCGGCGATGACCTTGGGCTCGAGTATGAAATTCAGGAATTCATGCGCCGCCTCCTGATGGGGCGCCGAGGCCGGAATCAGCAGCGCGTTGTACGTGATGTTCGAGCCTTCCGTGGGGAGCGTGAAGGCCAGATGAGCGCCGGTGCCGTCCTCGCGGGCGCGCTCCTGCGCCACCGAGTAGTCGCTCGACCAGGCGATGGCGAGACAGATCTCCTTCGAGGCGAGCAGGTGCCAGTACGAATTCGAGTCGAAGTTCTGGATATAGGGACGCACCGCCATGACCGCCTTCTCCGCCGCCTCGAGATCCTCGATGGACTGAGAGTTCGGATCCTTGTGCAGATAGGCGAGCGCGAGCTGAATCACGTCATCGGGAGAGTCGAGGAAGGTGACGCCGCAATCGGCGAACTTCGACACTACCTTGGGATCGAACAGCATGGCGAGGCTGTTCACCGGCGCGTCGGGCATGCGCGCCTTGATCGCGTCCACGTTGTACACGAAACCATTCATGGCGTGCAGGTACGGAACGGCGTAGCGATTGCCCGGATCGACCCCCGCCTGGATCGCGAGCACGGCGGGATCGATGTTCTTCCAGTTCGGGAGCTTCCCCTTGTCGAGCGGCAGATACGCGCCCGCCCGGATTTGGCGGCCGTAGAAGCCCGTGGTGGTGCTCACGATGTCGTAACCGGAGTGCCCCACCATGAGGCTCGCTTCCAAGGTTTGATTGGAATCGTACGTCTGATAGACGACCTTGATGTGGGTCGCCCGTTCGAATTCGGCAATGGTGTGGTAGCCGATGTAGTCGGCCCAATTGTAGATGTTGAGCACCCGGTCCCGGCTGCCATCGACCGGCGCGCCGCCGGCGGCCGACGGATCAGGGCGGCCGCCGCAACTCGTGAAAAGCGCCGCGGCGGCAAGGGCCGCCGCGGCCGGCCAGATCCGCTTAGACACGCGTGAGTTCGGCGGCAACCCACTCGTGGAACTGACGAATGACGTATTCCTCGGGCATGACGACTCCGCGCACGTGCGGAGCCGCACGCAGACCCCGCTGGTTCAACTCGCAGACGTCGGCATCCTCGGTCATCACCAGATTGGTGAATTCCACCACGTTGCGCATGTCGAAATCCGGACTCGCCAGCGTTTCCGCGGAAAAGAGGTATTCGACCCGCATCTCGGTCTGCTCGGGGCCCAACGGACGCAGTCTCACCACGCGCACGTAATCGACGTGGCCGACGATGAACATCGACGGCAAAGCGGTCATGTAGACATGCCCAAGCTTGCGATCCTCCTCGGAGAGCCCGGGGAATTCGCGGCCCGTGAGTCTGCCGTCATTCGACCAGGTCGCCGCCCCCTCGCGAAGACCGCCCTTGTACTTCGGATCGGAGTCGCTTCGATGCACGTTCCATTGAGGATCGTCCCGTTCCTCGAGCAGTCCGCGCCCGAAGATCGGCACGAGATTCGAGAGCCTGGGATGCACGCTCGGACAATGCAGGCACTCGTTGTAGTTCTCCCAGAAGATCTTCCAGTTGCTGTTCACCGTCTTCGTGAGCGTATGGCCGAGCACGAGGTCCTTCAACGGCCATGCGTCGAGGCGGTTCACCGGCGTGTCGAATATCCGGTCGAATGCCGGCGGGTCATCCGTCAACGCCACGAAGACGAAGCCGCTCCATTCGTGCACCTTGACCTTGTAGAGCGGATAATCCGCGACATCGAATCCTTGAACATGAGCCTTCGAGGAGGTCCGCAACAGATCGCCTTCCAGGTTGTACGTCCACGCGTGATACGGGCAGACGATGGCCGCGCTCCGCAGAGTCCCTTCATTTTCCCGGCAAAGCAGCGCGCCGCGGTGACGGCAGGTGTTGTGGAAGCCCTGCAGCACGCCCTGATCGTCGCGCACCAGCAATATCCTCTGATCGCCCACTTCGAAGGTTCGGAAGGCGCGTTTGGCCGAGATCTCGCTCGACCTGCCGACGTAGATCCAGTTTCGATACCAGATGCGCTGCAACTCGCGCTCATAGTGGCGCGGGTCGAAATAGGCCTCAGCGGACAACCCTTGGGTAAGCTCCGTCAGGCCGTTGTAGCCCGCCGCTTTATCGCTCGATGTAACCAGCACATTCCCCTCCTACAGACTAGAGACTAAAGACGCATCATCGCTCAGGTGCGCATCAACGCGCCCTTTGGATCGTACGCGGGCCCGCTCAATCGAACCGCGGCGCGCCGCTCACCGATGATTTCGATCTCGAAACCAGAATCCGCGCCGGCCAGGGCGGCAGGTACGTAGCCCAAGGCGAGCGAAGCACCGACCCGATGCCCGTACGCGCCTGAGGTGACCCACCCCACGGTCTTGCCCTCGTGCCATATCGGTTCATCGCCGATGGCATCGGCATCGGCGGCGGCCACCTCGAAGCATAATAGCTTGAGCGCCCCGCCGCCATCGCGCTCCTCCGCGGCCGCCGTGCGTCCGATGAAGCGGTCTTTCTTGAAGTCGACGAAACGCCCCAGCCCGGCTTCGAAAGGGCCGTAGATCGGCCGATATTCGCGCGCCCAGGTCCCGAAACTCTTCTCGATGCGCATGGCGTTCAAGGCGCGCCCGCCGAAGAGCGCGAGCCCGTGGTCGCGGCCGGCTCGGACCAAGAGATCGTAGAGCGCCCGCTGATAGTCGCTGGTGACCCAGATCTCGAACCCCTGCTCGCCGGTGAAGGACACGCGGCCCACGTAGCCCGGCACCATGCCGATTTCCATGCGCCGGAACGACATGAACGGGAACGCCGAGCTCGACAGATCGTCGCGCACCAGTGCTTGCAGCAATGCACGCGCATGCGGGCCCGCAATGGCAAGACCCGTGTATTCCATCGCGCAAGGGCGCACCGAGACGCCGCTCGGCGGCAGATGCCGCTCGAACCAGCGCATGTAGTAGGTCTCCGCCGCATAGGTGCCGATCAGCAGGAAGCGCTCCTCCGAGGCGCGGCACACCGTGAAGTCCCCGATCAGCTTGCCGCGCTCGTTGAGCATCGGCGTGAGCGCGATGCGTCCGACGTTCGGCACGCGGTTCGCCATCGTGAGCGAGAGCCACTCGGCGGCGCCGGGACCTTGAACCTCGAACTTGCCGTAATTGGAAATCTCCAGAAGTCCCACGGCATCGCGCACCGCGAGGCATTCGTTGGCGACGTGGGGGTGGGAGTTCGAGCGCCGGAAGCTCACCTCGTCGTGCGCCTCCGCGGCACTCGGAGCGAACCACAGCGGATGTTCGAGTGCGCAATAGTCGCCGAATACCGCGTGCTCGGTCTGCAGCCGCTCGTAGATCGGCGTGGTCCGCAACGGACGCGCGGCGTGCAGCTCCTCGTTGGGGAAGCGAATGCGAAAACGGCGCGAATAATTCTCGCGCACCTTCGCGTTGGTATAGGCAAGCGTGGTCCAGTCGCCGTAGCGCGCCACATCCATGCCCCAGACGTCCGCGCCCGGATCCCCGTCCACCATCCAACGCGACAGCGCCAGGCCCACGCCGCCTCCCTGGCTGAACCCGGCCATGACGCCGCAGGCCACCCAGAAGTTGCGAAGCCCGCGCACCGGGCCGACCAGCGGATTGCCGTCGGGGGCGAAAGTAAACGGGCCGTTCACCACTTTGCGGATTCCCGCCGGCTCCAGCGCCGGGAAATGCTCGAAGCCGACCGCGAGACTCGGCGCGATGCGCTCGAGATCGTTCGGAAGCAGATCCTGCCCGAAATCCCACGGAGTCGTATCGGGCGACCACGGAACACCCGCCCGCTCGTAGGTTCCCATGAGCATGCCGCCGCGTTCCTGCCTGAGATAGATCTCACCCTCGAAATCGATGGCGTGCAGCTGTTCCTTCTTGCCGGCGAGCTCGGGCATGTCGCCGGTGATCAGATACTGATGCTCCATCGCGAGAATGGGGAGCTCGATGCCGACCATGCGCCCCACTTCGCGCGCCCACAATCCCCCGGCGTTGACCACGTGCTCGGCGCGCACGGTGCCTTTTTCGGTGACCACGTCCCAGGATCCGTCGGTGCGTTGCTTGAGATCCATCACCCGATTCTGGCGCACGATCTCGGCACCGCCGATCTGCGCGGATTTGGCGTACGCGTGGGTGACGCCGTAGGGATCCACGTGACCCTCGATGGGATCGTAGAGCGCCCCCACGAAATGCTTCTTGTCGAGCAGCGGGAAGAGCTTGGCGGCCTCCTCCACCGAGATGATCTCGAGCTCCATGTTGAGGTAGCGGCCGCGCGCCTTGGCCATCTTCAACCAATCGAGGCGCTCGCGGGTACCGGCGAGCATGACGCCGCCGGTGATGTGCACCCCACAGGATTGACCGGAGATCTGCTCGATCTCCTTGTACAGGTTGATGGTGTATTGCTGCAGCTTCGCGACGTTGGGGTCGCCGTTCACCGTGTGCATGCCGCCCGCGGCATGCCAGGTCGAGCCTGACGTCAATTCCGCCCGCTCCACCAGGAGCACGTCCTTCCAGCCTGCCTTGGTGAGGTGGTACAGGACGCTCGCGCCGACCACTCCGCCGCCGATCACTACTACTCGCGCATGACTCTTCATCGAATTACTGGACTCATGTTGATTGAATTACTCGTTGGATACCGCCAGATGCAGATTGGAGGCCGCCGTGCCCGTGACGTTGCCGAAACGCTCGATGAGCCAGGAACGGAACAAGGCGATCGCCGTGTCGGCGAGCCCCTCCGCGTGGGTGATCAAATAGTACCCGTACCCGTCGTCGAGCAGGTTGTCGAAGGGTGCGACGAGGCGTCCCGTGCGGATATAGTCGCCGAACAGGTAGGTGTCGATGAGCGCGATTCCCTCGCCGCTCAAGGCGTACTGGACCGCCAGCAGCGCCGTATCGAACACCAGCCCGCGCTCGACATTCAGGCCATGAAGGCCGGATTGGCGCGCGAATTGCGACCAGAGGTGGTGCCGCGGCAGTTCCGACAGGCGCACGTGAATCAACTCGTTCGCTTCGATGAATCCCGCAAGGCTCCTGCCCTTGTGCTTCTCGGCGATGGCCGGATGACAGATCACGCTCAATCGCACCGGCCACAGCAGATCGCGCACCATATCCGTGACCATGGGCTTCGAATAGACCACCGCCACGTCCACGTCGCTCAAAGGCGCCCCGACGCCGTAGGGGCTCACCAGATCGATCTCGACATCCGGCGCCGTCTGCCGAAAGTCGCGCAGAATGGGCACCGCGAGATGCGCCGCGAAGGTGGGCGGCATCTGTACGCGCAGCGTCCGCAGCACACTCGTGCCGTCGTTGCGGATGTCATCGAGCGCGTATTCCAGGCGGTCAAAGGATTTCGTGACTGCGGCGAGCAGATGCTGGCCCGCTTTGGTCAAGACCAGCGCGTGCGGGCGGCGCTCGAAGAGCTGAACACCGATCAATTTCTCGAGAGCTATCACGTGCCGCGACAAGGCGCTTTGTGAAATCAGCAGCGCGTTTGCCGCCGCCGTGAAGCTCAAGTGCTGAGCGACGCCCTCGAACGCGCGCAGCGCGTTCAGCGGCAACCAGCGGCGATCCATGGAAGACTTTCCCATCGCTCGGCGTTCCGCTAAGGCGACCAAGAGCGGGTATAGCCGACCGCTCTCTTTTGATCCTCGACGATGGTGCGCGAGGCAAGCCACAGGTGATAGGCGGCCCAGAAGCCCGTCGGGGCCAAGCACAGCAGCGCCAGCCGGAGCGAGGCGGCGTCGACCGCATGGCTGCCGGCGAACCAATCCGACAGCGCGCCCACGGCCTGAGGAGCGACCACGAGGTTGAGAATGTTGGCCACCAGCAGCGAGATCGCGATGAACATGTTGCGCATATGGCAAGGCGACAGATTGTTCAGCAGGCCGAAGCACGGTCCGATGTAGAAATAGATGGCCGGAATGAACAGCCAGAACATCACCTTGCAGACCAGGAGCGAGTGCGTCCAGTACGCGATGATGGAGGGTACGGTCGCCAACCCGATGCCCGCGGCGAGAAATAGCGCGACTCGGCGAGGATCGGCCATCCAGGGCCTCGAGAGCAGCCACGCGGTGAATATGCTCGCGGCGACGCCGCCCACGAGATGAATGTCGCCCGTCACGTCCGCGGCCTGACTGACGTTCAGATCGTAGGTACGCCGCAAAAACGTCGTCGTCCAAAAAATCAGCCCCCATCCCCACAGAGCGCAGAGGCCGCCGCCGATGACCACGTGGTACGCCGCCTTCTGTTTCCACAGGAATTTCGTCGATTGCCACAAGGTCGGCTTGATCTCGTCCTGGATGCCGTCGAGCCGGCCCCGCGCCGGCTCGCGGACGGTCAGATAAACCATGACCCCCACGACCAGGCCCGGGATGCCGAGCGCAATGAACGCCATGCGCCAAGAATAGACATTCGCGACCCAGCCGGCGAAATTCAGGCCGAGAAATGCGCCGATCGGGGCGCCGAGCGCAAGCACCGTCATCGCCATCGGGCGCCGGTCGCACGGAAAATAATCCGACACGATGGCGGTCGAGGGAGGCGTTCCGCCCGCCTCGCCGATGCCGACGCCGATCCGACCCAGCAGGAACTCGAGATAGTTGCGGGAGCGGCCGCAGAGCACCGTGAACGCCGACCAGACGATCAGCGAGATCGCCAGAATGTTGCGCCGGTTCATCCGGTCCGCCATCCAGGAGAGCGGAATTCCGAACGCCACGTAGAAGAGCGCGAGCGGCGTGCCGGTCAAGAACGCGACGCCTTTGTCGTTCAAGTGAAGCTCGAGCCGGATGGGCTCGAGCACCGTCGACACGACATAACGATCCGCGATGTTGATCGCGTAGATGAAGCACGTGAGGATCAATACGTACCATCGCAGCAGCGAGGTGGGCGCGCGGCTCTCGGCGAGGTCGACGGTGGTGCTGCTCACGATGATGCGGCCTGTCGTATGATCTTGCGCACCATACAGGGTTCGCATCGGATATGCGACGGTGTGATGTGGGGCGCGACGCATTGGCCGCGCACCGTCCGCCGGAGCCGTTTCTCCGCCCCCCTCCAGCCTAAAAATGACATGGGCGGATCGCGAAATGGCATGGCAACCGGGCTCGATAGGATTAAGCTTTCGCGACAGTGGAGAGCTTCGACTACGTCATCGTCGGCGCGGGGACCGCGGGCTGTGTGCTGGCCGATCGCCTATCGGCGAGCGGCCGGCATCGCGTGCTCGTTCTCGAAGCCGGCGGTTCGGATGCGCGCTTCTGGATCAAGGCGCCCATCGGTTACGGCTTCACCTTCGCCGATCCGGCCGTCAACTGGAAATACCAGACCGCCGCGAGTCCGGGCCTCGATGGCCGCTCCATGTATTGGCCGCGCGGCCGCGTGGTCGGCGGCTCGAGCTCGATCAACGCCCTGGTCTATTGCCGCGGGATGCCCGCGGACTTCGACGACTGGCGCGCGCTCGGCAACACGGGCTGGAGCTGGGACGAGGTGCGACCCTATTTCGAGAGGACCGAGCGTCGGGTATCCCCCGATGGGCGCGCGAGTACCGACGGTGCGCTCGACGTGAAGGACGTGACTCCCTTCCTGCATCCCATGCGCGAGCAATGGCTCGCCGCGGCGGCGGAGTTGGGGCTGCCGGTCACCGATGACTTCAACGGATCGGCGCCCGAGGGCTTCGGTTGCTATCAGGTGTCGATCCGCGACGGCCGCCGCTGGTCTGCGGCGGACGCGTTCCTGCGTCCCGCTCTTCGCCGCAGCACGGTGAAGCTTCAGACCGGGGCGTGGGTCCGCAAGCTCCGCTGCGAGGGCCGCCGCATCACCGGGGTGGAGTACGTTCGCGGCGGCGTCACTGCCTTCGCGCGCGCGGATCGCGAGGTCATCGTGTGCGGCGGCGCCGTGAATTCACCCCAGCTCCTGCAGCTTTCGGGGATCGGTCCGGGGGCCGTGCTCGCCGCGCACGGGATCGCGCCCGTGCTCGATAACCCGGCCGTCGGTGGGAACCTGCAGGATCATTTGGCGGTCGTGTATTCCTTCAAAGCCACCCGCCCGACGTTGAACGACGAACTCGGTTCGCCGCTCGGTCAGGCGCTCGCGGGAGCGAGATACCTGCTCACGCGGCGCGGCCCGTTGAGCTTGAGCGTCAACCAATTCGGCGGATTCGTTCGCGCCCGCCCCGGCGCCGCCCGCCCGGACGTGCAGCTGTACTTCAATCCGGTCACTTATGGGGCGGGCGATGCGACGCGCAAACGCATCAAATTGGACGCATTCTCGGGTTTCTATCTGTGTTTCCAGCCGACGCGGCCGACCAGTACGGGCCGCATCGACCTGGCGAGCGGCGACTTCCGGGACGCGCCGCGCATCTCTCCGAACTATCTCTCCACCGACCAGGATGTGGAGGACGCCAGGTTCGGCGGGCGATTGATGCAGGCGATCGCGCGCACCCGCGCCATCGCCGGCCTGATCCGCGAGCCGATCGCGCCCGATCTTTTGCGAATGGGCGAAGCGGACCTCGTGGCCGATTTTCGTGCGCGCGCGGCCACGGTCTATCACCCGGTGGGCACTTGCCGCATGGGGCGAGGCATCGGCGAGTCGGTGGTCGATGCGGCGCTGCGCGTGCACGGCGTGGAGAGACTGCGGGTCGTCGACGCCTCGGTGTTCCCGACGGTCACGTCGGCGAACACCAACGCGCCGACGCTCATGGTCGCGCAAAAAGGGGCTGACATCATCTTGGCGGGGACATGATCGTGGAGAGTTATGAAACTCGATAGTGTGAAGGTATTCGTGGTCGGAAATCCGCCGCCGAGCTTCGGCGGCCTGTACTTCGTCTTTCTGAAGCTCAAGACCGCCTGCGGTATCGAGGGCGTGGGAGAGGTGTACGCCGCGACATTCGGCCCCAAGATCATCGCCGCGATGATCGAGGATGTGTTCGCGCGCCGATTCGCCGGCCGCGATCCCTTTCACATCGAAGCCATGTGGCGCGATAGCTACGGCTCGGGTTTCACGTTGCGGCCGGACCTCTCGCTGATGAGCGTGGTGAGCGGGCTCGAAATGGCCTGCTGGGACATCATCGGCAAGGCGGTCGATCAGCCGGTCTACCAACTGCTCGGCGGCAAAGTGCATGAGCGGTTGCGCAGCTACACCTACCTTTATCCAGGCGAGGGCGAGGGGGACGATTTTTATCATGATGCGGACCGCTCCGCCTCGCGTGCAGCCGAGTACGTGAAGCTCGGATTCACCGGCCTGAAATTCGATCCCACCGGCGGCTATTCGGTGTTCGATCCACGCCAGCCGACGCAGGAACAGCTCGAGCGCACCGTGCGCCTGGTTCGCAGCGTGCGCGAGGCGGTCGGCAACAAGGCGGATCTGCTTCTGGGCACGCATGGACAGTTCACCACCTCCGGGGCCGTGCGGCTCGCCAAGCAGCTGGAAAAATACGATCCGCTCTGGTTCGAGGAACCCGTGCCGCCGGAGATGCCCGAGGAAATGGCCAAAGTCGCGCGCGCCACCAGCATTCCCATCGCCACCGGAGAGCGGTTGACCACCAAGTACGAGTTTGCCCGCGTGCTCGCGACCGGCGCCGCCAACATCCTGCAGATGAATCTCGGGCGGGTGGGAGGACTTCTCGAGGCCAAGAAGGTGGCGGCGCTCGCGGAAGTGCATTACGCGCAAATCGCGCCGCATCTTTACTGCGGGCCCGTGGTCGGCGCGGCCAACATTCAGATCGCGACCTGCACGCCCAACTTCCTGATCCTCGAAAGCATCCAGCAATGGGGCGGCTTTCACGCCAAGATCCTGAAGAATCCGATTCGTTGGGAGGACGGCTACGTCATCCCGCCGACCACCCCCGGGCTCGGCGTCGAGCTCGATGAGGCGGTGGCATTGGCACATCCCTTTGCCGGAAAGGGCTTGCACCTGGAGATGGCGGGCCGTCCGCTGGGCTGAAAATTAGGAGCATCGATGCGATATGGTTTTGTCGGCCTTGGTCATTTGGGCAAGCATTTGGCGGTCAATCTCGCCCGCGGCGGCTTCGCGCTCGAGGTGCACGATCTCGACCGCGGTTCGGCCGATCTCGTCCTCGCCGCCGGGGCTCTGTGGTCACCGTCGGTCCGCGAGCTTGCGGCGGGATGCGATTGCCTGATCACCTGCCTGCCCTCGCCCGCCGCCACCAAGGCGGTCCTGGGCGAGGCGCTGACGGTCATGCGCCCGGGCACCACCTGGATCGAAATGAGCACCAACGATTTCGCCGAGGTCGAAGCCCTCGCGAAACTCGCCGAGGCGTCGGGCATCGCGACTCTCGCCTGTCCCGTGACGGGCGGGGTACACCGCGCCGAGGCCGGCGACATCACCGTGTTAGTTGGCGGTACGCAACATATTTTCGAGACGCATCAGGCGGCGCTGCGCGCCATGGGTGGGCGGGTCATCCACCTGGGCGGCATCGAGCAAGCGGCCGTCACCAAGGTGGTGACCAATATGCTCGCGTTCATTCATCTGATCGCCGCCGGCGAAGCGTTGATGCTCTGCGCCAAAGGCGGCGTGGACCTCAAGGCCGCGTTCGATGCCATCGCCGCAAGCTCGGGCAACAGTTTCGTCCACGAGACCGAGGGCCAGGTCATTTTGAATGGCAGCTATGACATTGGTTTTACGATGGATTTGGCCTGCAAAGACGCGGGCTTCGCGATCGAGTTCGGGCGCCGATTCGGGGTGCCTCTGCGGCTCGCGGGTGTGATGGAGCAAATCTTCATCGAGGGCCGCGCACGCTATGGCGGCGCAGCATGGTCATCGATGATCGTGAAGCTTCTCGAGGACGCCACCGGCACGCCGTTGCGCGCACCCGGGTTCCCGGCGCGGCTCGGTCCGGAGCATTCCTGAGTCAATTCGATACGCCGGCATATCGAATTTTTGCATGGCGGGATCGATATTTGGCATGTGACGATGCTTGCCAGCAACAAAAATATTAGTTTTTTTCCCGAAACGCGATGCTATTCTCTGTCACAAATCGGTAAGACCGCGCAAGGGCGACGCGGCGACATCGGATTAGTTAATAAATAAAACGGGATGGGACGCATGAACTCGAATTCAAAGCTGTCTTACGCGATCGCCGCCATATTGAGCGGCACCACCGGGGGATTCGCGCACGCCGCGACCGCCAACGGGACCGACACCGCCGCCGCTGACACGTCCTCGGACGAGATCCAAGAAATCACGGTGACCGCGCAGCGTCGCGTGGAAAACGCGCAGGACGTGCCCATCACGATCCAGGCGCTCACCGGCGAAACGCTGAAACAGCTCAACGTCCAAACCTTCGATGACTTGCAGAAATACACGCCCAACGTGACCTCCGCCAACTTAGGGCCGGGCCAGAGCAGCATCTTCATGCGCGGCCTGTCGGTCGGTGTCACCGGACAGCAAGGCACGGGCACCACCGGCCCCATTCCCAACGTCTCGGTTTATCTCGACGAGCAATCCGGCGCCTTGCCGGGCCGCAACCTCGACGTGTACGCGGCGGACATGGAGCGCATCGAGGTGCTCGAAGGCCCGCAGGGAACTCTGTTCGGCTCCGGCGCCGAGGCCGGCGTGCTGCGTTACATCACCAACAAGCCGAAGCTCGACACCACTGAGGGCAGCGTCAACGCGGGCTACAGCTACACCGCGGGCGGCGATCCGAACAGCAACGTGAATGCGGTGCTGAACCTGCCGCTGATTCCCGACACGCTGGCGATTCGCGGCGTGATCTACAACGACAGCCGCGGCGGCTACATCAACAACGTACCCGCGACCTTCACGCGCCAGCAAACGGATGAAGGGTTCGCGCTGCACGACGTCGCGCTGCCCACCGACTCGGAATCGATCAACAACAACAACCTGGTCGGCAACGCCATCAACCCCGTGACTTACACGGGCGCGCGATTCTCCGCCTTGTACAAGATCAACGACGGCTGGAACGCGCTGCTCACGCAGAGCTACCAGAACATGAATGCGCAAGGTGTGTTCTACGATCAGCCCTACGGTCCGGAAGGCCTGACCTTTACCTCGCCGGCCACGGGCGCAGAGCCCATCGGCGTGCAGAAGCTGCCGCCGCTCTCGGTGACGCTGTTCACCCCGTCCTACGACAAGGACAAGTTCGAGAACACC
>Ga0187871_10000605_pt1 | contig 33929 bp, 37 predicted proteins | sample June2016WEW_16_1_FD_132988 | JGI IMG/M metagenome (GOLD analysis project Ga0187871, IMG submission 132988) | Peatland microbial communities from SPRUCE experiment site at the Marcell Experimental Forest, Minnesota, USA - June2016WEW_16_10 | ecosystem: Environmental > Terrestrial > Soil >...
CGCGGCGCAGTGCGGTCTTCGCGATCATCGCCGCGATCAACGTGCCGATCGATCACTTCTCCGTGGACTGGTGGCACACGCTGCACCAGGGTGCGACGCTCTTCGGGCCGAACCGCACGTTCCGCGTGCACGGCAGCATGCTCTGGACGTTGCTGCTCAGCTTCGTCGCGTTCTCCCTGGCCTACGCGTGGTTGCTGCGCGCGCGCTACCGACTCGAGGTGAGGCGCGAGCGTTCGAGCACCGAGTCCGTCGAAGTCGCGTTGGAGCGACGTCGCGCCGAGGGTGTCCACTAGTGGACTACGTCACCGCGGGTTATTCCTTTGCCTTTGGGGGGCTGGCGCTCTACGCGCTGTCGATCTGGTGGCGAGGGCGAAACCTTGACTGAGACGACCCTCGACCTCACGCCCGTCGCGCCACCCCTGACCAAGAGCTCCAGTCGACGGCGCAGCATCGCCGTCCTGGTCGTGCTGGCGCTCGCGATCGTCGCGCTGCTGAGCCAGGGCCTCCTGCGCAACTTGAACTACTTCGACACCGTGGACCAGGCCCTCGCCAGTCGCGCCAAGATCGGCACGACGACCATTCGTCTCGAGGGCGTCGTGAAGCCGCACACGATCTCGCGCACCTCGACGGGTGCGTCGTTTTGGATGACCGGGAGCGGCACGCACGAGGTCTACGTGATCAGTCGCGGCACCCCGCCGGAGCTCTTCCAGGCCGACATCCCGGTCGTCGTCGAGGGTCACTTCACGACGCGCTACTCGACCACCTTTGACGGCACGCAGATCCTGGTGAAGCACACCGCGACGTACATCGCCCAACATCCGAAACGGGTGAAGGCGCCCAACGGCAGCGTGCGATGACGCTGACGTGGCTTGGGCGCGTCGCGCTCTACGTCGCCTTTCTCGCCACCCTCGGCGGCATCGTCGACCAGGTGATCGCGCTGCGCACGCACCGGCGATCTCGCTCACTGCGTTGGGCGTTGGTGTCACTGGCCGGGATCGTCGGGGCGGTCGCGGTGATGCAGTTCGCGCTCATCACGCACAACTTCTCCCTGGCCTACGTGTCGGAGAACAACGCGACCTTCACGCCGCTGCTCTATTCGATCACCGGCATGTGGTCGGCCCTCGAGGGATCGTTGCTCTTGTGGTCGCTCCTGCTCGGCGCGATCATCGTGGTCGTCCTGTACTACTACCGACGACGTTCGGACGACGACGTGGTGTCGTGGGCCAGCGTCGTGCTCTTGGGCGTCAGCGCCTTCTTCTTGGGGTTGATGTGCGGCCCCGCCGATCCGTTCATCCATAACGCCGCGAGGGTGTTGCAGGGCGCCGGACCGAACGCGTTGTTGCAGGACAACCCGCTCGTCGCCATCCACCCGCCGCTGCTCTACTTGGGCTTCGTCGGCTTCACGGTGCCGTTCGCCTTCGCGATCGCCATGCTCATCACCGGTCGGGTGCACGACCGCTGGCCCCTCGAACAGCGTCGCTGGACCGTGCTCGCCTGGGGCGTCCTTTCGGTCGGGATCGTGCTGGGCGCGTGGTGGAGTTATCAGGTGCTCGGATGGGGCGGATTCTGGGGCTGGGACCCGGTCGAGAACGCCGCGCTGTTGCCGTGGCTCACCGCGACGGCCTACATCCACTCGGTCATCGTGCAGGACCGTCGCGGACTCTTCCGGGTGTGGAACCTGTCGCTGGCGATCGCCACGTTCTCTCTGACGATCCTCGGTACGTTCTTCACGCGCTCGGGCGTGCTGCAGAGTGTCCACGCCTTCTCTTCGAGCACGCTCGGGCCTCTCCTGATCGGTTTCTTCGGCGTCACGGTGGTGCTCGGCGCGGGACTGCTCGCGTGGCGCGGCGACCGACTTCGTTCGCCGGTCGGCGTCGACGACCCCTTCTCCAAGGAGGGGCTGTTCGTCGCCAACAACGTGCTCTTCGTCGGCTTCGCCGTGGTCGTGTTGCTGGGCACCGTCTTCCCGTTGCTCTACGAAGCGGTCAACGGCGCCCAGGTGACGGTCGGCACGCCGTACTTCGCGTCGGTCGCGGTCCCGATGAGCATCGTGTTGCTGGTGCTCATGTCGATCGCCCCGTTGGTCGGCTGGCGCAACCTGGATCTGTCGGTTCTGTGGTCGCGGGTTCGCTTCAGCGCGTGGACGTCACTCGTCGTGGTAGCGGCGTTGATAGTCGCCGGCGTGCGCCGACCGATGGTGCTGTTGGCGTACTTCTTGGCGACGGCCGCGGCGGGGGCGGCGCTGCGCACGCTGCGCGGCGCCTTCCTCGCGGCCAAGCGTCGCCACCAACCGTGGTACGACGCCCTGCGCGGGCCGAGCGCGGGGGGCATGGTCGTGCACCTCGGCGTCGTCGTGATGGCGCTGGCGATCGTCACCTCGACGACCTACACGACGCGCAGCGAAGTGACGCTGGCGACGGGACAGAGCACGGTCGTGTCCGGCCAGTACATCACGTTCCGGGGGTTTCGCACGGTGAAGGACTCGCTCGAGACCGCGACACAGTTGCGCGTCGACGTCGACCACCACGCCCTCTGGCCGGCGGTCACGACGTACCACGGGCGCGGCACCCAGCCCGTCGGCACGCCGGCGATCGACTCGAACCTCGCGCGCGACGTGTACCTGACCTTCGACGCCGTCGGCGGCACCGGCGCCGCCTCCGGGGCCCAGGTCAAGGGCAGCCTGCCGGCCGGGTCGGTCGTGCTCGGCGTCACCGTCGAGCCACTGCTCGCCTGGCTGTGGATCGGCGGACTTCTGCTCGGTGTCGGTTCGGCGCTCTCGTTCGTGCGTCGACGCCACGGTGAGGACCTCGCCGCGTGAAACGGACCGTGACCATCGTCTCGGTCGCCGTGTTGGCCGTCGTGATCGCGCTATCGGCGTTCCTCGCGACGCGCCAACCGGTGAGCCCGGCGACCGAAGCGCCCAGCCCGCTGCTGGGCAAACTCGCGCCGGCGTTGAAGGGTCACGAATTGGGTGGCGGTACCTTCTCACTGAAGAGCGAACGCGGGAAGATCGTGGTCGTGAACTTCTGGGCGTCGTGGTGCGGGCCGTGCATCCAGGAGGCGCCGGAGCTCTCGACCTACGCCTGGCACGTGCGCAACGACGGCGTCGTGGTGGTCGGCGTCGTCTTCAACGACCCGGTCGCCCAGGCCACCGCCTTCGCCGCCCACTACGGATCGCTCTATCCCTCCATCGTCGATCCCAACGGCGTCATCGCCAACAGCTACGGCGTCATCTCGCCACCGACGACGTTCGTGATCAATCGCCAGGGTCGGGTCGCGGCGACCCTGCTCGGCGCGACGACGGCCAAGCAGTTGGCGGCTGTGGTGGCGAGGGTCTCCTCGTGAGCGTGGTCAAGTCCTTTCGGCTGTGGTGTCTCGCCTTCCTCTGCGTCCTCGCGGTGGTGCTGCTCGAAGCGCCGAGTACCGCGTCGACCCAGGGTCGCATCGACCACCTCGAGACGCTGGTGAAGTGTCCGGCCTGCGACGACCTCTCGGTCGCGCAGAGTAACGCCACGTCGTCGATCGCGGTGCGTCACGACATCGCGCGTCGAGTGAGAGAGGGGCAGTCCGACAACAAGATCCTCACCTCATTGGAGGCGACCTACGGCACCTCGATCCTCCTCAGTCCGTCGACGTCGGGGCTGGGACTCCTGCTGTGGCTGGTGCCCCTGGTGGCGCTCTCCGCGTTGGTCATCGCGGGATTTCGTCTAGCGAGACGACGATGAACCGAGACGCGGCACAACTTCGCGACGAGATCCGACTGCGCGAGGCGTCACTCAACGACGCGCTGAGCGAACGCGCCGCGGGTGAACTGAACGCCGAACAGTTCGAAACGATTCGACAACGGGAGGGCGTGAAGTTAGAGGCCGCGCGCAACGAGCTCGGGGCCCTCATGGCGAGCGCCGACCCGACGCGGGTTCGGCGCAGGGTTCGACGAACACGTTGGCTCGCGGTGGCGTTGGTCTGTTTCGCGACCGTGTTGATCTGCGTCCTCGTTGCCGCGACCTCCCCGCGTCAGGCGGGCAACTCCGGTGACGGCGGGATCGACCTCACACGCTCCCAGACGATCGATCGTTTGCTCACCCAAGCCGAAGTCGACGTCGAGAACAAGCAGGACGTCACCGCCCTCAACGCCTACGCGCAGGTCCTCACCCTCGATCCGAAGAACGTCACCGCGCTCACCCAGAGCGGGTGGCTCGATTTCACCGCCGGCAGTGCCGCGAAGGAGGCCGCGGTCGTCGAAGTCGGTATCAGGGAGTTGGAGAAGGCGATCGCCGTCGCCCCTCGACAGTCGGCGCCCCGGCTCTACTTCGCGATCGTCGCCGACTCGACGCCCGGTAATCAGCACGTCGCGAAAACGGAGTTCGAAGAGTTCTTGCGACTGAATCCGTCGGTCGATCAGTTGGCGATCGCGCGACCCTTCCTCTCAAGACTCGGGATCAAGGTTCCTTCGTAGGACGCCGAAGACCCGGTAAGAGCGGCGTTATCTGAACCGGCATCCGCTCCCGGTGCTCTCCCAACGGCGGAGCGAACTCTTCACATTCTCAGAATCCCCCCTTGACTTTGTGGTGCAAAGTAATATAACTTTGCGATACAAAGTAAACGAAGGAGTGCAATGAGCGAGTCGCACGACAGCAACGAATCATCGTCGGTCGAAGAGGAGACACTCGATCCGCGAGACGCCGCCGTCTTGCTCTCCGAGACGAAGAGGAAGGCATCGGTCGGCCTCGAACTCAACTCCTTGGTGTTGAGCGTTCTGGGATCGTTCGCGTTGCCCATCGGCTTCGGCATCATCTGGTGGTCCGTGCGCCACCAGCACCCGTACCAGGGACCGACCGTCGACGCCATCGGCCTCTTCTATCTGCTCATACTGGTGATCGACGTCGTCGCGGTGACCACGCTTCGACGCACCAGCAGGGGAGTGGGCGGTCAGTACAAGAAGAATCGACGGATGCTCGCGGGCATGGGTGGCGTCGGTCTCATCGGCACGTTCACGATCATGGGCGCCCTCGAGCACGCGCACGTGTCCAACGTCGTCGTCTACGGGATCTATCCCGCGACCGTACCGCTCTTGGTCGGCGGCCTGATCGGTGCCGTGGCAGCGTCCCAGCGCGAGGACTGGACGGTGTACTTCGCCGCCCTGTGCATCTCGGTCGTCGCCGCCGGCGCGGCGTTCGCGGGACCCGCGGGGGCGTGGGCGGTCTCGGGATTCGGCTGTGGCGCGGTGTTTTTGGTGTGCGCGGGCGTGAAGCTCTACCAGCGCCACGCGCGATGAACGACGACGAACTCGATCCACTGATCCACGCGCCTGCGCGACTGCGGATCATGGCGACGCTCGCGGCACTGCACCTAGGCGACACACTGTCCTTCACCCGCCTCCAAGAGATGATCGACCTCACGCCCGGCAACCTGATCACGCACCTGCGCAAGTTGGAGGACGCCGACTACGTCACGACCGATAAGACCGGCTCCGGCGTCGCCTCGCGCACGTCGGTGGCGTTGACACCGCGAGGTCGCCAGGCGCTCGACGCGTACGCCGAAGCGCTGCGGGCCGTGCTGGAGGGGATCTAGGAGTCTTCGGCCCCGCTCGCAATTGACTGGTCATGTTCGTTGTGCGAACATGCACTGCACGAAGTGGACCGTCGAACCTGTGAGGTGTCGTGGAAGAGAGCAATCGAATGTTCGTGCAGTCGCTCGAACGCGGCCTGGACGTCATTCGTTCCTTCAGTGAGGAGTCGCCTCGTCAGTCGCTGAGTGAGGTCTCCCGTCGCACCGGCTACAGCCGGGCCTCGTGTCGTCGTCTGCTCTTCACCCTGGAGTCCCTCGGCTACGTCGGTGTCGACGGCCGCGAGTTCTTCCTCCAGCCGCGGATCCTCGACATCGGCTACTCGTTCCTCACGTCGCTGCCGTTTCGCGACATCGTCGAGCCGTTCATCCAGGACCTGAGCGACAAGGTGCGCGAGTCGGTCTCGGTCTCGGTGCTCGACGGCTCGGACATCGTCTTCGTGAGTCGCGTCGCGGCGTCGCGCATCATGACGCTGTCGCTCTCGGTCGGCAGCCGACTGCCGGCGTACTGCACGTCAACCGGGCGAGTGCTGTTGGCGGCGATGCCCGTCGCCGAACAGCGCCGCCACCTCGGCAGTAAACCGCTCGTCGCGCTCACGAAGTTCACGCTGCACCGAGAGGCCGACATCCTGGCGGAGTTGGAGAAGGTCGCCAAACGGGGCTGGGCGTTGAACGATCAAGAGCTCGAGATCGGGCTGCGCGCGGTCGCGGCGCCGATACGCGATTCCACCGGTCGAACGGTGGCCGCGATCAACATCTCGGCGCCGGTCGGTCGCACGAACCTGAAGGAGTTCCGAGAGGAGTTGGTACCGCAACTCCTCGCCACGACCCAGCGCGTGAACTCGATCCTCGCCAAGCGCTGAACCGAACTTCGACACGAGCGTTTCGTCGCTACGATTTGTCGACCACGGAAAAGATCGAGACGGGAAGGGCCATGGAAGAACACCCGACGGATCATCCGCTCGTCGACGATGACGACGACTCGTTCGAGGACGACGAGCCACAGTCCAGACGACGTTGGCCCATCGTGGTCGTCTCGGTCCTGGTCGTTATCGCCGCTATCGGCGTGGCGTTGTACATCGCGGCGAGTCACTATCAGCCGCTCTATCAGGAACTCGACGGTGGTTACGGCGCACAAGTCCTGACCTCCAACGGGTCACTGGCGACGAGTCGCACCACCGGGGCCGGGGACACAGACTCGGCGTGGCTCGAGCCGAGCGGAACGTTCCGCGTCGAGGTGCTCGTCACGCTCAATAACTCCCAACGATTCGCCGTGACGATCGACAAGGTCCTGGCCCCGCCGAACCCGTCGGGAACCTCTGACGTGCACGTCTACTTCGACTCGAAGGGGAAGAGCGTCGGCGTCTACGGCTACAAGGGCGGGCCGGCGTTCACGCCGACCACGCTCGCGAGCGGGGGTCAGTTGGAACTGGCCGTGCACTGGACCCAACAGTGCGTGCCGGCGTCGGCGCAGAGCGGCGCGACCACGTACAGCGACCTACCGGTTGAGTACACGTTCATGCGATTCCATCACACCGTGACCGTGCCTATCCAGAAGCTGACGATCGTGCCCCGACCGACCTGTTAGTTCAGGCGGTCACGCGGCAGGCGTCGTCGCCGCGGGCCTTGGACGACAGCGTGACGTTGCGACGTTCCGCGCCGAGGCCGTCGAGCATTCCCGAGATGAGTCCACGGTCGACGGCGCACAAGACCGGGTGATGCTGGGCCGCGGTGCCGAAGGGGCAGTTGTCCAAGACGACCGACTGATCGGCGTCGTTCTCCTCGGCCCTCGCGGCGAAACCGTGAGCGGTCAAGATCCCGGCGATCGACTCCATCGCCGCCTTGAGGTTCGGCGCCGACTCTCCCGAGCCCACGGACCCGGCCAGGGTCCGTCCGTATTCGACACCGACGTCGTGGGACATGGCCTGCGCCGCTTCGGGACCGAGCCGTTCGAGCGCCATCTCCAAGAGCGCGACCAACAGCGCGTCACGTTGCATCGAGCCGTCGACGACGAATCCGGCGTCGACCACCCGATAGCCCTTTGCCGGCCGGCCGACGGTGGTCTTGTGGACGTTGTCGAAGGTGACGTAGCCCGACTCGGTGAGTCGCTCGAGGTGGTGGCGTACCACGTTCGCGTGGACGAGGCAGTGCTGGGAGAGCTCGGTCGCGGTCGCGCCGGGGTTCTCGCGCAGGTAGAGGTAGATCTTGCGGCGCGTGTTATCGCCGAAGGAGTGCGTCAAACTCGTGATGTTGGCCGTGAACAGGGCCGGATCGAGACCGTTCTCGTGGATCGAAGTTGACACGTAGAAAGTCTAGGACCGCCTTGGTCTTTCGCGCCGGTACGCTCTGAAGGCCCTCTCAAAGGAACTTCGTGACACCGACCAGCCTGCTGCACCGCGAACTCAGCGCGATCGTTGAGCCCCAACTGGTGCGCACGCTGGGCGAACTGGGATTTCTCGGCGAGGTGGACGACTCCGGCCTCGCGCCGAAGGTCGAACTCGTCCTCCCGGTCTCGAGTTGGCCCAATCTCGCACTGTTGGAATCGTCGGTGAAGGCCATCGCCCCTGACGCCACGGTCGTGGTTCGGCCCATGGACGAAGAGGAGCTGCTCGGCCTGCGCAACTTCCTCCGCGGCGCCATGGCCGGCGATCCTGGACCCGGCGAGCACGCGCACGGCGACGTCCCACCCAAGTTCCTCGACAAGCTCTCCAAGACGCGAATCCTCGGTATCTCCTCGGGGAAGGGGGGAGTGGGCAAGTCCTCGGTGACGGTCAACCTCGCGATCGCCCTGGCCCAGAGTGGTCACGACGTGGGCGTCCTGGATGCCGACGTCTACGGCTTCTCCCTACCCAAGATGCTCGGCGCGGTGAACGATCCGATCGTGCTTGGCGACACCGTCATCCCGACGTTGGCGCACGGTGTGCGCTGCGTGTCGATGGGGTACTTCGTGCCGGACGAACAGCCGGTCATCTGGCGAGGTCCGATGCTGCACAAGGCGATCCAACAGCTCGTCTCCGAGGCCTGGTGGGACGAGCCCGACTTCTTACTGATCGACATGCCCCCGGGCACCGGTGACGTCGCGCTCACCCTCTCCGAAGTCCTGCCACGAATAGAGATGTACGTGGTCACGACGCCGCAGGCGGCCGCGCAACGCGTCGCCCAACGTTCGGCGTACGCGGCGCGCAAACTCAAGCTCAGCGTGCGCGGCGTCATCGAGAACATGAGTTGGTTCACCGGCGACGACGCGAAGCGCTACGAGATCTTTGGTTCTGGCGGTGGTGCGCGACTCGCCCAGGAGCTTGGCATAGCGCTGCTCGGACAGATACCGCTCGACACCAAACTTCGCGAGGGCGGCGACGTCGGCGAGCCGATCGTGGTCCATGACCCGGACAGCGAGGTCTCCCTCGCGTTCAAGGCGCTAGCGGCGACGATCGTGAGCCAGGGTCCCGCCCGCGTCTATCGACAGGAGCTCAAACTGTCCTGAAGTGCAGTGCCGCAACCGTCTGACAAAGGAGATCGAAGATGACAGCATCGCTCAAGATGACGCATAAGGCCATCGGCGTCGAGGTCCGTCGAAGCACGTACGACATCGTGGTGGACGGTCATAGTGCCGGGTCCCTCGAAATGAACGACTCGACCGTGATACCGATCGAAGCTGGTCGTCACACCGTGCAGATTCGTAGTGGCCGAAACTCCAGTCGAACGAAGACGTTCGATGTGGCCGACAACCAAACGGTCGCCTTCCGATGCACCGGAAAGAGCTTCCTACCAATCTTCCTCGCGTCCTTCGTCATCCCCAGCCTGGCGCTCCAGCTTCGACGTCAGGCAGAGGATCAGTCTCTCTGACGACGTCGTCGCTGGGCGGAAGCTCATTCACTCCGCTCAGATGGACAATCGTCATTCAATGGCCCCGTGAGAGGTCGGTGTTCGTCTGACTCGAACGAACACAATCGAGACCTAAAGGGTATAGACAATATCCGTTTCATCTGATAATTTTCCGCTCACTGGGCAATCGCGCCCGGGCTATCGGGGGGATAGACATGGATGAGACCGACACCGCGGGCGTAGGCACGGGTCAGACCGACCAGAAGGACCTCGCCGGATTCGGCTACAAACAAGAGCTGCACCGGACGCTGGGATTCTTCAGTTCCTTCGCCGCGGCGTTCAGCTACATCTCGCCGTCGACGGGAATCTTCACCCTGTTCTATTTAGGTCTCATCACGGTTGGCGGCGTCTTCATCTGGAGTTGGCCGATCGTCGCCTTTGGTCAGATGTTGGTGGCGCTGAACTTTGCCGAAGTCTCGAGTCACTTCCCGATCGCTGGTTCCGTGTTTCAGTGGACGAAGTACTTGGCGGGACGCCCCTACGCGTGGTTCACGGGCTGGATCTACATCTTCGCTGGCGTGTTGACGGTGACGGCAGTGGTCATCACACTTCCGCTGACGATTCTGCCGATGCTGAACCTCATGGGCTGGAACCTCGACGCGGGTGCGCACTCGGATCAGATCTGGGTGGCGGTGATCACGCTCGTAGTCATCACCTTCCTCAATGTCTACAGCGTGAAACTCGTCTCTATCGTCAATAACACCGGCGTTTTCTTCGAGATCGTAGGTCTCGTCGTCTTCGCGGTTATTGCGCTCATCGTGCACCGACACCAGTCGATCTCCATCGTCACGAACAGCGGAGGCCTGCACGTCGGCTTCGGATCGTTTTTCCTCGCGATGTTCATGAGCCTCTTCGTGATCTACGGAATGGATACCGCGTCAACGCTGGCCGAAGAGACAAAGGACCCGCGCCGAGCCGCCCCCAAGGCGGTACTTTCGTCGGTTGGCGGTGCGTTCCTCATCGGTGGGATCTTCCTCGTCGCCATGTTGATGGCGATTCCCAACTTGAAGACGGCAATTGCCGACGGGTGGGGACCGGTGAACATCATCGAGGCGAACTTCTCCAAGCCGTGGGCGATCATTTACCTGGCCGTGGTGTCGGCCGCCATCTTGGTCTGCTGTTTGAGCATCATGACCGCAACCATTCGTCTCTGCTTCGGCATGTCGCGCGACAATCGTCTCCCCGGTTCGGCAGCCCTCTCGAAGGTCCACCCGAAGCTCCACACGCCAATTTTCAGCTGCATCGTGATTGCGATCCTCGCCGCGATCCCTTTGTTCAAGTACGCGGGCGCCGGAATCATCGCCATCGCCGCAACGGGAATGATCTACCTCGCCTACTTCCTCGGGAACCTGGCGGTCCTGCGGGCTCGTCTGAAGGGTTGGCCAAGGGAGAAGACACCATTCTCACTGGGCAAGTGGGGGATTCCCGTCAATGTCTTGGCGTTGCTGTGGGGCGGTTCGATGTTGGTCAACTTCGCGTGGCCGCGCGTTGACAGCAACCCGACGCCAAATCAGACCGCAGGCGCACTGAGTACTGGCATCAGCGAACTGAACAAGGTTCCGATCCTCTACACGGTGCTCGGTGTGATTCTCCTCGTTGGCGTGCTCTACTACTTCATCTCCGAAGTGCGTAAGCCGAAGGTCGAGATCATCAGGCCTCCGGAGACCGGACCGCTCGTGATCCCGGTCGAGTCGTTGCCACCTGATGAGATCAACGCGTAATACGAATTAATCGTCTTTACTTCGGGGGAAGTTCGAAGGACCACACGAGCGTCCGGCTGCGGTCGGCGCGCAGGATGTCGCACGCGCTCTCGACCGGCACGCCGTTCACGTCGAACGCCTCTCGCTCGACGCGCAACAGCGGCGTGCCGCGCGTGACGTCGAGTAGTCGGGCGGTGCGGGCATTGGCGGCGATCGGTGAGATCCGCTCGACCGCGCGCACCGGTCGCGCGTCGTAGCGACGCTCGAGGAGTTCGTAGATCGACCCGTGGAGCGGTTCGCTCAACAGACCGGCGAATCGTTCGGCCGGGAAGCTCGAGTGTTCGAGCAGAACGGGCAAATCGTCGGCGAAGCGCAGACGGTCGATCTCGAAGACCTCGTCACCCTCGGCTAGCTGCAGCGCTTCGGCCGTGGCCTCGTCGGCACGGACACGTTCGGTGCGCAGGACCCTGGCGCCGGCGATGTGGCCGAGACGGCGGGCCTGTTCGGAGAATCCAGCGAACGTCGTGAGGTCGTACTCGATGACCGGCTCAGCGATGAAGGTGCCGCCGTTGCGTCCGGTGCGGCGGTGAATCAGTTTGCGAAGCTGGAGTTCGGCGAGCGCTTGACGCACCGTCAGACGGTTGACGCCGAACTCCTTGGCGAGTTCACGCTCCGGAGGCAGACGGTCGCCGGTTCGAAAATGTCCGAGCGTGATCGACGAGGCAACCGCGTTGGCGATTTGGGTGTGGAGCATTCCCTTGGAACGCGAAATCTTTGGCGGCCATTTTGAGTTTGGCGACACGGTTACTCCTCTCAAAGCACAGTAACGGGCGCTAATGCACTTGCCACGCCCACCGTTTTTGGTATAGACAGTTTAGCCGACGACGTGCGGGGAGAGACACCATGATTGAAAGGGCGCGCGTGGTGGTGATCGGCGGCGGGATCGGCGGCTGTTCGATCCTCTACTGGCTGGCGCGCCTCGGTTGGACCGACGTCGCGCTGGTCGAGCGCTCCGAACTGACGAGCGGTTCGACGTTCCACTCGGCCGGTCTCGTCGGACAGCTACGCAACTCGCTCTCGCTCACCCAGATGATGATGAACTCGGTCGACCTCTACCGGACCCTGGGTGACGAGGTGGAACTCGAGACCGGTTGGCGCGAGGTCGGCTCGTTACGACTGGCCTCGTCCCAGGAGCACATGGAAGAGCTCGAGCGCCAGGCCGCGTGGGCCGAGACCTTCGGACTGCCGCTTCATCTCATCTCGGCCGACGAAGCCCAATCGATGTTCCCGCCGATGTCGAGCGACGGCGTGTTCGGCGCGGCGCTGTTGCCGTCAGACGGCTACGTCGACCCCAGCCAGTTGACGCTCGCCCTGGCGCGAGGCGCTCGACAACGCGGAGCGACGATCCTCACGAACACGCGCGTGACGGCGATACGCGTCGAGAACAATCGGGTTCGCGCCGTCGAGACCGACCAGGGCACGATTGAATGTGAGTACGTGGTGAACGCCGGCGGTATCTACGCCCACGAGATCGGACTCCTGGCCGGCGTGCACGTGCCGCTCGTGCCCATGGCCCACCAGTACGCGATCACGAAGCCGACGGGGCTCGCGCGCGACATGCCGACGCTGCGCGACCCGGCGCGTTTGGTCTACTTCCGCGCCGAGAGCGGGGGACTCGTCGTCGGCGGCTACGAGCGCAACCCGTCGGTCTGGGGACTGGGGGGCATCGCGTCGGACTTCAACTCGCGCCTGCTCGAGCCGGACTGGGACCGCTTCGCGCCGCTCTACGAGGCCGCGATCTCACGGGTCCCGGAACTGGCCGAGGCCGAGATCGTGACGCTGATCAACGGACCCGAGGCCTTCACGCCCGACGGCGAGTTCATCCTCGGCGAGAGCACGGTGGCCGGGTTCTGGGTGGCCGCCGGTTTCTGCGCCCACGGCATCGCCGGCGCCGGTGGCATGGGCAGGTTGATGGCCGAGTGGATCATCGATGGACAGCCCAGCCTGGACGCGTGGGCGCTCGACTCGCGGCGCTTCGGCCCGCAGTACCGCAGCCGCGACTACACGTTGGTGCGCACCGACGAGATCTACGCGACGTACTACGACGTCAAGTACCCCGGCCACGAACGACAGGCCGGGCGACCGCTCAAGGTCTCACCGGCCAACGCGCGTCACCGCGACCTCGGGGCGGCCTTCGGCGAGAAGTCCGGCTGGGAACGGGTCAACTGGTACGAGTCGAACGCGAGCGCCGGTGACGAGTCGACCAGGCCCGACGGGTGGGCCGGGATGCTGTGGTCGCCGGCCATCGGTGCCGAACACCTCGCCTGTCGCGCGAACGCGGCCCTGTTCGACGAGAGTTCCTTCGCCAAACTCGACGTCACCGGTTCCGGTGCGGCCGCGTTCCTGGAGCGACTTTGCGCCAACGGGGTCGCGCGACGTGTCGGCGCGGTCACATACACCCAGCTCCTCAACCCTCGAGGTGGTGTGGAGTGCGACCTCACCGTCACCCGGCTGGCCGAGGACCGTTTCCGAATCGTGACCGGCACGGCCTTCGGCAATCACGACGGCGCCTGGATCCGCCAACACCTCGAGGACGACTCGGTCGCCGTCGAGGACGTCACGTCGAAGTACGCCTGCTTCGCCCTCTGGGGACCGCGCGCGAGGGATATCCTGCAGCCGCTCACGGAGTGCGACCTCTCGCACGAGGCCTTCGGGTACATGAGCGCGAAGGAGGTCAACGTGGGCGCGGTGCCGTGTCTCGCGGTGCGCGTGACGTTCGTCGGGGAACTCGGCTGGGAGCTCTACTGTCCGAGTGAGTACGCGCTCAGACTGTGGGACTCGTTGATGGCGGCCGGCCAACCGCACGGGATGATGCCCGGCGGGTACCGCGCTATCGAATCACTACGCCTGGAGAAGGGCTATCGCGTGTGGGGCAGCGACGTCACGACGACCGACTCGCCCTTCGAGGCCGGTCTGGGATTCGCCGTGAAGATGAACAAGGGCGAGTTCATCGGGCGCGACGCGCTCGAGGCCGCCGGCGAACCAACGCGGCGCCTCGCCTGCCTGGTCCTCGACGAACCTCGCTCCCTCGTGCTGGGCTCGGAGCCGGTGCGCCACGAGGGTCGGGCTCTGGGGCGCGTGACGAGCGGCGGCTTCGGCTACAGCGTCGAGTCATCGATCGCGTACGCCTACCTGCCGGTTGAACTCGTCGAACCGGGCACGAGGCTCAGCGTCGGTATCTTCGGGCGCGACGTCGGTGCCGAAGTGAGGGCCGAGCCGCTGTTCGACCCGGGCAACGAGAAGGTGCGCACCTAGAGCTCGGCGCCGGCGTAGAGCCGGGCCAACTCGAGGTGCTCGTCGATGTCGTCGTGCCGGGCCAGCTCAATTGCGTGTTCGCCGCGCTCGCGCGCGTAGGACGTGAAATCGACTGCGAGCGAGGAGATCGCCATCTGCACGACGCCCCACATCGCCTCGCGCAGTTCGGACACGATCTTCATGACGTGCAGCGTCGACACGACCGGTTCGCTCACGTCACCGACGTAGTGGCGCAGTAGGGCGATCTCGGCGTCGGCCGGGAAGCCGTTGTTGACCGACGCGTTCGCGAGGTCGAAGAAGGGGTCGGACATTCCCGCGTACTCCCAGTCGACGATGCGCAGTCGGTCGTCGAACAAGAAGTTGGCGTTCAGAAGGTCGTTGTGACCCAGGACCATCGGTCGGAACGGTCGCGCCTGCTCGATGCGCTCCAGCAACGCGAAGGCGAAGGACGTGTCGAATGGTGCTACGACCCCGCGCTCGCGCGCGACGTCGCGGTGATCGCGGATCACGTCGTAGGGATTCCAGATCGTGGGCGTCGTGCCGGCGTGGTGGACGCGTCGAAGGGTCTCGGCGAACAGGCGCAGCATGGGCTCTTCGGCCAGTTCGCTCGTCGAGATTGGCCGCCCGTCGATGAAGCGAAAGACGATGCAGCCCGTCGCTTCGTCGGTGGCGAGGACCTCGGGACCGACACCGATCGCCGCAGCCAATCCGCCGGCGACCACCTCGTTGGAACGGTCGATCCCGAGCAGGTGCGTGTCGTTGCCGGGGACGCGCACGACGACGCGCTCGTCACCGAGGTCGACGACGTAGTTGGAGTTGGTGATGCCGTGGGCGAGTATCTCGACGGAACGCACCCGCCCGGGCCAGAGTCGCCCCGCGAGTTCGTCCACCACTTCGGTCATCGCCCGAGGCTAGAGCGTGACGACTTCTAGGATGAGAAAAACCGAGGGGGGACCATGGAGAGTTTCGCGGGACGTATCGCCGTCGTCACGGGTGGCGGCACAGGGATGGGACGTGAACTCGTTCGTCACTTGTCAATGGAGGGCTGTCACGTGGCGACCTGCGACGTCTCGGTGTCGGCCCTCGACGAGACGCGATCGCTCGCTCTCGAGACGGCGCCGGCCGGTACGCGCGTGACCACGTTCGTGGCCGACGTTGCCGACGAAGCACAGCTGCTGGCCTTTCGCGACAGCGTCATCAACAACCACGAGACAACCTCCATCAATCTGCTCTTCAACAACGCCGGTGTGGCCGGCGGAGGAAGCTTCGTCGACGACGACCGCAGCGCCTGGGAGCGCACGTTCGCCATCGACTGGGGCGGGGTCTATCTGGGCTGTCGGACGTTCCTCCCGATGTTGATCGCCGCCGAGGAGGCGCGCATCGTCAACACGAGCAGCATCAACGGGATCTTCGCGTCGGTCGGTCCCAATCGGCCCCACACGTCCTACAGCGCCGCCAAGTTCGCCGTGCGCGGCTTCAGCGAGGCCCTCATCACCGACCTGCGGATGAACGCACCGCACGTGCGCGTCTCGGTCGTCATGCCCGGTCACGTCGGGACCTCGATCGTCATCAACTCCGGGATCGTCCACGGCAAGGAGCCGGACACGCTCGATGAGGAGGACCTCTTGAAGGTACGGCGCCAACTCGCGGCCGACGGTACGCCGGTCGACGAAGTGTCGGACGAGGACCTGCGAAAGGGTGTCGCGATGTTCGGCGAGGCGTTCCGCGATCTCGCACCCTTGTCGGCGGCGTCGGCGGCCCAGATCATCCTCGACGGCGTGCGTCAGAACAAGTGGCGGATTCTCGTAGGGGAGGACGCGGTGATCGTCGACGAGATGGTCCGGGACGATCCAGAGCACGCCTACGAGCCGGAGTTCTGGCACGCCCTTCAGGCCCGGGGCCTCTTCGGCGGCTTCGGCTAGACACGAACCCACGGCGCCAACGCTCGTGGCGCAAATATGCCTTCGCGATGTCAGTTGCTGGAGAGAGAGTCATGACCCTTCACGCTGACGCAATGTGGTCCATCGACGACGCGCTTGAATGAGTGCTGGGTCTCAACTAGTCGAAACGACCCATCTCCAACATCTATCCTCGTTCCGAGGAGCGACGAGCTAGGGGGAACGATGGAACTGAAGGATAAGACGGCGGTGATCACCGGTGGGGCTAGCGGGATCGGCCTGGCCACCGCCATCCAGTTCGCCAAGGCCGGCGCGAAGATCGTGCTCGGCGACATCGAAGACGCGCCGCTTACAGAGCAGGTCAAAGAGATGCGCCGCCACGGTGCGACGGTGATTGGCGTGCACTGCGACGTCGCGAAAGAGTCCGACGTCGAGGCGCTGCGCGACGCCGCCCTCAAGGAGTTTGGCGCGGTGCACGTGATCTTCAACAACGCCGGTGTCGCCGGTGGTGCCACGATCGGCACGCCGAAGAAGATCTGGGACTGGGTGATGAGCGTGAACCTCGACGGCGTGGTGAACGGCATGAATGCCTTCATCCCGCTCTTCCTCGAGCAGAACGAAGGTCACGTCGTCAACACCGCCTCCGAGGCGGGACTGGTCGGCGTCGCGGGGATGGGACCGTACAACGCGAGCAAGTTCGCCGTCGTCGGCATCTCGGAGTCGCTGTTCCACGAGCTCGCCAACACCGGGAAGAATGTCCACGTCTCGGTGCTCTGTCCGAACTTCGTGCGCACCCGGATCTATGAGTCGGAACGCAACATGCCCAAGGAGCTCGCCAGTTACGCCGAGAACCCCGAGAACGAGGAGATCAAGAAGATCGCGGCCGCGTTGGTGAACGCCGGCATCGACGCCGCCGACGTCGCCAAGGCGGTCGAGGACGCGGTCGTCAACGAGAAGTTCTGGATCCTCACCCACGAACACTCCGCGCTTCGCATCACCGAACTGCGTCTCGAGTGGATGCGCGGGGGACCGTCGCCGATGGCGGGCCTCGTCAATATCAACAACTAACGGTCGATCCCACTCGGTAGCTGGTCGATCGGCCAATCGAGCAGCGTGACGGCGCAGCGGCAGGCGAACCGGTCGGTCATGCCGGCGACGTAGGCGACGCTGAGTCGCAGCGCCGTCGCGGGACTCTCGAGCGCCTCGTCACCGTCGGCGACGTCGGGAATCTCTCGTGGATGCGCGGCGAAGTACTCCACGAGTGCGCGCAACATCGCCACCACGGCCGACGCCTGTTGGCGCGACGCGCCGCGCAGATAGATCGTCTCGTAGTTGAACGTCCGAAAGGCGGCCAGCGCCTCGGAGTGACGCGCGTCCATCCCGATGATGCCGGTCGAGCGGATCGTGCGGATCATCGCGTTGATGAAAGTGCCCAACTGCTGACTGCGTCGCACGCCACAGCGCTCGCGCACCAGCGCCGGCAACTCCTCGATCGTGACGACGCCCGCCGAGACGGCGTCCTCGAAGTCGTGACAGCTGTAGGCGATACGGTCGGCCCAACTGACGACCTCGCCCTCAGGCGTGCTGGGCGCGGGACGCGACCACGAGTGGTTGCGCACGCCGTCGAGGGTCTCGAGACAGAGGTTCAGACTCACGAGCGAGACGTCGGCGCCCCACGTCGCGTGGTCGAAGCCCCCGATCACGAATGGATCGAGCGCCTCCTCACTCGCGTGCCCGCCCGGTCCGTGGCCGCAGTCGTGTCCCAGCGCGATGGCCTCGGTGAGCGCGACGTTGAGCCCGACCGCGCGAGCCACTCCCGTGGCGACCTGGGCGACCTCGAGGGCGTGGGTGAGGCGCGTGCGCATGTGGTCGTCGGGGAAGACGAAGACCTGGGTCTTGCCGGCCAGTCGGCGAAAGGCGCTGGAGTGCAAGATCCGGTCGCGGTCGCGTTCGAAACAGGTCCGGAACTCATCCGGTTCCTCCTCGCGCGCTCGATTGCCTGCGCCGTGGCCCCTCGTCGCGCCCACGGCGAGCACGGCGTCGAGCTGCGCCTCTCGTTCGATGAGCGATCCCGCCGGATGGGACGTGGTGTCCGAGACGTCGACGGCGGCCGAGGAGTCACGGTGCGCCACGGTGACGTCGTCGGCCGCGCCCTCGTAGCCCTCCATCGTGGCCGCCCAGCGGCGACTGCGTTCAGAGATCGGCGGGTCCGTCAAGTTTTCCATTGTGCCCCTTCCTTCTAGCATGGGATTGTCGCCAACGTGGCAGAGGAGCAGTGATGGAAGTTCGTATCGGCATCGTGCAGTCCATGAAGGAGATCGAGGTCGTTCTCCCCGAGGACGCCAAGCGCGAGAAGGTGATGAAGGACATCGAGACGTCCCTCAACGAGGACTCGGTTCTCTGGCTCACCGATCGCAAAGGTCGCCGGGTCGGCGTGCCGGCCGCGCGAATCGCCTACGTGGAGTTGGGTTCTCCGTCGAGCGAGCGCATCGTCGGTTTCGGCTCGGCCTGAGATTGACGGGCGTCGTGCGGTGATCGACTACCACCTGCACCTCTGGCCCCACTCGGAGTCCTCGGTCTGGTTCAGACTCGACCAGATCGGCGCCTACTGCGACGAGGCCGCCCGTCACGGCGTCACCGAGTTGGCGTTGACCGAGCACACCAGCCGTTTTCGCGACGTGCTGTCCGTCGTCGGCCCCTTCTGGCTGCGGTTCGGTCACGAGCCGACGAGTCCGGTGCTGGCGGAGTACTTGGACTTTCACGCACGCAACTCGTTGGAGGAGTACGTGAACCTTGCCCAGCTCGCGAAGGATGAGGGACTGCCGGTCAAGATCGGTCTCGAGGTCGACTACTACGCCGACCAGATGGACGTCGTGTCGCCGCTGCTCGCGCAGTACCCCTTCGACGTGCTGATCGGTTCGGTCCACTGGCTCGGCACCTGGCAGTTCGACGACTACGAGGTGCCGACACACGCGCACGAGTGGACCGTGCGCGACGTCGACCAGTGCTGGGCCGACTACGCGCGCGCGATCGAAGAGCTCTCCGCGTCCAACGCCGTCGACGTGCTCGCGCATCCCGACCTCATCAAGGTGGCCGGCTACATCGCGTCGGACCCCGGCGACTACTGGGACGCGATGGCCGAGTCGGCCGCGAAGTCCGATCTCTCGATGGAGTGCTCGTCGGCCGGCTGGACCAAGCCGATCAACGAGCAGTACCCGTCGGCGGGTTTCCTCGATCGGCTCGTGGCGCGCGGCCTCACCTTCACGACGGCCAGTGACGCGCACTCACTCGAGCGCGTCGGGTCGAGGGCCGGCGAGCTGGCCGACCTGCTGGAGTCGCGCGGCGTCCACGAGGTCGCGACCTTCGACGGCCGTCAACGCACGATGATCCCCCTGCGAGCGCTCTAGTGGCCACGCTGGCCGAGCTGGCCGCCCTTCGCACCTCGCTCGACGAGCCGGTCATCGACCACCTGCTCCGACTCACGGCCTCGTGGTCGCTGCTGGCCGACCTCTCGTTCTCGGACATGCTCTTGATGGCGCGCGTCGACCGGTCCGACCACAACGACTCCGGCTTCGTGGTCCTGGGACAGATGCGTCCGAACAACCGCTCGACGATGGTCAACGACGACCTGGTCGGTACGACGCACGACGAATCGTCCTGGCCCCTCGTGCACCTGGCCTTCGACAGCGGCACGAGGATCATCGGCGAGGTGAACGTCGAGGCGATCGACGACGTGATCCCGGTGTGGTGCGTGCCGGTGCGATTCGACGGGCGCGTGGTGGCCGTGATGGTCCGGCTCCAGGGTCCACTTCGCGGGCCGGCCTCGCTGTACGAGCAGGCCTACCTCTCGATCTTCGAGCGCCTCTGCGTGATGGTGTCGGACTCGACGTTCCCGTTCCGCGAGGAGGGCGTCGCCGGACCGGGCCTGCCGCGCGTGGGCGACGGCATCATCCTCATCGACGGTGACGGGCGTGTTGAGTTCGCCACGCCCAACGCGGCCAACGCGTTGCACCGCATGGGGATCTACGCCCCGGCCGAGGGCCAAACGCTCGCCGAACTCGGCCTGCGCGTGCGCGTCGTCGAGCGGTCCCTGGAGTACGCGATCCCGGCGATGGAGGAGATCGACCGCGGTCACGACGTGGCCATCCTCTTCCACTGCGTCCCGTTGCTCGAGCACAACCTCGTGACCGGGGTCGTGACGCTGTTGCGCGACGTCTCGGACCTGCGCCAGCTGAACCGATTGGTCCTGAACAAAGAGGCCGCCGTGCGCGAGGTCCACCACCGCGTGAAGAACAACCTGCAGACCATCTCGTCGCTCCTGCGCCTGCAGGCCCGCCGGAGTGACGAACCCGAGACGCGCATCGCCCTCGGTGAGGCCGAACGGCGGGTGCGTTCGATCGCCGTCGTGCACGAGGTACTGAGTCGAGAGCCGGGCGAGGAGGTCGTCTTCGACGAGATCGTACGCTCACTGGTCCTGCTGGTGGAAGACACCGTCCTGTCCCTGCACCCGGTCGAGATCTTGGTGAACGGAAGTCTCGGCGTGCTCTCGACCGACCTCGCCACTCCGTTGGCCGTCGCGCTCGCCGAACTGTTGACCAACGCCGTCGAACACGCGTTCATCGGCTTCGGCGGGAAGGACAACGATCAAGTCGGCGTGGTGACGCTCAACCTCTACCTGGAAGACGAGAACGCCGTCGCTGAGATACGCGACAACGGTCGAGGACTCGAGGACGATTTCTCACTCGAGGTGCCGAAGAGCCTGGGTCTGTCCATCGTGCGCGACATCATCCGCGCGCAACTGCGTGGGACGATCGAGATGAAGAGCGTGGACTACGCCGACGGCGGCGGGACCTACGTGCGCGTTACGGTGCCGCTGAACGCTCGACCCTAGAGAGCGGCGTTGCGACGACGCGCGGCCAGCCACTGCTTGCGCAGCTTGCGTCGCTCGTCCTCGGTCGTGCCACCCCACACGCCCGACTCCTGATTCGTCGCGAGCGCGAACTCGAGACAGGCCTTCTGCGCGTCGCAGTTGTGACATACGCGCTTGGCCGATTCGATCTGGTCGGTCGCCATTCCGGTCGTGCCGATAGGGAAAAATAGTTCCGGTTCGGTGTCGCGGCATGCCGCGTTTGAACGCCAGTCAGAGTCATCCCAGGCGTGCGTGCGGTTCCAAATCAACGACATTTCAATTCCTTAAGGTGGGGGGTAATTCCACTGCAATTTCGCGAGAAATGGGCGGTGGTGGGAGTCCAATTTTAACGAATTTCATTCCCAATAACAAGGGGTGATTCGTGAATAAACGAGATGACGTCGATGTAATTCGAATTACACCTGCGAAACTCGACAAGTGATCGACGTCTTCGCGCACCGTGGGTTGCACGTAGCCGAACGCGAGAACACACTCGCGGCCTTTCGAGCGGCGGTGGATCTCGGTGTCGACGGGGTCGAACTGGACGTCCGTCGCACATTCGACGGCGTTCTGGTGGTTCATCACGATCCGAGCATTGGATCGCTCGCCATCGCCGAGAGTGCGCGTTCGGTCCTGCCGGACTACGTCCCGACGCTCGTCGAGGCCCTGGAGTCGCTCGACGGCGTCAAGGTGAACGTGGAGATCAAGAACGGTCGCGGCGCCTCTGAGCGCTACGACGAGACCGGCGAACTCGCACGTCAAGTGGTGGAAATCATCGAAGAGACCGGTCGCGCCGAGTGGATTGGCGTCTCGTGCTTCGACCTCGCGACGTGCGCGAACGTGCGCTCATTTAACAGAGAGCTGTCGGTGGCGTGGCTGCTGTGGGACGTGGCCGTCGGTGACGCGCTGGTCCAGGCGCACCTGCTCGGACTGAACGCGGTGAACCCGCACTTCTCCACGGTCGATGAAGAGGTCGTCACGCGCGCGCGCGACCTCCGACTCGGCGTGAACGTCTGGACCGTGAACTCCGAAGAGGATCTCGAACGGATGGCGGCGTTGAACGTGTCGTGCATCATGACCGACGATCCGTCGCTCGCGCGCACCGTCGTGGCCCGACTGACGCCCGCGGAGAATGACGTAGATTAAGGGCCATGAATATCGTCGTCTGCGTAAAACAGATACCTGACCCGGCCGCGCCGCAGTCGTTGGACGCCTCGCACAATCTCAATCGATCGGGCAAGCTGATCCTCGACGAGGCCGACACCTACGGCGTCGAGATGGCCCTCCAACTCGTCGACAAGGCCGGCGCCGGCGAGGTCACGGTCGTCTCCATGGGCTCGGCCGCCGACGTCGCGGGACTGCGCAACGCCCTCGCCATGGGCGCCGCCAAGGCCGTCATCGTGAGCGACGACGCGCTGCGCGGCACCGACGCGCTGGGCACGGCCAAGGTTTTGGCCGCGGTCATCACGCGCGAGAGCCCCGACCTAGTCCTCGCCGCGACCGAGTCCTCCGACGGCTACACCGGCACGACGCCGGTCCAGGTCGCCGAGCTGCTGGGACTTCCCTCGATCACCTTCGCCAAGTCCGTCACGGTCGACGGCACGACCGTCAAGGTGGAGCGTCAGACCGAGTCCGGCTACGACGAGGTGACGGCGCCGCTGCCGGCGCTCGTCACCGTCACGGCCGGTGTCGTCGAACCCCGCTACGCCTCCTTCAAGGGCATCATGGCCGCCAAGTCCAAGCCGCTCGAGGTACTCAGCGTCGCCGACCTCTCGCTCTCAGACCAAACCGGTTCGGCCGGCGCGCGTCAAGAGATCACCGACGTCGTCGCGGCCGAGTCGCGCGCGGCGGGCGAGAAGTACGTGGACGAGGGCGACGGTGCCGAGCGCATCGTCGGTTTCCTCGAATCGATCAAGGTCCTGTAGGAGATCGTCATGGCACCATCAAACATCTGGGTCGTCGCCGAACCGTCGAGCGGTTCGTTCACCACGACCTCACTGGAACTCTTGACCCACGCCCGCACCTTCGGCGCCGAGGTCTCGGCCATCACCTGGGGTGCCGATCCGGCGCTCGCGGCGATAGCGGGCGACTACGGCGCGACGACGCTGTTTGACGTCGGGGACCTCGCCGGCGCGTTGCCGGGCGTGCCCGTGGCCTCGGCCATCGCGGCGCTGGTGGCGTCGCACGGCGCACCGGACGCGATCTTCGTCCCGACGAGCTACGACGGTCGCGACGTCGCCGGACGCCTGTCGGCACGGCTGGATCGACCGGTCCTCACGAACGTGACCGGTCTCAGCGACGACGGTGGCCTCACGACCGAACACCCGATCTTCGGCGGCAGCCAGACCGTCAAGGCCCGGTTCACGGGTGACGGACCCGGCATCTTCGTCATCCGCGCGAAGTCCTTCGCCGCCGAGGCGAGCGGTGGCGCGCCGGCCACGGTCGTCGCGGCGCCCCCGGGCGACGTCGGGGCGACCGGCACCGCGACCATCGCCGCCACGCACGTCGAAGAGCGCGTCGGGCCGAAGTTGGAAGAGGCCGCGGTCGTGGTCTCCGGCGGCCGGGGACTCGGTGAGGCCGGCAACTACGCACTGATCGAAGAGGTCGCGAAGCTCCTCAACGGCGCCGCGGGCGCCTCTCGCGCCATCGTGGACGCCGGGTGGGTTCCCTATTCGCACCAGGTCGGCCAGACCGGCAAGACCGTCAAACCGACCGTCTACATCGCCTGCGGCATCTCCGGGGCGACCCAGCACATGGTCGGCATGAAGGGCTCCAAGAACATCGTGGCCATCAACAAGGACCCTGACGCGCCGATCTTCCAGATCGCGGACTTCGGGATCGTGGGCGACGTGCACAAGGTGCTGCCGGCACTCATCGCGGCCCTCCAGGCGCGAACCTAGGGGATCTCGGGTGACGAGGGCCCGAGCGGGTCTCGTCATCGTGCCTCTTTCGCCGGGCAACAGAATTTAGGCTGGGGAGACCATGAGCAGCCCCACGTCCTCGTCGGATCGCCGGTGGTGGGCACTCGGAGTCCTCAGCGTCACGCAGTTGATGGTCTTGCTCGACGCCACCGTCATCAACATCGCGTTGCCGCACGCGCAGCGTGAACTCCACTTCTCACTCGGAAGTCGTCAGTGGCTCATCACGGCCTATCTGCTCACGTTCGGTTCCCTGTTGCTGATCGGCGGGCGGCTCTCGGACCTGTGGGGACGTCGCACCTCGCTCTACGTCGGACTCACGGGCTTCGCCCTCGCCTCGGGTCTCGGCGGCTGGGCGCACAACTTCGCCACGCTCGTCACTGCGCGCGCGATCCAGGGCGTCTTCGGCGCGATCCTGGCACCGGCGGCGCTGGCCGCGGTGTCCGCCACGTTCGGTGATCCCAAGGAGCGCGCGAAGGCCTTCTCGCTCTACGGCGCCATCGGCGCCTCGGGCGCCGCGATCGGGCTCCTCTTGGGCGGGGCGTTGACCCAGTGGGCGACGTGGCGGTGGTGTCTCTACGTCAACATCGTCTTCGCGGCCATCGCGATCGTCGGCGTGGCGATGTTCGTCGGCGGCGGGAAGCGCGAGCACGAGGCGCACCTCGACGTCTTCGGCACGCTGCTCGGCAGCGCGGGCCTGTTCTTCGTGGTCTACGGCTTCGCCCACGCCGTCAACACCGGTTGGGGGAACTACATCACGTGGGGGAGCCTCGTGCTCGGTGTCGCGTTGCTCGTGGCCTTCGTGCGCTGGCAGCAGCGCTCCAAGTACCCGCTGCTGCCGCTTCGCCTGTTGATCAACCGGACACGAGGCGGGTCGCTCGTCGCGCTCTTTCTCACGAGTATCGGCATCTTCGGGATCTCGCTCTTCCTCGCGTACTACCTGCAGGGGACGCTCGGGTACTCGCCGCTGCGCACCGGCGTCGCGTTCTTGCCGCTCGTGGGCGCCATCGCGCTCTCGGCGTTCATCGCCAGCGCGCGGCTGCTCGCCGTGAGTGGACCGCGTCCCCTCGTCCCCACGGGCATGCTGCTCTCGATGATGGGCATGGTGCTCTTCACGAAGCTGACGCCGAACGCGGACTACTTCTCGAACGTGTTGCCGGGCCTCATCGTGACCGGCCTCGGCCTCGGACTCATCTTCGCCCCGGCGATCGCCAGCGCCACCGCCGGCGTGCGACCGAGCGACGTGGGCGCGGCCTCGGCGCTCGTGAACACGACCCAGCAGATCGGTGGGTCGATGGGGTTGGCCCTGCTCAACACGATCGCGGTCACGGTGACGGCGCGCTCGAACCGGGTCACCATCGCGACCACCACCAAACACAGTCTCAAGGTCCAGCTGCACCACGCGGCCGTGCTCGCCACACTCCACGGCTACGCGGTGGCGTTCTGGTGGGCGGCCGTGTTCTTCGGCGCCGGGGCGATCCTCGCCTTCGGACTGCTCGAATCAGGCGTGCCCGAACACGACGGCGACCTGGCGCTCGAGACCTAGATCAGCGGCCACGGGTAGGGCGGCCAGTCGGAGTCCCCGTCGGGTACCGGGTAGGTGGCGTTCTCGACCAACCCGTGCGCGCGCGTCTGGGCCAGCGCCAGCTCGATCGGATTGAGCCAGTCGCCGACGTGGCCGGTGTCGCCGTTCGCGAATCGTTCGATCCGCTCGAGCAGGTGTGCGTTCACGTCGAGTCCGGCGTACTCCCAGATGACGGTGCGCAGCTTGTCCTGTTCGTGGAAGCACAGGCCGTTGTCGATGGCCCAGCAGCGCTCGCCGTCGAAGATGACGTGCCCGGCCTTGCGGTCGGCGTTGTTCGCCACCACGTCGAAGGCCGCGAGCTCGGCGAACCACGCCTGGAACCGGGGACTCTCGCGCAGTGTGAAGTAGTGGTCCTCCTCGTTGTCGTCGACCCACCACTGCAGCGACCCGACACCGAAGGGCCCGTCCTCGCGCCCGACCGTCGTCGGCACCAGGTCGGTCCCGAGGGCGACGTCCAGCTCGTAGGCCGCGACCTCGCGGCGCCACAGCCCGTCGGGGAAGTCCCACAGCGGTCGCTCGCCGGCCTCGGCCTTGTAGCAGGCCCGTCCCTCGACGCCGTCGAGGGAGACGGTGACCAACAGTGCCTGGTTCGACGACGTGACGACGCGACCCTCCACCTCGATCGCTCCCTTCGAAAGCAGTGTCAGTTCCTCGTCGCGGGTCATCGTGCTAGCGGATCGGGGCAGCGTGGCCGTTCGTGCGCGGACAGTCGTGGCCCTTGGGATCGAGCGGTCCGCCGCAGAGTGGACAGGTCGGTCGACCGGCCTCGACGAGACGCGCGATCGCGATGGCGAGGCCGCCGGCCCACTCGCGCGTCAAGGTGAGCACCAGTTCGTCCTCGCCCTCGAGGGCTTCGAAGGTGACCTCGATGGTGTGGGCCTCTTCGTCGATGGCGACGGCGATGTCACCGGCGACGAAGTCCGACTCGTACTCCGGCTCCAGCGCCAGGTCCACCGGCAGGTGGTCCGGCCGTCCCATCTCCGTGATCACCTGGGCCAGCCATTCGGCGAGCGCCGCCAGCTGCAGCTTCTCGCACTTCACGATCACGAGTCGTCGGCCCTCGCGCGCCTGGAGCAGGAAGAGCCGATTGCCGACCTCGCCGCGAACGCCGACCATCACCTTGTCCGGGTTGGCGAAGACGTAGTTCATGAGGGTGAGAGGTCCTTCAGTGACTCGGTGTTGTTCACGCCCAACACGACGGGGGCTCCGTTCGTGAAGCCGATGGCGCTGATCGAACAGGTCGAGATCACCGTTCGCTGGAAGAGGTCGAGTGGCACGCCCTGGGCGTAGGTGACGGCGGCCTTGATGGGGTCGGCGTGACTCACGACGACGACCGTGCGGTTGCGGTGCCGGGCCGCCACCCTCTCGAGGGTCGTCCACATTCGCAGTTGCATCTCCGTGAAGGACTCGCCCTCGGGGAATCGAAAGGTGCTCGGTGCGTGCTGCACGGCGCGCCACTCCGGTTTCTTCGCGAGCAGGTTCAGTTTCTTCCCGGTCCAGAGTCCGAAGTCGCACTCAAGGAGGCCGCGCTCGACGTGCGCTCGTAGTCGCAACGCCCGCGCGATCGGCGCGGCGGTCTCACGTGTTCGCTCCAGTGGTGACACGTAGAGGGCGACCGGTTTGCGCGCGAGTTCGGTGAGTCGCTCGGCGACGCGCTCGGCCTGGGCGACGCCGCGCTCGGAGAGGTGTAGCCCCGGGGTGCGTCCCGGCAGGACGATGCCGGTCGTGTCGGTGACGCCGTGGCGCACGAGCAGCAGCGTCGTGAAGGTCGGGCGAGGAGGCACGTCCCTACGTTAACGGTGGGTCAGTTGACGACGAGAGGGATGCGGCGCGGCCCGGGCGGCGCGGTCTCGGGCCAACGTTTGCGCGAGACGACCGCCAGTCGGTGCAACAGCGCCACCGCGCCCGGGTCGTCGTCGCCCGGTCGGGTCTCGATCAGTCCGTTCGCCTTCATCGCGTCCATCAGCGCACGGCCCTGGTCGGTGCGCACGATCACCAGTGTCCAATCACCGAAGGCGCCGATGCCGCCCGTCGAGATGTCGGCGTGCTCGGCGGCGAAGTCCGGACACTGTTTGCATCCCTCGCGCGTCCAGGCGTGCGCCTCCTTCAGCGGCACCTCGTGGAAGTGCCCGTCGGTCGTCCAGAGTTGGAAGACGCCCTTGATGTTCATCTTCACGATGTCGGCGCGTCTGATGCCGTACTTCGCCTCGAAGAGCTCTTCGAAGATCGCGTCGTCGAAGGTCTTGGAGCACATCAGGCCGACGGTGAGACACAATCGCCTCGCGAGTTTGCCGGCCTTGCGCGACTGCATCGCGCCCGGCGCCGAGGCCATGCACCCCATCCCGACGAGCGCGATGCGTTCGGCGCCGCCCTCGGCCGCCTCGGGGTAGGCCAGCAGGTTGGCGCTGTAGGTGTAGCGCGACTTCGCGGTCTCGATCACGTCCTCGCGTGTTCGCGCCACCTGGGGCACGGCGCGCCACGTCGAGCCGTCGCCCTCGAGCCCGCTCACGAGCGCGGCGTCGATGACGTCGTTCTCCAGGGCGTAGATCAGCAGGGCCGAGACGAAGCCGCCGTCTTGACCGTTCTCGACGAGCGATTCGTCGGTGGCGCGCGCCAAGAGGACGTCGCCGACGCCCCAGACCTCGTCGTCGGTGCGTTCGCGCGCGAACTTGTGCGTGTCGATCTCGGACTCCCAGTTGCGGAATCGCGGACAGGCCCTCGTGCACATCGTGCAGCCCTTCTGGCCGTGCGTGCAGTCCTCCGGCCCGCCGTCGATGTCGAGGTGAAACGGTCGGTAGACGCCGTGGTCGGTCTCGTAGTCGAGCACGGGATGCGGACAGGCGACGACGCAGGCCGCGCACCCGGTGCACAGTCCCGAGGTGACGACTTCACTGAAGAGTTCTTTCCACTGCGGCTTCTCGAGTGCCATCCTTCAACCCTAGGACGCGATGTCGATTTACCGATACGCTCGCCGCGTGCCTGAGATCCTCGAAGTCGAGTCCTATCGCCAACTGGCCGACCGAGTCGTGGGCGCGACGATCGTTCGTGGTTGGGCCGACGCCTACACCGCGAAGAAACTGACAAGCGTCGCGGCGTGGGCGAGGGCCGTCAAGGGCCTGACCGTGACCGGCACCGACCGTCGGGGGAAGCTGTTGCTCATCGACACCGACGGAGTGCGACTCGGCGTGCGCTTCGGGATGACCGGCGTGCTACTGATCGACGGCGACGCCGGCATCGACGGACTGTTCTACGGGCCGCACGACTTCCGCGCCGATTGGGTCCGCGGGGGACTCGAGTTCAAAGACGGTCGCAAGTTGCTCCTGCACGACCCGCGACGTCTGGGCCGATTCGAGATCGCGCCGGACCTGAGTGAGCTCGGCCCCGACGCGCTGAACCTCACGCGAAAGCAGTTCGACGCGGTGGTGCGCACGCGTGGTGATGGACCGGCGATCAAGGCGAGGCTGATGGACCAGTCATCGGTCGCCGGTGTCGGGAACCTCCTCGCCGACGAGATGCTCTTTCGCGCCGGTATCGATCCCCGGACGCCGACGGGGCTCTTGAGCACCGAACAGCGCGCCGCGCTCTACCGGGCCTTCACGCGGACCATGCGAACACTGCAACGCCGCGGCGGTTCGCACCTCGGTGATCACATGGAGGGCCGCTACCCCGGGGCGTTCTGTCCTCGCGACGGCGCGCCGATGCTCTCGGCGACTATCGGCGGACGAACGACCTACTGGTGCTCGAAACACCAGACTTAGGCGCCGTCGAGGAGTCTCCGCAGTCCGGTCGGTTCGTAGGGGCCGATGACGAGCTGTTCGAGTACGCCGAGTCCGACGTCACGTCCGCGCGTGGCGCGCACCACGTGTTGCACGTGGACGTTGGCGTACTCGAGCGGATCGAGCGACTCGAGGTTCAGCTGTTCGTCACTCACGATCGGACCGCCGTGCCAGCGACCGTGCGCGAACTGGGGGTGGCTGTAGCCCGCCCCGCGCATCTGGAAACGCAGGAGCGGCGTGAGGTGGATCTCCTCGTCACCCATCGTGAGGACCGCGTCCTTCATCCAGCGAGTGCCGCGTGCCATGGTGAGCCGGAGCGCCCCGTGGGTCGTCACCGCCGCGTCGTCGGGCGGCAGCATCGCGGCCGAACGACTGAGGGGACGTCCGTAGGCGTCATCGAAGGTCATGAAGTGCAGTCCACCGTCGCCGAAGTGCAGCGGTGCCCAGAAGAACGCCAACTGCGGCGCGCGGTGGCTCTCCACGCCCGGGAGCGGTTCGCCGATCGGGCGCACGCCCCACGAGCGGTCCTTCGTGCCGCGAAAGTGTTCGGGAAGTTCGTGACGTCCGTTCGGTGTCTCGATCCATCCGCTCCAGGTGCCGAGCTGCGTGGCCCTGGTCACGTCCATGAAGAGGCGGGCACCGTCGTGCATGGTCTGGCGCGGCTCTTCGCTGATCGCGGTGCGTCGGGTGTAGGTGAGGTCACAGCGCAGCCCGTGATCGGTCGCCTCGACCACGACCCGGTTCACGCGCATCGGCGCCACGATCTCGAGGCGCATCGGTCCGACGGCCGTCGGGCGCCCTATGAGCGCGTCACTCGCGAAGGCCGAGTACTGACGGTCGCCCTGGACGACCGAGAAGGCGGCGTCGATCACGCCACGGTTGGGGTAGAGACCGAGCGCGAAGGCGAAGTAGAACTCCTCGTCGTAGCCGTTGAACCAGAAGCGGTCGTAGGCGTTGGGGTGGCCGTCCATGACGTGGGCGAGCGGCAACGCCGTCTGGTGGAGTGGATAGTCGTCGTCAGGTAGTAGCACGTCGCTCCAGTTCATTGATCGCGTCCCAACGCGTGGCGGCGACGATCGCGCGATCGATCATCGAGAGGAACATCTCGTCGCCGCGCTCGGTCTGTTCGACGATGACCGACGCCGCCACCAGCATGACGATGGGCTGGAGCGTGTAGCGAGCGAACTCCTGGCGCGCGACCTCGGCGGGGATATCGACGCCGTGGTCGGCCAGCTTCGCGAGGTAGTAGTCGAGTAGTTCGAACTCGTATCGCGCGCAGTCCTGCGGCGTCAGGCTCGTCGTGAGGAAGTAGGCGACGTCGAGCAGGGGACTGCCGACGCCGACGGTCTGCCAATCGACGACGGCCAGGGCCACGGTACCGTCGCAGGCGTCGATGAGCAGGTTGTCCGTGCGGAAGTCGCCGTGGGTCACGCAGGGATACGAGGTCGCGTAGCCACTGAAGAGCGCGAGACGGTCCTTCAGTGCCAGCACCATCGTGCGAAGTTCCGCGTCGATCCGAGCGTTGTAACGCTCGATGAACTGATCGAAGAGCACCGGCACCACCGCTTCGTAGAGCGGACGGAGTTCGTCACCCACTCCGCGCAGCCATGTGGCGTCGTGCAGATCGGTGCGGGCGTGGGTCGGTCCATGGAGGCCGGCCAAGGCGGCGAGACCGGCGCGCGCGGTGCCCAGTGAGATCCCGGTGAACTGGTCGACGACCGCCGAAGGGCTGAGGTCCTCTAACAGCAAGAGAAAGTTGTCACTGTCGTCGCGTTCGGCGAAGTAGCAGCGCGGCGTCCTCGTCGTGATGAGCGAGGCGAGATGTTGGTAGAACGAGACCTCGCGCAGGTAGAGGCGTTGGAGCGCCGCGGTCGACCGACTGACCTCGTCGAGTGACGGGACCTTGGCGACGACGCGGGACAGTCCGCCGTCGTGGGTGACCGTCAGTCGATAACAGTTCGCCACCTGACCTTGACCGACCGATTCGACGGAGACGTCCGACGCCCCCTCGAGCGAGAGGAGATGGGCCAGCCACGTCACGTCGAGTTCGTCGATTGTCGGCACCAACGTCATGTGTCACCCCCTCGTCAGTCTGCCTCTTCAGCAGGGGACCTCGACTGGTATGCCGTAGGCCGTCTTGGGCAGTCGCACGCAGTTGTTCACGGTGAACTTCGTGTTGGCCCCCATCTCTATGAGCGTGGAGAATTCAACTGTTCCGCCTTGGCCGGCGAGAAACGTTGGCTTGTGACGCAGCGTCACGCCATAGACCTTCGCGGCGGCAACCACTTCGGCGCCGGAGACCGCGTGCCCGCTCGCGGCCGCCTCTGCGATCGCTCGGTTGCTGGCACCCAACCCAGCGGCGCGACTGTTCCAGAGTCCCTGTGCTTCACGCGGGCAGGAAATGATCGTTGGCGCACCTCCCAGCGTGACGGGGAAGTTCACGCAGACGTCGGCGAAGGTCGTCTCATCGAAGAACAGGACGAGCCGCGGATACTGGAACACGTCGCCCAAGTTGATGAGAAGGGCGAGGTTGGTGCTGTTCACCGTGTTGATGCCCGCGGCGTTGCTGACGTCCGCTGCGGTGACCACGTGTGCGGGACGGGCGTGGGTGGCGGTCCCCAGCGCGTACTGCGCGACGTGAAGGGCGACCGTCGATGACGTCGAGGCACCGACGGGACTGCCAAAGCTCAAGAGGAGCGCGATGGCGGTCGCCGGAATCAAGATACGCGCGACACTCCGAGGCCCGCGTCGTCGTTGCTGTTGACCCATCGTGGTGGTCTCCTCAATGTTTGGTTCTCTCCATCCTCCTTCAACATTTGGCGTACGTGTTCGATTTGCCCCGGCTACGACACTCACTGGTTGATCTGTCAGTAGAAGAAAATCGGGCGAACATTTCAATAGAGTTTGAGTTTGATATCGACCTCACGGGTAAGAATGACGAGGTGCAGTCCTTTATCACCCACTACGGCTACCTCGCCCTGTTCGTCCTCTCGGTGCTCTCCTCGGCGCTCATCCCGATCCCGTCGGAGGTCGCCTACGGCTTCGCCGGGGCCCTGTGCACGTCCGGCGTGACCGGACACGTGCGTTTCTCCCTGTGGGCTGTCATCGTCGTCGGCACCGTCGGCTCGCTGGTGGGCGCGGTCATCGCCTACGAGGTGGGGCGCAGCGCCGGTCGGACGATCGTCGAACGCTGGGGTAAGTGGCTGCTGCTCTCGACAAAGGACCTCGACCGCGCCGAGCGCTGGTTCGAGCGATACGGTTCGGCCTCGGTCTTGATCAGTCGCGTGCTGCCGGTCGTGCGGAGTTTCATTTCGGTGCCCGCGGGCATCGCCGAGATGAACCGGGCCCGCTTCGCGGTCCTCACGACCATCGGCTCGGCCGTGTGGGTGGCGTTGCTCGCCGGCCTTGGATACGCCGCCGGGAAGAACTGGAAGCACGTGAGTGGTGATTTCCACACCGCCGAGTACCCGATCATCGCGGTGGTGGTCCTCGGGCTGGCCTACGGGCTCTGGCACCGTTGGCGCACGGTGCGACGAGAGGCCGCCGCCTAGCTCGTCAGTGTCGCCAGCACCTTGTCGGCGTGGCCGTCGGCTCGAACGCCGTACCAGGCGTGCTCGATCCGGCCCGTGGGACCGACGACGAAGGTCGAACGTATGACGCCGGTCACCTTCTTGCCGTACATCATCTTCTCGCCGTAGGCGCCGTAGTTGGTCATGACCGACTTCTCGGGGTCGATCAAGAGGTCGAAGGTCAGGCCGTACTTCTTCCGGAAGGCGACGTGTTTGTCGGCGCCGTCGGGCGAGACGCCCACGACTTTGACCCCGAGCTTGCGAAATGCCCCCAGGCCGTCATTGAACTGACAGGCCTCTTTGGTACATCCGGGGGTGTCGTCGGCCGGGTAGAAGTAGATGACGAAACGCTCACCTGCGAAATCCTTCAATGAGATGGTCTTTCCGGACTGATTGGCCAGCGCGAAAGTCGGTGCTTTTGCTCCAATCTCAAGTCGTGTCAAGGTTGTCCTCCTATTTTCAACCCGAAAATACAATATTTTGTCGTAGACTGGGAACGAAGCTCTAGGAATTGAGCTTGGGCCTACACTTTCGAACGCCGGTTCTGGGTCCAACCGAGAAACGTCGTCGTCGTGAGTAGTGATTTCAAGGAGTCCGTGCCGTCGGCACCGGACTCGTACGCCACCAATAAGTCCTTCGCCGAACTGGGCGTGTTGCCCGAGTTGGTCGCGGTGCTCACCGAACAAGGGATCACCACCGCCTTCCCGATCCAGGCCCTCACGATCAGCGACGCGCTCGCCGGTCGCGACGTCTGCGGCAAGGCCAAGACCGGATCAGGCAAGACGCTCGGCTTCGGATTGCCGATGCTC
>Ga0187871_10000607_pt1 | contig 33872 bp, 32 predicted proteins | sample June2016WEW_16_1_FD_132988 | JGI IMG/M metagenome (GOLD analysis project Ga0187871, IMG submission 132988) | Peatland microbial communities from SPRUCE experiment site at the Marcell Experimental Forest, Minnesota, USA - June2016WEW_16_10 | ecosystem: Environmental > Terrestrial > Soil >...
GGCGTGGTCACCCTCGGGGTTGCGGAACGCGCTCCCGGCGTTCGCCCCGCCCGGTTGGTGCTCGCGCCGCCAACGAACGATCTGACGGATCCGTTCCTGGGAGGTCTCGCTGTCGCCGGCGTGCAGGTGCAGGCGTACCGACGTCACGAGGTCGTCGCGGCGCAGCGCGCTGTGGCGATAGCCGAAGTCCAGTGGCTCCTTGGACCACGTGCGCGTCGTGCCGTCATGCCAGACGGTGACGGACTCGAGCGACGCCGCCATGTCCGATCCGTGGCCCCCGGCGTTCATCACCGCCGCGCCACCGAAACTCCCGGGCACCCCGACGGCCCACTCGAATCCGGCGACGCCGGACTTGGCGAGGCGACGCGCGGCGATCGGCAGGTCCAGGCCGGCACCGGCGTCGACGACCACGACGTCACCCTCGTCGCGCGTGTGCAGCTCTTCGAACTCACCGACGAGGTGCACGCCGAGGACCTCGTGCTCGCCGTCGGCGACCAAGAGGTTCGAACCGTTGCCGAGGACGAACATCTCGAGTCCGCTCCTCGACATCAACGGTCCCAACTCCTCGAGGTCGGCCCTCGACGCCAGCGTGACGAACGCGCGCACCGTGCCACCGACGCGGTAGGTCGTGCGCGCGCCGAAGGGCGCGTGCTCGCGCACGCGCGCGCCACCGACCTCGATGAGCTCCTCGAGGGACATCAGTCCATCCCCCGCAGTCGCGTCGCCACCGACGCGACGTCGCCCGCGCCGAGCAGCACCACGACGTCACTGCGGTCGTGGAGGCCCTCGAGCACGTCCGGGACGTCCTCGAGCGCGGCGCAGTAGGTCGTGGCGACGCCGGCGCCTCGACGCAGGATCGCCGCGGCGATCACCTCGCCGGTCACGCCGGTGGGGTTCGGCTCCCCGGCGGTGTAGATGTCGGTCACGACGACCGCGGTGGCGACGTCGAAGGCCGGAGCGAAGTCATCGACCAACGACAGCGTCCGCGTCACCCGATGGGGTTGGAAGACCGCGGTGATGCGTTCGTAGCCGGCGGCGCGGGTCGCGCGCAGGATCGCGCGGATCTCACCGGGCAGGTGCGCGTAACTCTCGTAGACGTCGACCCCGCGCCAGGATCCCAACAGTTCGAATCGCCGGGGGGCGCCGACGAAGTTCTCGAGACCCGCACGGATCGACGCGACCGAGACGCCCAGCTGCGTCGCCAGTACCGCGACGACCGCCGCGTCGGCGACGTTGTGCAGGCCGGTGACGTGCAACGTCAACGCCTGTTCGACGTCGGGTCCGGTGAGCGTGAAGTTCGCGCTCTCACGCGTCACGGCGACGTCGCTCACGCGCCAGCGCTCGCCCCGAGCCGAGCCCACGCGCACGACCTCGCGGGCGGCGATGCTCGCGACACGCCGGCATCCGGCGTCGTCGTTCCAGATCACCACGGGTCCGTCGGTGCGATCGAGTAACTGCGCGAAGGCGTGCTCGAGCGCCCCGAGGGTGCCGTAGTGGTCGAGGTGATCGGCCTCGACGTTGAGCAGTCCGAGCGCGTGGGGGCGCACGAGGGAGAACGTGCCGTAGCTCTCGTCGACCTCCACGACGACGTCACCACTTCCCCAGTGACCGTTGGCCCCGACCCCGAGGACGTCGGCCCCGAGCAGTCGTCCGACGTCACGACCCTCGGCCGCCATCACCTGGACCAACATCGAGGTGGCCGTGGTCTTGCCGTGCGTCCCGGTCAGTCCGACCAGGGGACGGGCCCGCGCCAACTCGGCCAGGACCTGCGCGCGCGACAGCATGGTCGCGCCGGCGTCGCGGGCCGCGACCAGTTCGACGTTGTCGTCTCGAACGGCCGGCGACCACGACACCACGTCGGCCCTCACGTTCGACCCGTCGTGTCCGACGAAGACCGTCACGCCCAGTTCGCGCAGCGCCTCGAGCGTGACGGAGTCTTGGAGGTCGCTCCCACTCACGACGGCGCCCGACTCGACCAGGAGTCGAGCCAGACCGCTCATCCCCGCGCCCCCGACACCGACGACGTGGACCCGGACACCCGGCGAGAAGACCGTCACGACCATCCGCCCACGTCGGCCACGACCCGAGCGATCCTCGACGCCGCGTCGCGCCGTCCGAACTGCCCGGCCGCGCGTCCCATCGCCTCGAGCGTCTCGCTCGACGTGATCGACGCCAACAAATCGTCGAGCTTGGCGCCCGAGCAGTCCGCGTCCAGGACGAGTCGCGCGCCTCCCGCCTCGACGACGACGAGGGCGTTCTTCATCTGGTGGTCCCCCGGCGCGCGCGGTAGCGGCACGAGGACCGAGGGAATGGACAGCGTGGTCAACTCGGCGAGCGTCGAGGCTCCGGCGCGACAGATCGCCACGTCGCAGAGCGCCCAGAGCTGCGCCATGTCCGCGAACTCGACGATCCGGTAGTCGAGGCCGTCGGTGACCGGGGCGTGCGCGCGCACCGAGGCGACGTCGCGTCGTCCGGTCACGTGGATGATCGTTCGATCGCGCCGCGCGGACCAGCGGCTCGCGAGTTCGCTCACCGCGCGATTGACCGTGGCGGAACCGAGCGATCCGCTCATCACGACGACGACCACTCGTCCGTCGTCGATCGGTGGATCACTCTCGGCGCGCGCGTGTTCTCGCGCCCGCGGCGATCGGTCGACCGACACGACGCTCTGGCGTAGTGGCGTGCCGGTCACGACCGCCCGGGGATCACTCGTGGGAAAGGCGCAGCACCGAGCGCGCGCGAAGCGCGTGAAGAGTCGTTGGGCCGCTCCGGGTTCGGCGTCGAGTTCGACGAGGACGAGCGGGCGGCGCCAGAGCACCGCGGCGAGCGTCGTGGCGAAGGAGGCGTAGCCGCCGAGAGAGACCACGACCGACGGACGCCATCGTCGCACGTTCGCCACGCTGAGTCCGACCGCCGCGAGCAACGATGCCGCGGCACCGACGTTCTGCACGAACGCCTCGAGGCCGAGTGAACGACGGAGGCCCCGACCGGGCAACAGCGTGAGTGGAACGTCGGCGTCGCACAGGAGCGTCGACTCTTGACCGCGACGACTGCCCACGAAGCGCAGCTCGTCCGGGGCGACGCCGATGATCCGGAGTTGGTCGGCGACGGCCTCCATCGGAAAGATATGTCCCCCGGTCCCACCCCCGGTGATCACGATGGGACCGGCCATTAGCGGGTCCGGCGTGGATCGTTCGTCGAACGCGAGCGCGGTGCCGGTCGCGGGGCGGTCTTTCGCTCGATGGTCTCTCGGAAGTTCGTCAGGCGACGCTCGCGAATCGTCACGTCGCCGCTATGCGAGCGGTCGTGCGCGATGTTGTAGAGCAGGCCGACGGCGGCCAGTTCGGTGATCAGCGCCGTGCCCCCGTAGGAGAAGAAGGGCAACGGGATCCCGGTCACGGCCCACCACCCCACGACCGACGCGATGTTGATCAGCGCCTCGACGGCGATCCACGTGGTGATGCCCACGGCGACCAACCGGTACACCGAGTTCGTGCACTGCTGAGCGATGCGCACGGCCGCGAAGACGAAGGCGATGAAGAGCGCGATCACGACGAGCGTGCCGATCAGACCGAGCTCTTCGCCGATGATCGTGAAGATGAAGTCGGTGTGGGGGTTCGGCAGGAGGCCCCACTTCTCTCGGCTGTGGCCGAGGCCGAGGCCGGCGACCCCGCCGGCGCCCAGGCCGATGCGGCTCTGCAAGAGCTGATAGCCCCCGCTCAGCAGGTGGTTGTTCGGGTGCAGGAACGACCAGAACCGGCTGGCGGAGTAGGGCTTTGAGACCATGTACGCCCCGAAGGCGGTCAAGACGAGCAGCGTGATCCGAACGAGCATCTTGCGCGACAGTCCCCCGACGGCGAGCATCGCGAAGGCGATGACGACGACGACCGACGTCGTGCCGATGTCCGGCTCGATCACGATGAGGGCACACCCGAACGTGACCGGGACGGTCCAGAGCGCGAGCTGACGCCAGTGTCCGAGCTCGTCGTGGTGATGCTGCACGAGCCAGGCGATGAAGAGCACCGTGAAGAGCTTGAACATCTCCGACGGCTGCAGGTAGATGACGTGCAGGTTGAGCCAGCGGGTGCCGCCGTTGCTCGACACGCCGATGGCCCGCACGGCCAACAGCAATCCGAGGCCGACCAAGATCAGGATCGGCGCGCTACGGACCAGTCGTTCGAGGCGCACGCGCGACATCACGTAGAGCGCGAAGATCCCGAAGCCGAGGTAGACGAGGTCGTGGATCATGATCGACCAGGTCGATCCGCCGTTGGCCGAGGCCTGACCCTCGCTCGCCGACGCGACGGCGATCGTGCCGAAGGTGACGAGCAACGTCGTGATCAAGAGCAGCACCCGGCCGCTGGCGACGCCGCGCGGCATCGGTTGGAAGAGACCGCGCTCTCTGGTTCGCGGCGCCGGCGCGGGAGGCCGGCCCCGTGAATCGTGTCGCAGGTCGCGTTGACGGATGGCCACGATCAGACCTTCGCGATCTTCAAGAAGTCACCGTAGAAGATGCCGAGGCCCAGCATGGCGAGGAGTCCCGCGACGATCCAGAGCCGCACGATGATCGTGAACTCGGGCCAGTCGTGCATCTCCAGGTGGTGATGGAACGGCGCGATGCGAAAGATCCGACGCCCGAAGAGGCGAAAACTGATCACCTGCAAGATGACCGACGCCGTCTCGGCGACGAAAAGTCCGCCGATGACCGGCAACAACAGGTCCAGGTTCATCAACAGCGCGAGCGCACCGAGCCCGGTGCCGATGGCCAACGCACCGGTGTCGCCCATGATGATGCGCGCGGGGGCCGCGTTCCACCACAGGAAGCCGAGGCACGCGCCGACGAGACCGACCGCGACGAGACCGAGGTCGAGTGCGGCGTGGAGGTGGTAGATCGAGAAGTGCCGGAACTGCCAGTAGCCGATGATCGCCAAGACGCCGAAGCAGAAGGTGCCCGATCCGGCGGCGAGGCCGTCGAGGCCATCGGTCAGGTTGACCGCGTTGGAACTCGAGATGATCACCAGCAGCGCGAGCAGCACCCAACCGACGGAGGTCAGGTTCCATCCCGGTAACGAGAACCTGGTGAACGACAGGTTCGTCGAGGTGTGTACCCAGTCGATGGACAACACCGCGAAGACCGCGGCGATCAACAGCTGGCCGACGAACTTGCCGCGCTTGTTCAGCCCGAGGTTGCGCGCGTTGCGGATGCTGATGTAGTCGTCGAGGAACCCGAGGAAGCCGGAGGCGATGATGACCCCGACGACGAGGATGCCGCTTCGCGTGACGACGACCGACGTGCCGACGTGACCCATCAGATAACCGAGCACCGCGGCCACGACGATGACGACGCCACCCATCGTGGGCGTGCCCGCCTTGACCAGGTGGGACGACGGCAGGTCCTCGTGGATGCGCTGACCGAGCGAGCGGCGCGTGAGGAACCGGATCCACAGCGGCGTCACGAGCACCGCGAAGACGAAGGCCACGCCGCCCGACTCCATCAGGCTCAGCACGGTGACGCGCCCATTAGTTCGCGGGCCACGACCCGGTCGTCGAACGGCACGACGAGGTCCCCGATCGTCTGGGTGGTCTCGTGCCCCTTGCCGGCGACGACCACGACGTCGACGGGCGCGGCTTCGTGGAGCGCGCGCCCAATCGCGCTGCGCCGATCGGCGTCGCGCACGACGTTCGCGCCGCTCATCACGCCGGACATGATGGCGTCGATGATCGACTCGGGCTCCTCGGAGCGGGGATTGTCGGACGTCACGATCGTCAGGTCCGAGAACGTGGAGGCCACCAGTCCCATCTCCGGTCGCTTGGCGCGATCGCGATCGCCGCCGCAACCGAAGACCGTGATGACGCGACCCTCGGGCACCATCGCGCGCACGTCGCTCAAGAGACGGCGCAGCCCCTCCGGGGTGTGCGCGTAGTCGACGATGACGGTGACGTTGGATCCCCGCACGACGTCGAATCGGCCGGCGATCGAAGAGACCTCGCCCATCGCGGCCGCGATCGCCGCGTCCTCGGCGCCCAGCACGGCCATGATCGACATCGCGATGAGGGCGTTGTCGACGTTGTAGTCGCCGAGCAGCGCCGAGTTGACGAGGTGTCCGCGCCAGAAGAACGTCGTGCCCTTCAGTGACGTCTCCACGTCGGTGGCGTCGCGTCGCGACACTCGCGTGACCGGCAGCGTGGTCGTCCCCGCGAGGCGTTCGCCGTAGGGGTCATCACTCCAGATGACGGCACGGCGCGAGTGTTCCGGCGTGAAGAGGCGTGACTTCACGACGAAGTACTCCTCCATCGACCCGTGGTAGTCCAGGTGCTCGTGACTCAGGTTCGTGAACGCCGCGACGGTGAACTCGAGTCCGTCCACGCGGTGCTGACTCATCGCGTGGCTGGACACCTCCATCGCGACGACCGAGCTCGGCACCGTAGGGTCGAAGCCGTCGACGAGCGCGGCGAGCGTCCGAAAGAGTTCGGGCGCGGCCGGCGTCGTGCGTTCGTTGGTCAGCGTGCCGATGTTGGCGCCGTTCCAGGACAGCGCACGGGCCAGTCCGGCAACGATCGTCGTCACGCTCGTCTTGCCGTTCGTGCCGGTCACGGCGACCAGGCGGGTCCTGGTCTCGGGGTGACCGACGACGGCGGCGCTGGCGTGCGCGCACAGTGCGGTCAACTGCGTCGAGGGCACGACCACGACGGGCGCGGTGACGTCGAGTGGCGTATTGGCAACAACGCAGAGCGCCCCGCGACGAACGGCGTCACCGGCGAATTTCGCGCCGCTCGTGGACTCCCCCGGCATCGCGAAGAACAGTGAGCCCGGTACGCACTCGCGCGAGTCGATGTCGACGTGGGTGATCTCGAGGCTCCCCGTCGCGACGTCGAGGGTCAGGTCATCGAGGATGTCGCCGAGTTGCATCAGGTCACGTCCGAGGAGATCGCGGCGCGGCCGCCCTTGAGGGGCTTCTGGTACGTGCCGTTGGAGGGGATGTTGTAGTGGTGCAACGCGTAGGACATGACCTCTTGGAAGATTGGCGCGGCCACGGCGCCCCCGAAAATCGTCGTTTCGGGACGCTGCACCACCACGATCATCGACAGTACCGGGTCGTTCGCGGGAGCGAATCCGACGAAGCTCGCGTTGTAGTCCCCGACGAGGAGTTTGTCCTTCCCGGGATAGGGCATCGTGGCGGTGCCGGTCTTGCCGGCCACGCTGTAGCCGGGGATGATCGCGTTGGTGCCGGTGCCGGCGAGTACGACCTGTTCGAGCATCTTGACCATGGTCGCCGACACGCTCGGGCTGATCGCGACGCGCTTGGCGCTCGGCGCCGTGGCCTTCACGGTGCCGTTGGCGTAGACGTAGCCGCGGACCAGCTTCGGCTCGACGAAGACGCCACCGTTGGCGATCGCGTTGTAGGCGTCGAGGATCTGGATCGGTGGGACAGCGTCGACCTGACCGATCGGCAACGCGACCTGGTCACTCGCGTACCAGTCCGCGGCGTTCACGAGCAGGCCGGAGGACTGACCGGGGAAGTCGACGCCCGTCGGCTGGCCGAATCCGAGACGCTCGACCTGGGCCAACAGACCGGCCTCGCCCACGCGCGTACCGATCTCGTAGGTGCCGATGTTCGACGACAGCGCCAACACCTGGGTCGCGGTGAGGTGTTCGAGCGGGTGCTGTTCGGCGTCGTGGAAGTAACGCCCGCCGACGACGACAGACGGCGGCACGGTTATCAAGGTCGAGGGCGTGATCAGTCCGGCCTGCAGCGCCGCCGAGAACGTGACGATCTTGAAGACCGAACCGGGTTCGTAGGTTTGGGTGAAAGCGAGGTTGTTGATCGTCTGCTCGATGCCCGGCACCCCGACGCTTCGTCCCCACACCGGGTCCGTGCCGAGCACGCCGGGGTGCGACTTGGTATTCGCCAGTGACGCGTCGGCGAGGATCTCGCCCGTCTTCACGTCCATCACGACCGCGACGCCGGACACCGCGTCGGTGGCGGCCAACTGTCGCGCGAGGTCACGCTCAGCCACGAACTGCAGCGACGTATCGAGCGTCAGTTCGAGCCCGACGCCGGGCTTGGCCCTTCGGATCACCGTGCTGAAGGAACTGGGCAGACTGACGCCGGAGGAGGAGACGAACTCGCGCGTGATACCCGTGCTCCCGGCGAGGAGTTTTTGGTACTGGTATTCGAGACCCGCGGAGCCGACCCCGGCGGCGTCCGTGCCACCGAGCACCGACGTCGCGATCGGCCCGTTGGGGTACGTCCGCACCGACGAGTTCTGGACGGTGATCCCCGGAAAGTTCAGGGACGCGAGCTTGCGCCCCGAGTTCAGGTTCAGTTCGTCGTTCAAGATGACGTACCCGTCCTTGGACTTCGAGAGGAGGGGCACCAGTCGATCGACGGGCAACTGGATGAGCGCCGACATCGCCTGGGCCTCGCGCTGCGGGTGTTTGATCTGCATGTCGTCGGCGATGACCAGTGACGTCGGGCGCGACACGGCGAGGATCTGTCCGTTGCGGTCGTAGATGCCGGCGCGTAGCGCCGTCGTCGTGAGGTTTACCCGGACCTGTTGTACCGAGAGCTTGGCGTAGTGCGCGTGATCGACCACCTGGATGAAGAAGAGACGCACCCCCAGGGCGACGAAGGCGAGCGCGAGGATCGAGCGGAGCATGACGAGGCGTCGCGGTCCGCTGACGCGTTGGCGCGCCGGGTGATGCAGGACCTGGGTGCGCGTGTGAGTCGGCGAATAGTGCGTGCTCACCGAATCGTCCTTGATGTAGCCGGTGCATAACCCAGGAACTTCGGTAGCCGCAAAGGCTCATCAAGTGACGTGGACGGGACTTGCGTCACCGAGACGGGATACACCAGGTGCAGGGCGCCGGCCTTGGTCGCGATGAGACTGGGCGCCGCGAGGTCGGTGTTGGATCCCACCTGCTCGGCGTAGGTCGATTCGGCCTGGAGGAGTTGACTCTGCAGCGCGTGGAGCTGCACCTGTCGATTGGCCACCACCATGCTGCCGGCCATCGAGAGCGCGAGCGCGACGATCACGATCACGCAGGACTTACGCAGTGACGACGTGCCGCGCCAGGTTCGAGTGACGGCGCGACGTCGCGGGGCGACCGCGACGTGCGTCGGACGTCGCGCGTCGGGTCGAGTTTGGGGACGCGTGCGCGGTCGCGTACCCGGTCGGGGGCGGCTGTCGACGCGCCGGGGAAAGGTGATGACACTCATCAGAGCTTCCGGGCTGCTCGCAGGCGCGCCGACCGGGCTCGGGGGTTCTGGTCGATCTCACTTTGGCTGGCGAGACGGGCGCTCGCCTTTAATACGGTGACGCGCGGTACCGCGCCGCAGACGCAACCGAGTTCGGGCGGGCAGTGGCACCCGCCCGTCGATGCTTCGTGGAGGACGGACTTCACGACGCGGTCCTCCCCCGAGTGATACGAGATCACCGCGACGAGCCCGCCGGCGGAGAGCACGTCCAGGGCCGCGTCGAGACCGGCGCTCAGCTCCTCGACTTCGTTGTTGACCGCGACGCGCAGGGCCTGGAAGACCCGCGTCGCGACGTGCCCGCGCCGGCGCGCCGCCATCGGGACCGCTCGTTCCACGGCTTCGGTCAGCTCGTTCGTCGTCTGGGGCTGTCGCTCGAGCACCGACTTGGCGATCGAACCGGCGAAGCGACTCTCTCCGTTTTCGCGTAGCAGCCGTACGAACTGGTGCTGGTCGACGTGGCTGAGGTACTGCGCGGCGGTTTCGCCTCGGGTCGGGTCCATGCGCATGTCGAGCGGCGCGTCGGCGCGAAAGGAGAATCCGCGACTCGCGTCGTCGAGTTGGTGCGACGAGACACCCAGGTCCATGAGGACACCGACGATTGGATCGCCGCCGACGAAGTCGGCGTTTCGCTCCAACGCGTCGCTCAATTGGCCGAAGGTCGCGTCCACGATGCGGACGCGACCCTCGAACGTGGCGAGTCGCTCCCCGGCGGCGGCTCGGGCATCGGGGTCTCGGTCGATGCCAAGAATGCGCAGTTGTGGTGCAGCGCTGAGCAGTGCGTAGGCGTGGCCGCCGCCGCCCAACGTGGCGTCGATGACGACGCCCGCCGCCTGACGGGTGAAGAGGTCGACGATCTCTGCCTCAAGCACTGGTACGTGAAATTGGTCCTGGGCCATCTGCAGCCTTTCAATCGTCAAGACGGGAGAGCAGGCGGAGGAGGATTCTCTACCCGTCTTGACGATTGCCAGGCTGCGCATGGTCCGCGGCCGATACTTCTGTTGCACTCCATTCATTAGTCACTGCCCTGCTTGAAAAGCTCCTCGGCCGAGTTGACCTGCTCGGCGTAGATCTCGGGATTCCAGAGTTCGATGTGATCGATCGATCCCACGATCAAGACGTCGCCACTCAACTTCCCGTACTCACGGATGGCCGAGGGCAACGCGAATCGTCCCTGCTTGTCGAATTCGACGTCCGAGGAGTTCGCGGCCCAGTAGCGCATCTGCTTACGCTCCACCGATCCACCGGAACGGCTCTGCTCGAGGCGCTCGTCGCTCTGGCGGGTGAACTCGCCGGGCGTCCAGAGCGCGATGCACCCTTCGGTGTTCGGGCTGAGGTGACCACCGCGTTCGAACTCCGCTCGAAACTTGGCGGGCAGGATGAGTCGACCCTTGGCGTCCAGCGTGTGCTGGTACTGGCCAACAAATCCGAGCATCGACGATCCTCCCACGGTCACCACTTTCCCCCATTCGGTGACACATTACACCACCTAACACCACTTGAATGCAAATCGGAACAATTTGGAACCAATTTTGAGGTCGCTTTGACGTGCCCGGTGATGGGTCGCGGTCACGACGCGGAGGGGTTCGCTCGCTAGGCGTGAAGGGGGAAGCTACGGTACTGCCAGGGACCACTCGAACGGCGCAGGGCCTCTATCAGATCCTCGGGACTGGCGTCAACGAGTGACGAAAGGACCTGATGGCCGAGGGCCTCGGCGAGTCCGGCGGGCACGTCCTTGAGATAACGAAGGACGTCCACGGAGTCGTGGGCGTGCATGACGGTGGAGAGGAAGAGGCCCTCTCGCACGCGCCACTGCGTGACCCCCACCGCCTTTCGGTCATCGACGAAGACCTCGCCCGGACCGCGTCCGGCAAAGCACACCAGTCGATGGGCCGGGTCTCCCTCAAGTGGTCCGTCGTGCACCGTCACCGCACCGTGGACCATCAGACGCAAGACGTCGGCCCACCACTGACCGGCCATGCGTGAAGAGGCGTGCACGTCACGTCGCCAGCGCGCGTCGGCGGCGGGGATCCACCAATCGATCCAGAGGTCCCCAGGTCGTAAGAGTACGAGTCCGCCGCCGCCCCGCCGACGTCGCAGCGCCACGTCGCCGACTCGTTCTTCGTCGAGCAGATCGATCGACTGCGCGCTGCCCAGGACCAGGGTCGCGCGGTCCGGTCGCACGGCGTAGATCGTGGCCTCCGGTTCACTGCGTACCGCGTCGTAGTCGTACAACTCGGTGAGGTCCAACCTCACGACGCCCGGGGTAGGTACGGCGCCCACAGCGGGTCCGGGTCCGGGAGGTGACGCCAGCGCCACCACGGCCCGTCCGGTATCCGGGGTTCGAAGTGCATGCGCCAGCCGATCTCTTCGAGCAGTCGATCGCCCTTTTGCATGTTGTGGCGTCGACAGGCCGCCACGACGTTCGTCCACTCGTGTCGACCGCCACGGCTGCGCGGCACGACGTGGTCGATCGTGTCGGCGTGCTCGAGGCAGTACGCGCAGCGATAGCTGTCGCGCAACAAGAGTGAGCGCCGCGTCAAAGGTGGCGTTCGCACCTTTGACGGCAGCTTCACCATGTCGTGCAGTCGGACGATCGCCGGAATCTGGACGATGACCGAGGCCGATCGACAGACGTTCGGATGTTCCGGCGTGACGATCGGCTCAGCGCGTCCGGCGAGCATCAGCACGACCGCTCGACGCTCGCTCACGAGTTGGAGCGGTTCGAACGTCGCGTTCAAGAGAAGGACGCGACTCACGAGCGTCCCCGTGGTTGTCGCAGCGCCCACGTCGCGGCGTCGACCATCGACGAGGGGCTGAGGCGGCTCGAGGCGCTTCCGTTCACCGTCGCGAGTCGGAACTGCCAGTACTCGGGCGCGGGCACCGGCAGGAACGGCGGGTGACGCAGCCACCCTTCGCGACGTAGTCGCCAGGCGGCGCGCGCCAGGATGAGCGCACTCGCGGGTCGGCGCCTGAGGTATCGCCCCAGCCCGGGTGCCCACAGGCCCCTCACGATCGTCCCCGCCACCCGACGAGCGCCGCTCCGAGCAACGGGCCGTCGGCCCCGAGTTCGGATCGCGAAATCTCGAGATGTTCGGAGTAGGGCAGTCGCGCCATCGCCCGCGCCGATTTGTTGGCGACGTCGAAGAACTCGTCACCGAAGCCGAGCGCCACCGATCCGGCGATGTAGCAGTGATTGAAGTCGAGCACCGACGCGAGCGTGCCGACGGCGCGACCGACGAGGTCGGCGCTACGCACCCGCGTGGCGTCGTCGGCGTCGGCCGGGCTCCGTCCGGTGAGGGCTTCGATCGCCCAGCCCGACGCTTCGGCCTCGAGACATCCGAGCGCGCCGCACGAACAGAGGTTGCCGTTCGGCACGACGTTGAGGTGTCCGATGTGTCCGGCGTTGCCGGAGTCGCCGTCGAGCAACTCGCCGTTGATGACGAGTCCCCCACCCACGCCGGTCGACACGACCATCGACAGGTACGACGAATCATCGCGGGCGGCGCCGTATGCACCCTCGGCGAGCGCCAGGGCTCGCGCGTCTCCGTCGACGTAGACCTCGAGACCGAGCGCGTCGCGCAACGTGCGCCGCAGTGGGAAACCACGCCACTGCGGGATGTTCAGCGGCGAGACCTCTTCTCCCCCGCGACTCATCGGTCCGGCGCTTCCGACACCCACGACCTCGACTGGACCTTCGTCCATCACGCGCCGAGCCAGTTCGATGACCGCGGTGGCTAGATCGTCGTGGTGATCGGCGTCGTTGATTCGCGATCTCGATCGCATCGTGCCGTCGGCGTCGACGATCGCCGCTTCGACTTTGGTCGCACCGATATCCAGGGCCAGACACGGGGGCGCGTTACGCGCAACCCCGACGCCGGTCATTCTCGAGTGCGGCGCTGACGCGACAACCAGTCGCGAAGCGAACTGGTCCGGGGACCGTAGTTCGCGCGGGTGTCGTCACCTTGGCTCGGACGGGTGATGTCCTGCCACGATGCACGTCCCATAAGACGAGCGTTTCGCTCGATTACCACTGCGGATATGAACATCAACGCGACCCCGACGAGGCCCAGGAGGACCGAGCTGGAGAAGCAGAGGATGAGGATCAGTAGGCCCGCGACGAAGCCGGCGATGCCCCAGCGCACACGCCGACCTCCGTGGGAGTAGACGTTCGTCTCGCGAACGTTTTTGGCGAATCGAGGATCCTGCTTCGAAAGTGACTCTTCGAGTTCGGCCAGGATTCGCTGTTCATGCTCTGAAAGTGGCATCGCGTCTCCCTTCCTTAGATCCTGGACCCATAGTAGTTACTCGTCATCAGTGTCCGCACGTCACTTATTGCTTCCTTACCATCGTAAAATAGGGCCAGACTGAAGGAGATCGGTGACCGAGACGAACCTGCGCGTGGCCATGATCTGCACCGGCAACATCTGTCGCTCTCCCATGGCCGAGGTGGTCGTGAAGAAGTTCGTGGACGCCGATTCGTCGCTTCGTGGTTCCGTCCACGTCACGAGCGCCGGTACCGCCAACTGGCACGTCGGCAGTCCGATGGACGATCGGGCGCGCCGGGCCCTCGACCGCGCGGGCTTTGACGGCGTCGGTTCGCTCGCCACCTACGCGGACCGGGCCTACCTGGACGACCAGGACCTCATCGTCGGCATGACTCGTGAGCACGTTCACGAAGTGAGGAAACGGCTGACGAACGAGGCGACCGAGGTGCTCTTGCTGCGCAACTTGATCGAACCCGGTCGCAACCTCGACCTCTTCGATCCCTACTACGGCGGCGACGATGAGTTCGACGAGTGTCTCGGGGTGCTCAGACGAGGGGGTCGGCGTTTGACATCGGAATTTCGTCAGCGACTGGATGGAGACTCGTCCGGAGCTTGATCTCCGGCAACGTCAACGACAGGATTACGGCGAGCACGCCGATCGGCACCGCGAATCGGTAGATCTCTTCGATTGAACCCGACACGGCGTGCAGGATTACCGAGAGTTCGTTCAGGGGAAGTCGCCTGAGGTTCTTCGGTGTCCAGAGCAACGGCGACGGCAGCGTGTGCACCGACGGGTTCGCCTTCAGTCCGGCGGCCAGCTGGTGTGGCAGCGCGTTCACGTAGAGCGCGCCGAACACCGCGGTCCCGAACGAGCCGCCGATGGACCGGAAGAAGTTCGCGCCGGCCGTCGCCGCACCGAGGTCTTCGTGTTGCACGGCGTTCTGCACGGCCGTGATGAGGACCTGCATCACCAACCCGAGTCCCGTTCCGAGGATGAGCATGTAGAGCGCGAGCGTCAGTTCGGAGGTGGCGACACCGATCGTGCCGAACAGTCCCAGCCCGATGGTCATCACCGCGGTGCCGAGGATCGGGAACGGACGGTAGCGCCATCCCTTGGAGACGAGTTGACCGGTGACGATCGACGCGATGAGTAGTCCGGCCATCATCGGGAGCAGTCGTAGTCCGGAGTCCGTGGGCGTCGCGCCGCGCACGTCCTGGAAGTAGAGCGGGAGGAACGTCAACGCGCCGAACATGGCGAAGCCCACGACGAAACCGATGGCCGAGGCCGACGAGAAGACGCGATTCGCGAAGAGGCGCGGCGCCAGGATCGGCTCACTCGAGCGCCGCTCGATCATGACGAAGAAGACGCCGGCGATGACGCCGACGACGAGCAACGTGACCGACTTCCATCCGAGCCACGCGAGCGAGGTCCCGCCGAGGGACGTGAACAGGATCAGACACGAGGCCGAGATCGTCAACACGACGATGCCCGCGTAGTCGATGACGTGCTGCACGCGTACGCCGGCGCTCGGCAACACCGCGGCGGTGACGATCAAGGCCGCGATTCCGAACGGGAGGTTCACGAAGAAGATCCAGCGCCACGAGAAGTACTCGACGATGAAGCCGCCGATGAGGGGCCCGATCACCGTGGCGGCGCCGAACGTCGCACCGAAGAATCCGGCGTAGCGACCGCGCTCGCGAGGCGGCACGATGTCGGCGATGATCGCCTGGGCGCCCACCATGAGGCCGCCGCCGCCGAGGCCCTGGAGCGCGCGGAAGAGGATCAGCTCGACCATGCTGTGGGCCGCGCCGCACAGCATGCTCCCGATCAAGAAGAGGATGATCGCGGCCTGGAAGTAGACCTTGCGACCGTGCAGGTCCCCCAACTTGCCCCAGAGTGGAGTGCTGACGGTCGACGAGAGGAGGTACGCGACGACAACCCAGCTCAGGTGACTCGCCCCGTGCAGGTCGCCGACGATCGTCGGTAACGCGGTTGCGACGATCGTGCTGTCGAGCGCGGCCAGGAGCATCCCCAACATCAGGGCGCCGAAGACGAAGTACAACTCCCTCTTGGGCATTGGGACAGCGAGGTCAGAATCCATTCAGCAAATCCACTCCAGAAGAGACGACGGGGCTAACACCACTCGCGATTGGCTATCACCTTAGTTGAGCACTCCGACATTTGGTCCACGCGCAACGTGCTCACTAACTTGGACCAAAAGGGGACCAATGAAAACGCGACTCACTCAGATGTTGAACATCGAACACCCGGTGATGCTCGCCGGCATGGGCGGCGTCGCCTACAGCGCGCTGGCGGCGGCGGTCTCGAACGCCGGTGGCTACGGATGCCTCGGGGCCTCCACCATGTCGAGCGAGCGTCTCTCGCACGAGATCGCGGCCACGCGAGAACTCACGACCAAGCCCTTCGGTGTCGACCTCTTGACCGCCTTTCCCGACACGCTCAAGCACAACGTCGAACTGCTGATCGAGGGCGGCGCCAGCACGTTCGTGGCCGGGCTCGGTGTGCCCCGCCATGTCATCGACCTCTGCCACGACCACGGGGTGCTGGTCGTCTCGATGTGTGGCAAGGTCGAACACGCCAAACGCGCGCTCGACGCGGGCTGTGATCTCGTCGTCGCGCAGGGCACCGAGGCCGGTGGTCACACCGGCACCGTGGCGACACTCCCCCTCGTGCCGCTGATCGTCGACGCCATGGACGGCGCGATCCCGGTCGTCGCCGCCGGTGGGATCTTCGACGGTCGTGGGCTCGCGGCGGCGTTGTCGTTGGGCGCGGTCGGGGTGTGGATCGGGACGCGCTTCATCGCCACGCCGGAGGCACGCGCGATACCGGGATACCGTGAGACGATTCTCGCGACGCGCGAGGACGGCACCGTCGTTTCACGGGCGTTCAGTGGCAAGACCATGCGTGTACTGCGCAACGAGACGACCGATCGTTACGACGCCGATCCGTCGCTGCTGAAGAAGTTCCCGGACCAGTTGGCCGTCGCGTTCAACGACGGGACGTTCCACCTCGGTGGCGACGAGCACACCACCGGCATCGATCCGCGCCGAGAGGGGTACCCGGCCGGTCAGGCCGTCGGTGCGATCACGTCGATAGTCCCGGCCGGCGACATCGTGCGATCGATCGTCGCAGAGGCGCAACGCGTGATCGACGGGCTCAGCGCGTTCTAGCCGGTCCGACGGACCTAGTGTTTTTGCATGACCCAAACGAGCCCCACCGTCGAGGAGATCCTCTCGGCGATTCGTGGTTCCGCGAAACGCGTTACCGTCGCCAAGCGCACCGTCGCCGAGGTCCTGGTCGGCGCCGCCGGCCACCTCACGGCCGAGGAGATCACCCAGGAGGTCCAGGCGCGCCAACCGGACGTCAGCCCCTCGACGGTCTATCGAATCCTCGAGGAGTTCGAGGCGATGCAGATCGTCGTGCACGCGCACCTCGACCAACACGCGGCCGTGTTCCACCTGGCCGGCGCCGTCCACGGCCACCTCACCTGCGATGAGTGTGGCGACACGTTCGAGATCCCGGCCGCGCATTTCGATGCCCTTAGTAAGGACCTCATGCGGACCTTCGGATTCATGTTGGACCGTCACCACGTCGCGGTGACCGGCACGTGCGAGTACTGCCAGGCGAACCGACGCCTGTAGGAGAGCTCACTCTTAACGGGTTCTTAGCGCGCTCACCCGAGAAATCGTAGGGGCGTGGGTAAGGTCTCTTCAGGTACCCCGTGATCAAGATCGACCATCTGACGAAGCGTTACGGCGACACGCTCGCGGTCGATGACCTGAACTTCGACGTGAATCCCGGCGTCGTGACGGGCTTTCTCGGACCGAACGGATCGGGCAAGTCCACGACGATGCGGATCATCCTCGGCCTCGACCACGCGACGAAGGGTCAGGCCACGGTCAACGGCGTGCGCTACGCCGAACTGAAGGATCCGATGCGTTCGGTTGGGGCGCTCCTCGACGCCAAGGCGGTCCACCCCGGGCGCACGGCGCGCAACCACCTGCGCGCACTGGCCGCGACGAATCAGATCAAGCGGTCACGCGTCGACGAGGTGCTGGACTTCGTGGGCATCGCCTCGGTCGCCGACAAGAAAGTGGGCACGTTCTCCCTCGGGATGAGTCAACGTCTCGGCATCGCCGGGGCGCTGCTGGGTGACCCCGGGATCTTGCTCTTCGATGAGCCCGTGAACGGACTCGACCCCGAAGGCATCAAGTGGATCCGCGAGTTCTTCCGAGCCCTGGCGAACGAGGGCCGTACGGTCTTCGTCAGTTCGCACCTCATGAGCGAGATGGCCGTCAGCGCCGATGAGATCATCGTGATCGGTCGCGGTCGGTTCATCACGTCCGGCTCCGTCAATGACCTCACGAAGAACGCCGAGGGGACCGTGTTGGTACGGGCGTCGGACCACGACAAGCTGGCCCAAGTGCTGACCTCGAATCACGGCGTCGTGCGCGACGCGAACGACGAGGGCCTCACCATTGGTGGACTCACCTCGGACCAGGTCGGCACGTTGGCCTTCGACGCGGGCATCACCGTCTATGAACTGACGCCGCAGCGCGCGTCGCTCGAGGAGGTCTTCATGGACCTCACCGCCGACGCCGTCGAGTACGGCCACCGGCCGGAGCCGGCCCATGGCGAGTGAGTCCACGTTGGCGGCGTCGACGAGCGCCGAGTGGATCAAGTTCCGGACCGTGCGCTCTTCGATCATGGGCGTGATCGTGACGGTGCTGTTGACGGTCGGACTCGGAGTCCTCATCACGACCTTGATCCGAACCCACTGGAGCCAGTTCGGGGCCCTGCGTGTCGCGACCTTCGACCCGGTCTCGAGTTCACTGCGCGGCAGCCTCTTCGCCCAGTTCGCGGTCGGGGTCATCGGGACACTATTTATTACGAGCGAGTACACGTCGGGATCGATCCGCACGACGCTCACCGCCGTTCCCAACCGCTTCCGGTTGATCGCCTCGAAGGTGATCGTGCTCTTTCTCACGATGCTGATCCTCGGGGAGTTCGTCTGCTTCGCCGCCTTCCTGATCGGTCAGCGGATCTATCTGGGCGTCGTACCGACGGCGTCGATCGGCAACGGCACGGTCCTGCGATCGGTGGTGCTGGCCGGGTTGTACCTCACGCTGCTGTCGGTCTTCGCCTTCGCACTCGGCTTGATCCTTCGACAGAGTGCCGCGACCATCAGCGTCTACGTGTCGCTCCTGTTGATCGTGCCGATCATCGGTCTCTTCTTCCCCCAGAACTGGCAGAACGACTTCATGCGTTTCGAACCCTCCACGCTCGGCATCTCGATGGAGTCTCCCTTCGCGCCGTCGAACACCTTCGGCGCCTGGAGCGCGACGCTGATCCTCCTGGCGTACGTCGTGGGCACGATGGTGGTCGCCGTCGTGCTCTTCCAACGACGCGACGCCGGCTCCAATCAGTAACGCAGTCCTAGAGTGACCTCATGGATCTGACCGAGGCGCTGCGCACGACCGGTTCGGTTCGCGTGTTCCTCGATGATCCGGTGAGCGACGAGACCCTCTACGCGATTCTCGACGACGCCCGCTTCGCGCCCTCCGGCGGCAATCGCCAGGCGTGGCGCGTGATCGTCGTGAAGGACGAGGCGCGTCGACGCGCGGTGCGCGACCTCTACCTCGACGGCTGGCACGACTACGTCGCGCACGTGTTGGCCGGGCTCGTCCCGTTCTCCGCGCTCGCCAGCGACGAGGACCGGGCCGCGGCGCTCGCCAAACGTGACGCGGCGATCGCGACCTCCCGACCGGACGGCTTCCCCGAGACGCTTGACCAGGTGCCGGTGATGCTCGTCATCTGCGCCGACCTCAACGCGCTCGCGGCGGTCGACCGCGACCTCGACCGCTACCAGATGGTCGGCGGCGCGTCGATCTACCCGTTCGCGTGGAACATCCTGCTGGCGGCGCGAGCCCGCGGACTCGGCGGCGTCATGACGACGATCGCGACGCGCAACGAGTCGGGCGTGCGCGCGGTCCTGGAAATCCCGAACGATCAGATCGTCGCGTCCGTCGTGGCGCTCGGCTACCCGGTGAGCCGAGCGACGAAGCTGAAGCGTCGAGCCGTCGAGGCGTTCACGACCAGCGACACCTTCGGTGGCGACCCGTTCACTGCGACGAACTAGTCCCCGAAGATATCGTCGGTGTCCTCACCCAAACGCCGCGGTCCCCGACGGACGCGGGGTCGAGCGCCGTCGATGACCAGCGGCGTGCGCATGGTCGCCACTTCCCCGGCGGGTGTCGCCATCGTCCCGACGAAGTCGCCGTTGCGGATCTGCGCCTGATCGAACGCGCCGGCCACGTCGAGAATCGGAGCGTGGGGCACGCCCGACGTCGCGAGCGTTTGGAGCCAGTCATCGGTCGAGTGCGCGGAGAAGATCCGATTGAGCTCGGAACGAAGCTCGTCGCGTTCCAACACCCGCCGCGCGTTCTGCGACCACGACCGGTGAGCGGAGAGTTCAGCGTCGCCGAGGACCTCGACGAGTCGAACGAACTGCGCGTCGGTCCCGACAGCGAGCAGGATGAACCCGTCCGACGTCGTCACCGGTCCGTAGGGCGTGATGCTCGGGTGATCGTTGCCGAGTCGCGTCGGGTTCACGTTGGTGGCGAGGTAGCCCTGGGCCTGGTTGACCAGTGCGCTCATGGTCGATTCCAACATCGGCGCCTCGAAGTGTCGACCGGGTCGTCCGGCGAGGCGTGCGTACAGTCCCGCGAGGAGGCCGACCGCGCCGTAGAGCCCGGTGACAAAGTCCGCGATCGGCGCGCCGACCTTCGTCGGATCATCGTCGGGCTCACCGGTCACGCCCATGATCCCGGAGCGGGCCTGGGCCAACAGGTCGAAGGACGGTTGGTCGGCGACCGGGCCACCGAGGCTCGCCGGAGTGATGCTCACCCAGACACACCCGGGATTCGCCGCACGCAGCCGGTCGATGCCGAGCGACGAGAACTGACTCGGCAGATAGTTCTCCACCACGGCGTCCGCGAGGCGCACCAGTGCGGCGACCCGTTCGAAGTCGCGCGCCTCGCGGAGATCGGCCACCACGTTGCGGCGATGGCGATTGACCGCCAAGTAATAGGTCGCGTCGTCGCCGAAACGAGGCGGCGCGAGGGAGCGCACCGGATCACCGCCCGGCGCCTCGACCTTGATCACGTCAGCCCCGAGGTCGCCCGCGATCATCGCGCAGAGCGGCCCGGCGAGCACGCGCGACAGGTCCAGTACCCGAACGCCCTCGAGGGGCAGTCCCGTGCCGACGTTCGTCGGGTCCAGGTCCCAGGTCATCAGAGAACCTTGGAGAGGAAACTCTGGAGGCGCGCCGACGCCGGCGACGTGAGGACCACTTTGGGATCGCCGGACTCTTCGATGACGCCCTGATCCAAGAAGTACACCGTGTTCGCCACCTCTTTGGCGAAGTTCATTTCGTGGGTCACGACGATCATCGTCATGCCGCTGCGGGCGAGGTCCTTCATGACGTCGAGCACCTCGCCCACCAACTCCGGGTCGAGAGCGGAGGTCGGCTCATCGAAGAGCATCAACTTGGGATCCATCGCGAGCGCACGAGCGATGGCCACTCGTTGCTGTTGTCCACCGGAGAGTTGGGCCGGATAGTGCCGTTCCTTGCTGTCCAGTCCGACGCGGGTCAGGAGTTCGCGGGCCTTGGCGATCGCCGCCTCCTCCTTGACGCCCTTCACCCGAATCTGTCCGATCGTGATGTTCTCGAGGACGGTCAGGTGTTGGAAGAGGTTGAATCGTTGGAACACCATCCCGATCTGCGCCCGCTCTCCGCAGATCCTCTTGTCACTCAACTCATAGAGCCGCCCGCTGCGCAACTCGTAGCCCACGAGCTCTCCGTCCACGAGTAGTTCTCCGGCGTCGTGCTTCTCCAGGTGGTTGATGCAACGAAGCAGCGTGCTCTTGCCCGAGCCGGACGGTCCGATGAGGCACGTCACTTCGCCGCGCGTCACGGTGAGGTCGACGCCGCGCAGCACTTCGAGGCCGAAGTACGACTTGCGTACGCCGATTGCCTCGACCATGGGCGTCGTCACGAGGTCACCCCGCTCGGCACGCCGCGCTTGGTCCGGTACTTCGAGGCGATGCCCTTCAGGTCGTCGCGAAGGCGTTGGATCGGAGTCGGCGGTGGGTTGCGCAGCGCACCTTTCGCGTAGTGACGCTCTAGATAGAACTGGCCGATCGAGAGCACGGTCGTGACGATCAGGTACCAGATGCTCGCGACGATGAGCAGCGGCATGACCTGGAAGTTGGCCGCCGAGATGTTCGTAACGGCGCCCAGCAGTTCAATGACACCGACGGTGCTGGCGAGCGAGGTGGTCTTCAACATCGAGATGACTTCGTTGCCGGTCGGCGGGATGATCACGCGCATGGCCTGCGGCAACACCACGAGTCGCAGCGACTGACCTCGCGTCATGCCGATCGACGTCGCCGCCTCGACTTGTCCTTCGTCGACCGCCAAGAGACCGGCCCGTGCGATCTCCGACATGTACGCCGCCTCGTTGAGGCCGAGCGCGATCATCGCCGATCGGAAGGGGTTCAGGATCGACAGAAGGTTGAGGTGCAGGAACGTCACGTGTAGGAACGGAAGTCCGATGGTGATCGACGTGTACAGGGCGGTGATGTTGAACCAAAAGAAGAGCTGGACGAGCACGGGCGTGCCGCGAAAGAACCACGTGTAGGTCCACGCGGTCGATGAGAGGAGTCGACTCTGCGAACGACGCATCACCGCGAGGATGACGCCGAGCACGATCCCGATCGTCATGGCGAGCACCGTCAACCACAACGTCAGATAGAGACCGTGGATGACGTCGTAGGTCGTGAAGTAGTGGAAGACGATGTTCCAATAAAATCGCCACCGGAGCGGTTGGTGACAGTGCCGGATCCCCTGGACTCTCGTGCAGACGTTGACGCCGGTTCCGACCTTCGAAAGGATCGTGTGCACGACCATCGCGAGAAAGATCACCACGGCGACGGTGCCGACCCAGCGACGGTAATGACGAACGGGGACGACCTTGACCGCGTCGTCCCCGTTAGAAGTCATGTTGGTTTCCTACTACAAGTCCTAGGAGAGAGCTCCGTTGAGGACGATCTTCGACGACGGCAGCGCGCCGCCGGTGACGCCCCACTTGACCAGGATCGCGTGATAGGTACCGTTGGCGATCAAGGTCTTCAGCGCGGCCTGGATGGCCTTGGCGAGTCCGGTGCCGGCCGTGGTCTTCGGCGTGGCGATGCCGTACGGCGCGACTTCGATCGCGTTGCCGACGACCTTGAACAGACCGTTCGAGGTCGACGCGATGAAACCGGCGATCTGACTATCGACGAAGCCGAACGTCGCACGACCCGACGACACCGCGAGATTGGCCTCGGTCTGCGTGGGGAACGTGAGGACGGTCAGCTTCTTGCTGACCGGGCACGTCTTCTTGGTGTTGTTCGCGTCCGACTGTTCCGTCGTCCCCGTTTCGACCGCGACGGTCGTGCCGCAGAAGCTCTTGAGGCCAGTGAACTTCGCCTTCGTGGAGCTCTTGGCGTAGACGCCCTCGCCCGCCTGGAAGTAGTCGACGAAGTTGACGGACTTCTCACGAGTCTTGTTGTCGGTGAACGACGAGTTGCCGATTTGGTAGCGCCCACTGTCGATACCACCGATGATGTCGTCGAAGGTCACGTTGTTCTCGGTCTCCTTGAGTCCCAAGGTCGTCGCGACGGCCTTGAACAGGTCGACGTCGAAGCCGATCATCGTGGTGCCCTTCATCGACTCGTCGGGCGGATAGGTGGCGTCCGTGGCGACCTGCAGGGTCGTGCCCTTGTACACCGACGGCACGAGCTTCGCGTCCGCCGCGTTGTACTTGCCCGCTATGGAGCCCGCCCCCGCCACAGTGATGCTCGTGGCCAGCATCACAGAGGTGACTGCCGTCATGACCAGAACCTGACGGATTCGTGTTAAGCGCTGCATGAAATCTCCCTATTCCCCTCGCCGAGGTCGGCGTCTGGGTTCTATTGATACCAGAAATCCCGGCCCTTTAACCCGCAGTGGCGCCGGTCACCTCATTGCTCGAGAACCAACTCCGATTCCGGCGACGTATTTCCGGCCGGCAAGTAGCAGAACACGACGATCGCGACCACCAGGGCCGTTATGGCCGCGACCAGACAGCCACGATGGAATCCGTCCATGAAGGCCGCCGTCAGTTTGGGGGCCAAGTACGTTTGCGCCGACGCCGGGAAGTGCGTCAAGGTCGTCTTGGCGGCCTCCATGGAGCTCTGCGCGACGTTCAATTGACGACCCGACAGACCGCGAAATGCTCGCCGAACGGCCGGCCCGAACAGCGAGGCGAACACGGAGCCGATGATCGCCACGCCCAGCGTGCCGCCGAGCTCTCGAGTGGTCTCGTTGCCCGCCGCGCCGGCGCCGAGCTGATCGAGCTCGAGCGTGTCCATCGTGGCGGCGACCGAGGGCGCGTTCACGAGTGAGAAGCCCACCGCCAGAGTGATCATCGACCCGATGATCGGACCCACGTAGGCCGCGTCCGCCGACATCATCGAGAGCCACGCCAGGGCCGCCGCGGTGACGAGGAGACCGATCGACACGACGAAGCGATTGCCGAGGCGAAGCGCCGCCAGTACCCCGAGTGGTGTGGCGACCATGACCGTGAAGGCGTAGGGCAAGGTATGGACTCCGGCCGACAGCGGCGAGTAGCCCCGCACCAATTGGAAGTACTGCGTCACGAGGAAGATGAATCCGAAGAGGCAGAAGAAGTTCGTGGCCATCGCCCCCGCGCTGGCCGCATAGGTCCGATTGCTGAAGATGCGCACGTTCATGAGAGGACCCTCGCGACCCAACTCATAGTTCGCGAAACCGCTGAGCAGTAGTACGGCGGCGCCAAAGAGCACCAGCGTGGGTGAGGAGCGCCAGCCCCACGAGGGTCCTTGGATGATCGCCAGAATGAGCGCGGTCACGCCCGCCGTACCGAGCAACAGTCCCCCGAGGTCCAGTCGGTGGCGATCGGGGTTCGTCGACTCCGGCACGACCGAGGCGATCGCGACGACGCCGATGAGTGCCACCGGAACGTTGACCAAGAAGATCGATCCGAAGTAGAAGTGCCGGAGCAGTAAACCTCCTCCGATCGGCCCCAGGGCGATCGCGATGCCGGTCGTGGCGCCCCAGAAGCCGAACGCCTTGGCCCGTTCACGACGGTCTTCGAAGACGACGGTCAGGGTCGACAGCGTGGCCGGGAAGATGAACGCGGCGCTGGCTCCCATCAAGGCGCGACCGGTCAGGAGCGTCGTCACGTTGTGCGAGAACGCCGCCAGGATCGAAAACGCCGCGAACGCGAAGAGCGCCATTTGCATTACGCGTTTGCGACCCCAACGATCGGAGAGGCCTCCCCCGGCGAGTAAGAGACCGGCGAAGGGCAACGAGTACCCGTCAACGATCCACTGGAGCGATGAGTTCGACGCGTGAAGGTCGCGAGAGATCGTGGGGAGCGCGACGTTGACGATCGTGTTGTCCACGACGACGAGGAAGACCGCGATGCAGAGAACGAACAGCACCAACCATCGCCGTTCACTGGCAAACGTCGGCACAGACCCCCCAAGAGTTGACTTCGTTCTGCACGGCCGTTCAATCGACTATTCGGCCAGACCGAACACATTCGACCTTACCCAACGCGACCAACGCGTTGCGGTATTACGAACACAACGGTGCTCGCTTCGCGCGTGGAAAGTACTACTGCGAAACGGCCGTCGCGAGCGGCGCGTCCTTGAAACCGGCCGGCCAACGACCCGGCCGACTCGGTCGCAACAACATGTCGGTCAAATCGCGTCGAAGGTGTTCCTGGCGCCAGACCAGTTGCTCCTGGGCGCCACGCATGACGCGTTCGGCGTCTCGACATTCGGTGCGCCACGTGGCATCGGCCAGCAGGTCGAAGCAGCGGAACGTCCCGTCGGCGAACTGGACGTAGCCGAGGTCATCACTCACCGACGCGGCGAGGTTCGCGAGGGACAGGCTTCGGTCCTTCGGCCAGTCTCCGGTGACACTGCGCATGAAGTAGAGGCGGTAGTCCCACTCGTAGTGCGCGGCGTTGCGCCACGGCACGTCGAGTCCGGCCATCAGCGGCGTGAGTGAACGCCCGTCGCACTGGGCCGGCTCGTCAATCGCCAGGACGTCGGCCAACGTCGGCAAGAGGTCGACGTTCTCACTGAAGTTCGTGAGCACTCGTCCGGCGTTGGCGGAGTGGGGATCGCGCCACAGTCCGATGACGTGGTAGCTCTGCGGGAAGAAGCCCAGCTTCTCCTTGAGACCGTGGTCGCCCAACTGCTCGCCGTGGTCGGCCGTGATGACGACCAGGGTGTCCTCCCACTCCCCGCGCTCTTCGAGCGCTCGCACGATTCGCCCGAGCTGTGAGTCGACCTCGCTGATCATCCCGTAGTACTGCGCCTTCAGGGCGCGCATCTGATCGGGGTCGGTCGGCGCGGCGCTCGCCTCGGTACCCATCGCCGCGGCGTGGATCGCGTGGCGCTGATTCGCCGGCACCGGTGCGATCGGCATCTCGACGTCGGCCGGGTCGTACATGCGCGAGAACTCACCGGCCGCCGCGTAGGGCGGGTGGGGACGCAAGTAGCTGAGGTGGGCGAACCAACCGCTCTCCTGGGGCTCGAGCCACTCCAGGAACCGCGTCGTTAAGAAACCGCTGAGCGAGAGTTCGGCCGGACGATCGGGTTCGCCGCGCGCAGCCACCTCCCAGCCGTAGGGAACGTCGTAGCCCTTCGCGCGCAGGTGCTGGATCCAACCGGCCTGGCTCTCGGGCAGGTATAGACCGACCGAGAGTCCGGGCAACACGCCGTCGTAACTGTCGAGCCGGGGGTCGTCGCGGCCCTCGGCGTCCGCGGGATCGACGCCCTGATCGGTGTAGCCGAAGAGTGTCGGGTCGAAGCCCGCGCGCCGCGCGACGTGGGCAATGTTGTCGAGGCCCTTGGGCAGGGGCGTCCCATTGGCGACGACCCGATTGTTCATCTGGTAGGTGCCGGTGTAGATCGCGGCGCGACCGGGTGAGCAGGGGGCGGCCTGGGAGTAGTGGCGTGAGAGCCGGACGCCCTCGCGCGCGATGCGGTCCAGCGTCGGTGTTTTCACGAGCGGGTGCCCGGCCGCACCATAGGAGTCGCCGCGGAACTGGTCCAGGGTGATGAACAGGACGTTCACTTGGCGAGCTCGACGTAACGGTGCATGTGCTCGGCCAGGTCGTCGACGATCTCGAGCGCCGCGGGCACCATCGTCGGCAGCCGCAGGAACCCGTGGATCATGCCCTCGGCCTCCAGCAACTCCACGCGAACGCCGAAGTGCTCGAGCAGTCCGGCGTAGGCGACCGCTTCGTCGCGCAGGGGATCGCACTCGGCCACCACCACGATCGCGGGCGGCGCGCCCGCGAGGTCGGTGAACATCAGCGGCGTGACGCGCGGGTCGCTGTGATCGGTCCACCCGTCGAGGTAGAGCCGGTAGTCGTAGCGCAGGTGATCGATGTCGAGCGCGTGACCGACGCCGAACTCGTGGACCGAATCGGTGAACAGCTCCGGCCCGAGCGTCGGGTAGATCACCACCTGCGCGGCGATGCCCAGGTCTTCGTCCTTGGTCAGGGCGCACGCGACGGTGATCAGTGTCGCGCCCGCCGAATCCCCCATCACGATGACCTCGGCACCGGGTTCGTCGAAGTCACCGAGGTGCGTGACCACGTAGCGGATCGTGTCGACGGCGTCGTTGATGCCAGCCGGGAAGGGATACTCCGGCGCCAGTCGGTATTCGACGGAGAGGAATCGCATTCTCGTATCCGAAGAGAGTCGGCGACACAGCGCGTCGTGGGTGTCGAGGTCACCCACGATGAAGCCGCCGCCGTGGAAGTAGACGACGAGCGCCTTACCCTCATCCTCGAACGGTACGTACAGCCGAGCCCTCAGCGTTCGCCCGTCCAGAGCGAGTGTCACTTCGCGAAGTGACGCCACGGCCTGCGGGTCGACACGGTTGGCCAGGGCCTGCTCTCGGTAGGCCGTGCGACGTTCGTCGGCGCTCAAGAGCGAGGGGTGGGGCACCGGTTCGGCACGTACCGCGTTCACGTACGACTCGAGCGAGGGATGAACCACGGCGACCTCCTTCGCTAAAGATTACGCACCCGACACCGTCACGTCGTCGCGACACTCAGCCCTGAAGGTCATCCCATCTGCGCTCCACGTCGTCGATCGATGCCCGCCATCCCCGCTTGGCGGTCCGACGCGCTTGCTTGTGGAACGCCCGGATATCGCGCAGCGGTTCCTTCCACGCCGGCTCCGCGACGCTCAACGATTTCAACCAGGCGCCGGCGACCGCCTCGTCGTGGACGACGCCGAGTTTCGTCTGGGTCGTCTCGGCGGCGCGCGCCAACTTCACGGCCGGCTTGCCGGCCACGAGCCCGAGTACCTCGCAGGCGCACTGCAGTCGCTTCAGTTCGATGCGCACCTCGTGCAGGTTCTCGTTGTTCGAGTCGGCTCGGGCCTCTTGGGTCGCCTTACGCACCTCGCGCCAGGCGCGCTTGAGCTGGGCACCGAGCACCTCGAGCGCCGGTCCCTTGGCTTGCGGGTCGAACGCGACCGAGGAGCCGACGGTCGCGATCTCGTCGACCAGGAGCGCGTAGCGCTTCGTCGTACGCTCGAGCGCGCCGCGTTCCTGGGCCTCGCCGATGCGACGGTCCAGGCGCCGTGCGACCTCGGAGCGCACTGTCTCGTCCTCGACGAGCCCAAGAGACTTCTCGATCCCCGATCGAAGAACGTCGAGGTCACGGATCTCACCGAGCACACCCGCGTACCACGAGAGTTCGACCAGCATGGGACCGGCCCACTCGGGGTCGAAGAGTTTGGAGTAGGTGCGCAGTACCGATCGAAGGCGGCGCACACTGACGCGGGCCTGGTGGACCTGGCCGATCACGGTGTCTCGTCGGCGGGCCTCTCGACGCGGCAGCTGGAAGTCACCATCACCGCGCGACGCCTCGAGCAACTTGCCGGACTCTTCGCTCGTCAGGTCGTTGAGCAGGAAGTTGCGCGCGAACTGATCGAGCGCGTTGGCGATCACGAGGTCGGCGGTGGCGTCCGTTACCTCAACCACGGCGCCCCGTTCCCTGTCGTCGTGGTGCACACAACCGTAAATCTTCGGTAGTTCGGTCCGTCAGAGGCCTTTCACGACACGCATCATCTCGATGGTTAGAGATTCGAGTCTACGACGAGACTCGACCACCGCCGCTCGGCCCGAGCGGCTTCGTCGTGGCGAGTCGAGGAATCGACCGAAACGTCGCGTGAAATAGACATCCCGGCCCGTTGGGCCGGGATGGGGAACTCAATGGAGCGGACGACCGGGCTCGAACCGGCGACCTCGACCTTGGCAAGGTCGCGCTCTACCAACTGAGCTACGTCCGCGTGGTCCCCAATAGTAGCCGAGGCGTCGATTGGAATCGACACCGGCTCACCCACCCGCGGTGTCGATCAGCCGGTTCGCCTCTTCCTTTAGATAGTCGCGGAGTTTGGCGAGATCGGGCATGGTCCGCGCGCAACCGAGCATGCCGAATTCGAGATTCTGCTCGAAACCCAGGACCGTGACGTTCAAGCAGAACGGTCCGAGAAGCGGACCGACCGGGGCGGCCGACACCACGCGGTGACCACTCAACCACAGAGGGATCGGTGGGCCCGGCACCGAGGACACCATCAGGTTCGCCATCGGCGGTAGCACGTCGACGAGACCGAACGCGTCGACCACTTTGCCACCCAGCGAGAGAACGGTCGGGCCGAGGACCCGAGGCATCTCCTGAAACATCTTTGCGCCGTTTTGTCGCTGCACGCCGACGGTCCGGGCGGAGTCCTGAGCGACCAATCTCAGTCGCTCCACCGGATCCTCGATGTCGGTGTGCAACGCGAGCAGCACACCCGATATCTGATTGCCCATCTCTGCGGCGTCGCCGTCGCCGCGCACGTTAATCGGCACGAAGGCGATCAGGTCGCGCTGGAGTACCTCGCCACGATCGTCCAACAGCCGGCGCAGTGCGCCGCCCGTCGTCGTCATCACGAAGTCCGTGACCGAAGCACCGTGGTGCTTGGCGGCGCGCTTTGCGTCGGCGAGTGGAATGCGCATGCGGTGATAGGTCTTCTCCACCCCGGCGCGTCCGTTGAGCGACGTGCGACGGGCCTCGAAGATCGACGGTTGGTTCGGGGTCGCTCGTCTCCGGCCACGGCTGAGCACCACGAGCACGACGGTGCGCACCACGTTGAACACTCGCGTCAGCCACGAGGTCACGACGCTGAGCGCGAGGGCGGGATTGGCTCGGAGGCGTCGTAGACCCTCGAGCACCAGCGACATCGGACTCGTCGCGGCCACGTCCACGTCGACGACGGTCTTCGGTGCGGGCGGCCGAACCTCGGGTGTGATGTCGAAGAGGCTGGCGAAGGTCTCGGCACCGGAGACACCGTCGGCCAACGCGTGATGCACCTTCAACGCCGCCGCCGCCCGACCGTCTTCGAGGCCCTCGATGATCAAGAGGTGCCACAACGGACGCGTGCGCACGAGCGGCCGTGACAAGAACTCAGAGACCAGCTCGTCGAACTGCTCGGCGGTACCCGGAGAGGGCAGCGCCACACGAGAAATATGTCGGTCGAGATCGATGTGCGCGACGGGCGCGAGCGCCGGCCACGTGAGGTCGAAGGGAGCGCGGATGACGCGTTGGGTCAGCACCGGTATCTCGTGCAGACGATCGGCGACGTTGTTGCGGATCAGTTCGAAACGCTCCGTGGGATCGGCGACGTCGCCAAAGTCGAGTTCGATCACCGCGCCGATGTTCATCGCCGATCCCGGAACCTCGAGCAGGACGAAGGCGCTGTCCAGCGGACCGAGGTAGCGGGTCAACGTCCGCTGCTCCCGAAGCCACCATGGCCGCGTTGGGCGACCGGGAGCTCCTCGACGGTCGTAAAGTGAGCCGGTGGCACGGGCAGGACGACGAGTTGGGCGATCCGGTCCCCCTTCTTCACCTCGTAGTCGTGCGTCGGATCGAGGTTCACGAGGGCGACCAGCACCTCGCCGCGGTAGCCGCTGTCGATCAGACCCGGCGCGTTGATGCACGTGACGCCGTGCTTGGCCGCGAGCCCACTGCGCGGCAACACGAATCCTCCGTACCCCTCGGGGATCGCGACGGCGAAGCCGGTCGGCACCATGACGCGACCACCGCCGGCGGTGATCGTGCGTGATTCGACGGCCACCAAATCGCATCCCGCGTCGCCCTCGTGAGCGTAAAAGGGCAGCGTCGCGTCGGGGTGCAGGACCCGAACGGGGATTTCCATAGGGCGAGGTTACCGCCGGCCGTGACGGACCTTGGTGGGCGGTTCACTAGTCTCGACCTGTGCTCGTGTGGATGGATCTGGAGATGACGGGACTCGAACCGCTGCGCCACGTCATCATCGAGATCGCGACGTTGATCACCGACGACGACCTCAACGTCATCGCCGAGGGGCCGGACCTCGTGATCCACGCAACGCCCGAACAGATGGCCGAGATGGGCGACTTCGTCACCGAGATGCACACCAAGTCGGGACTGATCGACGCGGTGAATCAGTCGACCGTGACCAACGAAGAGGCCGAGGCCCAGACGCTGGCCTTCCTCAAGGAGCACATCACCGAAGCGCGCACGATCCCCCTGTGCGGCAACTCCATCGGCACCGATCGACGTTTCCTGCAGGAGTACATGCCGACCCTGGAGGAGTTCTTTCACTATCGCAACGTCGACGTCTCGACCTTGAAGGAGTTGACGCGGCGCTGGCACCCCGAGGTGCTCGACGCACTCCCGGAGAAGGCGACCGCGCACCGCGCCCTCGACGACATCCGCGAATCGATCGACGAGCTCCAGCACTATCGTGACACGCTGTTTCCCAAGGCACCGGTGAGTCCCCCCACGCCTAATGAGTGACGACGTCCTGTCGCTCGCCGACGCCACCGCGCGGATGACCGCGCCGGGCTCGATGTTCGAGACCGAACGCGCGACCGTCAACGGCGTCGAGATGACCGTGTGGAAGCATGCGCCGGCGACGCTTCGTCAGATCCTCGACCTTTCGCTCGCGCACGCGACGCGCGACTTCCTCGTCTACCAGGGTCAGCGCTTCACCGTCGACGAGCACTACCGGGCGGCCTCGACACTGGCGCATCGTCTCCTCGACGACGGCGTCACCAAGGGCGACCGCGTCGCCATCGCGTCGCGCAACCTGCCCCAATGGGTGATCGCCTTCTGGGGCACGGTCCTCACGGGTGCGGTCGTCGTACCGATCAACGCGTGGTGGACCCCGGAAGAACTGCAGTACGGGTTGAGCGACTCCGGTACCTCGGTGCTCTTCGTCGACGAGGAACGACTCGAGCGGGTGCGCGGATCACTTGACGAACTCCCGGAGTTGCGCACGATCGTCGTGATCAGTGAGGACCCCACGCGGTCCGCTCGACTGGGCGCGGCCGACCCACGCATCCGCACCGTTGACTTCAACGAGTACGTCGGGGAGATCAGCGCGAGCGCGACGCCACCGGACGTCGAGATCGCGACCGACGACGACGTGACCATGTTCTACACCTCGGGCACGACCGGACATCCCAAGGGCGCCGTCGGCACGCACCGAAACGCGATCTCCAACCTGATGAACCTCTTCTTCGCCGGGGCGCGCGGCGCGATGCGCTGGGGCGGCGGCAATCAGGACGAATCGGGCGAGAGCATTCCCAACGCCAGCCTGTTGAGCGTGCCACTCTTTCACGCGACCGGATGTCTCGCGACGATGATCACGAACACGGCCTCGGGCGGCAAACTCGTCATGATGCACCACTTCGACGCCGGCCAGGCGCTCGCGCTGATCGAGGCCGAGCGACTCACGACGTTCGGCGGCGTGCCGACGATCGTGATGCAGATCCTGGACCATCCAGACTTCGCCAAGTTCGACACGTCGAGCGTCAAGTCGATCGCCTACGGCGGCGCGCCGGCACCGCCGGAGCTCGTGCGACGGATTCAGACGATGTACCCGGGTGGCCAGCCGGGCAACGGCTACGGGCTGACCGAGACCTCGGCCGCGGTCTGCTTGAACGGCGGCCCGGACTACCTGGCCAAGCCCGACAGCTGCGGTCCGGCGGTGCCGACCGCCGAGTTGGCGATCGTCCCCGAGGACTTCGAGGGCGACGAACCGACGGCCGACTTGCCGAGCGGTCCCGACGTCGTCGGCGAACTATGGATCAAGGGCCCCAATGTCGTGCGCGGCTACTGGAGGAAGCCCGAAGCGACCGCGAAGGCCTTCACCAAGGGTTGGCTCCATAGCGGTGACATCGCGCGAATCGACGAGGAGGGTTTCGTCTTCATTGTCGACCGCGCCAAGGACATAATCATCCGCGGCGGTGAGAACGTCTATTCGGTGATCGTCGAGGCGGCGATCTTCGATCATCCGGACGTCGCCGACTGCGCGGTCGTCGGTATTCCGCACGCCACGATGGGTGAAGAGGTCGCGGCCGTCGTCGTCCTTCGTCCGGGTCGCGTCATCGAGGCCGAGGAGATCAGCCGCCACGTCGCCCAACACCTCGCCCGCTACGAGGTCCCGACCCGCATCTTCTTTCGCGCCGAGCCGCTGCCGCGCAACCCGCAGGGCAAGGTCCTCAAGCGCGAGCTGCGGACCTCGCTCGTCGAAGAGGTCGAGCGCTCGGGTTAGTTCCCCAGGGCCTCGAGGGCCTCGAACGTCTCGTCGTCGAGCGTGATCGACGCCGCCGCGCAGTTCTCCTCGACGTGGGTCACCTTCGAGGTTCCGGGGATCGGCAACATCACGGGTGAGCGGCGCAGCAACCACGCGAGGGAGAGCTGTCCGACGGTGATCGCGTTCTGCCGTGCCCACGTGTCGAGCGGTCCCCCGCTTCGCGCGAGGCTGCCGGCCGCCACCGGGTACCACGGGATGAAGCCGATGCCCTCGCGCTCGCAGTACTCCAACACCGCTTCGCTCTGGCGGTTGGTCACGTTGTAGAGGTTCTGGACCGTCGAGATCGTCACGACCTTGCGCGCCGCGACGATCTGCTCGACGCTCACCTCGGAGAGACCGACGGCCTGGACCTTGCCTTCGTCGAGCAGTTCGGCGAGCAGTCCGAACTGCTCCTCGGGCGCGACCGCGGGGTCGACGCGGTGCAATTGGAAGAGGTCGATCGACTCCTGGCCCAAGCGCCGCAGTGACATCTCACACTCCTGGCGCAGGTAGTCCGGGCGACCGCACTCGCGCCACGCGTTCGGACCGATGCGCAGGTAC
>Ga0187871_10000609_pt1 | contig 33828 bp, 32 predicted proteins | sample June2016WEW_16_1_FD_132988 | JGI IMG/M metagenome (GOLD analysis project Ga0187871, IMG submission 132988) | Peatland microbial communities from SPRUCE experiment site at the Marcell Experimental Forest, Minnesota, USA - June2016WEW_16_10 | ecosystem: Environmental > Terrestrial > Soil >...
ACTCATGCGCGCCATCTCGGTCAGCATCTGCGCACGGAAGAGTTCTTGCTGCGGCGTGTCCGCCGTGCCCTCGAGCACCTTGCGGAACAAATCGGCAGCTTCCGCTGAAGAAAGACTTGCGGTTTGCGCCGTTGGATGACCGTGATCGGTTGCAGTGCATCCCAATTCGCCGAAGCGGGCGCGCGTTTTCCGCAGCGCGTTCAAATAGCCCGTCCAAGTGTAAGTATCTTCCCCGGTGTTCCGCCCAAGTTTTGCGAGATTCGAAGCGAATCCGAAGAACTCCGGATCGACCACCGAATCAGGCCGGAACGTCGGTAAAATTCTTGCCTTCCACTTCGACTCTCGAATCGCCTTGTGATCAGCCAGCGAATCGAGCGGCGAATCGGTCGTGGCCAGCACTTCCAAACGAAAGCGTTCGTAGAGTGCGCGCGGCAGGAACTCCGGGGTCGGTAACTTTTCTGAGATCGTGTCGAAGTAGAGATCAGCAGTCTTCTCCGACAGCCGCTGCTCAAGACCGAAAAGTTCTTGGAAGACAAAGTCCAGCCACAGGCGCGTCGGCGTTCCGCGGAACAGATAGTAATGGCTGGCAAAGATGCGCCAGACTTCCCGAGGATTCTTCAACTCCGGCTCGCCAATCTCGAGATCATCCAGCGAAACTCCCTGGCTGTAGAGCATTCGGAAGATGTAGTGGTCGGGCTGCACCAGGAGCTTTGCCGGATCGGCAAAAGGCTCGTTCCTCGCAAACCATGCCGCGTTCGTATGCCCATGAGGACTTATAAGCGGCAAAGTTCGCACGTGCTCATAGAGAGTTCTTGCTATCTTTCGAGTGCCGGGCTCGGCGGGAAATAGACGATCTCGATGGATCAGCATGACTCCGACACCATCTTGCCGTTTCGGTCTGACCACCAGCACACGCGTCGTAACTATCTTCAGGTCTCAATCGCGCCGACGTGTTATTGAACGGCAGATGCTAGCAGCGAACTCGACTCCAAGTCAACGCTTCGCAGCTCAGGTAGTGGGTCGGTTTGAACTCGGGTGAAAGATAGCCGCTGGGGTACACGCATTTTCGAACTGCACCACTATCCAAGCTCACTCGCGGCGCAGAACGAAACCTCGCTTATGCGTCCGCTTCCGGTGGATTCACCAGCGGCTGGATGACGTGCAACCCGCACTCAGTCTTCGATGATCCCGGCCAGCGCCCAGCTCTTTCATCTTCACCCGGCAGTACGGCGCGCGTGCAATGAGTGCAGCCGATGCTGAGATAGCCCAAGTCATGAAGCGGGTTATAAAGTACATCATGATCGCGGATATATCGCTGCACCTGGCCTGAACTCCAGTCGGCGATCGGATTGATCTTCACCAGTCCAAATCTTTCGTTCCACTCGATTTTGCCGGCGCTCGCGCGCCCGATGGTTTGATCGCGCCGTATGCTCGTGATCCAAGCCTGCAGTTCGCCCAGCTTGCGCCGCAGCGGCTCAACCTTTCGCAGATCGCAGCATCGATCGGGATCCCGGTGCCAGAGCGCCGAACCATGAAGCCTTCCTTGCTCTTCGGGCGAGATAAGCGGATGTACCCGCTCGATCGCGATGCCATATCTCTGCTCGATCTGGTCCATGAGATTGTAGGTTTGGGAAAAAAGGAAATCCGTATCCAGGGTAAAGACACGAAACTTGCGGCGGACCCGCGATGCCATATCGATCATGACCATGCCCCCGGTGCCGAGAGCGGTCGAGATCGCGACCTTATCCCCGAAGTTCTCGAAGGCCCAGTTAAGAACACGCTCGGCGCTCCAAGTCTCAGAGGCGGCTTTCAGTTGCGCAATCTGATCTTTCATACCAGAGGCTCCTCTTGTGCTCGGCGCTCCGCTGATATGGCCTTTTGTTCAAGCACGAATGCGAAGTCTTTTTCCAGTTCAGAAAGGCTCGTTTGCGCTCGAACCGCATCCTGGTCGGCGAACTTCACCACTTGGCCCACAACCAGCAAGGTTGGAGCCGGCAACTTCGGCGTCCGATGAAGCTCGGAAATTGTGGTGCGGCGCAATTGCTCTTCGGCCGTGGTGGCTTTGGAAATTACAGCGCACGGCGTCTCTTGTGCGAACCCCGCAACGCAAAGCCTGGCTGCCATACCGGTATAATCCTGACCCGGCATGTAGACGACGAACGTCGACTCGGCGCCAGCAAGCCCGCTCCAATCCGAATCGGAATCTTCTGACGCGCGATGACCGACGGTCAGCACCAGAGTGGACGATGCCCGCCGATGCGTCAGCGGTATGCCGGCCGCTGCCGCGGCCCCGAGCGCCGAGGTGACGCCGGGAACAATCTCGTATTCAATGTTTGCTCGCCGTAAGGCTTCGATCTCTTCCCCGGCACGGCCGAAAATCAGCGGGTCTCCACTCTTCAGCCGCACGACTTGCCGTCCTGAAGTTGCCAGCGTGACCATTAAAAAATTGATTTCTTCCTGCCGGATCGTCTTGCTGCCGCAACGTTTGCCCACGTTGTGCACTTCAGCGGTGGAAGCAATTAGCTTTAAGATTTCAGTCGTGACCAGGTCGTCATGAAGTACCACGTCGGCAGTGCGCAGAAGCCGCAGAGCTTTCAACGTTAGCAACTCGGGATCGCCCGGTCCCGCTCCCACCAGATACACTTTGCCGTTCACGCCGTTACCCTCCGATCATTCTTGGTGCGATCATGTTCGGTGTAATCATCATTCTTCGTCCGGTCATTTTTTGTTCGATCATGATTCGCCCGGTCGTGATTCGCCCGATCATCCCTCGCTGATTGTTCCGCTAATGCTGCATGTACGGCCTCTCGGCTCGCCAGTGAGTGCAACAGTTCGCTTTTTTTTTGCGGATCAAGACCACTGGCGAGCACAAGCTTTCGCGTTTCGCCCAACTCTGCCACCCACCGCGCATATCCCGAACCGAACTGCCGCTCCAACTGTTGCCTGAGTTTTTGCGACAGAGAAGGACTCTGCCCATTCGTCGAAATTGCAATCTGGAGATCGCCCCGGCGCACCACAGCGGGATAGTAGAAGTCGCAATATTCGGGAACGTCCACCACATTGCACAACACTCCGCGCCGCTGCGCCTCGCGATAAATCGATTCGTTGAGCGCGCGTGATGCCGTCGCCACGACCGCAAGAAACGTTCCATCGAGATCTGCAGCATCAAACGGACGGAGTTCGAGCGAAATCTTTCCGGCTTTAGCCCAGCCCCGCACCGTCTCACTCGCCTGCAAAGCAATCACACGGACGCACGCGCCCGTGTCGAGAAGTCCGCCAATCTTGGGCTCGCCAACTTTCCCGGCGCCGACCACCAAGCATCGTTTGCCTTCGAGTTTCAAAAACATTGGGAACAGGCTGCTCATCGTTTTCTCATCCTGACTTTGCCCATAATCCGTTTAACCTTCCACTCCACTCGGCACGCGGCCCTCGGGCAGATCGCGAGGGACTGCTTCAACGAACTCACCGGCCAGAAAGGCCCGTAACTCGGTGTCACTGTGGCGAGCAAAGAAGCGCCGAAGATTCTCACCCGGCCCGCCATCCGCGAGGTATCTTCGCAGCAGTCGCTCGATGGCTTCGGGAACCTCAGTCGCGGGGCAGCGAAATCCCACCGGTCTCGCAATCGACTGATTCAGGCCGAGTGCCCCGCCCAGACAGAAGTAATAGGCGTCCACCATGGTTCCATCGACTTTGATCTTCTTGCCTTCAATTCCAATGTCGGCGATCCAGTGTTGCCCGCAGCTATTGGGGCAGCCTGTGACGTGCAGTTTCAGATGCTGATCAAACCCAGGCAAGCGCTCTTCCAGTTCTTCCACCAGCCAGCGTGAGAAACTTTTTGTCTCCGTGATGGCGAGTTTGCAGAACTCCGTACCACTGCAGGCGACGGCCCCGCGCCAAAACGGCGACCCGCTCACCGGCAGCCCAATCGCGCCCAACTCTTTGGCCAATTCGTCAACCTGCAGCCGAGGCACGTTGACGATCAGCAGGTTCTGCATGTTGGTGGTGTGCAGTTCTCCACTAGCAAACCGCTCGGCGAGATTGGCGGCCGCATCCATCTGTTCTGGCGTAATCCTGCCCCGCAGAACTGTGGCCCCCACATAGCAAAGCCCAGGCTGTTTTTGCTCGTGGATGCCGATATGATCGCGGTAAACATCGGCCGGCGGATGCTCAGTCTCGGCAGGGTCGAGTTGAAACCCGATCCGCCGCTCCAGTTCTTTTTGGAAGTCCTGCGGCGTCCAACCATGCCGCAGGAAGAGAAACTTCAGCCGCGCCCGCTCGCGGTGTTCGCGCAGTTGATCGGAGTCGCGAAACAGTTCCGCAATTCCTCGAATCACCGGCAGAACCTGGTTCCAGCGCACGAAGGCATTCAGAGGCGCACCCAGGTAAGGTTCGGTGGAAAGTCCACCACCCACGCGCAGTCCAAATCCAATCTCGGACTTCCCTCGCAGCACACGCTCGATCGCGGTAAGGCCAACATCGTTGATCTCCGGATACGGGCACCACACACGGCATCCTGTGATGGAAATCTTGAACTTGCGAGGCAAGTTATAGAACTCGGCGTTCCCCGCCAGCATCCGATCCACTTCCAGCGCGAGTGATGAAGCATCGCAAATTTCGTCCGCATCTACGCCAGCCACGGGACAGCCCGTAATATTCCGAGTGACATCACCGCAGGAACCGGTCGTGTTCAGTCCGACGCGCCAGAGTTCTTCGAGCACTTGAGGAAGATCTTCAATCGTCACCCAGTGCAGCTGAATATTTTGCCGCACCGTGAGATCGGCGGTGCCGCGCGCATAGCGGCGCGTGAGGTCGGCGATGGTTCGCAGCTGGTCCGACCGCAAAAAGCCGTTGGGGATTCGAATGCGCAGCATGAAGAACGGCAGCGCCAGCCCTTGACCATCCTTGCCGCCAACTACTCCCACGCCGTCGCCCTGCGTGTAGACCCCCCACCAGCGGAAATAGGTGCCGATCCACTCCGGCGGAATCGAGGCGAAGCCTTCGCGCGCAAAGCGGCGAATCTCGGCGAGACCGTCCCAGGGATTCATCGCGCGCTTCAGACGTTCCACCTTCTGCGCTTTGGTCTCCTTGCCCGGAGTCGCCATAAACGGACTTGCCATAGACTTATCTCCCAAATCGGCCACAAAAAAAACCACCGCCAGAGGCTCTCTGGCGGTGGGTGATAATTGCTGATGATGCTTATGAAACTCTTAAATCAGCAGCCTCCCTGCGCCAGAACACACATATGCACAACAACAACATGCACACATGCAGGACTGGCGAAGATTGCTGGAACTTACCATGCTAGTCACGATACTAGGCTGAATCGTCAAGACGCGTCAAATTACCTTAGGAATGTTTCGATGCATAATTTCAATAGAAGGCATCAGAATTTTCGCTTTTACGCCGCCCGACAAAGGGCCACCTTTGCTTGGTCGCACTCACTTTGCGGTAGGAACTGGTCGCGAATCCGGCGTCAACACCGTCAATCCACCGATTTGCTCGCGCTTCACCGTACCACGAAGGTGGGCGGCATGGTCCATCATCCAAATCTCGGGAATGATTTCGCCGACCAGGTGTCCATGACAGAAAAGCCGCACCACGGAACTCTCAGAGACCACGATGCCCACCGCTTTCGTCACCGCACTCATGTTGGCGGCGGCAATGTGGCGGCTGCCGAGTCCCAGCGGTACCTCCACTTCCGCAGCCACGGCGTCGAGGTAGCGGCACGCCGAGAGAACAATTCCGTCGGGACTCACCACGAACCCGCCATCCAACTGCGCCAACTCTTTGATCGTGCCGCGAAGATTGAGATTGGTGATATGGCGCGAAGCCTCAGGATGTCCCGCCAACGGATCCAAGATCAAAGGCCGCGACCTGCCCATCACGGCATCCTCATCTCCCAGCGTAAACAAAGTGCCTACGCGTCTTCCTTCTCGACCCTCGCGCGCAATTTCCACTGCGAGCCCAATCAACGGATCGAGAACCTCCGGATCATATTCCGTTACTTCACAAAGAATGCTGTTAAACATCCATCGTGCTCCTCGCTTCACGTCCTGAACGCTTATGCGCTTCCAAATTCTAGGTTGCGGCCCCAGACGCCGGCAGCCAGATTTGAAAACGCGTGTCACCGGGTTTGGAATTGACCTGAATATTTCCCCGGTGCTTCTTCACAATTCGCTGAACCGTATCCAAACCCAACCCCGTGCCTTCCCCAACTCCCTTGGTTGTAAAGAAAGGCTCGAAGATGTGAGGCTGCACCTCTTCGGGAATTCCCGGGCCGTTATCGCCAATCTCAACTACCGCACAATCGCCGTCGCGGTAAGTTCGAACGCGAAGCTCGCCTTTTCCGTGCATCGCGTCAATCGCGTTATCGATAATGTTGGTCCACACCTGGTTGAGTTCGCTTCCAAACGAATTCACGAGGAGCGGGGTAGGTTGGTAATCGCGCTTCACCACCACTCCTTGCTTCAGCTTGTGATTCAGGATCGTGAGCGTGGTCTCCAGGCTCTTTACAACGTCTACGTTCTGCACCGGCGCCTGGTCCATGTGCGTGTATTCCTTGATGGCGCCGACCAGGTCCGATATTCGCGAGGTGCTGCTCTCGATTTCGTGTACCAGGCTCGCGATTTCCACCGAAGCGGCGATCCTGACCAGCGCAGCTCGAGCGGTGTCGCCTTCAAGGTTCGCAAACAGCGATTCCACTACTTCCGGCTTGATGTTCCGTCGCGCCAAGCCGGCTGCCAGCATCCAGAGGTCGTTCTGTCCATGACTGCGCAATAAAGAATCAATTTGCTCTTCCAGGTCGCTCTGGGTCAGCGCATCCGGCGGAACTATATCCTGTTGTGTAAACGAGGCTTCCAGTTTCTCGATCTCTAATTTCTGCGCAGCCGAAAGATCGCGCTTTCCCAACTCGACACTCGCATCCCTGATTTTCTTTAGCATGTGGCGCAATTGACTGGCGGCACGCTTCGCAGCCGAAGCCGGATTGTTGAGTTCATGCGCCAGCCCCGCCGAAAGCTTCCCCAAAGAAGCCAGTCGGTCGCGCTGCTGTTCGAGGCGCGTGACTTCTCGGATACGGTCCGACATCAGGCCCACCAGACGCTGGGTCAGCACCGGCATCTTCTGTATAAGTTCTGGGAACTGCGCGGCAGGAAATCGCAGGGCGCGGCTGTCCGCCTCAGCCCGTCCGCTCACCGTAAACGTCTTCATCCTCGAGAACGGAAGCGTCCCGGTAATGTCACCCGGCTCCAGGTCAAAGACGAAGACTTCGCCGTTGCGCTCGCCACGCCCTTGAAAATGCCCCTCCAGGAGCACATACATCGAGTCTGCCGGGTCCCCTGCGCGGGAATAGACCTCGCCCGCCTTCGGATTCATCTCCTGCGACTGGCTGATGAACCAGTCGAGCTGATCGTCCGGCAAATCAGCGAATTCAGCGACGCGACGTAGTTCCGATTTCTCGACCATGTATGCCTTTTACACCTTGCTCAAATATTGATGGATAAACTGCACCGCCACCGATCCTTCACCGACTCCGGAAGCCACGCGCTTTATCGAGCCATGTCGCACATCGCCCACGGCAAAGATGCCGGGAACATTGGTCTCCAGCAAATACGGATCCCGGTCGAGCGTCCATCCCTTCGTGCGTTGTCCGTCACGGATAAGGTCAGGACCAGTCAACAGGAAACCGCGGTCGTCCCGCTCGACCATGCCGGAAAGCCAATCCGTCCGGGGCAGCGCTCCAATGAAGATAAACATCGCGCTCGCCGGCACCCTCTCAGTCTTCCCGGTGTCGGAGCACAGCACCGAAATCTCTTCCAGATGGGTTTCACCATGCGCCTCGGAAACACTGGCATGTGTCCATAGTTGAATATTAGGCATCTCTTTAATCTGGTCGATCAGGTATTGCGACATCGTGCTCGAAAGCGATTCGCCGCGCACCAGAATAATGACGCGCTCCGCGTACCGGGCGAAGTTCATTGCCGCCTGACCCGCCGAGTTCGCCCCGCCCACCACATAAACGATCTCACCCTTGCACGAGAGGGCCTCGGTAGCGCCGCCACCGTAGTAAATGCCCGCACCTTGTAACCGGTCGATGCCCGGAACGTCCAATCGCCGCCATTGCACCCCGGACGCGATCATCAGCGCGTGACAGGAAAGCTCGTTCCCATCCGCAAGCTTGATGATTCGGTAAGACCCTTCTGCCCTTACGCCCACCGCTTCCTGCGACAGGATTTCCACGCCGAAACGTTGCGCTTGCACCACCGCTCGCCTCGCTAGATCGGCGCCGCTAAGCCCGCTCGGAAATCCCAGATAGTTCTCGATGCGGGAACTCATGCCAGCCTGCCCACCCGGCGCTTCCCGCTCAATCATCACTGTAGTCAGGCCTTCGGAGGCTCCATAAACGGCGGCGGCCAAACCCGCTGGTCCCCCGCCCACAATCGCCAGTTGATAGAAGTTGGTTTGGGCGCGCGTGCGCAGCCCGACCTTTTGCGCAACATCCGCCGGTACCCCCTCAAGCATCTTCGTCCCGTCCGGAAAAAGAACCACAGGAAGATTGACTGCCTCCGGACCAAGAGCTTCCAGAAGACGCTTGGTTTCCGGATCATTGGCGGAAAGTTCGACATCAGTCCACTGGTAGGGCACGCGGTTGCGCGCCAGAAAGTCCCGCAACTCATAACACTTGGGCGACCAGCGCGTGCCCAGGACCCGAATTCCCTCAAACGCCGGATGGTAGGAAGCCTGCCAGTCATCGAGCAAATCATCCAGCTGCGGATACAGGTGTTCCGTGGGCGGGTCCCACGGCTTCAGGAAAAAAAAGTTGATACTGGCCTGGTTGATGGCGCTGATCGCCGCGTTCGTGTCCGCATACGCAGTCAGTAGTGCCCGCTTCGCGCCGGGGAAGATCCCCATGGCTTGCTGCAAAAACTCCACCCCGTCCATGCGCGGCATGCGCTGGTCGGCCAGCAGCAAGGCCACGCTGTCATTGCGCAGCTTCAACTGCTTCAGCAGATCGAGCGCCCCTTCCGGCGAATCGCTGCCTATCACACGATACTCAGCGCCGTATTGCGAACGAAGATCACGCTCGATCGCCCGCAAAACATCAGAGTCATCGTCCACGCTTAGCAGGATTGGCTTAGGCATTCTCGGTCCCGGTTCCAGACAAGAGAGATAATTGCACACTTCCGTGTTCTAAGGCGTTGGGTTGTTTAGATACAAAAGGTTGGCATTCGGTCGCGCAATTCCGGCTGTTGAGGTCGGCCCACGGGCCGGCGGCTCTCAGATCACCTCGAACCATGCCTCGTAGCAAGTACGGATCGTCAGAAACAAGCTGTGAGAATTGCGCTACTCAGCGCTAGCTTGCTGACTAGAGACTTTTTTCTTCGGCGAAATGCTTGACATCAGCCCCTATTGTTAATACAGTATTACAGAGTAAGTCGATTGTTTTACTCTAGTATTCCTCCCCGCTGTTTGGCCTGTTCCGATGGGAAACCCGCTAGGTTGTTCCCTTTCCATCCGCCGGGTGATCTCGATTAGGAGTCTCACAGGGTGCGAGATTTTGTACTTATGTGCCACGGACACGCCACTCAGACCATCATTAAGCACGGTGACGGCGATTGCCTTCCGGTGCGTGCCAGTCGACACACGGGGACGCTCACGATTGCGGAAGAGGAAGGCGACACTTGGCGGATGAAAACTGAACGCGGCAGATCCGCAATGGTCGCCCCTGAGCCCTGGGTCATCGAGGTCGAGGCATGAACCCCGGGGGTGATACTCTACAGAAGCCGCAGCCCGGGCTCACTCCGGGGCCGCTGTTCATAGTTAGCATGTGGCGTTCCGGCTCTTCGTTGCTTTATGCGCTCCTGAATAAGCATCCCCAGGTCGCCCTCATGTTTGAAGCCGATCTTCTGTTGCTAAAGCCCGTGTTCCTCAAGCCCAGGGGTCTTTCCGATTGGACGGAACGTTGGGAGTTCTGGAACCAAGCCTTTCACCGGCACGGGTTGTCCCCCACGGACGTTGCCCAGGGTATTTCGGATTTCCCCAGCGCTTTCACCGCCGCTCACCAGCTTTACGCGAAGCAGCGCGGAGCCACCATCTGGGGTGACAAGTCTCCCAACTACTACGACCGCCTCAACGAGATGGCAGACGACTTTCCCCAAGCGCGTTTCATCATCGTCTGGCGCGACCCGAAAGCCACCGCCAACAGCATCCTGAGCGCAGCCTCGCTCGGCAACTCTTATTTCAGGCGCAAGGGAGCGGCGCTTTGTGGGCTCCTTGGCTACCAGGTCTTCAAAGCGGAGTGTGACCGGCTGCTGGTCCGCGGCAAACCCGTATGTCAGGTCAACTATGAAGACCTGATTTCAGACACGCCGGCGGTCATGCGGCAGGTCTGCGAGTTTCTCCAGATTCCTTATGAAGATTCGCTGTTAAGCCTTGAAGGCGCGGACCGCTCCGCCATTTTTGACAGCCAGCACCACGCCAACGTCAAGGGCGACAAGATCGTTGCAGGCCCGCGGCCGGAACTGGTCCATGCCGCGCTCCGGGCAAAAATCAACCAATACGTTGCCCGCTGGCACCGGCTCTACGGTGCCGCGTGGCCGCCCTATCCTCAACCGTCAGACAATTCAATTTCTCCGCCCCGGCGGTTTTCGAGACTCATTGACTCGGCGCTTTACCGCGTGTCGCGTGTCAGAGACCGCGTCTCTCCAATCGTCTTTTCCTTCATTCCGATATCCTTGTTGCGTCGCTACCGCCAGATGAAGAAGCGCCGCCAGGCCGCCGCCATCCCCGACCCGCAGGCGGCACACGTGGAGGGACGAAGCTAGTGTCCGCTATCAGACGATCGCGTGCCCGTGCCGCGCGCACCCGGTTGCGTGCTCCCCTGGTCTGGCTTCGACATCTTGGGCTCGTTTCCAACGATGTGTTCCTCGCTTCTTATGCCCGGTCGGGCAACACTTTGTTACGGTTCGTGCTGGCCGAAGCCTTAAGCGGCGTACCTTCCACCTTTGACCATATTCAACGGATCGTCCCTGAAATCGGGATTCACGTCCACGCCTTTCCCCTCATGCCCGATGGCGGACGCCTGATCAAAACCCATGAGCCGTACCGCCGCAAATACCGGCGCGCCATCTACATTGTTCGCGATGTTCGCGACGTAATGCTCTCCAGCTTTGCGCGCGAAACCGCGATGGATGTGGTCCACATCCGAACTCTCGACGCCTATATCCGTCCCTTCATGGAGGGAAAGATGACGCGCTTCGGCTCTTGGCAGAAGCACGTGGATGGCTGGATGAATTCTCCTCTGGCAAAAACTGGAGACCTCCTGGTTCTGCGCTTTGAAGATATGCGGAATGATCTCGAGGGTACGGTCGCGAAATGCCTCGAATTTCTGGGCAAGCCCCCCGACCCCTCCGTGATCCAAAGCGCGATTCGCAACAATTCCCTGGAACGAATGCGCGCCAAGGAGGATCAAGCGACGAACCTGCCCAAGAGTCCGGGCGAGGAAGGCCGGCAGGTCGGCAAGGGCGCAGTACGCGGTTGGCGTCAGAAACTGACGCAGTCACAACTCGAGATCGTCGACGAATTCGCGGGAGATCTGCTCCAGCGCCTCGGTTATCCTAGAGGCACAGACAGTCGCTCAGAAACACCCCAAAACGCCGGGTCCTTAACCTGAGAGAGCTTGAGAGAGAGAGAGTAAGAACGAAAAGAGAAAGAGCTAAGATGCAGCAGCAATCACAAATTCCCGACCCGCGCGCTGTCGAAGCAGAAAAGATTACCGATAGCAGAGATACGCCCCAACCTTCTACGATCCTGAACCCCGCCAACTTCCCGCCGGCCAACCACACCCTAAAGACACGCATCGGCGGATGGATCGCGAACTTCTTCAGTTGGTACCGGTACTGAAACCGTAACAGAGACCCACTAGACCCGGTAATACATCGGCCGGAACTCCGCCCCTACCAACTCAGTTTGCCAGTAGTGACAATGCTGGCAGGAGTTCTCCTCCAACAGTTCGTAAACGTGACGGATTGCCTTCAGAGTAGCCGAGAACTTTTCTTTTTCTTCAGGAAAGACACGGTCCGCGGGGAACCAATCGTAGAACCGCAGATTCGCCATTCCCCGTGCGAAATCCGCACGAACGCCACACAGCAAAACGGTCACTCCATGCGCCTCCATGTCCCGCAGAAAATGGTCGAAGCGTTCCAGTGCAACCATGTCGGGATTACGCGTACGCTTGAGGCGCAAAATGACGAATCGAATGTTGTCGTCCTCGGTCCGTTGCCTCAACTTACCGAAACAGCGGTCCAGCTCCGGGCCCGCGCCAAAGAACAATTCACCTTCCAGATCGTAAAGCAGCATCGCCGTGCAAGGGGGATCGTCCGGCAAACGTTCGCGCACCACCCGGTCGTCGCTCACCACCAGCTCCGACAAACGAAGCGACGCCGCACGGGGAATAAACATCAGAATCGACAAGGCCACTCCGATCAGAATAGAGAACTCAACGCTGATGAATATCGCCGAGAATGCGGTGACCGCAACCAGCCCTGCGTCGTAGTGCGATGCCCGCACCGCATAGCTCAGCCGCTTCCAGTCGACCAGCCGCACGGCGGTGACCAGGAGCAGCCCAGCCAGAGCCGATTTCGGAATGTAGCGTGCGAAGGGCGCCAGCGCGACCACCACCAAAGCCACCGTTCCCGCCGCAAAGACGCCCGAAAGGCGGCTCACCGCTCCGGATTGAAAATTAATCGCAGACCGGGTCAGCGAACCGGAGCCGGGCAAGCATTGAAAAAATCCGCCGGTAACGTTGGCTAGCCCTTCGGCAAGACACTGCCGGTTGTAATCCAGCGATTGCCGCGTCGTGTTCGCAATCGATTTCGCAATCGCCAGCGCTTCCAGCAGTCCAAGAAACGCGATGGCCAGCGCGCTTCCCGACATTTCCTTCACCCACCACAGCTGAATCTTTGGCAGATGCGGCAGCGGCAGGTTGCGCGGAACGCTACCCACGACCGAAATCGCGGTCACGCCATCGTGCGCCGGCACGGACCACCCGAACGCCGCAGCCACAACCGCCGCAACAATCAGCGCCAGCAGCATGTCAAATTGCGGCAGCCGGTATCTGCGCGCCAACTTCCTCAGCCCCACCACCAGAACGATGGTTCCTATTCCAATGCCAAGAGCACGCGGGTTGATGTGCCCGCCGCTGAGTGTCATCCATATGCGATAAAGGACATGCTGCTGTCCGGTACCCCGATCGCGCATGCCCGTCAGATTGCCCAATTGGGTTATTCCGACCAGAGTCCCGGCGCCCGCCATGAATCCAATGACCACCGACTCCGAGATGTAGCGCGTCAAGTCGCCAAGCTTGAATACTGCAATCAGAATCTGGAATGTCCCAACCATAATTCCCAGCAGGAACATGGCTTGGTACGAATCAAGACGCGCGTCGGCACTAAAGAAGGCCAGCGCACTGAAGACCACCAGCGAGATTGCGTTTGTAGGACCATTGATGAGGTGCGAAGACGAACAAAAGATCGAGGCGACCAGCGTGATCACAATCGCGGAATACAATCCAAAACGCGGGTCGACACCTGCGATCAGCGCATAGGCCATGGCTTGCGGCAACGAGATAGCGGCAACCGTCACTCCGGCCAGCAAATCGCTACGCGCATTCCCCCACGAGTAATCAATCTTCATTGGTTTCTTTTCAGCCCATCCGGCAGCGCTCGAATCTCAGGATTCGGGACGTCGCGCGGCGGCCATGGCTGATCGCATCGGCCCAAAGTCAACAACCGGGGAGGACAGTAAAAAGTACACACAAGAATTACGGATCGGCGGTCTAGCGGCCCACCAAGCCAAGGTCCGTCCAAAGCAGCCGTAGTATACCATATTGTCTATTGTACTAATAGACATTATAGAGTTAGGTTGTATCAGTTTGAATTCGCTTTGAAAGGGCGCGGCTTCAGGCGCGCCCTAAGCGCCCGAGAATCAGTCCGGCCTTTAGCCGCTGGGCGGAGCGGCTTCGAACTGCACCACCACTTATCGTTAGAAAGGAAATTGCCACGAATCGAGCCGGCGCGGTCAGTCGAATCGAAGTGACCAGCGGTGACCTAAGTCCTCAAAGTTTCCACTTTGATAATGTAAGGCGGCATCGATCGTGCCATAATCGCCCCATGATCGATACCGCGACCCTCGATTTTGTCTATCTCGAAAGCGACCCCAGGACTCAGCAGCCTTCCGCCTGCGTCTTTTTGAAAGCAGCAGCCAGGCAGGACTATGCAGGGGTGCAAGCCGACCGGTTATTGACCGCTCAGTGCTTGAGTTTTATCGAACTGGATGCCGAGATCAGAAGGCTGCACGCGGAACTCGACGAAGTTCGATCTCGTGCGAAGAAAAAATTCTACAAGACCCACGCCACCACCACCGGCGTCTAACTAATCTTGTCATTCCGCTTTGATTTTGTAATTCCCAGTTTCACTTTGTCATTCGAGCGAAGCGAGGAACCTGCTTTTCGCCGTCGGCTGATAACAGCCGGCCGAGCCGCACTCCGCCCCGGCCTACGCCGGAGCGGAGTACGAGCGCTAAGCTACTCTTGCGTCGGGTGCAACACGCGGAACGTATTACCCCCGTTTGACCACACCAGCACTAGCGCGTCCTGTCCCTTGGGAACATTGGACAGCGCCTTCGCCACGTCGTCGGCTGACTGTTCGGAGTGGCGGTCCACTTCGACAATCACATCGCCCTGCTGCAATCCGGCGTTGTCCGCCGGACTGCCCGGCTGCACATCCTCGACAACCGCACCGCGAACATTGCTTGGGACTTGCAGTTGGTCGCGCTCGCCCTGGCCCAGGTCGCCAAGACTCAGTCCCCAACGGCCTTTCCCATGTTCCGATCCGGAGCTTGCCGTGCCGTTAGCTGCACCCATCGCTTGCAGCGTGACGGGAATGTTCATCGTCTTACCATCGCGCATGACTTCGAGCTTGACGGTATCGCCCGGATGCTTTTGCCCGACTTCCATCTGCAACTGCCCGGCATCCGTAATCGGGTGTCCATTCAGTTCGGTGATTACGTCGCCGGTTTTCAGGCCAGCTTTTCCTCCAGCGGAGTTAGGCTCGACCTGAGTCACAACCGCTCCGCTGGCGTTGCTCATCTGGAAGAACTTGGCATTATCCGGAGTCACATCCGAGATGCCGATTCCAATCAGCCCGTGGCTGACTTTGCCGTCGCGGATCAAGGTCTCAACCGTCGGCTCCGCGATCTGCGTGGGAATTGCGAATCCCATGCCCGAGAACGAACCGTTCGATGAGATGAGGAAGGTGTTGATGCCGATGAGTTCGCCCCGCGCGTTAACCAGTGCGCCACCCGAGTTTCCGGGGTTGATCGCGGCGTCGGTTTGGATGAACTCTCCAGGCTTGCGTCGATCACTCGAATCCGGATTCGGCCGGTTGAGCGCGCTCACGATGCCGCGCGTCACCGTGAAACGGAACCCATAAGGGTTGCCGAACGCCAGCACAGTTTGTCCCGGACGAAGCTTCGCCGAATCTCCCCAAGGCACGCTGGGCAAGTTCTTCCCGTCCACTTTGATCACTGCCAGGTCCGTGAGCGGGTCGGTCCCGATTACCTTTGCCGGCAACACCTCGCGGTTGGTCATGGTAACGCGAATGTCTGTGGCTCCTTCTACCACATGGTTATTGGTAACGATGTAGCCGTCTGGAGAAACAATTACTCCACTGCCCAAGCCATGCTCCACTCGCTCCCGAGGCGATCTTGGCATTTTGAACTGCCGCCCGAAAGGATTGCCACCGAACGGGGCGAAGAATTGCTGCATGTCGTCAGAGGAATCGTCGCCCGCCTTTTCCGCACTTCCCTTCGACGTCACGGTCACGTTCACCACAGCCGGAGTTACCCGGGCGGCCAGCGTTTCCATGGCGCGATCCAGCGTGAGTAAAGCGGCGACACTGTTGTCGTCAAGCGGCGCTGCGGCCGGAGCCGCCCCCGCCGCTTTCGCGGCATGGGCAAACTCGTAACTAGCCAGCGACGCCACCGATACGATTGCGACCACGGCCACGACCAGGCGCCGGGTCAATTTCGTCTTCCAGTTGTTCATTTCACTTCTCCTTGTGTTGTGAAACTAAGTGTTGTGTAACTAATTGTTTAGTTGTTAACCTCAAAAAAATTTGCCCTACGTCTTATCCGCGACGGGGGCGCTCTGCACCGCATTCTGAGCGGGATTTACCCAGGTGACCCGCCACACATAGACCCTCCACATCCACGAATTCGGCCCCACACGTTCCGCCGTTCGGATTATCAACACCGTGTCCGCTGCCGGGACATTCTGATTCGCGCGCGCCGCGATCACCTGCGGCGCAGCCGGATGCTGCTGAGAAAGATGTTGAGAAAGATGTTGAGAAACATCTTTAGAAAGATGTTCGGGAACCCGTCCGCCAGCGTCCGCGGCAAGCCGCTGAGGCATTTTCTTAAAGGAAACTGATGATCGCTCATGCATGGCTGCGGGAATGACCGCTGCAGCAGAGATCTCGGAATGCCCGAGCAACACCGGATGCACGTCGGCAGTCTGAACTGCCGGCATGTTCGCCTCAAATGCCACGAACTGCGGAGCCCGCGGCAGCAGCGTGAGACAGAGCAAGGAAAAAGCGCCCACGAAACCCAGCGCAGGCTTCCATACATTTCTAGTGTCCGGCCGGCCGGCGTCAAGAATGCGCGCGAGACGTAAAGAAGCTTCGCGCGCACGGTGCACGGCGGCCTGCGCCATCGCCCAGCCACGGCGCGCCACACTTCTCTCCAGCAAACCGATCAGGCATTTCGCATACCCATGCGGGTTCGCGGTTTCGGCCAGCACCTGATCGTCACAGGCCATCTCCCGCTCCAGCGAAAGCTGGCGCTCAATCCACCACACTGCCGGATGGAAAAGGAATACAGCCCGTAAAAACTTCTGCAGCAGATTGGTCCACGCATCGCCGCGGCGCAGGTGCGCGAATTCGTGGAGAAGAATGACGTTCAATTCAGACGGCGACAGTTCTCGGAGAGCCCAGGCCGGAAGCACAATCATCGGCTTGAAAAATCCGATCGCGGCCGGCACGTTCATGCGCTCCGACGTGGCCAAAGTCACCGATCTCGCCGAACCAAAGTCAGCGACGGTTTTTCGTATTGCAGAATCCAGTTCTGACTCGTCGATCGCAACGCAACTCCTGCGTAGCGCGCGCAGGCGCCACAATCCAACGATCAGGCGCAGGATCGCGACCAGCGCCGCCAGAACCCACGTAAGAAACAAGAAAAGCCCCCAGCCAACCGGCAAGGTGATCAGAGGCCGCGCGACGCCTGCCGCAAGAAGGGAGTGTCCGGTCGGTATTGCGCCGATCAATGGCAGTCCAGCCACGGCGAGCAACGCCACAAACCAAACCGCAAATCGTGTTCCCGAATTCTGCCGCCGCAAAAGGCGCAGCATCACCCCGGCAAACAGCACGATGAGCAACGCTTCCGGAAGCGAATTCAGAACGCGGCCGAGCGCTATCTGGGCAACGCTCTGCAGCTCGGGCCAGATCGTCATCATTTCGCGCCACTCCGTTCCAGCATCTCGCGCAGCCGGTCAAGTTCGTCCGCTCCGATGCCGCGATCCTCAAGGATGTTCAAGACCAGTTGCTCGTGAGAATCCCTGAAGAAACGGCCGACCAGGTGGCGAATTTCCGAACGCGTCGCCTCTTCTCTCGCGACCAGCGGAGCGTACACGTGGGCGCGCCCGTCCTTGGAATGCTTGACGTAGCCTTTGCGCTCCAGCACCCGGATGGTAGTCAAGACGGAGTTGTAAGCGAGGACTGGTTTTTCGGCTAGCGAATCCAGAATCAGCTGCACCGTGCCGAAGCCTTTCAGCCAGAGCACGTTCATGATCCGCAGTTCGGCTTCGGTCAGAGTTTCGGACTTTCTGCGCGGCACCGGCCGTCCTCCTGTAGCCATTAGACGATTCAAGTCAGGAAAGGTAACTAATTCTTTAGTTGCAGGTTTGGATCGGGGAGTTGCCCCGCCGGGGTGGGCCGACACGGTGACGAATGTTCCAACTGGAACATTCGAACTTTGCAGAAAATTATCGCCGTAAGTTATTGATTCTTCGTATGGATCTTTTGGCGGGTCAATGGAATCAATAGGTTAGCCTGTGGAAGGAATGTCTACTTTCGAGGACGTCGAATGTCTACTAAAGTAGACTTGACAGGCGCGGAACGTACTTTAGAAGGTACGCCTGTTTGAAGGTCGAGGCTGGGATTGCCGATCGCATGTGGACGTTGCGGGAACTGTTGACGGTCTGAGCGCCAACCTAACGACAGCGGTACCCTGCCAATATTTACCTTGTAGAGAGGGTACTTTGGTACTATAACGGTAGGCCAATAGTGCAAGTACGTCATTTGGTGCTGTAGCCGAAATGACGAAATGTTGACATGATCCAGACACCCCAAAACGCCAAGTCTAGTAAACACAGTGCAGTCATTGCGCAACCAATCTGCATTGACGGTAGTGGAGACGCTAACATGCCCCACAAATCCACCAAAGACATCGCCGCGAAGGGTGAAAAACTGTATAGCAGAGTGGCTGCGTCTTACGCACGAGAACTCGGCAAGTACTTGGCCATCGATGTTGATACTGAAAAAGTCTACCTTGCGGATTCCCCGCAGGCGGCCCTGAGGGCTGCTCAAGACAATAACCCACATGGATCGTTCCATTTGGTGAAGATTGGATTTGAGGGCCTGTATCGCGTCGCAAGCTATGGCCAATGTCTCACTCGATAGCCGATGCCGCCCTAGGGTCGGGATCACCATCGTTGGTCCTAAGGGCGAAAAAGCACTCGAAGCTGTCATCGACACGGGATTCGATGGTTTCCTCTGCGCCCCATCCCAAAGCCTAGCGGAAATCGGCTTGCCCGAACCAGATACGAAAATTACGAGCACCTTTTCACTTGCCGACAATTCGCGAGTTCCAGTGGAACTATGTATGGCTACGGTGCGTCTGGACGACGACGAACAGATGGGCCTCTGTGCTATCGCTCCAGCCGATGGGGAAACCTTGGTTGGGATCACGGCGCTTCTAAGTTTTAAGAAGCGTCTCGTCGTTGACGTTACCAATGATTCTGTTGAACTCCTTGCCACGACATACGCTCAGGTCAAGCAACCAATAGCGAAGTCCCAAGATCGCGTTTTCCCGCTCCCTCCTAAAGGCAAGGCGATGTCGATCAAGCCACCAACGCAGCTTTAAGGACAGCACCGGCCGGTCCCCTTTTGCGTGAGCTGCTGTTGCGGGTTTTATAATCAACCTATATGTCGACTTCCGCCGACAGCTCCGTCGCCGTTCAAACGGGCTACGAACCAGTCATTGGACTTGAAGTGCATGTTCAGCTTTTGACGGCTTCGAAGATTTTCTGTTCTTGCTCTACGCGATTTGGGGCTGCCCCTAACACGAATGTTTGTCCAGTGTGCCTCGGGATGCCAGGGGCTTTGCCGGTCTTGAACCGCAAGGCGGTCGAATTTGCCACGCTGGCGGCTATGGCTTTGAATTGCCGCATCAATGAGACTTCGATCTTTGCGCGGAAGAATTATTTTTATCCCGACCTGCCTAAGGGCTACCAGATTTCGCAGTATGACAAGCCTCTGGCTGAGTTTGGATTTATCGAAGTGCCAACCTCAGAGCCTTTAACCGCGAAGGTCGCAAAGGACGGCCGCGAAGGTCGCGAAGAAGAACTTACAGTTAGAAAAAGAATCGGGATTACTCGCCTGCATCTTGAGGAAGACGCTGGCAAGAGCCTGCATGAGGGCTTTCCTGACTCGGAGGAGAAGACTGCCATCGATCTCAACCGCACTGGCGTGCCGCTGATCGAGATTGTCAGCGAGCCTGACATTGCCACGCCTGACGAGGCTTACGAGTACCTTACGCGGCTTAAGGAGATCATCCTCTATACCGGTGTAAGTGACTGCAATATGGAGGAGGGGTCGCTGCGTTGCGATGCCAACGTCAGCGTGCGTCCGCGCGGGCAGAAAGAGTTGGGGACGAAAGCTGAAATCAAGAATGTGAACTCGTTCCGGTTTATTCGTGAAGCTCTCACTTACGAGATTGCGCGCCAGATTGAAGTCATCGACGGCGGCGGCAAAGTCGCGCAGGAGACTCGCCTTTACAACGCGCACGAGGGCAAGACCTACAGCATGCGCTCGAAAGAGCAGGCGCATGACTACCGCTATTTCCCTGAACCTGACCTGCTGCCGCTGGTGGTCGACGAAAAGTGGAAGGGGGAGATTGCGAAGACATTGCCGGAACTGCCGGAAGCGCGGCGCGCGCGGCTAGTGAAGGAATATTTAATCACTGAATACGACGCGCAGGTGCTGACAGTTTCGAAGTCGCTGGCCGATCAGTTCGAAGCGGCGGCCAAAGCTGCGAAGAATCCCAAGCGCGTGGCGAACTTGGTGCAAAGCGAACTTATGGGTCGGCTCAAAACCGGGGGCGCATCGATCGAGCAGTCGCCGATTTCGATGAAGGGCGTGGCCGCATCGGCCGATCTGGTCGAGAGTGGCGCGATCTCCGGCAAGATGCTCAAGGACCTCTACGATCTCTCTTTCGAGCGCAATCAGGATTTCCCGGAGGTCTACGAAGCAGAAGGACGACCACAGCAGTCTTCGGACACATCCGCGCTCGAAAAAACCATCGACGAAATTATGGCCGGGAACCCGAAGCAGCTGGAGCAGTATCGCGCCGGCAAGAAGACGATGATCGGATTCTTTGTCGGCCAGGTGATGAAGGCGTCCAAGGGTCAGGCGAATCCGCAGGTAGTGAATGAGTTGTTGATCAAGAAGTTGGGTGACTGACGTAATCTGATTTTGTTTTCCCCTGGCTCTACCATAAACCTCGAGAGCCTTCATGAAACTCAACTTAGACCGCGTTATCAGTATTGCTACGCTGGCGGCCTTGCTCGTGGCCGTTGTTCTGTTATTGAGGAGGCCAGCGCCGGTGGTGCTGGCTCCGCCCACGGCGAGTGTGCAATCATCGAGCAGCCAATCTTCGGGCGTCCAATCGTCGAGCGCTCAATCGTCGAGCCAGAAAGCGGACCAGCCGAACGCGGCCGCGAAGCAATCCCAGCAATCGCAGATCGCGGGCGGAAACTCCGCTGCATCTTCCGCGACAAATCAGCCTCGCCAAAATCCTCCGGCACGACAGAGCGCGGAAGCGCATATTAACTCCGACGCGGTTAGCGCTGCCATTAGCAAATTGCTGGGGGCGAGTGGAGCGGGTCTGAGCCCTGATTCGAATGTGGGCGACGTCCTGCCGAACATCAAAGATCAGAAGGTTACTTATGACGGAGATATGGTCCACGGGCAGTTTCTGACGGAAATCGGCGGGAAGGACGTGTGGATCACAATTTCCGGCCACATGGGTCAGAAAGATGGATACGCCACGTTCGATCCCACCGAGTTCAAGGTTGGGGACATCGAGGTGCCCGTGGCGCTGGTGAATCCCGCTCTACAGCAGAAACTGGCGGAGGAACGGGACCGGCTTAAGGTTACAGAGCCGGCCAAGTAGGTGGCGCGTCAGTTCGAAAAGCGCGTCCCCTCAGCGGCTAAAGCCGCGATTGGTTCCGGGGGATTTACGCCGCGGCTGAAGCCGCGCCCTTTCAAAACAAATTCGAACTGGCACACTGCCGCCAAATAGACGCACGCTTCGCATTTTATCCCAACAAAGTTCAGACAAGAGGCCAACGTCAACCTCAGAAAGCGAACGCCGCAGGTGTTCTTGGTTCCCACCCTTGCAGCAAAGAACGCGCAAGGATGGGGCACCCTCGGTAGAGGTTGGGACGGGAAGTCAAAATCCTATGCGATTTTCTGCTGCTACCTTTGCGTACCATTTCCCTGAATCTTTTATGGTGCGCTGCTGGGTTTTGAAATCCACGTAGGCCAGGCCGAAGCGCTGGCTGAAACCTTCCGCCCATTCGAAGTTGTCGAGCAGAGTCCATGCATGATAGCCGCGGACGTCGGCGCCGTCTGCCATGGCACGCGCGAGCGCTTGCAGATACTGGCGGTGATACTCGATGCGGCGTTGGTCACTGATCACGCCGCTCGCATCGGGACCGTCGTTGTAGGCACAGCCACTCTCGGTAATCTCAATCTGTGGACGGTTGAAGTCGCGGCTGATGCGCGTCACCATGTCATACATGGCCTGCGGCCAAACTTCCCATCCAATGCCGGTTTTCGGCCCTTGCTGGCCGCCGGTGATTTTCGCCGGGAACAGCCATTGCTGCGTGTGAGAGAGCCGCTCGAGCGTGCTGGGCGCCGATACTATGGTGCGATAGTAAAGATTGATGCCGATGAAATCGAGAGGCGCGCGAAGCTTGTCGAAGTCGCCTGACTTGATCCCCATAGCCATTTCCGGAAGGAAAGACAGCGCCTCGGGATAGCTTCCTTTCAATGCAGGCTCAAGAAACCAAAGATTGGTGATGGCGTGAGCGCGGTCGGTGGCTGCCCGGTCTGAATCCGAATCGGTGGCGGGCTCGCACGTCGACATATTGAACGCCGTTCCCACACGCGCCGATGGACGGAGAGCCTTCAGCGCGTGAAAGCCCAGGGCCTGCGCCAGGTTCACGGTGTGCGATGCGCGGAGAAAGTCGATGATCCTGTTGCGGCCGGGAGCGTGCGTGCCGTTGAGGTAACCATTGTAGGTAAAGGCCAGGGGTTCGTTGAACAACATCCAATCGGAGACGCGATCGCCGAGAGCGCGGGCGACTATGTCGGCGTAGTCGGCGAAGCGGGAGGACGAATCGCGATTGGGCCAGCCTCCGGCATCTTCCAGAGGTTGCGGCAGATCCCAGTGATAGAGCGTGACAAAGGGCCGGATGCGCGCCTCAAGCAAGGCGTCGACGAGACGGCTGTAGTAATCGATGGCTTTGGAATTCGCTGGACCGGAGCCGGCGGGCTGAATGCGCGGCCAGGAGATCGAGAAGCGATAGCTGTTGAGATTCATCGCGCGCGCCAGCGCGATGTCTTCCTCCCAGCGATGATAGGAATCGCAGGCAATGTCTCCGGTGTCGCCATTCTTGATTTTGCCGGGGGTGTGGGCGAAGCGGTCCCAGATCGATTCGCCTTTGCCGTCTTCATTCCACGCGCCTTCGACCTGATAGGCGGCGGTAGCGGCGCCCCAGAAAAAGCCTTTGGGAAACGCAGTGTCGGAGGAAGAATCGAAGCGCATGGAGTGGGAATTGGAGGAAGTAGCGGAACCCGCTGTGCGCGCCGCATTCGACGAGAGGCTACACGCTGAAAAAAGACCTGTGGGCAGGGCGGCGGCAAGGCCTGCGGCGAGGGTCGAGTGGGCAAATTGGCGGCGGGTTTGACGCAACGTAGAGTAAGGCTCCTTAAGAATGATACGTGAGGGAACTGGCCACCACGGGCAGCATTCTAAACCGAAATGGGGATGCGAGGACACCAAGGGTTCGAGCAAGTTCTATGGGAGAGAGTTCGGTACGGCGATTGCTAGGAGTTGATCAGTTGTAGGTAGAACAGAACTTGGTGAAGTATGAAGGGCACGAAGTATCACGATATCTGCTCGTGAAGGAGCGCAGTCATGCACGTGCCACACCAATGCAATCAATCCAATTCTTAGCTGGATGCTCTTTCTTCCGCGCAAAGGGCAGAAGGCAAATGAGAAGCGGCGCGGGTCAGAAAGAAGCTTTCGGAGCTGGCTTCAGGGCTGGCCGGCGAGGCCGAGTCCGGCGAAGCCTGCGTCGCGCGACTCGGAACAGGGGAAGAATCCCAGGAGACGCCGAAGCGGCGAGATCAGCGTGGCACGAGGGAGCAGAAGGGACGAGCGGACTCGGAACCCGCCGGCAGTTCTATTTCGGACTGGGCCTGACACGCGTCACTTTAAATCAGCCAGGTCTGCCTGCAACTGCGCCAGGTTGAAACCGGTAGGCGCGACGGTCTGACCGTTTTTCTGCTTGAGAAAGTCGGGACTAAGAATGGCGTAGGCCTCGTCGCAGTAGGCGGCCCAGAAGCCCCACGTCATGGTTTGCAGGGCCCCCCAGGTAACGACGGTGAGGCTGCGGGAATCGTAGGCGATTACGGGGACGGCGTGTCCGCCCCAGGACCCGGGTGCGCCGTCGCCCGTGGTGCCCGCCGGACTAACAGACCAGATCTGCTTGTTGCTGGTCTGGGTCTGCGCGGTCTTGGGCAAGAGGAGTCCAATGTAGCAGCCGCCGAAGATCCAGACTGCATCCATGACATGGTTGTGGTTCGAGGGTTCAAGAGCCAAGAACGCCTCAATCTTGTGGTCGGCGATGCCGGTCTGGCGCCAGTAATTCAGTACATCGAGTTCCACGGCGCCATTGTCGTTGGCTCCGGTTGCGGGGTTGTAGCCGGTGATCGCGGAATAGGCGTCCACGATTTCTGCGTCGGTTGGAGTCACAGTTTTGGATTGGGCATTGGCGGTCCACTCGATGATGAGATGGCCGGCGGCGGCGCAGGTGCAATCGCCAAGCTGGTCGTTATCCATCATGCCCCACGGGACCTTGACCTTTTTGGCGAGGTTCATCGTGGCAGGCGGCGCGGGTAGTGCGGGCGTCGCGTAGGAAGCGAGCAAGAGAGTCCGCGGATCATGCCGCACCGCTTGTTTGCCGAGCTTCAGCTTAAGCGGATCGATTCTGGTTGGGTCGGACTTCATGGTGACGCTTTTCTGTGCGTCCGTGGGCGCGGTGGTGAGCATTTTTACAGACACGTTTGCGGTTTCCTTTCCGGTAAGGACTCAGCCTGACGCTACGAGATGGCCGGACTGCGGCGAGGGGAAGACTGCGCCGCGAATATTAAAGCGGCGCGGGTAGGGTCGCAACGGAGATGTGGTGTTCGTTACGAAAAACGAACAAAAGCTACGGCGGAGGGATCTGAACCACGCTCAAGAGCGTTGCTTCGCCTGGCAAGAAAGGTGAACCTGGCACGGCAGTGAGCGCGCCGGTGGTGCTGTCGACGCTATAGGCCTGGATGCCATCGGGTGCGGCGACGTAAAGATACTCGCCGAGGAAATCAGTAGCCATCGCGAAGCCGCTAATGGCGAAAGGCGAGCCCGAAAGAGGAGTCAGCACGCCGGTGGTCGAATTAATGCTGTAGCCGGAAATGGTGCCGTCCGACGAGATGCTGCCGTTTGAAGAGTTGATCGCGTAGACGAAATTGCCGGCCAAGACGACTGCGGTGGGATTTGTTCCCGCCGAGAAAGGCGAACCCGGCACGGGAGTAAGTGCGCCGGTGCCGCTGACGATGGAGAATGCGGCAATCTGGTTCGTCTGGTACAGAGCGGCGTAGACGTAGGAACCGGAGTCGACAATGCCCGAGGGAAGGCTGTTTACAGCAGTTTGCCCCGGAATGGTAAACGGCGAATTCGGCACAGCGGTTAGCGCTCCGGCGGAATCAATCGTGAAGGCAAAGATGCCGCCCGGGGGATCGACGTCGGTGGCGTAGAGGAATTCACCCGAGGGATCAACCGTAAGAGAGAAACCGATTTCCGGAAGGAAGGGAGGTCCTGAAAGCGTTGTGGGCACTCCGGCTGCGCTTATGGTGAACGCGTCGACTGTGGCGGCGTCGGAGGCGTAAAGAAGGTTACTTTCCGGCGGCGAGGCCAGGTCCCCGGGAACGCTCAAAGTCCCAGTAGAGAACGGAGAACTTGCAAGCGCGGTGAGCGCGCCCGTGGTCTGGTTGATGGAGAAGCCATCCAGTTGCGCGTTGTGCGTGTCCGAGGCGAACAGAAACTGATTGTTCACGGCGGTAATGCCGCTGCTTAGAGATGGACCGGGCACGGAGCCGATTGCGGTGAGCACTCCGCTGTCGTGATCGATGCTGAAGGCCAGAATCTGTCCGCTGAGACTGGTGGCGTAGAGGAATTCGGGACCGGGTTGGACCGGGCAGGCCGCTGCTCCCGATCCGCAGGTGCAGGTGCTGCCGCTGCTGCTGGCGGGCAGGGCGCAGATGACCGGCGGAGGATTTGAGCCGCAAGCGGTCAAGACCGCAAACAGGGCAGCTGGGACGAAGAGTTTTGCGGGAGTTCGCAGAACCTTGGTTGGCATAAGCCTCCCGATAAGTACATGTTACTCGCAAGGGCACGCATGAAACTGCAAGGGTGGCACACTTTCTAGAGTGTCACAACCCCGGATAGCTTGGAAAGTTCTGCCCTGGGGAATGAACCCTCGGATATAGTTAACTGCGCAAACCAGTTCAAAATCCGGAGATTAGCATGAGCACAACCGCGGTGGGAATTGGAATCACGCACCTGGGCCAGATTGCAATCAACACAAAAGATGCAGACCGCGCGGCCGCCTTCTACCAGGACACGCTGGGACTGAAGCTGCTGTTCAGGGCACCGCCGGGGCTGGCTTTCTTCGATTGCGGTGGAGTACGGCTGATGCTCAGCGGCGCGGAGAAGCCGGAGTCGATCATCCCAGTTCGGTTCTGTATTTTGTGGTGCCCGATATTCAGGCGGCATACGGCAAGCTGAAAGAAAGCGGAGTGCACTTCGAGGATGAGCCGCACCTCATTGCGAAAATGCCGTCGCATGACTTGTGGATGACATTTTTTCGTGACAGCGAAGCAAATCTGCTGGCGCTGATGAGTAAAGTCGCGCGGTAGCCAGGTGAGTGCCGGTACGTAGCCGTAGTCATTCGTGCGCCTTCCCGGCCGGTTTTCCATTGCCAAGTATCCGCGGGCGATTGAGAATTCGTTTGACCGGCGGTCTTGCGTGGCGCGTCTCGTGTGCCAATCTAGTGAAACCAACACCTGCACTCTCAGCGTCGGGTTTCGGCAGCGCGTGGTTTGCGCTTTGCGTCGCGTTCGCGCTGCACATCGTGGATGAAGCCACCACCGGCTTTCTTGCCGTTTACAACCCAACCATCGCCATCTTGCGCTCACATTGGAGCTGGTTTCCTATGCCCACATTCGAGTTTCGCGAGTGGCTCCTTGCCCTGATCGTGGCCTGTGGGCTGCTTTTCTGCCTGACCCCGGTGGCGGCGCGCGGGATGCGCGGCGTGCGGCCCCTGGCGTGGTTCTATGCCGGCCTCATGTTTCTGAACGAACTGGCCCACACGCTGTTCACAATTCTGGGACACACAGTGGGTTCCGTGACGTTTCCGCGTCCGGCGCCGGGATTTTATTCTTCTCCACTTCTGTTCGCGGCTTCCCTCTGGCTTATGGTCCGGTTGCGGCGCACCGCGCGAGTCGATTTTCAATTGCCAACCGGCGATTGACCGCCAACAGTTAACAAAACTACGGGTTCGTGACGCCGGACGACGTGGCGCCGACCCTGCTATCATCGTTGGCGGAGTGTTGACCGACGCCATGGAATACATGCTTGAAGACATGTTGGACGACATGGACGAAGAGGAGCAACTTCCTTATATTTCCGGTTCAGGAGAAGGACTTATGGATGAAGGCCCAGGTTTGCATGCGAGTGCGCGACGCAATGAGGACATTGCGCTCGATCTGATGAAATTCGTTGCGATGACTACGGGATACGGCCGAACGGCTTCTTCCGGCGTAGGTTTTCAGGGCACAGGTTCGGCGGCGAAGCCCGAGGAATACGCTACTCATTTGCTCGAGTTATATGCGAAGTGCCGGGCTGCGGTGGAGGGGAAGAAATAGCTAATACCGAGTACCTTGCACCTAGTACCGCGTTGTTCGCGCAATCTCGCGTCGAGCGCTCAGAACGCTTCACGTCCGAAAAGAAGAACCGCGGCCCGTCGGCCGCGGTTCATGAATTTACCACCTCGCCTTAGCGGCGGCCCTTCTTCGCTTTAGCTTTCTTCTTGGCTTTTTTCGCCGGTTTCTTGGCGGCTTTCTTCTTGGCTTTCTTCGCCGGTTTCTTAGCGGATTTTTTCTTGGCAGGCTTCTTGGCTGCCCTTTTCTTTGCCGGCTTCTTCTTGGCCGGCGCTTTCTTCTTCGCGGCCGGCTTCTTGGGGCCACCGCCGGCGGGAGCAGCCGGTCTCGGTGCGGGAGGCGGCGGGGGAGCGGGCATGGCCGGCTCACTCAGCACCGGTTCCGCTATGCCGGCTTCTTCTTCCTCCTCTTCTTCCTCTTCGAAATCCTCTTCGAGCGACTCGCTGTAGGCGCCGCTGTCGCCGAATTCTTCTTCGTCATCGCGGCTGTAGAGTGTGGGATCGTAGAACGTCATTGTTCCTCCTGATCTTGGTTTGGCCTCCCGGCGCAAGACGGATGCGCAAGGGTGCCGGGCAACGAGAAATTAAAAGACCACCAGAAACTGTGCTGGAACGGCGGGCGATTATAGCACGACGTTTCGTGCAGGTTGCAAGGGCCGAGGTCACAACTCAGCCCGACTATCCTGTTACCACAGGGAGCGGTGGAATGGAAGAAGATTCTTTGGAAAATCGTTCCGAGATCCCCGGGTGCCGCTATCGGCTGGGCTGCACGATCAGAATCATCCCCGGCCGCAGGACGGCGATATCGCCGTTATACCGCTTTAGAGCGGCGACCGTGGTTTTGTAGGAGGTGGCAATCGAATACAGAGTTTCGCCGGATTTCACCGTGTGGCGAAGCATACTGGCCTGCTCAGAGTTATCTACATCTTCGGCTTTCGACTTCGCCTTGGCTGACTTGGCGGCGGAAGCCTTGACGCTAGCGGTCTGTGCAGTCTTTCGAGTGTGGCCGGCCGACTTCGATACGCTTAAGGCTGCTTCACTGCTGGGTGTAACGGGCAGGTGCACGGCCAGCACCTTCCTGCCGCGGAGGCTGTCTCCGCTGTGCAGACCGTTCCAGCGGCGGATCATCTGCGGGGGGACGCCGACGTTCTCCGCTACGATCTCAACCGTGTCTCCGGAATGAACTTTGTAGCGCGTAATCCGGCGGGCGTAAGTCATGGTATCGCTGACCGGATGCTTGCCGGGGGCAACTGGGATAATCAGCTCGGTACTCGTCTGGAGTTCCGTGCCGTCGAGGTGATTGATGTCGGTAATGGAACTGGCCGTGACGCGATACGAGCGGGCAATCGAAGCCAGCGTGTCTCCGGGCCGAACTTTGTAGTAACGCCACCAGAGTCGCATGCCGCTCGGAATGGCTGCGATGGTGGTCTGGTATTGATCTTTCGTTCCCACCGGAAGATGCAGTTCGAATGTGCCTTCTTTCGGCGTACTCAGCCGAAGTAGACTCGGGTTCAGTTCCTGCACCTGGGCGGGGGTCGCGCCTACACAATCAGCCACAAGCCGCAAGTCCACGGGATAGTTGATGGGCACGGAGTCGTATTTTATGGCGTCGTCCTTGGAGACGTCATCGAAGCCGTATTGCGATAGATTCTTGCTCACTATCGTCATGGCCAGGATGATGGGAACGTAGTTGCGCGTCTCCTTGGGGAGAACATTGCGCCGGTAGAGTTCCCAGAAATCCGCATATCCGGTGCGTCTGACCGCAGCTTGTACCGTGCCAGGGCCGGAGTTATAGGCGGCCATGGCGAGATACCAGTCGCCGAACTGGGCGTAGAGGTCTTTAAGATGGCGGGCGGCGGCCCGAGTGGATTTCTCCGGGTCCTGGCGATCATCTACCCACAGGGTGCGCTGTAGGCCGTAGCCCCGGGCGCGGCTGCCCATAAACTGCCAGATACCCCGCGCGCCGGCGCGGGAAACCGCCAGGGGATGAAAGCCCGACTCGGCCTGAGCCAGATAAATTAGATCCTGTGGGACGCCTTCCTGTTTGAGAATCGAAACCATCATGTCGTGGTAGCGGCCGGAGCGGGCGAAAGCGCGCTCGAAGGTGCCTCGTCCACGATTGGAGAAATAGCTGATATAGCCAGCGACCTGGTCGGTCATCATCAGCGGCAGATCGGAATGCGTCGATTTGATCTCAGCCTGTGCTTTTGCGATTGCCCTGGCATCGGCGGAGGGAGTGATGCCGTTGGTCTCGTCGATGGGTGCGGGCTCGGACTTCTGCGCATCGGAGTCGGAGGCCAGGCCTCCGAGATCGAGTTGGTTGACGCCTTCCACGATGCGATCAAATTCCTTTTCCAGACGGTCGTCGGAGCGGACGTCGAGGTTGCTTTCAAGCAAGGTGTTAAACGCATTGTCGAAATCCTGCTTGGCGGCATCGGTCTGACCGGCCTTGTAGGCGTCCAATCCAGCCTGAAAATCCTTTTCTACCTTCGCGATTAGATCAGCTACCGCATCGGAATTTGGCTTGGTGGGCTGGGCCTGCGCTGATGTGTCTTGTGTCTTGGTTTCGGCTGTGGGCTCGAGCGGGATTTGCGCCTGCGGCGGAGTAGATTGCTGCGGTATCGCGGTCTGCTGCCGCGCCGGAACTGGATCTGGAGCCGTCGAGGTCAGAGCTGGAGCAGTCTTCGCGGGCAACAAAGAGGCCGGCCTTTGCGCCGTCTGGCAGGCAGAAGCCCACAGAGCCAGAACGGCCAGCATCGCGATCCGCACTTGGAGTTTTGCAACTCGCATATTTATCTATGAGATACGGAGCGCCTTCCGGGCCTAAGCCTCGTGCATTCTATCAAAAATCGTACCCCGCGTCCCCGCCTAGGTCAACGCGGAAAAGGGACTATAGCGGTTACCTTCGGCACCCGGCTGAATGGTTACCGGCGGACTTCCATTTTTTAGACGACATAGTTCAGGCGACCGAGTTCAGACGGTGTGACTCACCCAAAGGTTTGACCGGAAGCTGACCGACACACCAATGCCCATCCCTCTCGCGGCGGAAGGTTCAGCGACCCAATCCGCGCCGGAACTCGAATATCTCAGCCCCGAATGGAGCGAGCATCTCTCGAACCTTCGCGCCCGGGTCTCCGCAAACTTCGAAGCCCGTGACACTCGCCGTCCCCAGAATTTTCGGCACAAGCTCCTGCACAACGGGACCGTTGAAGTGCGCCAGCACGGCATTCGCGTCGGTGTAGGCCTCGAGAAGCCGGCACCGCTTGCGGTCGGCACTCAAGAACCACTCATACCCCAGGGTACCCGATTCTTTTAGGCTACCGGCAACCATCTCCTGCGCGATGCCTTCGAATGCGGCCAGCTTCCCCTCGCTGATCACGAAGTCTACAGCGAGGTACACGGTTTGCTTGCTCATGCCTAAATCCTCCCTCGTGTGATTAGCTCGCCGGATTAGATCCGCCAATAGTCGGGACGCCAGGTCTGGATTGCCTTCTTGATGTCCGCTGGCGACAGCTTTTCGGAGAGGGCCCGCTCGGTGAGTGTCGGCACTTCCGCATCCGAGGCGAAACGAAGCGCGATGAGTTGGCCTTCAGTCAATTCCGAAATGTGCGAGCGCGACGGCTCAGGCAAAAGTGAACTCAGACGTTGCCGCTCTTCCAGGCGGATCACGCGGTCTTGTACCTTCAACGGATAAGTGCGAATTTTCAAGACCGCAATGGCCGCAGCCACCGCGACCACGAAGAGCAATCCCGAGTGCACACCAGGGTGCCGGACGAAATTAGCGGCAGCTATAAACGGCAAGAGGAGGAAGATTGGCAACGCGATGAAGTGATAGAGCGGATCGTAGCGCGCATGATTGGCGAAGGTCTGGGGCTTCTTTTCGGCCATGACGAAGGCTCCTTGCGAGGGGCCAGTGTACCAGAGGGCAGTTCTCAGTTCTCAGTAAAATCAACCCCAACGACGAGTCCCACGTTCGTTTCGCCCACTGCTGCTGGTCTCGGAATCCTTTCTTCAAAGAAAGCAATCCAACTCTGCATGAAAGCCATTCAAGTCAAACAAGTCGGCGGACCAGAAGCAATGGAAGTGGTGGAATTACCGGTCCCGCAGCCGAAGCCGAATGAGGCGGTGGTGAAGTTGGCTGCGTCGGGCGTGAACTTCATCGACGTTTACTTCCGCGAAGGACGCTACAAGGCGCCAGTGCCCTTTGTTTTGGGACAGGAGGGCGCGGGGATGGTCTCCGCAGTCGGCGCGGACGTGAAGTCGGTGAAGGTGGGAGATCGGGTGGCTTGGTCCGGGCTGCTGGGATCCTACGCCGAGTACGAAGCTGTGCTGGCGGACCGGTTGGTGCCGATTCCGAAAGGCGTGAGCGATCAGCAGGCCGCCGCCGCGATGCTGCAGGGGATGACGGCGCAATACCTGTCGTACGATACCTACCCGCTGAAGCGGGGCGAGACGGCGCTGGTTCACGCCGCGGCCGGCGGCGTAGGACTTTTGCTGGTGCAGATGGCCCACAACCTTGGGGCGCGCGTGATCGCAACCGTTTCTACCGAGGAGAAAGCCAAACTGGCGCGCGAAGCGGGCGCTGATGAAGTGATCCTCTACACGCAATCCGACTTCGAAGTTGAAACCAAACGGCTCACCGGCGGCAAAGGCGTGGATGTGATCTACGACTCTGTGGGCAAGACCACATTCGAGAAGGGACTGAATATCCTGCGGCCGCGCGGCATGATGGTCCTGTTCGGTGGATCGAGCGGGGCAGTGCCACCGTTTGATCCAATAGCACTTTCGCAAAAAGGATCCCTATATCTCACCCGGCCCTCGCTCACGAACTACATCGCCACGCGGGAAGAGTTGCTGGCGAGATCGGGCACGGTGTTTGGCATGATTGCAGCGGGAAGGCTTAAGCTACGCATCGAGCATACTTATGCGCTGGCCGAGGCGCAGCGCGCACATCGCGATCTGGAAGGACGCAAGACTACTGGCAAGCTGCTGCTGATTCCGTAAGAGGGCTTGGCGGAATCCTGCGGCGCGGGCACCTTGCCGCGAAATGCATCCGGCACATCAACTGACTCATCGACGGTCAGAGAGCTTGCGAGTGTAATTCCGCGCGTACGGTGGCGCGGCCTGCCCAGGTAGAAGCCGCGCATCATCGATCGGTGGCCCTGCAGTAATCTCCAGAGGCACAACTCCAGCCCAGGTTGGAAAAGAATAATCCTCTTCATCGTCGATCGGTGGCCCGAGGCGGACCTTGGCCGAGAACTCTTCAATTGGCAATCTCAAGACCGAGGTCTGTTTGAGTTCGCGCTCATTGGGCTGCCGCGCATCGGCCCACCGGCCCGAAAGAATATGCTCGGAAAGAAGCCGCAGTGCCTCGAGCTTTTCTTGCGGATCATCCACCAACGTCGCCTTCCCCAGCACCATCACTGAGCGGTAATTCATGGAGTGGTTGAAAATCGATCGTGCGAGCACCAGCCCTTCTAGTAGCGTGACCGTGACGCAGACCGAGACGCCGTCTTTCATCTGCCGCAGCATACGGCTAGCGGCGGAGCCGTGAATATAGAGGCTCGCTTCTTTGCGGCCGTAGGAAGTCGGGATGACAAAAGGCTGACCGTCGGCGACGAAGCCGACGTGACAAAGGAAACCCTCGTCGAGAATGCGATAGACAGTTTCGCGATCGTAAACGGCGCGATCAGCTTCGCGGACCAGACGGGTACGCGGCGTCGGCGTATAGGGTTGGGACATTGGGGAGCGAACTCCGGGCAAGCGCCAAGGATGGGTGAAGCAAAAGTGTAACACCGTGAAGCGAAGCTCGAGTTTCCCTAATACTTGCCCAGCGGATGATACCGGGAGTCGCGGCGAATCCGGCCAAACACTATTCCAACCACCAACAATGTAAGTGGGGTGAAGATGCTGGCCTCCGGACCCACCGTGCCGCCGGTAAGCCAGGCCGGTCCGCTGAAACTGGAGTTGAATAAATTGTGATACGGAGCCAGGCCGCTGTCGGTTACGCCGTAGAAAAAAGTTTGTCCCCAATCCCATCCTGCGTGGAACCCTACGGCCAGCCAGAGGTCGCCGGTGCGGCGCAGAAACAAACAGAACAGCAATCCGAAGCAGACCACCGAGAGCAATCCGAATTTGCTCTCCCCCGGATTGCCCGCGTGGGCCAG